>UMIT01005073.1_pt1 | contig 13411 bp, 10 predicted proteins | sample 1965911 | NCBI WGS metagenome assembly UMIT01 (sample SAMEA4836131, study PRJEB28245) | human gut metagenome | biome: gut microbiome; material: fecal sample | place: Denmark | collected 2008 | reverse complement strand
GAAATACTGCAAATCGTTGGATATTCACCGTCAAAGAAAATAATATTCGGTGAATTCAAATCTCTTTTGATTATGCAGTCGTAAGTTCCGTCTTTTTCTTTTTGTTTCTGCACCGATGTGTGGTTTTGCATTACAGACATCGGTGCAAGCATAGCATAAAATTCATCTTTTACATATAAGTGAATTCAAGTCTTTCGTAAGTTTTGACGCCTTCGGCATTTTCCGCACGAAGCTCAAGCTTTGAAACATCGCTGTCACCGTGCTTGATTGTTACTTTGTCACCGTCTTTGTACGAAACAGCCTTTCCGCCGTCAAGGGAATATGTGGCATTATCTGTGTTTGAACAGGTGAGAGTTACCTCGTATGTATCATCGCTGTATGTAAACTCTGTTTTTGAGTCAACACCAACGCTTGCAGGTCTTGCATATTCAGTGTATCCCTCATTATAAAGAACTACAACTGAATTTTCAGGGATATCCGTATCACAGGTAATCTTACCGTTTTTAACAGTATATTCGGTTTTGCGGTCAACACGGTCAACATATGTTCCGTCAGCAAGATTTGTTTCAAAATCAACCTTGAGAGCATCATTTGTATTGACAATTACAGCTCCCTTTGTACCTCTTTCAATCATAAGAGCAGTTGAGTCAAGGTTAGGATTAACGAGATTTTCGTCTTCACCTTTCATTGCTGTTCTGAAGAAATTCACTGCGGAAACACGGTTATCCTTGTACATATCGTCACCCTGTGTGCCGATTCGGTTCATGCCCCATGAATTGTCGATTGAGCTGTTATACGGACGGTCAAAGAAGAGCGGTGTTCCGTCTTTTCTTGCCGTGATTATTGCCCAGCCGAGGACAACCTGTTCACTGTCGATATTGTTATATGTGCAGTCATTGATGTAGTTATCGTGGGATTCAACCCATGTTACGATATTCGGGTCTGCATTGCCAATCCAATAATCAGACACAACTGCCGTGTCGATATTGCCGCTTGCAATTCCCGAACGAATTTTACTGCCGTAGGTGCTTGATGTGGTTCTGCCGATTTCTTTTATATAGTCGGCAAGTCTGTCATTGTCGCCCTGAAGCACTTCGCCGTAGATAAAAAGATTTTCTGCGTTATCAACTTCTTTTGTTGCTTTTTCCCAGAAGTTATTTTTAAAGCCGTCATCTTCTTTTGGATCATCGGAAAGTCCGATATGCTTTGCCGTGTCATATCTGAAACCGTCGGCACCGCAGGCAATACAATCGTTAATGTAATTAAAGAAATACTTTTGAAACGAAGGTCTTTCCGTGTTGATGTCGGGAAGTCCTCCCATCTCATGCGTGGTGCAGGCAAGTCTGTCGCCGAAATCATTAAGGGGCGTTCTGCCCTCCTTGTGATAAAGGGTTTCAAGACTTCCGCCACCGGCCTCAATAAGATCTTCGCTTACCTCATCGGTTGCCGGAGTAGTGTGGTTTGCAATTACATCGACAATAACCTTTATACCATACTTATGAGCCTCATCGCACATTGCCTTAAATTCATCACGAGTACCGAGCTGATAATTACCGATTTTGAAATCAGTCGGCTGATAGTGATAGTACCACTTTCCGTTGCCGTAAAGATCCATACCACCGTCTTCGCCCTCAAGACACTCGTTAATCGGAGATGTCTGCACAGCCGAAAAACCTGCTGCGGCAATATCCCCCATTGACTCCTTTATTGTGTTGAAATCCCAACAAAATGCTTGAAGAATCGCACCGTCAGCCACCTTGTCGGCTGTTTTGTAGTCAATTGACGCCGGCTGAGTTTGTGAGCAGCCCGTACCCGACACTGCAACGGCAGTAATCATAAGAGCCGAAAGAATTCCTGCTGATATTTTTTTAAACATAATTCACCATCTTTCTGTTTTTAACTTACTTGAGATACAGTATAACATAAATGATATGATTTTTAAATAGTTTTTGGCATTTTTGCCATATTTTTTTATTAAAACGCCAATAATGACACAAACTGTGTTTTTGAGCAAAAAATCGTTACGATGTTTACAATAGAAAAAAATTGAATATTGTCACAAAAGAAAAATTGTTGTATACTAAAAATATAAAAATGAAAGGAACAGCTGCATGAGTCACGCGATAATTATTCCTATTTATTGTGAAAACAGAAACACAATCAACCTCTGCAATGAATTACAGAATTTTGGAGCTGAGCATATTGTTGTTGTCAATGACGGTCTTAATCCCAAATCGGAATATTTTAACGAATTGACAAGTATAGGCTGTCATCTTGTTCACCTGAAAAATAACAATGGCAAAGGTGCAAGCCTTAAAGCAGGCATCAAATACGCTCACGATAATCTTTATAATATCACGGGCTACATTACCTGTGACGCTGACGGACAACATACTGCAAATGATGTTATGAAAATCAGCCGTATGCTTGACCTTAGAAACGGCAGTCTGATTCTTGGCAAAAGAGATTACAAAAAGTCTAAAATGCCGATTAATATACGAATCGGAAACAGACTGTCCTCGGCATATTTCAAGGTTATTACGGGCAAAAGCTGCAGGGACACTCAAACTGGACTGCGAGGTATTCCTGCATTTCTGTATGACACGGTGATGAAAACAAAGGGCAGTCGTTTTGATTTTGAAATGAATTTTCTCACAAAATGTGCCGACATGAGAGTCCCGTTTTACTTTGTGAACATTATAGCCGATTGCTCAAACTGTAGCAGCAATTTTCGTCTTATTAAGGATACCTACCTTATCTACAGAACTCCGTTGAGATTTGCGACGGCATCAATCGGCTGTACGATAATCGACCTTGTTTTATTCACGATATTTGCGTATATTCTGCCGTCACATATGTTCTTTAACATTATGCTGGCAACGCTTATGGCACGAGTTGTTTCGGGCGGAATTAATTTTCTCATCAACAGAAAAGTCATCTTCGGCAATACGGATAACGGAGCAAAACAGGCACTCAGATTTTTTATTCTGTTTTTCTGCATAATGTGTGCAAGCTCACTTATTGTATCGGCACTTTGGTTTTTACCGATTCCCGTTACACTCACAAAGGCGATTGTCGATCTTTTGTTGTGGACGGTCAATTACAAAATGCAGAGAATATGGGTTTTCAAGGACAGCAACAGACTTAAAAGAACTCCCAAAAGTAAAAGAAAATAAAGCAAACGAAAACGGTGACACGAAAATGTCACCGTTATTTTTGTATAATTTTCAGTTGCTGTCAATATTTACAAAACCTCTGCCCTTTATTGCGCCTGCAGTCGTTACGATAATAAAGGCATTGGGATCAACATTTTTGATTCCCGATGTGATTTTGTAAGCCTCTTGAGGACGGACTGCGCACATAATAACTTTCTTATCCTTACCGCTGTATGCACCCTCGCCGTTGAGGTATGTTACACCTCTCTTTAGGTTTTTCATAATATTGGCACTCACTTCTTCATAATTATCCGAAATTACAAACATGAGCTTGCCGTTACCTCTTGAAGTACCGTAGCTTACAGCATCAATTACCTTTATGCTGATAAAAATTACAAGCAAAGCATAGAGTACATTTTCAATGCTGTGATAAACAAAGAATACCATTAAAAGCACAAGAATATCGGACACAAGGATTATCGTACCAGTTGAAATGAACGGAAAATGCTTGTGAAGATTCAGTGCGATGATGTCTGTACCGCCTGTTGAACCGCCTCGGTAAAAGATAAGACCGAGTCCGAGACCGTTAAGCACTCCGCCGAATCCTGCGGCAAGAATTGTATCGCCCGTATATGCAGGCAAAATCGGTGTAAGAACATCAATCATAACAGAAACAAGTGCCGTTGCAACAAGGGTTCTTGTAAGAAAGCCCTTTCCGTTCTCGATAAATCCCCAGATGAAAAGCGGAATGTTCATCACAAAAATCATAATACCTATCGGCAACGAGAACATATAGTTGAGCATTGTGGCAACACCCGTAAGTCCTCCCGGGGCAACATTGTTAGGTGATGTAAACATTGCTACCGATATGCCGTAAAGAACTGCTCCGGCGAAAATTACAAGATAATCAAAAAATAGTGTTCCTGCCTTTGCAAGACGGGAATTCGGTTTTAAATTCGTTTGCATAAAATCACTCCCCGAAACGAGTATGTATAATTATTTCAAAAAGCTGATTTATTCTGTCAAATTCTTTATTAATCTGCAAGTATCCGAAAAGTGCTTCAAGTCCCGTTGCACTGTGATAATCGGCAACAGAACCGTTTTTGGGAGTACATTTCGGTGCGGCATTTCTGCCTCGCTTATAAACAGCAAGCTCCTTTTCGGTTAGAGTCGGCATAAGAATTTTTGCAAATTCAGCCTGACTTTTGCAGTTTACAAGCGAAACCTTTATTTTATTGAGTTCTCCGACACTGCGGTTAGCCTTGCGAACAAGGTATTCACGCACAAGCAGGTCATAGACGCCGTCACCCACAAAGGCAAGTGTAAGCGGAGAAATTTCATCGGCTAATGAATGAACAGATGTATTTTCCATATTAACTCCGTATCACGCAATATTAATCCATAAAGTCAAATTCAAGCTCATAAATTGAAACCGTGTCGCCGTCCGAACATCCCTTTTTTCGGAGTGCGTCAATTACACCGCCGTTTATGAGAACTTTTTGGAAATAGTTAAGGCTTTCGTAATCGTCAAAATTGATACCCTTCATGACCTGCAACAGCCAGTCAGCCTCAACGGTATAGATTCCGTTCACATTCTTGATTATAACAGAATGGTCATCAAAATCATCAACGGTCACAATAGGAGCAGGCTCTGCCTCGTAGTGAGTGATTGGAGGAAGTTTTGAAAGCATTTCCTGAATCTTTTTGAGGAGCGGATCAACATCATAGCGAATTGCCGCCATAATCGGGAAGAAATCATAACCTTGATCTTCGACAAACTTCTTGAAGTCTGCAATTTGCTCATCGGTTGCCATATCGCACTTGTTGCCTGCAACAACCATCGGACGCTCTGCAAGCTCGGGATTGAACTTTGCAAGCTCATTGTTGATTGTTATGAAATCCTCTTTCGGATCTCTGCCCTCACTGCCCGAAACATCGACAATGTGAACGAGCATACGGCAACGCTCAACATGGCGGAGAAACTGATGTCCAAGACCTGTACCCTGCCATGCACCCTCAATAAGTCCGGGAATATCAGCCATAACAAATGATGAGCCCTCACCCATTGACACAACTCCGAGAACGGGAGTGATTGTTGTGAAGTGGTAGTTCGCAATCTCAGGCTTTGCCTGTGAAACTACGGAAACAAGGGTACTTTTTCCGACATTCGGGAAACCTACAAGACCTACATCGGCAAGAAGCTTGAGTTCAAGAACAACATCAAACTCTTCACCCGGAAGTCCCGGTTTTGCAAAACGGGGAACCTGACGGACAGGAGTTGCAAAATGTGGATTACCCCAACCGCCTTTACCGCCTTTTGCAACGATATAAGGTTCATCACCCGAAACATCGGCAAGAATTCTTCCGCTGTTCTCCTCTTTTACAACAGTTCCGACAGGAACACGGATAACAAGGTCTTCGGCATTTTTACCACGGCATCTGCCGCCTCTGCCGTTTTCGCCTTTTTTTGCGGCATATTTTCTTTTATAACGGAAATCGGCAAGTGTTGAAAGGTTGGAATCGGCAACAAAAACAATGTTACCGCCTCTGCCGCCGTCACCGCCGTCGGGACCGCCTGCCGCTACATATTTTTCACGGTGAAACGAAACGGCACCGTCACCGCCGTCTCCTGCTTTTATTTTAATTTTCGCTGTATCTACAAACATATTTTTCTCCGTAACAGTTTTGCTGTTTAATTATCAGTACAAATGTAAAGAATCTCAGACCTGTTTGTTATTAGTATAAACAGAAATGTAAAAAATAAGGGTGGATATAAAATCCACCCTCATAAATTTTGAGATTACTGCTCAACAGGATAAACGCTTGCACGCTTTCTGTCTTTGCCGACACGCTCAAATCTTACAACACCGTCAATCTTTGCGAACAGTGTATCGTCAGAGCCTTTGCCTACATTTTCACCAGGGTGAATATGTGTGCCTCTCTGCTTTACAAGGATGTTGCCTGCGAGAACCTTCTGACCGTCTGCACGCTTAACGCCAAGACGCTTTGATTCACTGTCACGGCCGTTCTTTGTAGAACCCATACCTTTTTTATGAGCGAATAACTGAATGTTTATTTTAAGCATTACCTTACACCTCCGAAAATTTAACTTTAATAAAATTTTTGTATTGCTCCGAAAGAGCAGTTAAGTGAAGCTTTAAGCCTGAGAGTATATCACAAGCCTTTAAAGCATCATTCGGTGACATTCTTACTTTCATAAGACCGTCATCCTCGGTAACCTGTGCATTAATATGCAAAATCTCGGTGACAGTGTTTGCAGTCATATATGCGGCAGAACTGATTGCCGCACATACAATATCGCTGCCCTCTTCGGCAAAGTCGGAGTGCCCCGATATTTCAAAACCGCAAATTATATCATCTGATTTTAAAAATGTTACCGTAGTCATTTTTAGGCTTCGATTGAAGTAATCTTAACCTGTGTGTAAGGCTGTCTGTGACCTTTTGCTCTCTTTTCGCCCTTCTTAGGCTTGTAAGTGCAAACTCTGATTTTTTTGCCTTTACCGTTCTTTACAACTTCACCTGTAACCTTAGCACCCTCAACGAGCGGTGTGCCAACCTTGATGCCGTCGTCTGTGCCGACTGCCACAACATCAAATGTTACTGTGTCGTTTGCTTCTGCGTCAAGCTTCTCGATGAAGATAACCTCATCGTTAGTTACCTTGTACTGCTTGCCGCCTGTCTGAATAACTGCGTACATTTTAGTACCATCCTTTACATTGGGCTCGCTATGTGCAGGTGGAACGAATCACTTACAACCCACAATATGCGGCTTATATACTATACCACAAAGAAAACTTTCTGTCAACAATTTTCCCGATATTTTTTGAGTATATCAAATGTTATTCTGTATTTTGCAAGCCTTGAGAGTATTTTTCATAAGAGTTGAAATTGTCATAGGACCTACACCGCCCGGCACGGGTGTGATAAACGAGCATTTATCCTTGACATTTTCAAAATCAACATCACCGCAGAGCTTGCCGTTTTCATCCCTGTCCATACCGACATCAATCACAACCGCACCCTCTTTTACCATATCGGCAGTAACAAACTTCGGTCTGCCGACTGCGGCTACGAGTATATCTGCCTGTGAACAGATTTCAGCAAGATTCTTTGTTCTGCTGTGACAGATTGTTACCGTGCCGTTTTCGTGGAGCAAAAGCATTGCCATAGGCTTGCCTACGATATTACTTCTGCCGATTACAACGCAGTTTTTACCGCTTACTTCAATGTTGTAGGAATGGAGCATCTCCATTACGCCTGCAGGCGTGCATGGAAGAAAATCATACTCACCAAGCATAATTTTGCCGACATTTACGGCATGGAATGCGTCAACATCTTTAAGCGGGCTGATTGCCTCAATAACAGCCTTGTCATCAAGGTGTTTCGGCAACGGAAGCTGAACAAGAATACCGTTGATATCTTTCTTATTGTTGAGAGTTTCAACAAGGTTTAAAAGTTCTTCCTGTGTTGTTTCTGCCGGGAGTGCGTACTCCTCAGACTTAAAGCCTACAAATTCACAAGCCTTTTTCTTGTTGTTTACATATACTCTTGACGCCGGATCGTCACCTACGATTACTACCGCAAGACCGGGGGTTATTTTGTGAGTTTCCTTTAACTCAAGCGTCTGCCTCTTTACCTCTTCCTTTACCTGTGCCGATACCTTTTTTCCGTCGATAATCTGCATAGAAAGAATCCTCCTTTTTTCTGTTTATAATTAAGAATACAATACCTGTTATAAAAATCACTGCCGAAAGAACCTGTGACACCCTTATGTCTGCTCCGAAAATTTGGAACGGAAGATAAAGGCTGTCTGTTCTCAGTCCTTCAACAACTGTTCTTTCAAATCCGTACCACACAAGGTACATAAAGAAAATCTGTCCCGAATATTTCTGCTTATATTTTCCGTAGAAATGGAGAAGTACAAATCCGAGCAGACACCACATTGATTCATAGAAGAAACACGGGTGAACTCCTATGTTGTCTGTTCCCTCGCTCATCATTCTCCAGGGCAAATCCGTAGGAGAGCCGTATGCCTCCTGATTCATAAAATTGCCCCATCTGCCTATTCCCTGTCCGATAAGGAAACCGACCATTGCGATGTCAAGAACAGGCATGATTTCCATTTTCTGTATTTTGGCAACAGTCAGACCGCCGAGCAACGCACCGATTATTCCGCCGTAAATAGCAAGTCCGCCGTTGTTGATATAGAGAATTTCAATCGGGTTCTGTCCGTAATAATCCCATTTGAAGAAACAGAAGTACAGTCTTGCACCGATAATTCCCGTTATCATTCCTGCAAAAACACAGTTGACAAGCTTTGAACCGTCAACCTTGTAACGGGGAGCACTTTTCCACGCATAAAGTACGGCAAGCAAAAGTCCGCAGGCGATGATTATTCCGTACCAATAGACCTTGTAATCACCAATTGAAAATGCAATCGGGTTAATATCAAATTCCCAGCCAAATCCGGGAAACTGCACATGATACGGCATAATTACACCTCTTCAGGCTGTTTTACAACAGACAAAGTACAGTTGTCAACATCGAGCATCTCGGCAAGCCTTGCGTTGATATCCTCAAGCTTTGCATTTGCAACAGCATCAATGTAGGCAAAAATTTCGTTGCCCTGCATTGCGTAGTCGATGATTGAATTTGAAATTGCGCTTACTGAGTTGAGCGATGAAACCGAATCGCCGTAAACAGACTTTCTTGCAATTTCAAAGTCCTCTTTATCAATACCGTTTTTCTTAATATCTGAGATATACTGCTTAATCATCTCAGCAGCCTGTTTCGGCGCTCTTGATTCACCGCCGAAGATTACCGAGCAATAACCCGGACCTTCAAAGAGTTCATAAGAAAAACTTGAATTGATGAGGTTTGAATCCATAAGATTTCTGTAGAGTATGCTCGTGTTTGATGCAAGTGCCGAAAGAAGAATATCTGTGCATGCAAGCTGCTTTTCGTTAAGAGGCTTGTCTGCTTTCTCTTTGAAGCCGAGATTGAACAAAGGCATTGAAACAGGGAAAGTCTGCTCAACATAAGGTTCTTTGATTTCATAAGGCTCTGTTTCAAAATAGTTTTTGATTTCCTTTTTCTCACAAGGCTTGAGCATTTTGTCGGCAACTTTAAGTACACCGTCAACCGTTACATTACCCGCAACGCAGAGAATCATATTATTGAGGTTGTAGAACACATTGTAAACTTCATAAAGCTTTTCGGCTGTAATTTCCGCAATTGTTTCAACCGTACCTGCAATATCAATTTTTACAGGGTGATTGTGGTACATACCCTCAAGCATATTGAACATTACTCGCCAATCGGGAGAGTCGTCGTACATTTTGATTTCCTGACCGATAATGCCCTGTTCCTTTGCAACTGTCTGAGCCGTAAAGTAGGGATCCTGAACAAAATCGAGAAGAATTTCAAGACTTTCGTCAAACTTGTCCGTACATGAGAAAAGATAGCAGGTTTTTTCAAAGCTTGTATATGCGTTTGCATTAGCGCCTGTTTTTGCATATCTTACAAACGCATCGCCCTCTTCACTTTCAAAAAGCTTGTGTTCAAGGTAATGGGCGATACCGTCGGGAACTGTAATTATATTGCCGCCGTTAACGGAAAACTTTGTGTTGATACTGCCGTAGCGTGTGCCGAAAATTGCATATGAAGAAGTGTAACCCTCTTTTGGATAAACAAAAATTGTAAGTCCCGATGGATGTTCAACTTTATAATAACTGTCGCCTGCAATTTCCGATTTAATTTCTGTAATATTCATTCTGTCCGCCTCCCTTACTTATTTTTGAGAACATAAACCGTATCAAGCAAGAGCTTGTTTGCGGCATTTACAATCTGCTCTTTTGTAACGGCATTAACCTCAGCGGAAACTTCTTCAACAGTTTCAAGGTCGCCGTTAAAGATTCTTCCTGTGTACCAGTTTTCAATACCGCTTACGCTGTCGCTGCTTGACTTGAATGAATTAACAACAGCAAGCTTTGTTGCCTCAATTTCAAAATCTGTAATTTCGCCGTTCTTCATATCCTCAATTTCTTTGAGAATAGCTTTTTCGGCTTTTTCAAGATTTTCGCCCTCAACACCGCTGTTGATGTACATTATGCCCTTGATTGAATCATAGGAGGACGAGCAGTAATAGCAAAGGCTCTGCTTTTCACGAACATTGTTAAAGAGTTTTGAGCTTGCAGTACCGCCGAGAACAGCACACATAAGTCTTTCGGCAACCGCCTCTTCATCACCTGCGGAAATCTGTGTTCTGAATCCCATGACAAGTTTTGACTGTGAGAGCTCCATTTCCTCTGTAATATGTTTTTCTTTTGAAACATTCTTAACAACATCAGTAGATGAAGCTACAACATTTCTTTCGATATTTGCAAAGGCTTTCGCAAAAACCTCCTTCGCCTTATCGGCAGGGCTGTCGCCTATATAGAGAATCTCAAATTTTGCGGTCTTGAGAAGATTCTGCCATGCCTTGCAGAGTGATTCGGCAGTTGCGTCCTTGATTTTTTCGGCTGTACCGTAACGCTTGATTCCGAAAACCTCATCCTTGCACATATGCTTTATGAGCTGTCCCATTGCATAGATTTGCTTTTCGTTGAATTCCGAATCAATCACATCAAGCAACTGTCTGCGTTCCTGTTCAAGTTCGCTCTCAATAAAAGCGTTGTTCTCGACATTAGGCTCAAAAATTACGCTGCACAAAAGCTCCGAAAGTTCTTTGGCAATGCTGACATCATCAAGAGAATATCTGTCATCAAGACCTGATACGGAAATTTTTATTACCTGACTTTCACCGTGTTTTGAAAGCGATGAAGTGAGGTCCGCACCGTAAAGTGAACTGAGTTTTTTGCTGAGAACAGTAAAATCGGGATATTTTTTGCATGAACGAACAAGCAATCCGCCCACAAGTGCATTTTCCGACGCTGTTTCGACAGAAAGCGGAACAACAATATTCACGCTGATTTTCATAGTTTTAAAACGGCTGTCCTTAATGTTTGTAAAGTAAACACCGTTTGCAATTTCATTTCTGTTGATGAAATTCATTTAATCAACTCCGTTTTCAGATTATCAGTCATATTGTATCACATTTTGATTTATTATAAAAGAGATATAAGAAAAAATAACAAAAGTGCAATAGCAATTTGAAACAATTTTACTTTTCCGTACAAGGCTATCGACATATTTTCCGAATTATACAGTAATTTTATCTGCGTAAGAATCTGTTAAGTTTATTGCTTTTAATTGTATCATAAATAAAAACAAATGCAACTATACGAATTTATTGACAAACTTGTCTGCCGATTTTCGGAAGTATTGGCATTAAATTCCGGATTTTGCATTTATTCTTTGTCTTTGCTTATCGGACTATGACCGAGAAAGTGCCTGTTTTTCAAAAGCAGTCATTCTGAAAGAAATACGGCACAGCGGTTTTTATACCTACTGTGCCGTATTCACTATATTTCCATGACAGAGCGTAAAATATTACTTATCTTTAATTTTGGCAGAATGTTTTTTACTCTTACCGAATGCCGTTACTCCTTTCATAACGCCGCCGCTGATAATCAGCAATGCAATCCACAAAACAAGGTTGCTGTTGCCGCCTGTCTGAGGAGACTTTGAATCATCAGGTTTAGCCGTTACAGTGTCAGGCTTTTTGATTTCTTCGGGTGTCGCATCTTCATGAGCAGAGATTGTCTTTTTGCAGTAATCGCAGATATGGTTTTTATCCTTATCTTCATGCTCGGAGATTATCTTTTCGCAGTAATCACAGACATGGTCTTTATCTGCGTCATTATGCAGACATACATACCCGCACTCTTGGCACACACCGTCTTTCCACTCATGTGCTTCACTTGACACAATCACAGCACCACAGCAGTTCCATTTTTGTTCATGATTAAAAGCAGTTCTTGTCGTCCACTCCTGTACACCGCCCTCGTGGTTTGTTCCGTCCAATTCTCCGTAGGCTTTACCGCAGACATCACATACCGCCTTTTCGGTACAGGTGGCATTGCCGCCTGAACAATTTTCGGTTTCAAACGCATCGCATCCGTCCACGATACATTTTCGGGTATGCTTACCGTCATTGTCAGATACCCATTCGCCAAAGGTATGACCGTTGTTGACTGTTACGGTCATCTCTGCATTATTGCCCGCTTTGTCGGTGACAACTATCTTCTGCTCGCCGTTTGTCGGTGGGAGAACAAAACCTCCGTCTGCATCAAGCGTAACCACCGTACCGTTTACGGTAACGGTATCAACATACTTCTCATCAACAGTAACGGTTTGTGCCTCACAATAGGTCTTGCCGTTCTCAATACCGCTGATTACAGGCTGAATATTATCAAGCGTTATACGGTCGGAGCGAAGGTATGTTATGTTAATATTTTCATCAACAAGCATTACATAAATAATATATTCTCCGTTGGGGTCTATGCTAAACGGTTCTTCATACGCACGGAATACAAGAGAGTTCAGTTCAGCCTCGGAAAGCTCCTTATCTGTTACCAAATAGGATACAAACACAACTCCGCTGTTATCAACGGCATTTATAGTTACCTCCTGTGTATCCTTAAAGAATATGCCAAAGGTAAGCTCGTTTAAAAATTCATTCCATTTATTTGTGCCTATGATAATTTCGCCCGTCGGCTTTTCGGTATCTTTCCACCGTGCCGTGATTGTAATGTTTTCGGCAGGCATGGTTTCGGGGATTTCCTTATCCCATCCCTTAAAGGTGTAACCTTTTCTTGTAGGATTGTCAGGGGCGGTAATTTCTGTACCGTAATCCTGAGTAATGGGTGCAATCTCACTTCCGCCGTTGGTATCAAAGGTTATCGTGTACTGATTGATTTCCCATTGTGCTTTAACCGTTATATTATCCGCCGGCATGGTTTCGGGGATTTCTTTATCCCAACCCTTAAAGGTATAACCTTTTCTTGTAGGTTTGTCAGGGGCGGTAATTTTCGTACCGTAGTCCTGTGTGATTGGTGCAATCTCACTTCCGCCGTTGGTATCAAAGGTTATTGTGTACTGATTGATTTCCCATTGTGCTTTAACCGTTATATTCTCCGCAGGCATGGTTTCGGGGATTTCCTTATCCCAGCCCTTAAAGGTATAACCTTTTCTTGTAGGTTTGTCAGGGGCGGTAATTTCCGTACCGTAGTCCTGTGTGATTGGTGCAATCTCACTTCCGCCGTTGGTATCAAAGGCTATTGTATACTGATTGA
>UMIT01001016.1_pt1 | contig 13585 bp, 10 predicted proteins | sample 1965911 | NCBI WGS metagenome assembly UMIT01 (sample SAMEA4836131, study PRJEB28245) | human gut metagenome | biome: gut microbiome; material: fecal sample | place: Denmark | collected 2008 | reverse complement strand
TGATTTTAAGACTGTCATGTTCGTTGCATATAAGCCAGCCGTCTGAGGACTTAAATGAAAAACCCTCGTGCTGCTCAAGAAATCTTACCATGTCGGTGTTCCTTGCTGCTTCAATCTCTTCTTTTGAATACATAACAAACTGCTCGCCAGAGTTATATCGTCTGTCTATCATATACCCTCACCTCCTCTCATTATAATCTCAGACCCTTAGGCTGGAGCTTTTCTACTATGCTGTTGTTTTTACTTGAATTGCTGACGCCGCCGTTGATGACAAAGTTTCGGAACTCATCGCTTTCTTTTTCAGACAGTGTATAAATTTCTCGCCCAACGGCAGCAGTAAGCTTTCCGCCTTTGTTAATGACATCAGCCCACATGGATCTATCTTCTGAGCCTATATCCGCTTGATACTTGCCGTCTTGAAATCGAAACCTCACGGCTTTTTTTGTTTCAGTTATAGGAGCTTTGCTCGGAGAATTTCCACTGAGCTGCGTATTGACGTATTCAAGCCGTTTTGTCTTTTCGGCTAATTCTTGTCCATGTTCAAATGGTTTGAGCATATTTTGCTGAGCTTCTGAGAGATCTTTGTTTGCTTTTTCAAGCTGTTCTTCAAGAGAACATTGCTTCTGATTTATCTGTATTCCTGCAAGATTTTCAATTCTTCTGACATTTCCCACGCCATTATCTGTGGCAATGTCACATGAATAGGTGAGTTCTCCGTGGAGAACAGCGATACAAGGTTTATCAAGATCAAAAAATGTATTTGCTGACGGATTTCGTTCTATTGTGACTTTAAAGCCACGATACGTTCCAAGCTCTATAGGCTCACCTGTGGCAGTACATTTTGCCATTGCCACGGCAATTTGTTCTCCTGCATTTTCTCTCTTATCGTATCTGACACCGCCTATTGTCATTTCAAACTCCTTGTTCAACGCCTGATTTTTTTGATATTTAGACATATCGTTCCTAGCTTTTGTGAGAAGTTCAGAGTATTGTGTTATCTGTTTCGGCAAAATTTTCTCTGCCAACTCCTGCATTTTGTAAATTGACTTCTTGTGTTCTGCTTCAAGAGTTTTCAGCATTGCTACATCATTATCAAGCTGTATTTTCTCTTTTATCATAGGATTACCGCTCGCTATAGCCTGCATTTCAGAGTATGTAAGTACCATTTCGTCAACATCTTCTGAAACTCTTGCAGGGCTTTTTGAGGTCAAAATCTGATTTATGAATTTCGCCTTGTTTGTTATAATGCCCATCATGTATGCGTCAAAGGTTTCCTCTGTAAGATAGTGATATATTCCGACTTGCGAAAATCTGTTGCCTTGTCTTATGCCACGTCCGTCCTGCTGAGTGAGGTCAGAGGGCTTCCATGGTATGTCAAGGTGATGAATTGCGCAGATCCTATCCTGAATATTTGCGCCAGTTCCAAGCTTTGAAGTGCTTGCGATGATAAAACGTTTTTCGCCTTTGCGCAGGCTTTTGAACATTTCGTCCCTTGCTTTATCTGTCTTTGCGTCGCCTGCAAAGCAGATCTCTTTTTCTGGTATTCCACGCTCCATAAGTGCCTGCTTTATCGCTTTGTACACAGAGAAGTGTGTTTCGTCCTCATTGATAGCGATATCACAGAATACTATTTGAACGCCTTTTTCTGTCATAGTGTTTTTGTAGTTCTTTTCGAGGTTATCGATAAGCTTCATCACTTTGCTGTCTGGTGCAGGCTGAGCGTCTTTGAAAATACATCTAGTGTCAAGACCGAGCAAGCGTGCTTCATGAGTTATTTTCAGCATATTGTCTTGCCGTGGGTCAACTGTGCCACTATGTATCGTTTCAGAACGTGTGGCAAGCTCTTTCATGTATGCTTTTTGACGTTCGTCAGGCTTTGAGGTCACTACTATCGGCTTGCCTGTTTCAAGCTTTGGCACAGGCAGTTTCAGCATATCCGCTGTTTGAATATCAGCGAATTCCTTATACATCTGCATAAGCTCAGGTATGTTTACGAATTTGCTGAAACGATTTTTCATTTGAAAGCCGTTTCCTGCAGGCTTTATCTCTAATTGTGATACAACTTCACCAAATGTGCTTGCCCAATCGTCAAAGTTCTGCAATCCTGCTTTCTCAAGAAGATCAGGTCTGAGATAACGCTGCATAACGTAAAATTCCACCATGGAATTACTTATAGGTGTACCTGTGGCAAAAAGTATATTGTTGCAGCCGTACTTATTGTTGAGATATTGCGTTTTCATCAGCATATCTTCTGACTTTTGTGCTGCTGTTGTTTGTACGCCTGCCACATTTGACATTTTTGTAGAAACAAAGCAGTTCTTATAGTTATGTGCTTCATCGCACACTAGATAGTCAAAGCCGAGCTTTTCAAAACACAATGACGAGTCTTTTGGAGAAGAAAGCAGCTTCTCAAGCCTTTCCTCTATGTTTTTCTTCTGACGTTCAAGGGCTTTTACTGATGATTTATCCTTTCTCCCTGCCTCGGATATCGCACTCATGATATCGTGAAGTTCTTTTTGCATGAACTGCTCTTTATATTCGTCCGACATAGGTATTCTTTCAAACTGAGTGAATGACATTATAACTGCGTCATAATCGCCTGTTACACACCGTGCTATAAAACGCTTTCGGTTTTCTTTGGAAAAATCCTCAGGCTTTGCAACAAGCAGCTTTGCACTAGGATAAAGCCGCAGCCATTCACTTGCCATTTGCAAAGTAAGGTGCTTCGGCACAACAACGCAGGCTTTGTTTATAAGACCAAGGCGTTTCTTTTCCATTGTTGCAGCCACCATCTCGAATGATTTTCCTGCACCGACCTCGTGTGCAAGCAGTGTGTTTCCACCAAGCTTTGCACGCATAATGGCATTGGACTGATGTTTTCGCAGCGTTATTGACGGGTTCATTCCCGGAAAGGTCTGATGTGAGCCGTCATATTCTCTGCCTCGTATCGAATTAAACAGATAGTTGTATTTTGCGACGTATTTTTCACGTCTGCCTATATCCTTCCACAGCCAGTTCCTAAACGCTTCTTTCATAAGACGAGCTTTTTCTTTGGCAAGCTGTGTTTCTTTAGTGTTTATCTCATACCATACTTTGTCACCCTCCTCTCGCCTGTCACGAACTAAAATATCACGCTGATTAAGAAGATTTTCAAATATCTGATAGCTGTTCATTCTTGATGTTCCGAATGTTTCAGTGGCAGCAACTGAGCGGTCGGATGTTTTACCCTCTATTTTGTATTCTCCAAGCTTTGTTCTTGTGACAGGGTAGTAATAGGTGTTTGCGTGTGCATACTCGTTTAGAAACTTATTATAATCTGCAACATCGATCCAGTTAGCGCCGATCCTTACGGATATCTCGCTGGCTTCAAGGTCTTTTGGCACAACTTTCATCAGAGCTTCTACGTTTTTGTTGTAGCTGCTGTCGATATGTTCCGCATGATCTCTGGCTATTCTCAGCTTATCACGGATATTGCCTGACAGATATTCGGATGACTCCGTATAGCCTGAATATGGGTCATTGTCTTTAACTTTGGCAGGATCTCTGAATATTTCATCACCAAGGTCAGCAATAACCTTTTCAGGCGTAGTGTCTGTGAGCTGTGACATATAGATAATATCGACCTTTCCCAATCTGTCCATTGACACTTGAAGTGCTTCTAGTGCTGTATCAACTTTTGAAACTGGAATATCTGGAAGTATCGTTCTCTTTGTGAATATTGCAGCCTTTTCAACTGTCTTATTTTCCACGTTGACAACTTCAAGTGCTGCTAAAGTGTTGTAGTCATCATCATTAGAAAAGCAGCGTGAATTGGCGCTGTCCGTAATGTTTCCGAACTTTGTTCTGAAATTGTCATATGTGCTGTTGAGCTTCTTCTGAAGCTCTGCAAGCTTTTCATCAGTGCAGCCGTCAGCCTGGGCATTGATAAGCTCCATAGTTGCTTGCCTTAGAGTATGAAGCCCTTTCATGCGTTCAAGCGATTTGCCTGTTTCTGTGACCTTGACCATTACTTCATTTTCACGGAAATAAAGATCTCCGTCAACAATGGTATGAGTGAAGTTCCTGACAGTTGGATCAGCAGGGAGTATCTCAGCTGTCCCATTGTCAAGCTCAGTTTCCACAGTATCAATAACGCCGTCTATTTTTGAAATGGCATTTATGAGCTGCTGTGCAAGGGGAGCGTCACTATTTGCATAGCAGGTCGTTACCTTGCTGTCTGCGCCATATTTTCCTCGCATACGCTCGTCCCACGCCATAGTACCAAGTACCATATCGGGATTGTCCACAAAATACTGATTGCAAGGAATGCCGTTGGCTGTTTCTGAAACGTGTACCCAGTTTGGAATAACAGAGGTCATTGTTGTTCTTTTTTTCAGAAAGATAATATCTGTTGTAACGCTGTCTGCATCTTTAAATGTTCCAGAGGGAAGTCTTACTGCGCCTAAAAGGTCACAGCGTTCGGCAAGATACTTTCTTGCTTTATCATTTTTCTTGTCCATTGTGAATTTTGAAGTCACAATGGCAACAATTCCTCCAGGCTTTACCTTATCTACTGCTTTTGCGGCGAAATAGTCATGAATTTTGAAGTGGTATTTGTCATAGGCTTTGTCTGCAATGCCATAATCTCCAAACGGTATATTACCTATGACCACGTCAAAGCTGTTATTCTTGAATGTTGTTTTTTCAAACCCTTTTATCTGGATATTATCCTCTGGATAGAGCTGCTTGGCTATTCGTCCTGAAATGCTGTCAAGCTCAACTCCGTAAAGTTTTGAATCTGCCCTCATTTCATCAGGCATTTTTGCAAAAAAGTTTCCAACGCCCATGCTAGGCTCTAGGATGTTTCCACCCTCAAATTGAAATCTTTCCAAAGCAAGATATACGCTGTCTATGACTTCTGGCGGCGTATAGAAGCTTGTCAGTGTTGATGATCTTGCAGCACTATACTCATCAGTGGTCAGAAGCTCTCTTAAACGAGTCTGCCTTGCTCCCCAACTGTCAGCAGAAACATTCTCATTATCCGCAACAAAAGCCTGAGCAGTTCCGCCCCAACCTGAGTATCTAGCCATTATCTTCTGTTCTTCAGGTGTCGCAAGCCGCTTTTCACGCTCTATTTTCAGCAATGCTTCAATAGCAGCTATATTTGCGTCACATCGAGCAGCAGCTCCGCCCACAACAACATTATCAGGGTCAAAGTGGTATGTGCTTGCTTTGACATTCTTCTTTGGCTTTTCTACCTTTTCAGTTTTGATATCTTCTTGCGGCGTTTCAAAGAGTGATATCTGTTCATCAGATGTAGAAGATATAGGAACGCTTTCAGAAACAGGCGGTGTTGTCTTTTTTTCTTCAGACAGAACATTATCAGCGATTGTAGGCGTTTCATATGGTATAGGTTTTTCGACCTCACCATTTTTTATCGCAAGCATTTTCTTTTCATAATCGTCGATCTGTTCTCTTGTGAAGTAGGCGTTTTCAGGCATTTTCTCATACAGCTCATTGATCTTAGCTATCTGCTTTTCAACAGTTTCCGCCCACAAATGCTTTTCTGCACCTGTTTTCAGATAGTAATCACAATCAAGCTTAAGCCTGCCCAAAAGCTTGTCTATTTCAGGCTGTGTTTCATTTGTAGGTGTAGGCACTTCATCGACCAGTTCTGCCATATGTGCGGCTTTTGCAGCTTCAAGCTCAGGTATGATCGAGCTGTATATTGAGTATCTTTTCAGAAAATCAATAACGCCGCCGTATCCGTCACCTGCGTCCTGGCGTTCAGTGATCGTTTGTCCGTCAGGCATATTGATAGTAAACTTGACCTTATCATAGCCCATAAACTGTGAGAATTCGTCATCAGCGTCTGCTTCATACCATGCTTTTGCTGAACCGTACTTCTCTATTGCAGCCTTTGCTCCTGCCACCATTTCACTGTCAGCCTGTTCCATGAGCGTGTCAAATTCTGCAACACTGTAGGTCTTGCCGTCCTCAAAGTAGTTGCTTTCGCTCCATTCACAGGTTATCGTAGGCTCGGACAATGCAGCAGAGGTCTTGACACCATTTGAACTTATATCGGCACTATTTTCTTGTTGCTTACCCTTGACAATATTGCGACTTTGGTGTATAATAATATTAGAGTCAAGATTGTTTATCGCCTCAGGCAATTGGAGCCTTTGACACGAGAACAGTGCTTGGCTTTTTTCTTTGTCCCAAAACAGAATATTATTTGATTTTGCAGCACGTTCAACATAGTTTGCAAACCCATTTTCTTTTCCATAAATACTTGTGATAAAGTTTGATGATACATTTTCCATTTCATAAATGCCTTGCCCATTTGGTTTAACACTTACGATTATCGGTGCATTATCATTATCAACGTTATTTAAACAAATTACTATACTTTTATCAGCACTTTTGTTTGGAGAAAGTGAGTCCATTATTATGGCAGGGCTTTCTAAAAGATGTGGGATATTACATATCTGTTCCAGTGTTAAGCCGTGCCAATGTGCATTGTTCGGGGATTTTTCATGTAGAGCGTCTTTTAAATGCCTTTGCGTATACAACATAGGAAGCCGATCACAGCCGATATCCACAAGAATTTGTGGTGTATCACAAACCTTTAGATTTGAGTATTTTGGGAATACGCCATTTAAAACATCATTTATCTGTTCAGCAAATGTTTTTTCACTCTTGACAACTCCAGAGGAGTCTGTTATACTGCTTGTAGAGCTATTAGGAACAGCAGGGCGTAGCTGGTTTTCAGCCAAACCTATAATTCTTGATGGTTCTATTTTTTTGTCCTGTTGAGTAACAGAATTATTCTTGTATTCAATATTTTCCTGCTGTGTACCCTTGACAATATTGCGACTTTGGTGTATAATAATATTAGAGTCAAGAATGTTTAAGCCCTTGGACAATTGTAGCCCAAGCACACTGAACAGTTCTTGGCTTTTTTCTTTGTTGTAATAAAGAACTTTGTTTTGTTCTACGGCACGATTAATTTGATTTTCAAAATTGTTTCTGCCATGAAAACTCATTACAAAGTTGGATTCGACCAATTCTAAATCATATTTAGCTTTGCCATTTGGCTTTATAGCAGCAATGATAGGCATTTTTTCGTTGTCAAGTTCAGATGTTACGATTATTATGCTATCATTTCTCGAAAGGGAATCACATATAATCACGGGATTTTCAAGTAACATGGGCATTTTTTTGATTTGTTCTGCGTTCAATCCGTGGTAATGTATGCTTTCACCTGTATTTCCTTTCGGCTTGAGAGCGTCATGCAAATGCCGTTTCGTATAAAACATTGGAAGTTGCTCACAGCCAACGTCAAGCAATATTTGAGGTGTATCACATACTTTCAAGTCATTGTATCGGTTCGCGTTTCCTGCAAGTACATCATCGACCTGTTCAGCAAATGATTTTTCACCCTTGACAATTCCAATTGAATTTGTGTCAACAGAGTTATCCTGAGCTTCAACCGCTTGAACGTTCTTCTTTGAATGCTCTATTACAGCCTTATCAAGATATATCTGAACATCATGTGGATCTATCTGTCCGTCAACTGCCTGATGAAACATCTTAAAGAATGTTTTTATCTCGTCTACAGTTAGCCGTTCATCGACCTCGTTAAGAACAGTAATAGAAATTCCCTCAGAAAAACCATGCTGCAGCATGGCTTTTTGTTCATCACTATAATCATGGTGAGAGAACATATCTGACAGCTTCACCCGACCATTGAGCTCATTTACATATGTATAGTAATCATTGAGTATGCCCTTTGGATCGAGTGTTTGCTCAATGACACTCTGAGCATAGTAATCAGATAATAAAGATGATATATGCCGCAGTTCGTCGGGCGAATATCGGACGCTTACCCAATGCCGTATGTTATGTTCACCATTTTGTGCAGCTGCCACCACAGCCTGTTTTAATGCAAGTATCTGTTCTTGCGAAAACTTAAGCTTTATAAGGTCTTGGAGTATATCGTCAACCCTATCAGACGTGCTTTCTTGCTTTGCGGTTTTGGCATTGTCAAGAGCTTCGTTTTTGCGGTCAATTGCGATAACTTCTTTTTCTATTTCAGACAGCACAGACTTTGCTGCTTTTTGTACAACTCTGCTGAAAAGTATCATATCTCTTGCGTTTCTCATCATATCTATAGCACGCAGGTCAACATCAGTTTCAGCAGACATATTCATTTGTCCGGCAAGATCACATCTTTGCGTTACAACAAATCTGACTATAGATGAAAGCGACTCCTTATATGTTTCTTGCTGCTTCTTGCTCAGACTCATTTCTGATATCGCATTTTGGACAGACTCATCTATAGGTAGACTTTCGATGCTTTTTGCGGTAAGAAAATCTATGCAGTCATTGATAGACTCAGAGTGAATATCATATCTGCGGTTAAGAACATCGATCAGTTCAGGTGTGTTGCGTCCCGAAAGTGTCCACATTTCCGGCAGTTCTTTACCGCCTGTCTGTGAAACGTCATACAGATAGCGGCAAGTATGATTTTCGCCGAAAACAGCAACGCCGTGAGAGCCTCGCTTAACGTATCTTCCAAGGCGTTTCCACTTCTTATAATCTGCTATTTTGGTAGCGTTCTTGTTCTGATGATAAACGAGCACAGCATCCGAGTATGACTGTTTATACATACCAGCCGAGTATTTGAGATACTTCAGATATTCCTGCTTGTTGCCTCGCAGTTGCTCAGTGATCTCAAACCAGTGCAGCTTGACCAGCTCGTACTTCTCTTCATCTGATTTAAACGTCTTTTTCATAATATATTCCCCCTTAGTTTTGTATATATAAAAAGAGCGTATGAATTTCTTCACACGCTCAGGTTTACGATTTTAAGTTGTGTGTCACCGTGACACATTGTTTACCACTGTTCTATAGGCTTAATTAAATATCCATGTTTGTTAATGTATTCTAAGCATGCTGTTTGTGGGTTGAGAAAAATATCGGATTTAGATACTTCTTCATTATCTATGATTTGATTTATTTCCTTTATTACATTATCAAACACTGACTTTACTTCATTTTTGTTATATGGAATGACAGACACTGTCCGAATTTCAGAAAATGTCTTGCAATTAAACAAAAGACCAATTTCTATGTAATTGCCTTTTTTAAAATTACGGTTTCTTCGTATTTCAAATAATCTTTGATTATTTTGGAGTTTATAAAACATAATAAGGTTTACCTTGCTTGTTTCGGCATACACGGCATGAAACCCATTCTGCTTGAAGTGTTTCTTTAATTTACAAAATAGCTTTTCAGAAAGATTTAATTTCTTTGGCTTAAAAATTCCTATTGTTCTTATGATATCATATGAACTGCAATTTCTTTCCCATGTTTCTAAATCATCAATAACAAGATCCGTATTGTCCATTGATACCGCAAAATCGTTTGGATACATAGTCAAAAGCATATCAGTAAGCTCGCTTGAGCTAAAACCAACGCCTTCGTCCGAATATTCCTCAAAGAATTGCCCCATAACATATGTTAGCAAGTATGGTAAACTTACAATATCGTATGAAGTTTTGAGAACAGTTTTTGCCGTGTCACCATTTCTTGAAATGATAAACCTTAATTGTTTAAGATTTGACAAGAATCTCATCCTTTCTTTTTAGACACATATTTTGTCTTTATATTGTATAAATTCAAATTATGTGCTATAATATGTGTGATTAATAAACTGTTAATGTGAAAATAGTTTAAAATAATTATCGAGGTGACAAGATATGGTTTTTGAAGAAGCACTCTATATTAATGGATCACAAAGAAAAATGCTGTCTATTGAAGATGTAACTCAGTTAGCAACAAATTCGTTAGATCTATATAATGAAATCAAGAATAATCTTTTCTGCCCTGAATGTGAAAAACCACATTTGACTTATAATTCATGTACAACGAAATCAAACTATTTCTCAACCCGCAATTTAGAAAGTCACGCAGACACTTGTTCTTTTAAATGCAAAAGAGCGACAAATCATCAGTTGGAACTATTGGAAAATGACGAAAAATCACTGGACAGACTTCAAAATAGGCTTAAAGCTGTTATATTATCCTGTTTTTCAGAGAAGAAAGCTGCACGGAATCCTTTTGTTATAGAGAATAAGATATCTAAAGTTTCTACAAATACTGAAAATCAAAGTGAACGCACAGCCGTTAAGTATGCTATTCCTAAAAAACGTATTACAAATGGATTATCTCAGGCTGATGTTGATCAGTTAAAAATCTTTTATGGAAAGGTAAGAGTCCGTTGCAAAAAGCATCGCAATGGTCATAAATTGTATATTTTCAATCTAACACAAAGACAGTTACCAATGATTTGTTCCATATATTTGTCTGAAAAAGTATATGAACACATAAATATAAAGGATAATGATTGTTTCAACTGTTTAATATCATTCTATGTTAAAATGGAAATCAACAAACAGGACGATAAAATATATTACAACTGTATACTAACAGATTCTAGGAAAATGTTCTTTTGGAAAATCGACCGATAGTGCGTAACATCTTCTGGGATTTTTCTCCTGAAAAGAGTTTTTTTATTCTGTTAATATCGGTGTACATATATCCATCACTTTCACAATAGCCGCCCTCATCAATAAGGTCATAGTATGTATAAGGTGTATCAGGATTAGTGTTGAGGTCAAAAGCTGTAATATGTTCCTTCCTGACACTAAAGCCATACATGGTTACAAGCTTGTCTACGATATCATCAACGGACGCTGCATTGTAAAAGTAGATAACGTATCCGACAAGAAGCAGCATATCTTCTCCCTTTATTTCATTACTGAAAATCAGAGTTCCTGTTTTGTTATCGTCTGCTATAAAGTATCTATACTCATTCATTTTTTGCTCCATAATCTTTTTCCTTTGTCACGACTATGACATTAGACATAGGGTCAACAACTATCAGCTTTTTGCTTTCTTTGCATAAACGCTTTGGCTCGATACAAAGGCAGCGTCCCATACCACTGCGGCGGTCTTGACGGCGTTTTCTGCAAGCCCTATTGATCCTGATCTTCATCAAGCATTACCTCCACATATCTTCTTACATACTCCGAATTTCTGTTAGGATAGTCATCACTCTCCATCAAAAAGTGATAGCCGTCCTTTTTCAGCTGTTCTGTGAACTTTTCAACTTCTGCAGGTAAACCCTGTATTCTTAGTTTTATCATATTTTATACCTCATCGTTTTCTTATATTTTGCAAAAGACTAATAACACTATAGCAGTAACAGCACACCCTATTATATATGTATTGCGTAACATCTCAATTTGGCTGAAACAGCTATCACCATTTACGGACAGCTTATGAAAGCATTTTTTTATGTACTTTATATTTGCAAGTATTATCAGTGCTTTAACAAAGAACCAAGAAATGAATATTTTAATTTGCATTTCCAAGTTTGTTTCAAACACTACCCTGATACCAGTGATAATGCCTCCAAATACAAACAGCGAAAGCATTAATAGCTTGAAATTTACAAATTTATAGTTGTGTTTCATAAATACCTCTTGACCGATTTGTATATAACATTTATACGTCCTACCTCCCCAGCCCCTGCCCTGTTGCAGGGGCTTTCTTCATGTATAGATAAATTGATTCCCTTTAGCTGTCTTTTTTCAGACAGCATCAATTATCTTTCTTTTTTCTGCTGAACATAAAAAATGCAGTGCCTGCGAGAATTATCGCAATGCTGCCAAGTGCTGTTCTGCCGTCTGTGTCGCTGTCTGTTACACCTGTGTTAGGTGTATGTGCCTATTATTGCAACTTAGCATATTTTGTGATATAATTCTAATGTAGCTATTTTTTATGCTTGTGTTTGTAAATTATCAAATGGATAAAATTATATATATTAAATGCAGCCCAAAGATAGTATAATATTTTCATTTCATTTACCTCAAGGTGTATTTTATGATAAAAAATGTTATGTTTATCATAAGTTTTGTTACAAGTAGTGTGTGTTTTATAGATTTAATTAGGAACAAAAAGCAATATCGTTCACTTGCGTATCTAATATTGATAGTTCTTATTTTCACATTTATTAGACCAATACTCGTCCTATTTTATAATTACAATTATTATATCAGAGTAGCCGCAATAGTATTTCAAATTATTATTGCTCTGAGTTGCTGCTGCGTTGATTATAACATTATTTACGAAAACGGACATAGGTTATATGTCGAAAAATGGTATAAGATATTGATATATGCTCTTTTGACTATAGTAGCCAATGTTGTAGGTGTAGCCTGTTGCTATAATCCATTTAAAGATGCAGATCTAATAATAAACTGTGAAAGCTTTGAATACATAAATGCAAGATTTGTAAATGCATTAAGCACTATGACTACCGATAGATCATTGTATGGTTTTCTTAAACAAAATTTATTAATTGTATTTATTTATGCATACTACATAATTTCTCTCTTGCTAATATACATTAGTTCAATATATTTTTTGAAGTTTGTGCATAAAAGTGACATAAAACATCTTTGTATATCTGCAGTATTACCTGTAGTGTCATCCTTTTTATCTAAAATGTTTTATCCTATTTTGGATATTATTCTTTATATTTTTCATGAATTTAATTTGCCTTCGCCAAGCATATAGAGGATCACCAGTCCATAATTCCCAAATCACCCACCATGACGCAAATGACATTGTATAGTCGAGAACTAAATCAGAAATACTCATAGTCTTTACCTCCCCAGCCCCTGCCCAGTTGCAGGGGCTTTTTTCTATTTAAACTGCTTGTGCTTTGAAAATAAATATGTTATACTATTATTAAATGATATCCATTTTCTTTTAAATATGCGGCGATGACATCTTCTTGATTTTCAAAAAACAACTGCAATGAATTGTCTATCCAATAAGTATCTGAGTCGGGGTCATAAAAGATTGTAAACCTATAGTCCTCAGCTGCCTTATCTACGCCTTTCATTTTCGCTATCATTTTATCAAAATTGTTATCGCAGCCGTCATAAAATGAAACACCGAGCTTTTCATCATCGCCTCTTTCAAGGCAACCAAGGTCAAACCACTTAGAGTCATCACTTTTATGTATGACGTATATCTTTGTGCTTTTATAATTTGGATAAAATAACAGCAGTTGTTCATGCTCATTAGCCGCATGATATGTCAAGTAGCTCTTACTTTTATAGTGATTTTCCAATCTTTTAAATATGCTCATTCTTTTACTTCTCTAATTATAATTTCTTTTAAGGTGTATTTTCCTGTTAAAACTCTTAAACACATCAATATTTGTGAAATGAAAAATACAACGAATAGAAGTACTATTAATACATTGTTTTTTTGAGATATAGACCATCCGTTTTCAGCAAGAAAGCATAATGTTGCAGCTGTGATAATACTTTGAACAAGAATATTCAACTCATCTATTAAAATGGACTTTACCGCATATAAAATTTTTTCCTTTTTGCTAGGATACCTGATTTTAAAAGTTACATCATGGAGTTCATTTTCATTATTCATATTACTACCTCCCAAGCCCCTGCCCAGTTGCAGGGGCTTTCTTCATGTATAGATAAATTGATCCCCTTTAGCTATC
>UMIT01031684.1_pt1 | contig 13882 bp, 10 predicted proteins | sample 1965911 | NCBI WGS metagenome assembly UMIT01 (sample SAMEA4836131, study PRJEB28245) | human gut metagenome | biome: gut microbiome; material: fecal sample | place: Denmark | collected 2008 | reverse complement strand
CCCTAAACATACGATGAACCTCGGCAGCTTCACGCTCTGATCTTGTATCAACATACCTGTCAGGATCTGTCATCTCTCCCATCTCACTGTCAGTATGAAGCCATTCATTTATCTGATCCAAATTTAATTTTTTGTCTTTAATATTTTTAAAATACTCTAAGAAGCTGGCGTCTAATTTGTCATAGTCACCTTCATTTTTTACAAATATAGTACGACATAAGTAATAAAAATCCGTAAAATTAGAATGAGCCAGGTCTTTATCCAAGGCGTCCATCAAAGTAAGCCATTCTGTTGTGGATATGTTAAGACCATTACTTCTCATAGTATAGAAAAAGGAAGTAAACATATTATTCCTCCATTCTATTACAGATTCATTCTTACTACTGTTTCTAAATCTTCATCCTTCTTAATAAGCACACCAAGATATGGTAATTTCTGCTCAATAGTATCAGGATCAACGCCACCTATCATTAACGCTCTAATCCAATCAATAAATTCTGACGTACTTGGCTTCTTTCTAATATCTCTAATATTTCTGATTTTGTAGAAAGTCTTCATTGCCTGCTCCAAAAGATTCTCTTCCAAATTTTCAAAATGAGCATTTACAATAAGCTTCATTAATCTTTCGTCAGGGAAGGTAATATAATGGAAAATACAGCGTCTAAGGAAAGCGTCCGGCAATTCCTTTTCTGCGTTAGATGTAATAATAACAATTGGCCTAACCTTTGCCTTAACTGTTTCTTTAGTTTCATTAATATAAAATTCCATCTTGTCCAATTCCCAAAGCAAGTCATTAGGAAATTCCAAATCTGCCTTGTCAATTTCATCAATTAACAAAACAACCTGTTTATCTTTCTTGAAAGCCTCGCCAAGCTTTCCAAGTTTAATATATCTTGAAATATCGTCAACACCCTCTACACCAAACTGGCTGTCGTACAAACGCTGAATTGTATCATATATATACAAACCATCCTGAGCTTTAGTTGTTGATTTAATATTCCAAATAAGCAGTTCCATATCCAATGATTTAGCTACTGCTTCTGCTAACATAGTCTTACCTGTTCCCGGTTCACCTTTAATTAATAAAGGCTTCTGCAATTTAGTAGCCACTTCCACAGATGCCATTAAATCATCTGATGCCACATAAGTATCTGTTCCTGTAAATCTTGTTTCTTTTGACATTTAATAATTCCTTTCACGGGTTTGTTTTCGCTATTTGCGTAAATTATAACATAAGAAACAAATAAAATCATTTTATTTATTCATAGACTTTACCATTTCATTAAAACGCCCAACTATTTTTCCATAATTCTCTCTCTTATGTGGAAATACACAATCACTGCAATCCTTAATTCCGTTATCCAAATATTTAAAATTACCTCCACATTTATCCCCTAACGGATAAAGAGGGCAATAACAGAATAGACAATTAAAATCATTTTCATCACAATTCCCGTGGCATGGGAAAAATTCACATTTCCTATGAGAAAAATAGGAAAACTCTTTTCCCTGCCAAAAATCCTTTGAATTTTCTTCCATTTTATCCACTTTTTTCAAAAAAACACCTCATTTTTTTACAATATTCACTTTTATTTCATATCTAATTCACAAAATAACCATACTTTCGCTCTATACTATAAACATAACAAACGAAAAACAGTTTTTATTCAAAAGTTTAAAAAGCTATTTTTAAAAGATTCATAGTTCGATTAAATTCGAATTGACATATATTAGTTTTTTATTTTCTACTCCTTCTTATTAGAACATCCTTCCCTCGGATGTTCTAATTTTTTTTACAGCCTTCAAGGTCATACTCCACCTGTGCTTGCACAAAGGTGGAGTAATGACCTTAGAAGGCGCCCCAAAATGAGTAATATCGTGAAACAACAGTTTCACGATATACGAATTTTTGGGGCACAGATTGCTTTGGCAATCTGTGTAAAAAAAATATTTTGAATTAAACTTCCAAAAAATCCAATCCATCCCCGGAATTCAAAAACATCATCATAAGATATGCCCCTCGAAGTGTTACTCTTTCTTCACTAAGAATCCTTCTAACCTGCTCTTTGTCCGCCAACATTACCTGTATGCGCTCTGCGCTTTCAAGTTGTTGCTTAACATCCTCCACATGAATAGTTCCAAAAACAGTTCCATTAGATTCATCAGTAAAGCCCGGTCCCAAATAAAAAGATCTTCTGAAAGCCTTATTTCCTCCATTGTAAACCTTAAGGTTAAATCCTGTTTCTTCTTTAATCTCTCTAACTGCTGCCTGCTCTGCCACTTCTCCCGAATCAATTATTCCTGCCGGAAGTTCATAAATGTAATCATCCAAAGGATATCTATATTCTTTAATTACAAGAAGACGTGGACTTTCCTCATCTGTTATTGCATAAACAACTATTCCTTCCGGATTGTTGTCCTTTGTTTTTAATTTGATTCCTTCTTCGTCTCTTCTTGAAACAAAATAATAGTCAAAAACCTTTCCTTCTCTATCTACTGCATCTAATTTATACAAATTAAGATATGGATTGTTTGACTGTTTTTCTACTTTTTTATAATTAGACATAATTTTCCTTTCCTAATATTCATATTATTTACTGCTCAAAAAAGGAATTCCAATGACCTCTTTTTCAATTAACCTAAAACTCCTATTACGTAAAAAACCCCTTACCTAATAAGATAAGTGGTTTTTTATACTATGCTATTATAATTGTGTATGCCTTTACGAATTTTTTTCCTGCTTCAACTTTATTAATATTATTTTTCTGTGAAATCTCCTTGTCAAATCCTCTGTCATCACAACGTCCCATCCATGGTTCCAGACATACGAAAGGCGCATCCTTAACTGACCAAATTCCGAAACTTGGGAATCCTTCACATTTCATTCCAACATAAGGTGTTCCATCCTTGTGACATACCCATGCTTCTTCAATCTGAGTTCCATCCAAAATAAGTGCGTCATTTTCAAAAATTTCTTCATTTAATACATATGTATTATTTTCAAGCTTAAGTGTTCTTGTTTCTTCCGGAATTGCTGTTCCCATTCCGTCTTCTGTTTCTTTATCTACTAAAATATATTCTAACTGATCCTTGCCAGGAAATTTAAGAATATAATCTGACTTAACTTCATCTTTCTTGGCAAATCTAAATGCAGGATGAGCACCTATTGTAAAATACATTGTCTCATTTCCTGTATTTTCAACCTTCCATTCTACCTTTACTTCTTTATTGTCTAAATAGTAGTTAATAAAAAGTTTAAAATCAAACGGATATTTCTTTTTTGTTTCTTCAGATGAAGTTAAAAGAAATGATACCATACTGTCTGTGCTTTCCACACATTCAAAAACACTATCTCTTGCAAATCCGTGCTGACTTGTAGAATAAACCTTTCCGTTGATTAACATTTTATTGTTGTATGTTTTTCCTACATTTGGAAAAAGCACCGGTGAGTGTCTTTTCCAAAACTTAGGGTTACCTTCCCATATAATGTCTGTTCCATCTTCCTTATTGTAAATTTTTGTAATCTCTGCTCCGTCTTCTGATGCTTCTACCAAAAGATACTGATTTTCCAATTTCATTAAAAGTTCCTCCTTTATTTTTCCTTTCAATTTTACTTTGATTTTATATTGATTATTAATTTTAATCGCATAAATTTTTTATTTAAAATTATTATTTATTTCCTGTTATATTTTAACGACTTTCTTTTTTGTTTTTATACTTTCTGACATAAACTACATTCCTTTAATCTTTTTATTATTTCTCAAATACCTTATCATTATCCCAATACTCTTCTACGTAAGCTTCAAATTCTTTCTGTGGTAACGGTTTTGAAAAATAATATCCCTGTATGTAATCGCAGTCATTTTCTTTCAAAAATTCAACCTGCTGGTCTGTCTCTGCGCCTTCCGCAACAATTTTTGCGCCAATTCTATGAGCCATTCCTATAATTGATTTTATGATTTCCCTTGTTTTTTCACTGGACTCAATCTTTCTTACAAATCCCATATCAAGCTTTAATATATCGAAATCGTAACTTTGCAACATGCTAAACGATGAGTATCCACTGCCAAAATCATCAAGCATAATTTTTACATTTCGCAACTTAAATTCATCAAGAACATTTTGTCTGTTCTCGGCTATTGCCGCATATGATGTTTCTGTTATTTCATATCGAACAACATTTTGTGGCATAGGATTTTGCTGCAAGTCATCTAAAATCCAATCAATCATTTTTGTGTCATAAAAATCCATCCATGAAAGGTTCATTGAGATTGGCATATTAGTTTTTCCTGACTTTCTTCTTCTTTCCTGATAATTTTTCACTGTCTTAATAACAAACAAATCAAGAAGTGAAATCTGTCCACTATCCTCTAATGCCGGTATGAATACTGCCGGAGATATTAATTTATCTCCCTGATATTTCCAACGTATAAGAGCCTCTGCTGAAGCCATTTTTCTGGTTTTTGCATCAAAAACCGGCTGAAGATAAACTTCAAACTCTCCTTTTTTCATTGCAGTTTCAAAATTTCTAACTACCATATTAGAACCGATATACTGTTTTCTTATTGAGTTATCAAATATTTTATATGGTTTTACATAACCATCCTCAATATTTTCGCTGGACATCTTGGCACTATCATACATTTCATTTATTCCGATATTTTTATCTTCTATATAGTAAATACCAACAAGACTTTGTATCTTAATATCCATTCCCTTATATTCAAAATCCTGTGTGCAAAACTCTATTAATTTCTTCCAATTAATATTTCTTCTTTCTACTAAACATCCAAAATGATCTGATTGAGTTCTCCCCAGCGTTAATGGTTCCAATTCAGAATTCTTAAGCCTTGATGCATAATTCTTTAGAATATAATCGCCACCTTCTGTTCCTACTGAATGATTAATTGCCTTAAAACTTTTCAGGTTAAAATACATCATGGCATATTTTGTTACGTCTTCTGCTTTTTCAATAATATCTTTCGCCTTATTATGGAAGCCACTTCTGTTGTATAAACCTGTTAGAATGTCCTTGTACGATTCATTAGTTGTATCTTCAACAGTTATAAGCACACACTTGTATTCCTTAATAAACCATCTGAACTGAATCTTTGCTATTTTGATGTTATTGCCTATCTTATATTCAATAGTTTCAAAATACTGTTCGTCTTTTTCAAGTTTTTGCATTATTACATCTTTTGATAACATATTATAAAATTCAGATTTTGTTTTTTCGTCAATATAAATGTCAGCCATATTTTTGCAGAACTGATCATAATCTTTATATCTATTTTTTAATTTTGACGTTTCGTTATCATTTTCTCTCTTAACATATATAGAATTATTTACTAGGTCAGCAATTCCTGTAATAACGTAATTCTTGTTGTAAAACAAATCTAATGTCATTCTGTCCATTTCCGCTTCTGTTATGTCTTCAATAATGAAGAATCCTTCAATTTCACCATTAATTACATTCTTATACAGTGCTAATGTCATTTTTAATACAAATCTATATCGTTCTTCCAAAACACATGCGCAAACAAAACTCTGGTTTTCATCATCTTCAACATACGAATCTATTAGTTTCTGTTTATTAAATTTATTATGAAACTGCTCTCTTTTTTCCGGTACTATCATATAATCTTCAAGAGCTTCCATAATTTCATCTACTGTTTTGTATTTTTCTTTTTCGATTAATTCATTATAATTATTATCTATATGTCTAAAAGTATTTTCTGTAAGATTCAAGTGCAAAATGGTTTTAACATTGTCCTTTAAATTACTTAAAAAGCTTGCACTTTTCTTAAATACCCTTACCCGTTCCTGGTTAAGCTTAATAAGCGTTGTAACATCCAGAAGTGTCACAATGTTGGCATTTCTACATCCCCACATTGTCTTTTCGACACTAAACTGATAATATTTTTTTGTTCTTTTATCATATTTTAATTTTATACCAAAAATATTCTCACCTTTATTGGCCTCAGGATTCAAAACTATACCTGAATCACTATTAAAATTTTTTCCATAAAGATTGTTTCTTTCAACATTAAACTTGCGGCAAAAACCATCACTGGCATAAAGTATTCGACTATAATCTGAATTACATACATATATAACCTGCTTTGATGCCATAATTAAATTCTCGTATTTCTTATACAAGTTAAGAGTTCCCGCAACTCTTTTCTGTATTTCAAACATATCAAAAGGATGTGTAAAATAATCCATTGCACCTAATTCGTAGGCTTTCTCAATGCTTTCGTGATTATCTTCCGCTAAAATCACAATTACCGGAATACGTTCAATAACATATTCTTCATTCATCCATTCCAATACCTGATATCCGTTAGTTTCAGGCATATTTAAATCCAATAGAAGTGCTGAAAATGAATCTTCTTCCTTCTTTAGTAACTCGATTGCTTCTGTTCCATCTTTTGCTTCTGTAACAATATATTCATCTCCGAGGATTTCTTTCAGAATTTCTCTATTCATCTTGGAATCATCCGCAATTAGTAATCTATTTTTTTCTCTTGATTCCTTTATCATAAGTATTCACTTCCTCCACTTCATTCTTTCGTTTTCTATCTCTTTCTATATTTTAACATAAATGTCTAATTTTTCGTAGCATTGCTTTGCTTATTTTTTCGCTAAAAATATACAGCTTTTAATACGCTATTTTTGTTTATTTTTTATTGATTTTTTCTTATTATTTTGCTATCATATCAAAGGATTATATAAGTTCATGATATGGATGAACGTTTCTACTAACTGCCGCAAATGGTTATCTATAATCTTTATTATAGGTGAATTTTATTTTGCGGTATTTTTGTGTGCAAAAAAGTATTTTTAATTTACTTTAATTATTACATTTAGGAGGATTTTGAATGAGACATTATGATGTTATTGTAATTGGTGCCGGACCGGGTGGTATTTTTGCCACATATGAATTGGCAAAAAAGCAGCCTGAACTTTCTATTGCTGTTTTTGAAGCCGGACATAAGTTATCAGGAAGAAAGTGTCCTATTGATGGTGACAAGATTCCTAACTGCATCAATTGTAAAAGCTGCTCTATTATGAGTGGTTTCGGTGGTGCCGGAGCTTTTTCTGATGGTAAATATAATATTACCAATGATTTTGGTGGCACTCTTTATGAACACATCGGTAAAAAACAGGCCATTGAATTAATGAAATATGTTGACGAAATTAACATGGAACACGGTGGAGAAGGCACAAGGCTTTTCTCAACTGCCGGAACTAAGTTTAAGAAGATTTGTATGCAGAACAAGCTTAAACTTCTTGATGCTTCTGTTCGTCACTTGGGAACTGACATTAACTATGTTGTTCTTGAAAATTTATATGACGAATTAAAAGATAAGGCTGATTTTTACTTTGACACACCTGTTTCTTCAATTACTCATTTAGATAACGGCTATAGTATTCATACTGAAGATGAAGATTTTGAATGTAAAGATTGTATTGTTTCTGTAGGTCGAAGCGGAAGCAAGTGGATGGAACAGGTTTGCCACGAAATGGATATACCTACTAAGTCTAACCGTGTTGACATTGGTGTTCGTGTTGAACTTCCTGCTGTTATCTTCTCTCATCTTACAGATGAATTGTATGAAAGCAAGATTGTTTACCGTACACAGCAATTCGAAGACAATGTTCGTACTTTCTGTATGAACCCACACGGTATTGTTGTTAACGAAAATACTAACGGCATTGTTACTGTTAACGGACACAGTTATGAAGGTGAAGAAATGCAGACTGAAAATACTAACTTTGCCCTTTTGGTTGCTAAGCATTTCTCTGAGCCTTTCAAAGACAGTAACGGATATGGTGAAAGTATTGCCCGCCTTTCTAATATGCTTGGTGGTGGCGTAATTGTTCAGCGTTTCGGTGACTTAGTAAGAGGTCGTAGAAGTACTGAAAGCCGAATTGAAGAAGGACTTGTTACTCCTACTCTTTCAGCTACTCCAGGTGATTTAAGCCTTGTACTTCCAAAGCGTATCTTGGATGGAATCATTGAAATGATTTATGCCTTAGATAAAATTGCTCCAGGTACAGCCAATGATGATACATTGCTATATGGTGTAGAAGTTAAGTTCTACAATATGGAAGTTGAACTTAATGACAATCTTGAATGTAAATATGACGGATTATATATTATTGGCGACGGAAGTGGTGTTACACATTCACTTTCACATGCTTCAGCCAGTGGTGTGTATGTTGCAAGACATATATGTGAAAAGGCAGAATAAGGTGAGAAGATTAATGTTGCAGGGAGGATGTAGCATTATTGGAAAGCCACGACGGATTTGCGTCGTGGCTTTTGCTTTTGAGATTAGTTTCTATTTGTGTTTTTTGAAGATTTTCGCTCCATTTTCCGTACAAAGTCGTCCGTGGAGATGTCCACACTCTGGGGGCAGTATAAGTTGTTTTTTCGGTCACGACTACGTGTCATAGAGCGAAAACGTTGTATGACACGTAATTATTGAATTTTAGCTTGTCCTTTCGGCTGAATTTACGTGTCGATGAGCCGAAACGTTGTACCACACGTAATTTATTGAATTTTAGCTTGTACTTTCGACTGGATTTACGTGTCGGTGAGCCGAAACGTTATACCACACGTAATTTATTGAAACTTAGCTTGTCCTTTCGGCTGAATTTACGTGTCGGTGAGCCGAAACGTTGTACCACACGTAATTACTAGAAATTTCATTAATATTTCGAGAATAATTACGTGTCAGTGAAAGGAAATGTTATATGACACGTAACTGGAATCGGCATTACGCATAGTTTAATCAGTCTCTTTATTTACATAAATCAACTGATTATCTATTTTCTTAATTCTGCCAATTAATCTGCTGTTCCTTTATTAGCGGATATCTGACTACTTCCGCGCCATCTAAGTTTTCTCTGTTCATATCAACTGCTGTTATCTGCTGATTATCATATGTTGTATAATAATAAATTCCCTTTTTAGCATTGCAACATGAAGTGTACAATGTGATTTCGTACTTATCTTCCGCTACTTCACAACAGCCTCTCTGCTGATCAACTGAACCTAAAATATGGAAGAACTGGCTTACACTTTCTGCCTCTGAATTACCTGAAACAGAATTCATCTTTGTGAAGGCAACCTTAGCAAAACGTGAGGCTGATGATAAATCTCCCGGAAGTCCTAACGCTCCCATTCCTCTACTGTAAGTTGTCAAATCAAGTTCTGATGCGAATTTGTTTTCTGGCTGTCTTGGGGACAAGTTCATGTAATTGTTTAACATAAACATCTGCTGTGGAAATGGTGGATTGTTAGTCAACACTCCTACAGGATTGTCATAAACCTTTAATCCTTCTGCCACAGGTTCTACAGTTATGGATTCTTCACTGTCTGAAATAATCCAATGTAACTGAGCTGATGGCAACTGCTCACTAAAAGGTGTTGAAACAAGATTCATTCTGCCTATAAGTTCTCTCGCCTCTTTAACTGACTGGCATCTACCAAGAATCCATGGAATAAATTCAAACTGGGCTATATTGTCCCTGCCCTCTTCAATAGGCTGAAACTTAGCATTGCCCACAAAATTAAGCCCTGCCATTCCAAGTCCCTTCTCATTAATTCCATCATAATACAATGGGTACCCTCCTGCCACATATGCCATACCGATAATTGCATAATGGCTCTCCAATATTCCCATATGTCTAAAATCAAATCTATAATTTCTAGGTGTTATTGTCACCTCATCACCATATGAAAATTCATAATCTAAGGTTCTTCCAAAATAAAAATCCTTTGTTTTATAAGTTGCTGCTGTACACATATATTCACTATCATTTCTGTTTAAATAACGCCAATTAAATATTTCAGCATATTACTTAAACTTTGAAATTGCTCCTTTCCTGTTTTAATCACTATATTGTTTTCCAAGTCTTTCCACCTCTGACTTTACCTTTTCTACAACATCATCCGGTCCCACTATTTTCACTCCGTTTCCTAATGAAAATACCCAGGATATAAACTGATTGCTTAATATAACCTTAACGTTTGTGGTAAAATGGTCTTCATCCTTTTTTATAAACATTGTATCTTTTCCAAATCTGTCTATAATAACTCCTGCCATTTTATTTTCACATTCTAATTTTACTATTTCCTCTTCTCCTGAATACATACCAAATAATTTTTTGGCATAATGTGCCACGTCTGTATTCTGTTCTCCAAAGCATTCTTCACCCTGTCTTAGTTTGTCCAAAATATTAATGTTAAGCATTTTATCAACTCTAAAATGTTTAATTTTGTTATCACTTGAATCGACAGCCACCATATAATAGTTTTCATCATCCCAGCTTAAGGCCCACGGGCTTACCTCATAAGGCTTTCCGTCTTTTTTCAAAACTTTTTCTTTCTTTACGTTCCATTGAAAATACTGAAAACTAATCATAGAATTTCTGTCAATTGCAGTATGAATGTAATCTACATTATAATAAATCTTCTCGTTATTTGTTTTTACACGCCCCGATACATAAACCTGATGCTGAAGCTTTGATGCACCATATTTACTTGTAAGCCCCTCTACCTTTTTGATTAATTCATTACTCTTCTTTTCGGTGATAAATTTGGCAGACTGTACTGTATCTACTAATAATTTTAATTCTGCCAGTTCAAACTGCCTTCCGGCAAGATAATAATAATACGTTCTATTATGCTGTTCACCAATAATGTCATATCCATACTGACGCAGGCTCTCAATGTCATTGTAAAGACTTTTTCGCTCTGCCGTTATTCCATATGAATTCAGCTCGCTAATAATGTCGCTCATTGTTATACTATGCTCATCATCAGTTTTTTCCATAAAAATCTTAATTAGATATACTATTTTCAGTTTCTGATTATTTCCCTTTGCCATACATACCTCCTTGCCCCTAAGCAGGTCTGTTTCTTTTATTAAAAGTATAATTCTATTCTACACCAAATCCATTATTGATTCTATGTAGCAAAGTAGACAATTTTCTCTTTAAATATATATTAATGATGTTGAAAAAATTAATCTGTTAATGATTGTTTGTACTTTTCCAGTCCTGAATAACCTGGTTTATTGTATTATAATCTCTCTGAAAAAGCTCCTCACTTATCTGTTTGTGTAGTAAATCCCATGGCACCTTCTCCATTATCTTTGTTATAACAAAATCCTTGCTCCTCTGTTTGTACTTAGGCATACCGTTAATCTCCTGTATATGGGAAAGTTCCGGTCGCCACAATATACTTAGCTTACGCTTCATCTTATAAGTTCGTTGGGCACGCTTGTTAATTTCCGGCTCTCTTAAAACATTAAATTCCACACTTTCTTCCTTACTAATCGCCTCAATAATTCCCCAGTATTCCGGAACATGTTCTTCAATATGCTTTGAGTGGCTACTTCCCACAACCACATAATTATAATCAAAAAACTTATTATAATCCTTCACCTGTCTTGCAAGCCTTGCATATGTATCCGCATCACTTTTGATTTCCACGCCAATAAGCTTCTCTTCAAGAACAAGCATTACATCAGCTCTTGATTTTGCGATCTGCTTTTCTTCTATTATTCGTACCTTACCGAATTTTTCATCAAAAAAATCAAATAACGGCTCTCTTATATCCTGATCTTTTAACATTTCGTTCCTCTATTACACGTCCTATCCAACACATTCTATATTATATATGTTATTCTCTGTTATATTTGATATTCTGTAATTCTAATCTCTCTATTTCGTGGACTTTGCCTTTGGATAAATTCTCTCCATTCTGCCATCATCAAAATGACTATCCATAACCTTCTGCCATTGGGAAGTTGCACTTATGCCCTTATCTCTCTCATCATATCTGATTAAGGCTAAGCTTGATACACCACAATTTATTGCCATAAATATTATCAAAATCCATGTGACAATTTTGCCCCATAGCATTGGTAATAATTCTATTGCTCTAGATATGTATGGATAAAGTTTTTTAAACCAGACAACTGCTGCTATGCCCCAGAAAAAACAATACAACAGATTAATTCTACCACCCAAGTTAAAAGGAATATCGCTATAATCCCAAAATACTTTTCCAAAAACTATCTCCGTAAAAACGCTGCACAAATATTCATAAGCGCCACCAAGGAGAGTGCCTACCGCAAATAAGAAGCTGTCGCTTTTGTCTTTATATTTATAAAGCATCTGAGTAACCACAGCTATTGCAAGTCCCCAGACAATACTAAAAGGTCCCCAAACCACACTGCTTCGGCTCATCCACACGCCTTCAGTTATTCTGCAAAAAATAGTTTCCGTTATATCACCAAGAAACGCTCCTATAAAAAACAACAATACTATTTTATAAAAACTACATCCGTAGGCAAAAACCTTAGTTTCACTTTCTTCTTTTGACTGAACTTTTATATTTTCAATTTTTTGTGCTTTAGGATAAGCTTTGTGAATACGTCCGTCTACAAAATTGTAAATTAAAGTTCCAAGTTTTACCCTAACGCTGTCTATCTTATCATTGGCACTTTCCCATTTTTTTAAATTTTTGCTTTTTCCTTTTAACAAAAGATAAGATGCCAATACGTCTACTATCATTACCCCTACAAGAACTAACAAAATGACGTTCATTAACAGTTCCGGCAAAATTGTAAGAATTTTTAATGTAATCTTATTTCCCCATTTTACAATAACATAACCTAAAAATCCCCAAAACACTGAAACAGGAACGCATACGTATCCGTCAAAATTCCATTTAACATTGGAGTAATCCCACCAACGTTCTTTAAATGCCAATTCAATAAGATGTCCTGCTATCCACTCAACTACAGTGGCATAAATCATTGCAAATAAAAATAGCCAGATTCCTGTTAATTCCTGTAAACCCACCGTAATTATTACTGCTGTTATTCCATAAAGAACACAAAAAGGTCCATTAACCAAACCTCTGTTAGCGAATTTTTTCTGTTTTAATGATGCTGATACTGTTTCAAATAGCCATCCCAGAAATGAATATATAAAAAACATCCATAATAAATCATAGACAGTAAAATGTATCATTGTCTTTCTCCTCTTGTATAAAACCCGGGTACAAAATATGCACCCGGGTTCTTTATTTAAACATACATTGTTCTACATATTTATATGACACTTATATGTGTCTTTTGACCTTTAAATTAGATCTGTGGTCCTGCTGAAACTAAAGCCTTACCAGCTTCATTTCCTTCATACTTAGCAAAGTTCTTGATGAATCTTTCAGCTAAGTCCTTAGCCTTAGCTTCCCATTCTGAAGCATCAGCGTAAGTATCTCTAGGATCAAGGATTCCTGTATCAACACCTGTAAGTTCTGTTGGAACTTCAAAGTTGAAGTATGGAATCTGCTTTGTTGGTGCATTTAAGATGTCACCGTTTAAGATAGCATCGATGATACCACGTGTATCCTTAATTGAGATACGCTTTCCTGTACCATTCCATCCTGTGTTAACTAAGTAAGCCTTAGCTCCATTCTTTTCCATCTTCTTAACTAATTCTTCAGCGTATTTTGTTGGATGAAGCTCTAAGAAAGCCTGTCCGAAACATGCTGAGAATGTTGGTGTAGGTTCTGTAATTCCACGTTCTGTACCAGCAAGTTTTGCTGTAAATCCTGATAAGAAGTAGTACTGTGTCTGAGCTTCTGTAAGGATTGATACTGGTGGTAATACTCCAAATGCATCTGCTGATAAGAAGATAACGTTCTTAGCTGCTGGTGCAGATGAAATAGGTCTTACAATGTTTTTGATATGATTGATTGGGTAAGATACACGAGTATTTTCTGTTACACTCTTATCTGCAAAATCAATCTTTCCTTCAGCATCAAGTGTTACGTTCTCAAGAAGAGCGTCACGTC
>UMIT01002878.1_pt1 | contig 13920 bp, 8 predicted proteins | sample 1965911 | NCBI WGS metagenome assembly UMIT01 (sample SAMEA4836131, study PRJEB28245) | human gut metagenome | biome: gut microbiome; material: fecal sample | place: Denmark | collected 2008 | reverse complement strand
ATAGACTCGGGAGATATAACTTATCTTTCCAAGAAAGCAAGAAAAATGCTTGATGAGGCAGGCTATCCTGATTGCAAAATATGTGCGTCAAACGCCCTTGACGAGTATCTTATAAGAGATATGATATATCAGGGCGCAAAGGTGGATATGTTCGGAGTGGGCGAAAGACTTATCACCGCAAAGAGCGAGCCTGTTTTTGGAGGAGTTTACAAGCTTGCGGCTGTGGAGGACGATAATGGAAATATTCAGCCTAAGATAAAGATTTCTGAAAACGTGGCGAAGATAACCACTCCACACTTCAAAAAGCTTTACAGAATTTATGATAAGAATAACCACAAGGCTGTGGCTGACCTGCTGTGTGTTCATGACGAGGTGATAGATGAAAGCAGACCTCTTACGCTTTTTGACCCACAGTTTACATGGAAGAAAAAGGTCGTCACAAACTTTGAGGCAAAGCCTATTCAACAGCAGATATTCAAGGACGGCAAGTGTGTATACAAGAAGCCTGCATATGAGGATATCGTAAAGTATGCGGCGGCTGAGATAGACACTCTTTGGGACGAGATCACAAGATTTGAAAATCCGCACACTTATTATGTTGACCTTTCTCAGAAGCTTTGGGAAGTGAAGAATTTTCTTCTTGCGGAGAACAACAGACAAACGGCAGATTAAAATTTACATTATTGACTTGAAAAAAGCTATAGGCTGTGTTACAATAAGCGTGGTTAGCAAATTCTAACCTATCAAGCATTGGAGGGTCAGAAATGGAAAAGATAACAGTAAAAATAGACGGAATGATGTGCGGAATGTGTGAATCGCATATGAATGACACTTTCAGGCAGAATTTCAAGGTGAAAAAGGTAAGCTCTTCCCATGCAAAGGGCGAAACTGTGGCTATAGTTGATGAGGATATCCCTGATGAAAAGCTTAAAGAAGCAGTTGAGAAAACAGGCTACACTTTTATTTCCGCTGAAAGAGAGCCTTATGAGAAAAAAGGATTTTTTGCAAGATTCAAGTAAATAGCTATGCACAAAGTCGTGGCAGATGAAAAGGTCTGTCACGGCTTTTTTGTTTGCTTGACAAAACATATTTTCTGTGATATAATAAATATCAGTTAGTATACATTAACCGATATTCTATACTTTTGATACTGCACGAGAAGGGTGCGGCTAAGTTTGCAAAAAGCTTTTTGTGAAAAGGCATTTTGTTTTGATAGGCTTAGCTTCGTGGCGTGCAGTAATTTTATAGATGCAAGTTAGCTATAGCTAACAAAGAAAGGGGCATTCAAATGGGAAACATTCACACGTCTGGGGAGGACTATCTGGAGACGATACTCGTTTTATGGAACAAGCAAAACGGCGAGGTGAGGAGCATTGATGTTGCAAGGGAACTGAATGTTACAAAACCCAGCGTATCAAACGCTATGAAGATACTTCGTGAGGGAAAGTTCATCACAATGGACGAAAACGGTTTTATCACTCTAACTGACGCCGGCAGATATGTTGCGGAAAAGATCTACGAAAAGCACCTTGTATTGACAGAGTGGCTTGTAAGTCTTGGTGTTGACAGAAAAATATCTGAACATGACGCCTGCAAGATAGAACACGTTTTGTCTGACGAGAGCTTTGCGGCATTGAAGAAGCATATCAGTGAAGAACAATGAGCATGACTATTTTTAAAGGCATTCTGATACCGTTTTTGGGTACATCTCTTGGTGCGGCGTGTGTGCTTTTCATGAAGAAAAATCTGCATTATCTTGTCCAGCGAGCCTTGACAGGCTTTGCGGCAGGAGTAATGGTGGCTGCAGGCGTGTGGAGCTTGCTAATACCCTCTATGGAGCAATCAGCGAAAATGGGTAGACTGAGGTTTGTTCCTGCGGCGGTTGGATTTATGCTTGGAGTGTTTTTTCTGCTTTTTCTCGATAGAGTTATACCACATCTTCACATGAACGCCACCGAGCCTGAGGGTGCAAAAAGCAGTTTTCAGCGCACAACGATGCTTGTGCTTGCGGTGACGCTACACAATATCCCCGAAGGAATGGCTGTTGGTGTTGTATATGCAGGCTGGGCGGCTGACCATCATGCCATAAGCGCCGCTGGTGCGTTGGCATTATCCCTCGGTATCGCAATACAGAACTTTCCAGAGGGTGCGATAATATCCATGCCACTGCGTTCGGAGGGGATGGGAAAGGGAAAAGCCTTTGTTTACGGCGTTTTATCGGGAGTTGTCGAGCCTGTTGGGGCTGTGCTGACGATACTATTGGCACAGTTTATAATCCCTGTTTTGCCATATCTTCTAAGCTTTGCGGCAGGTGCTATGATTTATGTCGTGGTGGAGGAGCTTATACCTGAAATGTCGGAAAAGCCACACTCCAATATTGGAACGATAGTTTTTGCGCTGGGCTTTGTGCTTATGATGATACTTGATGTGGCACTTGGATAGGTGTTTTTTTATGTTTACATAGGGATCATCTTTATGCATGGTAAGTGTATTGAATATCTTTTTGTATAGCCGGGCATATCATTTTGAAATGATATGCCCGGCTTTGTTTTGTGTGTAAATTGCATTTGTTAATTTGTTTATCTTAAACGTTTGATGTTAATACGAAATGTAAACGTTTTTTAACTATTATTTTCTTTGGCAATGAAAGACAAAAATAATATAAAATGATGATTACTTATAGCATAATTCACTAAGTTTGTACTTCTTTATTTGTCAAAAACATTGATTTTTAAAAACTTGCTTGCTTAATCGTTTTAAGAGATTGACATTAAATTAAGTTTGTGATAAAGTAAAAATGCAATAATTTGATAAGCTAAATTAATCAAAAATTAGCTAAAGTAATGAAAAAGGAGTATGGTTATGACAGGAGTAATGAGAAGATTTTCTGCGGCTCTGGCGGCTGCTGCAATGGCTGTTAGCATTGTGCCTTTCGCAGATATCAGCGCATATGCGGAGTATGCGGCGACACACCCAGAGGGATTTGTTTATGCTGACGGCTCAAAGTTTATGTGCGACGGGAGCCCTTACTATTACGGCGGCACGAACTGCTATTATCTCACCTATAAGTCAAAGAGTGAGGTAAAGAATGTTTTCGATGACGCTTCAAAAATGGGGCTTAAAGTAATAAGAATTTGGGGAAATCTTGACGTTGGTAAGAAAACAGGCGAGATCGACCCGCAGTCTGGTCATGAGACCTTTGAGGGCAACAATGACGGAACGGGCGAAAAGGACGGAGTTTACTTCCAGTATTGGGACGATGAGGCTGGCAAGCCTGTTGTGAACGAGGGCGAGGACGGCCTGAGACATCTTGATTATATTATCAAGCAGGCTGAAGAACATGATATGAAGCTTGTTATCACTTTCACGAACTATTGGGAAGCGTTCGGCGGAATGGGTCAGTATGTAAAGTGGTATCAGATGTCACAGGGCAAGAGCGTTGGCAATAGCAAAGTGGACGAAAAGGACACCTGCGATTTTTACACTAATGAAACTATCAAGAGTTGGTATAAGGATTATATCAAGACATTGTTAAATCACACCAACTACTACACAGGCGAGAAGCTTATGGATTCTGAAGCTGTTTTTTCTTGGGAGCTTTCAAACGAGCCGAGATGTACTGTTGACGAGTTCTGCAAGGACGATATTCTTTATAACTGGGCAAAGGAAATGTCAGCATATGTAAAGTCTATCGACCCTTATCACATGGTATCTGTTGGCGACGAGGGCTTTTATAACCTTGGCTATCAGGAAGCTGCAAGGCAAGATCTTCCGTCTTCCGCATATTCAGGCTACTACGGTGTTGACTTTGACAAGCTTATGACTATCGACACTGTAGACTTTGGCACACCGCATATGTACGTTGATCAGTGGGGCTTTGACCTTGGCGATGATGACCTCGAGTGGATAAAGCGCCATGCCCAGACCACATCTTCCGCTGACAAGCCTATTATCTTTGAGGAATTCGGTCTTACAGACAAAACAAAGCGTGATGCCGCTTATTCCGATTGGCTGGATATTGTAACAGGGGACTACTATGAGGGTGTCGAATATCAGGGCTTCAACTACTGGATGATAGCTTCATATCTTGATGACGGCACTCTTTATCAGGACTATGACGGCTACACCGTTTACGGCCCTGAGGGTATCGAAAAGACGGACAGCACAAGAACTCTTATGATGAACGCTGCTGCAAAAATGGAAAAGAAGAACATTGTAAACACCACTGACAAGTCTACATACAGTTTTGACAGAAGCAAGTCAGGTAACGTTGTGGTGAATGTTTCTATGAAAGAGGGCAGCATAAGCGGTGTTGAGGTCGGTGGAAAGAAACTCTCGTCAGACGATTACACCATAAGTGGCAACGCTGTTACTATCAAGGCTTCTTATCTTAAAAGGCAGGAGCTTGCAAAGTATTCATGCAGGATACTCACAACAGGCGGCAATCAGCCTAAGTTCAATCTGACGGTGAGCGACAGCTCTATCCCTAAGCCGATTATCTCACCTGAGATAATCTCTGTTGACGTAAATCCTAAGAAGTGCAGTGATGTTGATATCACCATGGATCGCAAGACAAGCGAGTTCAGAGGCATTGTTGCTGATGGAAAAGCACTCGCAGAGGGTACAGATTACACAACTTCGGGCGACACTGTGACCCTTAAAAGTGCATATCTCAAAACGTTTTCAGCAGGCATTGTGACGCTTAAGTTCGATTTCTATGAGGGCGAGGATAGAGAGCTTACAATAAATGTTTCCGACACCACAGGCCTTGATGAGCTTGACACATTTGAGAGCTATTCAAATGATAAGGCACTTTGGTCGTCTTATTCAAGAAACACAGGCGGCAATGAAGTTTCACTTTCTCTTGCTGCAAAGAACGGTTCAAAGGCGCTTGCTTTCGGATATGATATCGGCTCGCCAAACGGCTACTGCGGAGTAAACCACCCTATTGCAGTAAGAAATGCTTCATCATTTGCAGGCGTTGAGCTTTGGGTAGAGGGGGACGGCACAGGCAACAGCCTTACTGTTCAGCTTAGAGACGCAAACGACAATTATTTTGAAGCGCAGATAGCACTTGATTTCGCAGGCGGAAAAACTATCAAGATACCATTCGCTGACTTTAAAGCGCCAAGCTGGCAGTCGGGCGGAAATCTTGATACATCAAAGCTTAACCAGTTCTCGTTCTATATGGGCGGAGATTCTGCTCAAAAGACAGGTACAGTTTACATAGACGATGTTGTTTTCTATGAGGACGGACAGATTGAGAAGCCACACCTTTCCACAAAGTCAGGCATATTTGACGCTGATGCTCCAAGCGGTGTGAGAACAGACCTTGTGCTTTATGGAAAGAGCGTTGAGTCTATCATAGTAAACGGCAAGAAGCTTACAGGCGGCTTAGATTATTCTACAAGCGGAAGTCAGATAATGCTCAACGAAAGCTGGCTCAAGACGCTTACAAATGGTAATTACACACTTACATACACATTCTCAGACGGAAACACAGATACATTTGCACTCACTGTCAAGAATGTTAAGTCATCACACACTCACAGCTACACCGCAAAGGTAACAAAGGAAGCTACTTGCACAACAGATGGCGAGAGAATTTACACTTGTACTTGCGGAGACAAGTATATTGAAGCTATCCCTGCAAAGGGTCACAGCTGGGTAAAGGGCGAGACAGTTGCTCCTACAGAGAACGAAAAGGGCTACACTATCTACACCTGCGCTTCCTGCGGCGAGACAAAGAAGGACGATTACACCGACCCTATCGGTCACAGGCACAGCTATACCCTCACATCAACAAAGGCTGCAACTTGCGAAGCTGACGGCGAAAAGGTATACACTTGCTCATGCGGTGAAAAGTACACTGAAACTATCCCTGCGACAGGTCACAGCGAAAGCACATGGATAATCGACAAGGCGGCTACTGCGACAGAAAATGGCTCAAAGCACACTGAGTGTACAACCTGCGGCAAGGTGATAAAGACAGAGGTTATCCCTGCAACTGGCGAGGTAAGTGACAAAAAAGAAACTGTTATCTTCACAGGCTCGGCAAAGACATCAGGCTGGGGTCAGGCTATCACACTTTCCACAACTAAGGAAGGCGGCAGCTTTGACAGCTCAGTTATCGAAAAGGACGGATATTTTGAAGTTCAGTTCAAGGGCGGCACAGACAAGGCGGAGGTCATTCTCCAGAGTTGGTCAGGCGGTGCAGACTGGGCGAGAGTTTCACCAACTGAGGTAACAGAAAAGGACGGCATTGTATACGCAAAGTACAGCTACGACGATGTTGTGGCAGCGTTCGGAACAACAGATTTCTCTAAAGTAGACCGCTTCCATGTTGGTGCGGCTAACGGAGATATCGAAGTTCTTAGTGTTAAGTATATTGTCGGAAAGTCAACAAAGCCGGTTGATCCGGTAGATCCTGTTGACCCTGATAAGCCGGAGCAGGATCCATATGTATCTATTTTCTGGGGCGCAAAATCATGTGGCTCATGGGGTCAGGCAGTTTCAGTTATGACTTCAAAAAATTATGGCAGTTTTGATGTTTCGTATATTTCTGCAAATGGTTATTTCTATGTTGAGTATTCGGGTGCAGAGAACGAGCTTGAGCTTATTCTCCAGAGCTGGTCAGGAGGAGCAAGCTGGGCAAGAGTTCAGCCTAGCGAAACAGGCAGAGCGAATGATCATTACTATGCTAAGTTCACATATGCAGACTGTGTAAAGGAGCTTGGTGCAGGTTTTGATAAGCTGGATCAGCTTCATGCTGCGGCTAAAAACGGTGATATCACAGTTTATTCTATTTGCTACTGTACACCTGCTAAGTAATTTAAGAAATAAGCGTTACATTTATTAAGATGCAAAAAAGAGCGAATGACGTGACGGTCATTCGCTCTTTATATTTTGTTTACTTGTTTTTCTTTCTGCGCTTTTTATCCTCTAAAGGAGTCATGCTCTTTGCACAGATCGCCATTGTTGAAGCGTTGTGCAGAAGCGCTGAGGCTGACGGCTGTAAAAGCCCGAAAGCTCCTGACAGCAGAAGCACTGAATTGAACAGCAGTATAAATCTGTAGTTACTGTTTATTCGGTGCATTAGCTTTTCGCTAAGCTGTCTTATAGCCGCAAGCTGTGTAAGGTCTGCACCACGAACTGTGATATCGGCAGTTTCCTTTGCGATATCGGAAGCATCGCTCATTGCAACAGAAACGTTCGCCGCCGCAAGGGCAGGGGCGTCGTTTATCCCGTCGCCGACCATTATAACTCTGTGACCCTGCTCTTTGAGCTGTTTAACAGCTTCCTCAGCTTCAGGTCTTGGCGGGTCGCTTATGCAGAGCGCACCTGTGAGCTTGTCGCCTACAGCAAGATAAACTACCGAGCATGCTCCCGACTTTTCGTCGATCTCAGCCTGCTGTTCGTCTGTTATCTCTATGCCCTCGTCCTCGCAGACAAAATGCCTGCTTCCTATGATAGCACGTTTGCCGTGAAGCGTTGTTGAAATTCCGTGGGCAACTATATACTGCACCTCGGCGTGTTCCTCGGCATGGTCGATATCTCTATCGGCCGCACCCTTTACTATAGCTCTCGCTACGCTGTGAGGGAAGTGCTCTTCAAGGCAAGCCGCAATTTTCAGCGTTTCCGCCTCGGAGTAATCCCCAAGGGCTATTACCTTTTCAAGCACAGGCTCAGCGTTTGTAAGAGTGCCGGTCTTGTCAAAAACGATAGAATCGGCAAGTGCGTATTCTTCAAGATATTTTCCGCCCTTTACCGTAACGTCATCATCAGCGGCTTCTTTAATAGCGGATATAACGGCTATAGGCGTTGAAAGCTTGATAGCGCAGGAATAGTCCACCATAAGAACGGAAACTGCTTTTGTGACATTTCTAGTAAACAGCAGTGTAAGACCAAAGGCAAGAAAGCTGTACGGCACGATAGAGTCCGCAAGACGCTCCGCTTTGCTCTGCACCCCTGCTTTAAGGTTTTCTGAGTTGTCGATAAGCTCGATTATCTTGCTTATCTTTGTGTCGGAAGAAAGCTTGCGAACTTTTATCACAACTGAGCCTTCCTCGACAACTGTTCCCGCAAATACGCTTGCTCCTGCGCTCTTCATGACCGCAAGAGGCTCGCCTGTCATGGAAGCTTCATTTATGTAAGCTTCGCCCTCGGTTATCTGACCGTCAACAGGAATAACGCTTCCTGTGCGAACTCTTATGCAATCGTCCACCTGAAGCTGTGACATTGGTATAAGAGTATCAGCGTCCTTGCCTGCCAGCCATACCTGATCTGCCTTTATCGCCAAGCTGTCGGTAAGAGCGGCTCTTGTTCTCGCTCTTGTGTAATCCTCCAGCAAGCCTGATACAGAAAGCAGGAACATGACAGTGCCAGCTGTATTGTAATTTTTCTGGATAAGACAAGCGCTTATTGACGCTCCGTCAAGCACTTCAACTGTAAGCTTGCCGTCAAACAGTGCGCTTACGCCCTTTGCTATGTATTTAAGTCCGCTGTACACGATAAGTGCTGCGCCTATAGGTGCAGGCAGAATAGCTTTTCTTATATATCTTTGCATCACAAGCTTTGCAAGGTCAGATCTGAATGTTCTGTCTATCTCCTCGGTGTCATACTGATTGTCGCTGACAGGTGCCAGGTCGCTTCCTCTGAGCTTTCTTACAAGTTCGACAGCTTCGGCTCTGTGACCCTCTTTATAGCGTATAAGTATTCCGCCGTTCTCATAGTGAGCCTCGCAGGTGATCGCCCACGGGTTTGACATAACAAGCTTATGTATCGACCGTTCAAGTTCTTTTGTGAAAGCGTTGCTACCACAGCGGAAACGTATGCGGCAGGGCTTGTCATAAACGATCTGAGCTTTCATTATTCAGTTACTTCTTCCTCGTCATCTATCCCTGCCTCGACCTTAGCGTCATAGCAGATGTCAGATGCTTCGTCCTTCATGTTTCTCAATGCTGACTGAGCGTCGCTCTTGAGCTTCATTCCCTTTGCAAGACCTGTAACGGCAAGCTCTCTTGTTTTCTTAGCCTTTACGACTTTCTTGCCAAGAATGACTGCGGCTGCTCCGCCTACTGCACACCAGAATTTCTCGTCTTTAAAACATTTTAACATAATTATTACCTCCTGTTTTGTTTTTAGATATTAGTAAGAACTAATTATTTCGGCATATACAGAAACTCTGCCAAAATACGAGCATATAACAAGTCCTCTGACAGGATCTTTACCGTGATTTCAGTATAACTCTATATTGTTTATTAGTCAAGTCAAACCGACAAATTTAAAAATCATTTAAAACTATGTATAATCTTTTGCCGTAAGTTAAATTATCATCGTTTTTCTAACTTTTCATTTTTGGGTGAAGCTTTAGGATAATGTTAAAATGTTTATGATATCTTATCAATAAACCGCAAGAATGAACATTACAACGAATAGATAATAATTGACAAAAACCATAAATTCGGGCTTTTATTTATATGTAAGTTATGCACACAACCAAAAATATTATAACTTTTTGTTAAATCGGTTGAAGCCATAACAGAGTTATGTTAAAATATTATCATAACAATACGGGGAGGTCTGCGTTGTGGGTTATATTATCCATTATGATATATGTGCCCTTGTGATATATGCTATCACAGGAGTTGTATTCTATTTCAAAAAGCGTATTCCGTGCAATAAGAATAAGGTCTTTGGCATTCTCGTGGGCGACTCGGCTTTGTCAACTGTGTTGGATATTTTAAGTGTGTTTTCTACCGGCGAATGGGGCATAGGGCTTAAAATCTTCTTCCATACGGCTTATTATTTTACACATAATCTTATTCCGTTTCTATTTGTGATATATATACTTTTCCTGACGGACGGCTATAAAGAGATGTCTGCTCTTTTCAAAAGCTTTTTATATACACCGATGATCGTTGACCTTTTGCTCGTGATTACGACGCCTGCAACACATTTTATCATCTATGTGGATAGTCAAGGTGGTTATCATCGTGGCACTCTTCAGCCATTTACATACATTGTGGCGATTTATTATCTTATATTTGGCATCGTTTACGCAATGGGTAATAGAAGTATGCTATCAAGACAGGTGGTCACTTCTATAACAGCCTTTATCTCAATGACTGTAGTGGCGGTAATTGTTCAGATGATCAATAAACTCCTTCTTGTGGAGTGCTTTGCGGCATCTGTATGTATGCTTCTAATAATGTTCACTTTGCAAAGTCAGGACGATATGATAGACCAAGGAACGAAAATGCTCAACTGGAGCAGCTTTGTCAATAGGTGTTCCATAAAATATGCCTCAGCTTCTGATTTTACATTATTGCTCATAAGGATACCGGATTTCAAAATGTTTATGAAAACCTTTGGCGGACGTTTTTCCAACTCTCTGTTAAGAAGCTTTTCCGACTATCTTTATAACTTTGTTAATCTGGGCGATGGATTTTATTTGGAGGACGAATGCTTTGCTCTTATGTTTCCGAAGGATTCTGAAAAGGTGGGGGAAACGTATCGTGCAATAAGGAAAAAGCTGTCTGAAAACTGGAATATAGGTACTGTTGATACTTTGATAACAGCCTGCTTTATGCGTATCGACTGCCCTGAGGACGTTGACAATGCAGATATGCTGGTGGACTTTATCGAGCAGTTCAAGCATCGTGAACCTGAAACCGAAAGACTTCTTCATGCAACTGACATAAACTTTTATGACAGCAAACGTCGAAGCGAGGTAGAGAATGCTATAGACAAGGCTCTGGATAATCGTGGCTTTGAGGTATACTATCAGCCGATATATTCAAGTTCAAGAAACAAGATAGTTTCCTGTGAAGCCCTTGTTAGGCTTAAGGATGAAAAGCTTGGTTTTATCCCTCCACAGGAATTTATTCCTATAGCTGAGGAAAACGGCAAGATACTCAAAATAGGCAAATATGTTTTCGAGGAAGCCTGCCGATTTATAAAGAAAGGCGTGGGAACTTCACTTGGTATCGAATATGTGCAGGTAAACCTATCGGTAGTCCAGTGTATGCAATCTGACCTTGTAGAGCAGCTTCTCAGCATTATGGACAGATACAAGGTAGACCCATCGTCTATTTGTCTTGAAGTAACGGAAACTGCGGCGGTGTATACTCCGCACATTATGGAGAAAAACATCAAGACCCTTTCCGACTATGGTGTGAAGTTTGCACTTGACGATTATGGTACGGGATATTCAAATATGACATATCTTCTCAGCCTGCCTTTCAGGTTTATCAAGCTTGAAAAGGAAATAGTCTGGGAATGTTTCAAGAGCGAAAAGGCGCATATCGCCATTGAGAGTACAGTGGCGATGATAAAGAAGCTCAATATGCAGATAGTTGCCGAGGGTATCGAGGACAAGCATCAGCTCGACACGCTTCTTGGCATGGGCTGTGATTTCATTCAGGGATACTACTTCTCAAAGCCTGTTCCTGAAAAAGATTTTATTGAGGTGCTTAAAAAGAATAATACTCAGGCTGTGACGGTTTAAGCAGTCTGATGAAAAAAAGCCCTGACTTCGGTCGGGGCTTTTTTTCACATAGTTTTCACTTTGCGTTAAGGTCTGTTTAAGTAAGGAACGCTATAATGTAGTCATAACAAAACCGAGACGGGAGGCGTTCTTGTGAACGTAAGTAATATGGCTATTCTTATTATTGCGGCTGTGCTGCTTTCTTTGCCGCTTGTTTTATCTGCTGCATTTTGTGTTGAAGAACGCTGGGGTTTTCTTTCACGAAAACATGATAAGTGTATAGACGAACATTACAGATAATAGGCAGACAGATAAGTATGAGTTGTCCACCATACAAATACAAGCGTATTTCACAAACATACATCGAAAAAACTATAAAAATTAGTCCATTTATACATTGACTTAATCACGCAAATTCGGTATACTATTTATTGTAACGTCAGCGTGGGAAAAGTACGCAGACAGGAATAATTCTATAGTTTATAAGGGGTTTGTGAAATGACAAAGGTTGTAAAATTCGGCGGAAGCTCTCTTGCAAGTGCTGAGCAGTTCAAAAAGGTAAAGGAGATAATCACAGCGGAAAGCTCAAGAAGATTTGTTGTGCCGTCTGCTCCTGGTAAAAGATTTTCAAACGATACAAAGGTAACTGATATGCTTTACGGCTGCTATGATCTTGCTGCAAAGGGCAAGGATTTCAGCAGCGAGTTCGACGCTATCAAGGAAAGATATTACGGCATAATCAATGATCTGGGTCTTGACCTTTCTCTTGAAAAGGAGTTTGAAACTATCAAGGCTTGCTTTATCGGCAAGGCAGGACGTGACTATGCGGCTTCTCGTGGCGAGTATCTTAACGGTATCGTTCTTGCTAAATATCTTGGATATAACTTTGTTGACGCTGCCGATGTTATCTATTTTAACGATCAGGGTCAGTTTGATTCTGCAAGAACAAACGAGGTGCTTCCTCAAAGACTTGCTACACTTGACAATGCGGTAATACCTGGTTTCTACGGCTCAATGCCAAACGATACTATCAAGACATTTTCAAGAGGCGGTTCTGACGTAACAGGTTCTATCGTTGCCGCAGCAGTAAACGCTGATCTTTATGAGAACTGGACAGACGTATCAGGCTTCCTGGTATGCGACCCTAGAATTATCGACAACCCACAGCCTATCACTACCATAACATATAAGGAACTGAGAGAGCTTTCTTACATGGGTGCAGGCGTACTTCATGAGGACGCTATTTTCCCTGTAAGAAAAGCAGGTATCCCAATAAACATCAAGAACACAAACAAGCCTGAGGATATGGGTACAATGATCGTTGAGTCCACATCTCAGAAGCCTGCATTCACGATCACAGGTATAGCAGGCAAGAAGGGCTTTACTGTAGTTAATATCGAAAAGGATATGATGAACGCAGAGCTTGGTTTCGGCAGAAGAGTTCTTGAAGTTTTCGAGAAGAATGGTATCTGCTTTGAGCATATGCCATCAGGCATCGACACAATGTCTGTCGTTGTTCATCAGGCAGAGTTTGCTCCAAAGGAGCAGGAGATAATGTCAGGTCTGCACAGAAACTGTCACCCTGATACAATTGATATTGAAACAGACCTTGCACTTATTGCAGTTGTGGGACGTGCAATGAAGTCAAACAGAGGTACAGCAGGCAGAATATTCTCAGCCCTTGCACACGCTCATGTAAACGTAAAGATGATAGATCAGGGCTCTAGCGAGCTTAACATCATCATCGGTGTGAATGAGGCTGATTTTGAATCTGCAATGAAGGCTATCTATACAATTTTTGTTGATACACAGCTTTAATACAATATAAAAAATATGGCGGACGGCTTAGGTCGGTACTAATATAGAAGCTTTTCAACAACTATTATGAAAGACCTATACAGCAGGCTATAACTAAGAAATAAGAAAGACAGATACTTCATTTGACTGAGGTATCTGTCTTTTTGCGTTATATATCAAAACTTATTTGAAAATGCTATCCGGTTTATTTTCCAATGTCCCATTCTTAGCCAACGGCAAAGCCTCGCACTGACGCAGATGATGTTTTTTTGATCAGCTTACCCCTTGATCTCACTTATCACACCCTTATCCATTTCGTGGACGGTGTCGCACAGCACAGAGATATCCTCCGCCGAATGAGAGCAGATAAGGATAGTCTTACCCTGCTCTTTGTATGAAAGTAGGTACTCACGCATTTCTTTTACGCCGTCCTTGTCAAGACCATTGAAAGGCTCGTCAAGAATGAGTATCTTCGGGTTTTCCATGATAGCTTGTGCAAGTCCCAAACGCTGCCGCATACCAAGGCTGTATTTACGAACGTGGCGCTTTAAATCAGGGTCAAGCCCCACCTGTTTCATACTGCTTTTTATCTCATCTTTGCCGATCTTGTTGTTCAGCCCCGCAAGAAGTTTGAG
>UMIT01008203.1_pt1 | contig 14074 bp, 7 predicted proteins | sample 1965911 | NCBI WGS metagenome assembly UMIT01 (sample SAMEA4836131, study PRJEB28245) | human gut metagenome | biome: gut microbiome; material: fecal sample | place: Denmark | collected 2008 | reverse complement strand
AAATTAAAAAGTACCTGCCGTGCAGTAAACCACACGGCAGGTCCTTTTTTCCTTATTCTTTTAGCTCCACTGAGCATCAAACAATTTCTTATAAAATCCATTTGCAGCTAACAGTTCTTCATGATTTCCCTGCTCCACGATTTTTCCATCCCGCATCACAAGAATCACATCTGCTTCCTGAATGGTTGACAAACGATGTGCCACCAGAAAACTCGTTCTACCCTGCATCATCGTAGCAAACGCCTTCTGAATCCTCATCTCAGTGCGCGTATCTATGGATGAAGTTGCCTCATCCAAAATCAGCATTGGCGGCAGACAAAGCATTACTCTTGTAATACATAACAACTGTTTCTGTCCTGCCGACAAACTTCCGCCATCTTCACCAATCACGGTATCATAACCTTTTGGAAGTCTCTTAATAAAACTGTGTGCGTGACTTGCCTTTGCCGCTGCTAACACTTCATCGTCCGTCGCATTCTCACGCCCCATCACGATATTTTCCCGGATGGTTCCCTGCTTTAACCACGTTTCCTGAAGCACCATACCATAATTAGCACGAAGGCTCTCTCTCGTCACTTTCCGGATATCTTTTTCACTTACTTTAATTGCACCGGAATTTACATCATAAAACCGCATCAAGAGATTAATTAACGTCGTTTTACCACAGCCGGTAGGACCAACAATTGCTACACGCTGTCCGGGCTTTACCTGTAAATTAAAATGCTCAATCAATTTCTGATTCGGCTCATAAGAAAAATACACATCTTCAATTTCCACTTTTCCATCTGCTTTGCCAAGCTTTATGGCATCTTCTGAATCCGGAATCTCCGGTGTTTCTTCAATCAACTCAAGCACTCGTCCGGCACAGGCAATCGCATTTTGAAGTTCTGTCACGACACCTGAAATTTCGTTAAACGGTTTTGTATACTGGTTTGCGTAACTTAAGAAACAGGAAAGCTGCCCAACCGAAATACCGCCCTGAATCGCGAAAAAAGCACCAAACACACCAACTGCCGCATACACAAGCGCATTGACAAAACGAGTGGACGGATTGGTAATGGATGAGAAAAAGGTTCCCTGAAGCGAATACTTAGAAAGACGGTCATTAATTTCATCAAAACGGTCTCCTACTTCATTCTCCTGTCCAAATGCCTGAACTACTTTCTGGTTGCCAATCATTTCTTCAATCAGCGCCGTCTGCTCCCCTCTGGTCTCTGACTGCATACGAAACATCTGATATGTTCTTTTCGCAATAAACGCTGCCACAAACAGAGATACCGGTGTCAAAACCACAACGACTAATGCAATCGGTACACTGACACTAAGCATAAAGCCAAGCGTTCCTAAAATCGTAATTACACCGGTAAACAACTGGGTAAATCCCATCAACAATCCGTCGGCAAACTGGTCGGCATCCGCAATAACACGGCTCACAATTCCACCATAAGAATGACTGTCAATGTAACTAAGCGGAAGTATCTGAATTTTCTCAAAAGCATCCGTACGGATATCACGCACAACACTGTAAGTGATTTTGTTATTGGCAACATTCATCACCCACTGTGCCGCCATCGTAAGCAAAATAGCAATTCCGATTTTCACACAAATGTGATAAACACCGGCAAAATCAACTTGTCCTTTTCCTACAATCAAATCCACTGCTTGTCCGGTAAGAATCGGCACGTAAAGGGTAAGCACAACCGTAATCAGCGCCAGTACAAGAGAAACAATCAGGAAAAACCGGTAGCGGCGGATATAATGCAGCACCTTTTTTATCGTTTCCTTCTGCGTCATGACTATCTTGCCCCCTTTCCGTATTGGGATTCATAAATTTCCCGGTAGACCTCACAGGAATCAATCAGCGTATCATGCGTTCCCATTCCTACAATCACGCCATCATCAAGCACAACAATCTTATCCGCATTCCGCACCGAAGCCGCACGCTGGGAAACAATAAAAAGTGTCATATCTTTTAATTCTTCGCGAATTGCCTTTCTAAGAGCGGCATCCGTTGCATAATCAAGTGCCGAGGCACTATCATCCATAATCAATATTTCCGGTCTTCTCACCAATGCTCTGGCAATTGTCAGACGCTGTTTCTGTCCGCCGGAGAAATTTCGCCCTCCCTGCTCCACAACCGAATCCAGTCCATCCGGTTTTCCAAGAACAACTTCTTTTGCCTGAGCAATTTCAAGCGCCTTCCACATTTCCTCTTCCGTTGCATCTTTTTTGCCCCATTGCAGGTTGGAGCGGATGGTTCCTTCAAACAAAACGGCTTTCTGAAGCACAACACCAATCCGGTTTCTCAACAAGGCAAGTGACTGCTTATGAACCTCTACGCCATCAACAAGTAATTTACCGGATGTAATATCATAAAATCTCGGAATCAAATGAACTAACGATGTTTTTCCGGAACCGGTACCCCCGATAACGCCAACGGTCTCTCCCTTTTTCACGGAAAAATGAATATCGGTAAGGGATTCCGTATGGGTTCCCGGGTAGACAAGACCAACATGTTCAAATGAAACAGCAATGTCTCCATCCCCTGGCTTTGTCTCCTCATTCGGCGTAGAAAGTCCCGGTTCTCTCTCAAAGACTTCCTGCACACGGTCACCACATGCAATCGCTTTGTTTACCATAACAATCATGTTTGCCAGTTTGATTAATTCTACCAAAATCTGTGCCGTATAATTAACTAACGCAACCACCTGTCCCTGAGACAAATAACCGGCATCTACTTTCAGCGCACCAATCCAGATTAACGCAATTACTCCAACATTGATAATCAGATAGGTAATCGGGTTTGTAAGTGCGGAAACTCTTCCCACTACCATCTGGAACTTATTTAATGCCTGATTTTCTTCCGCAAATTTTTCTTTCTCCTGTTCCTGCTTATTAAAAGCACGCTGCACACGGACACCGGACAAATTCTCACGGGTTCTTCCTAACAGTTTATCAAGTGCCTCCTGCACACGGCGGTACATCGGAATGCTGACAAACATCACACCGAAAATAACGATTGATAATAATGGAATGACAACTACAAAAACAAGCGCAGCCTTGACATCAATTGTAAACGCCATAACCATCGCACCGAGCACTACAAACGGCGAACGCAAAAACAAACGAAGTGCCATATTAACGGCTGCCTGTAACTGGTTCGTATCACTTGTCAAACGGGTAATCAATGTAGAACTTCCTACCTGGTCAACATCTCCAAACGATAAGGACTGAATATGACGGAACAACGCCTGTCTCAGTCCGGCGGCAAATCCCACAGCTGCTTTCGCCGCAAAATACTGCGCCACAAGAGCAGCGGTCAAACCAACCGCTGCCAAAAGAACCAATATACCTCCCATCCATCCAATAAAACCATAATCTCTGCTTCCGATTCCATGGTCAATAATTGCTGCCATGACAAGCGGTACAAATAATTCTAACGTCGCCTCAAACAATTTAAACAACGGGGCGAAAATACACTCTTTTTTGTATGAACTTAAAAACTTAAATAACTGCTTCACACTTTCCTCCTAGTGGTAAATTTTCGTCTCCCTGCATTGCTAACTGTGCTTTTACAAGTCGATAATAAATACCTCTCTTTGCAATCAATTCTTCATGAGACCCCACTTCCGCAACACGATGTCCGTCAATTACAACAAGTCTGTCTGCATGTTTTAACGTCGAAAGACGATGCGCAATCGCAAAGGTAGTACGCCCCTTGGTCAAACGCTCCAATGCTTGTTGTATCATAAATTCACTCTCCGTGTCAAGACTTGCCGTTGCTTCATCTAAAATTAACAGTCTAGGTTCATTCAAAATTGCTCTCGCAATCGCAATCCGCTGTCTCTCTCCACCGGACAAACTGTGTCCTTTTTCTCCCACATATGTATTATAGCCATCCGGCGTCTGTGATATAAATTCATGTGCATTTGCCGTTTTTGCCGCCATTATCACTTCTTCTAATGAGGCATCCGGTCTGGCAAAACGGATATTTTCAAGAATTGTCCCAGAGAATAAAAATGTCTCCTGTAACACCACACCAATTTGTGAATGAAAATAATCCGACTGGATTTCCTTTATATTATGCCCATCGACCAATAATTTACCATCATCCACCTCATAAAGACGCATAATCAGATTGATAATCGTAGACTTTCCGGTTCCGGATGCGCCTACAATACCAATCATTTCCCCTTTCTTTATCGTAAGATTCAAATCTTCCAAAACCGGCTGATACGATTTGTAACCAAACGAGGCATGCTCAAACCGGATTTCTCCTTCCACATCAAGGCGAATCGGCTTTTGCACATCCTCAATAAAAGGTTCCTGTGTCAAAACATCATTGATTCTTTCCATACTGCTAATCAGATTCATCAGTTCCCTCGGCATATTTGTCATCCAATTTAGGTACATATATAAAAGCTGTGTATATGTTACAAACTGTAGCAGTTCACCGGTCGTCATCCTGCCGCCTAATACATCCAATCCACCAAAATAAATCACAAGGAACACACCAGCTCCCATCAAAAGGCTTACCATCGGCATAAACACAGCCCAAAACACTTCATTTTTTGTCTGTACACGACAGAACTCATCCGTAAGCATATTGAATTTATCTCGCTCATTTTCTTCTTTTCCATAGGATTTCACCACGCGCATACCGGATATCACATCCTGCAAACTGCTGTTTACCTCATCGCTCTTCTTAAACTGCAAATGAAACCGTCTGTGAATATTCTTTCGGAACGCATACGTCACAAATACTGCCGCCGGAATGAAAACAAACGCAAGCAGTGCAAGTTTTACATTGAGTAACACCATAAAAATAATGTCACAGGCAAAAATAAAACAGACCGTAAACATATTACAGAAAGTTCGCTCCATAAATTCACGAATCTTTCCCGTATCAAAAACAATTCGGTTCATCAATTCGCCCGGCCTTCTGTCATTGATAAAATTCAGCGATAAAATCTGAATGTGGGAAAACATCCGCTGCCGCAAATCTTTTGAAATAGTTGCGCCTAAAACCGTACAGTAATACGTTTTTAAAATGTTAATCACAACAATTCCGACACTTAACAAAAACATGATGCCAAGGCAGATAAAAGCGGTTGAAATTCCACCCTCTCTGCGTTTCAAAACATCGTCCACCAAATGCTTTTGTATTTCCGGATTCAAGAGTGTCACAACGGCAGCCAGAATCATTAACACAATGATCCCCGCAAACTTTCTCTTATACGGTGCCGCCATTTTCAAAAAGCCTTTCCAGAACCCGCCCTCTTTGGAGCAGTGCGGACAATATTTCGTACCCGGTATCGCATGGTGGCATTTCGGACATATTTTCTCGTATTCCGTACTGACTACCTCTTCCTCTCTGCCGGATGCCAGAATATGGATTCCTCTGGCAATGTAAGCATAACGCGATAAATGTCTCGCCGAATAATGAACAATGTGCTTTGGCACACCGTCAAAATTGATTACTAAAAGTCCGCCACCGATTTTTGCCTCTGCTTTTACATCGATACATTTGGAAACATCGTATTCCTGTTTGATACTGCCCTTTTCCACAACAAAAAGTCTGCGGTTTGTGACAATAAAAAAGGAGTCTTCCAAAAAATTTCCGGCATCATCAATATCGACCGGAACCGCATAGTAAATGCGTTCGTTGTCCGTAAGCGAAATAACCTGCTCTGCCTCTTTTGGCAGTTCATATCTTAAAATCATACTGCTACCTCAAACTTTCTATCCTACAAGAACAAATCCAGTTTTCTTTGTTCCTTCTGCGAAAGAGCAAATACATCCCGTATCTCAAACCGGTTTTCATCCAAATCAGTGATGAGAAGACGGCAGTCACTTAACCGAACCACCGCATTACTTCCCATGTTAATCGTAAAGCGACACTCCCCACGGTCGGTCATAACATGAAAATAGGCATAACCATACTCATCCTTGATATCCAGAATCTTCTGAATTACCGGGGTAAAATAATGAAGATTTAACTGCTCCAAAAGCATTTTTCTCGTTTTCTTATCTACCTCTTTGATATTTTTTATTACCCCAATTTCATGGGAGCGTTCTTCTACCGTCCGAATCGAAAGAAAAGAATCCGGCTCAGTAAATGGAAACAGGCGAATCACCTGAATCCTATCCCACTTCTTTCCCTCGTAAGAAAGAGATAAAAAGCCGCCCTCTGTTCTCTCAAAAACAGCATTGTCCTGATTCAGATAGTGAATTGCCGTCATTTCCTCGACTTCATTTTCCATATTTGTGATGACTTGATTTTCACTCATAACGATTCCCCTTTCAAAGCCAGTGATTTCGTCTGTAACTCCATCAGTTTATAATAAATTCCCTGTTTCTTTTCCAATTCCTTATGCGTACCCTCTTCGACGATTTTTCCACCATCAATTACAACTAAATGGTTCGCATCCCGCAGTGTGGAAAGACGGTGTGCAATGGACAATGTCGTCCTTCCCTTCACCAGATAATTGAGTGAATTTTGGATTGCTTTCTCGGTTTCCGTATCCACACTTGCCGTCGCTTCATCTAAAATCAAAATTTTCGGATTTGCTAAAATTGCTCTGGCAATCGAAATCCTCTGTTTTTCACCGCCCGACAAGTCTTTACCCGATGCTCCAATCACGGTATCATAACCATCCGGCATATTGGCGATAAATTCATGCGCACTTGCTAAAATTGCAGCCTGCACTACATCTTCTCTCGTCGCCTCCGGATTCGCATAAGCGATGTTGTCCGCCACCGTTCCCATAAAAATATAAGTGTCCTGTGATACCATCGCCACATTTTTCCGTAAATCATGAAAAGCTAATTCCTTTACCGGAATACCATCCAGATAAATTTCTCCCTCATCCACATCATAAAGACGCGAAATCAAATTTACAAGCGTCGTTTTTCCGGCACCAGAACGCCCCACAATGCCAAGCATTTCACCGGGATTTACATGAAGGCTGATATCTTTCAAAACCGGATGATTTGTCTCGTAGCCAAAACTCACATGAGAAAGTGTAATTTCTCCCTTTGGATTTTTAATCTGCTTCGGATTTTCCACTTCTTCAATCTCTGGAATGGCATCCATAATTTCAAACATGCGCTGGGCAGCATTGATACTGTCCGACCACATCTGAAATACACGGGAGAAGAAATTCATCGGTCCGTTTAACTGCCCCACATAGCCAACAAACGTAATCAAAACACCAAGTTCCACGGTATGCGTATTCAGAAGCAGAATCACACCGACAATCCAAACCCAGATATTTGAAATCTCCTGCACTAAATTATATAAAATCGTAAATTTATTATTGTATTTTACAATGCGTATTTCCGCCTCTTTCAGACGCTCATTTGGCGCTTTGAAACGCTCTTTTTCCTGCTTTTGCTGTCCGAAAGCTTTTACCACACGAGAACCGGTCAAATTGTCATTGACACGGTTATTTACCGCACGCTCTGCCCGGTGGCGTCTGCCAAACAAACTCCACAATTTCGGCTTTAATTTCACGCTCATAAAAACTAACAGTGGCAGCAGAATACAGGCTACCAGTGCCATCTGCCAATTCAAACGGAACATAACCGTAAACGTAGCAAGAATGGTAAAGCCATGCACAAATATGTACGGAAATCCATCTAAGAAAAAGTCGGTCACACGGTTTGCATCACTTAACACACGTGTCATAAGTCCACCGGTCTGCTTACTTGTAAAAAATCCAAGTGACAATCTTCCCATATTGGAAAATACATCCTGCTTCATGTCACGCACAGTCGCTGCAACCACCTGTGCCATCAAGGTTCCCTGTACCAACTGGACGCCCTGCTGTACAAGTTTTGACAATACCATTACAAGCACAAGCATCAAAAGAGCAAAACCATACCGCCCGATTTCACTTTGTGAAACTTTTCCCGGCAGAATCTCATCATACAATACCGTACCGCTTAAATAAGGCCATACAAGATTCAATCCGGCCGCCAGAAAATAGCAGGCAAAAATAATAATAACCTTAAAACGGTACTGAAGAAAATATTTCATCGTTCTTCCAAAAATCGAACGTTTATTCATGCACTTCGGACAGATTTTTCTTTTTGGATCCGGGTACATCGTTCCACACTTTGGACAATACTGTGCTTTCTGCTCCTGAATATCCGCAGACGCTTCCACTTCTTCTGCTTCCTCTGGATATTTTTTTATCTTATTATAACTTTTACGAAACAAATTCATCTGTTCAAAATACAGATTTGTCAGCGCCGCTAATAAAAGTGGTTTGCCCTTATAATCAATTGTGACTAGATTTGTCGCGAGCTGCTTTTCCACTCTCATATGCGAAGTATCCGCCAAATCAAACCATTCCAGCATGTATTCTTTTTCATCCTCTGCATACTGCATATCTGCCGTCTTCGTTCCACGGAAATAGCGAACCGTCATCTGTTCATGGCGGCTCTTGGCAACGCCGATTTTCGTACTTGTCAAGAACAAATATCCACTGATATATTCCGAATCAAAAGATAAATCAAACGGACAAACATCTAAAATATCATCGGATTTTATTTGATATGCCAAAAGCGTATTTAATACCTGCTTTGGCAGTTGATTTTTCTTCATGATAATTCCCCCTGCTTTCATTAACTACTCTTTTGGCTATTGTAAAGCAGGAAAACAATTCTTGCAATAGATTTTTCTAAACAAACCATGTATCTTTTGCAAAATAAAACCGTGCCTGCCGGCTTACGAAACACCGACAGACACGGTCTGACTTTTTTATCGAATTTCCTGCCTATGAATGATATCACAAATCACACCGGCAAGCTCCGGTTTTAATTCTTCTAACGTCACCGGCTGTTGCTGCAAAATTACACTATGACAAGTTGAATTAACAAACTCCACAATCATATACAGCATCAAATCCGGATTACGAAACATCCTTCCTGACTGATCCAAAAGCAAATAATATCTTTGATAAAAACTGTCACCATCTTCATTATTCTCCAACAAAAGTGCCTTCTGAAAAAATCCCCAGCTTAAATTTTTTGAAATAAATTTCAATAAATTTTTGTTCTGGTTCAATTGATTAATAACAGAGTTAATCAAAAAGATTACATGGTCTTCCAATGAATCCAGCTGCACCCGATTCATCTCCTCTAATGCACGGCAAAACACCTGTCTCGCCTTATCCGCAATCAATTTGTCGCGGATATCAAATTTATCTTTGAAATAAAGATAAAATGTTCCTTTTGCCATATTTGCCTTTTTAGCTATATCGGAAATGGATGTGTCATTTATTCCCTTCTGCGTAAATAGAGCAAATGCTGCCATCAGCAGAGAATCTCTCTTTTGCTTTTTCTTATCATCCAATTTTCCCATACAAAATCACCTAGTCCTCTTTTTCAATGGCTGCTGTCTCAATGACAAATTTCACTTCACCATTCATAGAACCGTGAATACCACTGAAGCTCTTATAATCTTTTCCAACTTCACAAACGGCTTTCAGACGGTCAATCAAACCTTTGACATCATCTTCATATGTGTCATTGATTTTTTCAATACCATCCTTATTAAACTCGCTCATTCCGTCGGCTAATTTCTTGCTTCCATCTTTCAGCTTACCACTCGCTGTATCCAGTTTACCAACACCTGTTGACAATTTTCCGGCAGCACTCTTTAAGGATTTGCTTCCCTTGTCTAACTTCTTCACACCGCTTCCTACCGTTTTAATGCTCTTTTTCAATGTCTTTCCGGATTTCACAAGTTTCTTTGACGCACCCTTTAACTTCTTATTGTTCTTTGCCAGTGTATCGCCACCCTCTTTCAGTGTTTTCACGCTGGAAACTAATGTCGGCATACTGGTTTTTAATTTTGTAGAAGCTTCTGTCAAAGTTGAGGAGTTTGCAGACAATTTATCCAAGCTGTCCATTACTGTTGCTACGCTGCCGGATACTTTTTCAGCACCAACTTTTAAATCACCGGTTGTGGAAGTTGCCTGTTTCATTGCCTGAATTGCCTGTTTCTGTCCGGCAAGTACCTGCTCTAACGTTGCAACTGTTGTTGCATCTGCACCAGTCGCTTTCAATTTCTTTAACAGTAAATCCGTAGTCTCATACGTTTTTTCTAAACTTGCCAGATTGGTATTTAACGATGTCACACCATCACTAACCGCTTTTGCTCCGGATTTCAATGCCGTAACATTCTGTTTTGAACCAAGTTTGTCGACACTGCCGGTGTAGGTCTTCAGTCCGGTATCAAAACTCTGAATCTGAGTTGGAATATCCTTTACGGATTTGTAAAGTAAGGCACATCCATTTGTAATTTTTGCTGCACCATCTACATAACTTGCGGTTCCTTTTGCAAATGTTGTTACACCATTTGCATAATCGGTAACGCCTTTTACTAATGTCGGAGCACCTTTTGCCAGTGTGCTGATTCCATTTGCCAACCGGTTTACGCCTTCTTTCTGGAATTTCTTCACAGAAGTGTTAAGCTCGCCCATTTTGCTGTCAAACAATTTCAAATTGTCATACAAATCATCAGAGCCATCAACTAATTTGTCAGAAGCATCGGTCAAATCATTCAGTTTTTCTTCCAAATCATCTAACTCATCCACATCGTCTAAATCCAAATCATTCAAAAGACTGGCACTTCCGTAAGTAAATGTATTACCAATTGTAAAATCTTTTGTATCAGCAGTTACCGTAAAATCCGAAGGGATTTTATCTGCCATATCATCACTCAAATCTAAGTTCTCAGCCATTCCCGGAACACCCATGCCGATAATCATCTGATTATCACCATCATTGACTACTCTTGCATTATCCACTTCGACATTTTCAAAATGGTCAGAAGAAAGAACCATTGCGGTCACCATAACAAATGGTGTATAAATTGTTGTTTCTTTACCATCAATTTTTTTCTTCCGGCTGGACTTATTCGTATAGGTAACATGGATTTCCACTTTTCCACTCTTGCCAAGCATATCTTTTGCTGCAATTTCTTTACCATCCAATTTGTAAGTAATCTTCATATCAACCGGAAGTTTTTCATCCGATTCACCCTGATAGTAAATATCTTTTCCGGCGCCGCTCCAGTCAACGTCCTTACCATTCTGTTTGAATGTCTCATCTCCTTTGACATTCGAGATGTTTTTCAAATCGGAAATATCATTAATGGTTCCGGTTGTTTCATTTGCACCCTTCAGCCAGTCCGATACGGTAATCTTGGATACCGAACCATCTGCTGCCGCGTTGACATAAACAGATTCCTGTTTTTTGATTTTTTTCGCTTCTACAAAGGAGCTGTTGCACACTACCATACCAAAACTAAGCACAGCACACATTGTACATTGTAAAGTTTTTTTCAATTTCTTATTCATAGTCATCGTCCCTCCAAACTAATAATCGATTTTCCGCATATCCCATGTGGTCTTGCAAATCCATTTATCAAACACTGTCAGCATCGCCGGCAGAACAAGAATAACAACGATTGTACTAATTACTGCCCCTCGGGACAACAACGTACAAATTGACTTAATCATATCAATACTTGACGACATCGTCACGCCGAATGTTGAAGCAAACAAACACATACCACTTATCATAATGGACTTAATTGAAGTCTTGTGTGCAATATCGATTGCTTCCTTCTTACTCTTTCTTCGTACCACACGCTCTTTATGATAACGGCTCGTCATCAAAATTGCGTAATCTACAGTCGCACCGAGCTGAATCGTACCGATTACGATACTTGCCACAAACGGCAGCGACTCGTGTGTATAAAATGGCACTGACATATTTAAGAATATCGCAAACTCAATTACCATAACCAAAATGACCGGAATCAAAATGGACTTAAAGGTAATGAGAATTATAAGGAATATCGCAGCAACCGAAACATAGTTTACATTTACTAAGTCGATATCGGTTACATCCTGCAAATCCTTTGTCAATGGTGCCTCACCAATCACCATCGAATCTTTGCTGTATTTCTTAACAATCTTATTTATATCAGCAATCTGTGAATTTACCTCGTCTGTTGCTGCTTTATAGTCGGAGCAGACAAAGGCAATCTCATAGTTATCACTCTTTAGTTTAGATTCCAGTTTCTTCGGAATCATACTGCTTGGAACGCTGACCCCCTTAAAGGAATCAATTCCGAGTGCCCATTTAACACCTTTCACATCCTCAATTTTCTTTAACATTTCACTCTTTTCTTTGGATGCCATACCATTTTTCATCAATACGATATGGGTGCTGTTCATATTAAATTTCTCTTCGAGTTTTTTATTTGCAACGGCAGAATCCAGTGACTGTGGAAGTGCCCCCGCAATATCATAGTAAATTTCGTAATTGCTGTTTCCGTACATCGCAGGTCCCAGTAAAACTAAAAATAATACTAAGACAACCGGCCATCCCTTTACAATCTTTTTCGATAAACCATCGAGATTTGGAATTAGATTCTTATGGGTGGTTTTATCGATTGCTTTATCAAAGCATAGAATCAATGCCGGCAAAACAGTCAAACATACGATAACGCCGATGATAACACCTTTTGCCATAACAAGACCTAAATCCATACCTAATTTAAAGGTCATGAAACAAAGTGCAGCGAATCCGGCAATTGTTGTAATCGAACTACTGGTAACGGAAGTAAATGTATTGGAAATCGCATGTGCCATTGCACGGTTTTTATCCCCGTCATACCTGACTTTATTGGCTTCATAACTTTCCAAAAGGAAAATGGAATAATCCATCGTTACACCAAGCTGTAAAATCGCTGTCAGCGCCTGAGTAATATAGGAAATTTCTCCAAATACCATATTCGTTCCCATGTTATAGACAATCGCCATACCGATACCAAGCAAAAAGATAAATGGTGTTACCAGGGAATCCATCGTCAGTAACAAAATGAGAAGCGAAAGCACCGCTGCTACAACAACATAAATCGGCATCTCTGCCATCGCCAGATTTTTAATATCGGTAACGACACCGCTCATACCACTGATAAATGCCTGTTTCTTTACAATGCCACGCATTTCGGTAATCGCATCCATCGTTGAATCTGCCGATGTTGTATTGTCAAACAGGGCAATCATCATCGTTGCGTTCCCATTAAACAAGCCCTCTCTAAGTTTATCCGGGAGCATCTCTGTCGGAACTGTAATATCCATTGCATCATCATACCAGATAACGTCCTCCACATGATTCACTTTTTTTAATTTTTCTTTAAGAGCTACAATGTCCTTCTTCTCCATGTCTTCTACGACAATCATGGAAAAGGCTCCCATCCCGAATTCATCTACCATCGTATCCTGTCCGGATACTGTCTCAAGGGAATTCGGAAGATAACTTAACAAGTCATAGTTAATTCGCGTTGACACATAACCAATTGTCGCAGGGATTAACAATAAAAATGCGATAATCAGGACAACTGCTTTGTGTCTGGTAAGCCATTTACCAAACTTAATTACCATCGTGCACGCCTCCTACTTTTTGATAAATAATTCCAAAAATGACCAACAGTCACTTTAACTATATGCAGTGTAACACAAAAATGACCAACGGTCAACCATTAATTTGAAAAATTTTTGAATTGACACGATTCGTCACAAAATGCATATATTACCAATATACAGTTACGGGGGAAGTCAGCAGATGAATCGAGTTCGTAAAGCGGTTTTTTCAGAAGCAGTGCATAAACAAGGAATTTTAGGAAAGGGCATCGGGGTTGCGATTGTTGACACCGGGCTTTTTCCGCATCCGGATTACCGCTCACGCATCACCGGATGGTACGATGCTCTCTATCAAAAGCCTGCGCCTTATGACGACAACGGCCACGGAAGCCACGTTGCAGGGATTGCCGCCGGAGCAGGAACCTTTTCTCATGGAAAATACAAAGGCATCGCACCGCAGGCAAATCTAATTGGGGTTAAAGTGCTAAACAACAAAGGCAACGGCACCATTCATGACATCATGAATGGGCTTCAGTGGATTCTTAAAAATCAGGAGCGCTTAAAAATCCGCATTGTAAATATTTCCATTGGCACCAATGACCGGCATGCCTATCCCGAAGACAGTG
>UMIT01010336.1_pt1 | contig 14910 bp, 10 predicted proteins | sample 1965911 | NCBI WGS metagenome assembly UMIT01 (sample SAMEA4836131, study PRJEB28245) | human gut metagenome | biome: gut microbiome; material: fecal sample | place: Denmark | collected 2008 | reverse complement strand
TCTTCCGCCCCCTGCCCAAACAGTTTGATGACAGGATCATCCGCGCCGCACTCTCGCCCGAAAAGGACATTGACGGCATCACCGACGGCTCGCTGGTCGGCGTCTTCACCAACACTGCCGTCGGCTACCCGCCCTGCACGGCGCAGGCCTGTCTTGAAATTTTGAAATTCTACAACATTCCCCTCTCCGGCAAGCGGGCCGTCGTCGTGGGCCGCAGCCTCGTGGTTGGCAAGCCCGCAGCCATGATGCTGGATCGGGAAAACGCCACCGTCACCCTCTGCAATTCCCGCACCCAGAACCTGCCCGATGTCTGCCGTGAGGCCGATGTTGTGGTGGTGGCCATGGGCAAGATGGGCTTCATCGGCGCAGAGCATCTGCGGGCCGGTCAGGTCGTCGTGGATGTGGGCATCCATGTCAACGAGGAAGGCAGGCTCTGCGGTGACGTCCGCTTTGGCGAGGCAGAGCCGGTGGTGGAGGCCATCACTCCCGTCCCCGGCGGCGTCGGCACCGTGACGACTTCCGTGCTCGTGAGCCATGTGGTGGAGGCGGCAGCGAAAGCTGCATCATAATAACCTCTCCGTCACGCCTGCGGCGTGCCACTGCCCGGGTTGCGGCTCCCAGCGTCTGCTTCGGCCCTTGGTGCGGGCCTCGCATCCTGCTGGCCGCGGCCCCAACAGCTCCTCCCTGTTTCCGCCGCTGGCGGCGGTCGTCGTTGTTGCTCCCAAAGGGAGAGGCTTTGGCATATCGGAATATCTCTATACACCAAAAGCGCCCGGCGGATACCCGCCGGGCGCTTTTGGCATTGACAGAACAATGACAGGAGAGTAATTGGGAAATTGGAATAGGGCTTAGTTTATGCGGCCTTTGCCGGGGCAAAGACCAGAGCCTTCTTGCGGCGGTTCTGCATTGTGCGCACCACACAGCTCAGGGTGAAGTTGATGATGAAGTAGATGACACAGGCCGTGCCGAACAGCACCATGACGTCGGAGACGTTCACCGTGCCGAGGCCGTTGTAAGTACCGGCGGCGCTCAGCAGCTGGCGGATGCGGGCCATCAGCTCGATGGTGGCCACGTTTGCCAGATAGGAGGAGTCCTTGATGGTGGTGATGACCTGACTGAGCAGGGTCGGCACGATGTTGCGGTAAGCCTGCGGCAGGACGATGTAGAGCAGCACCTCAGCGGTGTTGAAGCCCTGTGCATAGCCGGCCTCGAACTGGCCCTTGGATACGCCGTTCAGGCCGCCGCGGACGATCTCGGCGATGACGGAGGAGTTGAAGAGGATAAGGGCCAGAGCGGCCTTGAACAGAAGCTTCATCTCCACGCTGGTCAGGCCGAACATCTTGCGGGCGAAGAAGCCCGGGCAGGGGCAGAACACCACACAGATGAAGATCCAGAGCAGGTAGGGCGTGTTGCGGAACAGCTCGATGTAGGCGGTAGCAAACCAGCCGAGGATGCGGGTCGGACCCTTTTTGCAGTAGGTGCGGGCCAGCGCCAGCAGAGAGCCCACGATGAGGCCCATGATGACGCCCAGCACCGAGATGATGCAGGTGAAGGCCACGCCGCGCAGCAGGTAGAGCATGACGCCTTCTCTTGTCAGGATGGAAAGGCTTGCAGCAAGCGTCTTCATATCAGGCAGCCTCCTTCAGCTCTACTTTCTTGGCAGCGGTCTTGAGCCCCGGGTTCACACGGCCCTTGCGCTCCTTGAGGGAAGCCTCCCAGCGGGCTGCCAGCGTGGACAGCGGGAAGCAGACCACGAAGAAGATGAGGCCGCAGACGATATAAGCGGGGGCGTATGCGCCGCCGGTGGAAGCACCGGTGACGAAGCTGTAGGTCACGCTGATGAGGTCAGCGCCGCCCACGATGTAGAGGCAGGAGGTGTTCTTGAAGAGGTTGACCACCTGGTTGACCATCGGAGGGAGCATCACGGGGATGCTCTGGGGCAGGATGATGTAGCCCATCCGCTGCAGATAGTTGAAGCCCTGAGCCTGTGCAGCCTCGAACTGGCCCTTCGGCACAGACTCGATGGCGGCGCGGACGACCTCGCCCATGTAAGCGCCGGTGTAAACGCCCAGTGCAATGATGCCGGTGCGGATGACGCCGAGGCTCACGCCTGCAAATGCCAGCGCATAATACAGGAAGCACAGCTGCAGCAGCAGCGGGGTGTTCTGGACGAACTCGACGTAAATGCGGGCGATGATGCGCAGCAGCTTACTGCCGCTGGTGGACATCAGGCCCAGCGCAGCGCCAATGATGAAGGCCAGCGCCAGTGCGCAGACGGCGGTCTGCAGCGTGTTGCCCAGACCCAGCAGAAAACTCTCACGATGCGTCCAGACGGTGGACCAGGACTCTAACGAAAACAAGCCAGACATGGCAAACTCCCCTTTCCCTACGCTCTCTTGGTTCTGAAAAGTCTGGGCTTAATCCAGACCGTTGTCTTTGATGAGCTGCTCGATGGTGCCATCTGCCAGCCAGCCCTTGACGAGGTCGTCGCACAGGGTGGAGAAGTCGCTGCCCTTCTTGGTAGCGACGCCATACTCCTGCGGGCTGAACTCAGCGTCAATGTAGTTGCGGCCCTCGGTCTTGTAGATGGCGAGGATAGACTTATCGACGCAGAAGCCTTGCACTTCGCCTGCGCTCAGTGCGGTGCTGATGGCGGGATAGTCGTCGTACTGACGGAAGGAGATGCCATCCTTCCAGGTGTCGGCGTTGAAGGTGTCGGCGTCGAAGTTTGCGCCGTCCAGCACGCCCTCGTCGATCATGGCCTTGACCAGAGCACGAGCGGAGGTGGAGCCGGAGGAGACGCCCACGACCTTGTCCTTCAGGTCAGCCAGACCCTTGATGCCGGTGGAGTCCTCCACCAGAACGGAAACGTAGTCGGTATAGTAGGGGGTGGAGAAGTCCCAGGTCTTCTTGCGCTCTTCGGTGATGGTGAAGGTAGCCAGAACGGCGTCGATGTCGCCGGAGTCCAGCAGCTCGCCGCGGGTGGCGGCGGTAACTGTGGTGAACTCAACGTCCACGCCGAGGTGCTCTGCGATCATCTCTGCGAGGCTGTCCTCGAGGCCCTTGTACTCGCCGGTGAGGGTATCCTGGAAGCTGAAGCCTTTAACTGCGTTCTTGACGCCCACTTTCAGGACACCGCGGTCCACGATGGCCTGAGTGTCAGCGCCCAGTGCTGCAGTGGAAGCGGCTGCGCTGCCGGCGGCAGAAGATGCCGTGGAGGCTGCGGTGGAGCTTGCAGAGCCGCCGCAGGCGGTCAGGGCAGCAGCAGCGCCCACCAAACCAGTGACTTTCAGGAAATCACGACGCGAGATCTTTTTCATAATAAACCACTCCTCTTTGTTTTTTCGGCCCGAGCGGCTTTCCCTGTCCGCTCCGAAAACGGCCTGTTATCAACAACGGCGTCTCACCACAACTTGTGAGTCCCTGCCGTGTCAACCTTTGTTGTTCGTCCTCTCAGCGGACGATCTTGCTCAGGAACTGCCGGACGCGCTCGTTCTTGGGGTTGGTGAAGAAGTGCTCCGGCGTGCCTTCCTCAATGATCTGGCCGTCCGCCATAAAGACGATACGGTCGGCCACGTTTCGTGCAAAGCCCATCTCGTGGGTGACGACCACCATCGTGATGTTCTTCTCGTGTGCCAGCTTTACCATGACATCCAGCACTTCCTGGATGGTCTCAGGGTCGAGGGCCGAAGTTGGCTCGTCGAACAGGATGATCTTGGTCTGTGCGCAGAGGGCGCGTGCAATGGCGATGCGCTGCTGCTGGCCGCCGGACAGCTGCGGAGGGTAGACATCCGCTTTGTCCCGGAGGCCGACGACCTCAAGATAATGATATGCCAGCTCTTCGGCCTCTGCCTTGGTCTTGTGATGGAGCTTCATAGGTGCCAGCGTCAGGTTTTTGAGCACCGTCATGTGGGGGTAGAGGTTGAACTGCTGGAAGACCATGCTCATGTTGTCGCGGACGATCTTGGTCTTGTTCTTGTTGGTCAGCTCCTGACCGTCGATGTAGACGTGGCCGCTGGTCGGCTCTTCCAGAAAGTTCATGCAGCGGACGGTAGTAGATTTGCCGCTGCCGGACGGTCCGATAATGACCAGCTTTTCGCCCTCGGCGACCTCGAGGTTCACGTCTTTGAGGACGTGCAGGTCTCCGAAGTACTTGTCAACGTGTTCGAGTTTGATCACTGTGATCCCCGCCTTTCCCTATCCTGTTCTGTCGTCCGTGCTCCAGCGCCGCGGACAGCGCATCTTGTGCGGCTTTCCCGAACCGCACACAAAAACGAAAAAACAAAAAAGGCGCAAAGTGAATACATCCACTTAAGCGCCTTTGCTTTCGTTGGTTAAAGTATAGTCTTTTTCCGCTTGACTTTCAATCCATAAAGTGCAACAAAAATCAGAGCGGGTCAATCTGCATTTTGGAAAGCTGCACAAACATCGTACTTAAAATCCGTAAATCAGCGAGTCATCAGCAGGAGCAGCGCCGATGCGACGGCCTGCAGGATGAGCCAGCGGGCCACCACCTGCTCGTCGCTCCAGCCCATGCGCTTGCGCACATGGTCGTGCAGCGGGGTGAGGGTGTTCTTGAGGATGCTGATGTGGAGGAAGCGCTTGAAGCTGATCTTCAGGATGCCGAGGCTGCCGTCCACGATGAACACCAGCGCCGCCAGCAGGAAGGCGAACGGGTGGCCGCACTTGAGAGCCAGGATGGCGAGGAAGAAGCCCATGGCGCGGCTGCCGGCGTCGCCCATCAGGAGGCTGGAAGGCTTTGCGTTGGACCACAGGTAGGCCAGCAGTGCGCCGATAAAGACGATGGCAGCGGTGGAGTAGTCCCCCAGCTCCTCGCCGTAAGCCAGCAGAAAGGTGCCGATGCTCACCACCGCGAGGCTGGCGGACAGGCCGTCCACGCCGTCGGTGCAGTTGACCACGTTGATGCTGGCCCAGATGAGGATGACGATGAGCAGCAGGTAGAGCGGATAGGCAATGGTGAAAGTAGTGCTCAGGAAGTTGACGCTCGTGCCGTTGAAGTTCAGGTAGGTAACACCTGCCACCACGGCGATGACGAAGTCGATGAGTCCCTTCTTGTACTCGTTCCACGCCGTCTCGGAGGCGTCGTCAAAGTAGCCCGACAGCATGGAGGCGATGAGCAGGACGGTATAAATAAGGTACTCCACCTTAAAAGGCACCACCGCCAGCGTCACCAGCGCGATGCAGAGCACGAAGATGAGTCCGGAACCCCGGGCCTTGCCCTTGGAGAGCTCGCCGTTGACGGCGAAGGCACGGCCATGGTCGTGGGGGAGCTTGTCGTGAAAGACCGAGTCCATCAGGGCGGTCAGGGCAAACGCCAGCAGGAACGCCAGCGCGTCCACGGTCTGCTGGCCGGTAGCTGAAATAAGCTGCAGCATATTTTGAACCTCTTTCAATGATATTCTTCTTACTCCGAGAGTGTATCACGCCAGAGCCAAAAAATCAATCGCCCGGTTTGACAATTTTCCTCCCCGTGCCTATAATAGTAAGATAACTTATCAACACAGAAAACAGGAGACGACATGACACTTTCTTTGGAGCAGCTCTCGGCCCGGATGCGGCAGGGCGAGGACATCCCGCTGTCCGACACGGCCCGCATCGCGCTGGCGCTGAGCATCCCTTCCATTCTGGAGCAGCTGGTGGTCACGGCGATGGAGTACATCGACGCCGCCATGGTGGGCCACATCGGCGCAGAGGCCACCGCCGCCATCGGCATCGTCAGCTCGAGCACCTGGCTGCTCCACGGCATCCTTGTGGGACTGTACACCGCGTTTTCGATCCAAATCGCCCAGTACCTCGGGGCCGACCGCCGGCAGGACGCCCGGGGCGTGCTGCGGCAGTCCATGCTCTTCAACCTCATCCTGGGTCTGGGCGCTGCGGCTTTCGGCGTCGGCATCAGCCGCTTCCTGCCCGGGTGGCTGGGGGCGGACATCTCGCTTCAAGCCGATGCCAGCGCCTACTTCGCCATCTGGTCGGCGGCCCTCCCCTTCACGATGGCCATGGGAATGTACACAGCCATGCTCCGCGCCACCGGCGACGCCCTGACGCCCAGCCTGATCAGCGTGCTGGTCTGTTTGCTGGACGTGGTGTTCAACTTCTTCCTCATCAACCCCACCCGGCAGATCCTGCTCTTCGGCCAGAGCGTCACAGTCTGGGGTGCCGGCCTCGAAGTCCCGGGTGCGGCACTTGGCACAGCGTTTTCCACGACCATCGGCGGTCTGCTGGCGCTGGGCGTCCTGCTACTGCGGGACGGCCCGCTTTGCATCCGAAAGCCCGGCAGCTGGCGCATCACTTCCGCCTGCCTGCGCAATCTCTGGCGGGTGGGTACACCGCTGGCCGCTGAGCGTGCGGCCCTCTCGTCGGCGCAGGTGCTGCTCGTCCGTATCGTCTCGGGCCTCGGCACGGTGGCCATCGCGGCCAACAGCCTCGGCGTCAGCGCCGAGGGCCTCTGCTACATGGCAGGCTACGGCATTCAGGACGCCTCCATCGCCCTCATCGGGCAGGCCGTCGGCGCACACCGCCGGGACATGGCAAAGCGGTTCGCCTGGCTCTGCACCATGATGGGCATAGGCATCATGGCACTGTCCGGCGTGGGGCTCTGGCTCTTCGCCCCGGCCCTTATGGGCATCTTCACGGCAGATGCCGCCGTCATCGCGCTGGGTGCGCAGGTCCTCCGCATCGAGGCTTTTGCAGAACCGATGTTCGGAGCCAGCATCGTAGCAAGCGGCGCGATGCAGGGCGCAGGCGACAGCACAGGCTGCTTCCTGCTGAACCTGTTCAGCATGTGGGGCGTCCGGCTCACCCTCGCCTTCCTGCTGGCTCCCCGGCTGGGCCTTGTGGGCGTCTGGGCCGCCATGTGCATCGAGCTCTGCATCCGGGGCGCCCTGTTCCTCATTCGGCTTGCAAGGAGCAAGTGGCTCGATAAAGGAGCGTTACAATAAACAAAATGGGCATGTGCCAGCGGCACATGCCCATTTTGTTTATTCAAATTTACTTCCGGCCATGCAGGATGGGAGACAGGGGCTTATAAATGACCATGCAGAGCACGGCGTCCAGCAGGCCCTTGACCAGCGTGAAGGGCAGGTTGAAGATGACGAGGCACTTCATGAGGCTGTCGGCAGAGGGCAGGATGGCCTGATACATGCCGAGGATGGCCTCCAGCGGCATATGGTAGAACTCCACATAGGCCGGGTAGGTGATGAAGTAGTTGGAGGGCACGCTGAAGACGGCCATTGCGGCGGCACCCGCTACCGCGCCGAGGATGGCGGTCTTGCGGCTCTTATGATGTTTGTAGATGAAGCCCGCCACAGCGGAGAAGACAGCGCCCAGCATAAAGTTGCACAGCTCGCCGACACAGGCAGTGCTGGTACCCTTGACGACGATGTGGAGCAGGTTCTTCATGAAGCTGATGGCCACGCCGTACACCGGGCCGAGGGCGAACGCGCCCAGCAGGGCGGGCAGGTCGGAGAAGTCCATCTTGACGAAGGACGGGATGAGCATCGGGACGGGGAACTCGATGAACATCAGGATGAACGCCACTGCGCTGAGCATGGCGGCAACGGTCAGGTTGTGGGTCGTATCTTTTCTCATAATTTTCCTCCCGGGGCGGCTGCCCCATTCAAATAAAGACTGGAAAGCCCTTTTCTCGCTCGCTGGAACCGGGAAGACAAATGAAAACGCGCCCTGCCATAGCTTACACTATAACAGGGCGCGCACAAACAAATCAAATTGCCTGCCGTTTCTTGCATCCGGACTATACCGTTGGCCCCGGAGTCTCACCAGGTCAGCACTCTTTGGGAGTGGTCGCGGGCTGTACCGCCAGTGGGGAATCGCACCCCGCCCTGAAACGAACTTTCTTCGCAGAGTATAACGCGGCAGGTTTGTCTTGTCAAGCCCTTTTATGCATTTTTTAACAAGCCTCTCCCGATTTGCACCGCTGGCTGTAATATGATATACTGATTTTATTATTCGTCAGGAAGGTATCTGTTTCTATGCTTTTCACCATCAACGATCTCGGCTTTTCCATCGCCGGGCTGCTGCTGGAAGGCTGGCTGGCCTTTGCAGCCCGGTGCGTCTGTGCGCTGGCCCTGCTGTTCATCGGCTGGGTCGTCAGCCGCTGGCTGCAAAAAAATCTCTTCCCCCGCCTGCTGAAGCGCAGCTGGCACTTTGCCTTTACGCACCCCCTGCTGGAAAGCTTTGCCCGCCCGGCGGCCCGCATCGCGTGGTACACCGGCATGTATCTGGCCCTGCGCAGCCTGCCCTGGGCCATCCCCGGCCTTGCGGCCCTGCTGCTCAAAGTCTACCGGATGATGCTGGTCTTCCTCATCGGCACCGGCTTCTACCACGCTTCCGGCATCGCGGCTCTGCTGCTGGCCTCGTCCAGCGAAGAAGTCCGCACCAACCGCACCCTGCTCACCCTGCTGGATAAAGTCTACAAAGTAGCCGTCGTGGTGCTCTGCGGCGCGACCATCGCACAGGAAAGCGGCCTGCCCGTGGGCAGCGTCGTGGCCAGTGCCGGTCTTATCGGCCTTACGATCTCTCTGGCCGCACAGGATATGGCCAAGAATTTCTTCAGCGGCGTGGTCATCCTGCTGGACAAGCCCTTCTCCATCGGTGACTGGATCACCGTCGGCGACGTGGAGGGCGAAGTGGTGGACATCAACTTCCGCTCCACGAAAGTCCGGGCCGTGGATAACTCCATCTACATCCTCACCAACAGCACCGTCAGCAGTGCCACCATCAACAACGCTACCCTCCGCAACAAGCGGCTCTACCGCTTCACGCTGGGCGTTACCTACGACACCACCCGACCCCAGCTGGAAAAGCTGATGGCCGACCTCGACGCCATGCTCAAGGCCAGCCCCGACACCTACGAGGACACCGCCTTTGTCCGGATGACCGGCTTCGGCGACTCGAGCATCAACCTGATGGTCTCTGCCTATCTGCGCACCGCCGACCTCGGCGTGTTTTTGCGGATGCAGAACGATTTGAACCTCAACATCATGGACGTGATGAAGGCCGACGGCGTGGATTTCGCATTTCCCTCCACGACGGTCTACCTCGCAAAAGAAAACTGACAGCAAAAAAGCCGATGCAGCTGCATCGGCTTTTTTGTTACAGCGCAATATCCAGCGCCATCATGAGGGCGAACCCCAGCACCACGCTGATGACGCCCGCCGGTTCGTCCTGCTCCACGGCTTCCGGTATCATCTCCTGAGCCGTCACGCAGACCATACACCCGGCGGCGGCGCTCATGAGCCACGGCAGAGCCGCGCTCACCCAGCCCGCGAGGGCCAGCGCCAGCAGCGCCCCCAGCGGCTCCACGAGGCCCGACGCAGCACCGGCGCAGAAGGCTTTCCGTCTCCCCTGCCCGGCCTGCACCAGCGGCAGGCTCACCGCCGCGCCTTCCGGGATATTCTGCAAGCCGATGCCCAGTGCAAGGGCCAGCGCCCCGCTGACGGCCTCCGGCTCACCCCGCAGGGCCAGCGCCGCCGCAAGTCCCACCACCATGCCCTCGGGCAGATTGTGGAGAGTCACGGCCAGCACCACCCGGCCCATCCGGCCATGCTCTTTTGACCCGGTGTGCATCAGCCGCCCGGCAGCCTCTTCCAGCCGCAGCAGGCCCACAGCACCCAGCACCAACCCCGCCGCCGGGGCCAGCCAGACCGGCAGTATCCCGGCCTCCGCCCTCTCGATGGCAGGCAGCAGCAGGCTCCACACGCTGGCGGCCAGCATGATGCCCGCCGCCATGCCGCAGAGCATCCGCCGGGTGCGGGGCTCGTCGGCCCGACGCACCAGAAAGACCCCCGCCGCTCCCAGCGCCGTACAGAGCGCTGGCAGCAGCAGGATGACCGCTGCAAACAGATAGACGTTCACATTGCATTCCCCCTTCCCACCGATGTATGCGGCGGAAAGGGGGAATGTGAAGAGAAAAAGCTCTCCTCATTCCGGCAGCTCATGCAGGGTAAATTCGTTTTTTGTTGTTTCCAGTATTCCCTCATCCCGCATTTTGCCCAGCTCTTTCGAGAGGGCGCTGCGGTCGAGGTTGAGGTGATCGGCCAGGCCCTGACGGTCGAAGGGGATGCGGAAACTTTTGCTGCCCGCCTTCGCGGCCTGATTGGAGAGATACAGCAGCAGCCGTCCCCGGACGGTCTTCGGGGCCGTGCAGAAGATGCGCTCCGAGAGGGCCAGGTTCTTGTGCAGCGAGATGTTGAGCAGGTTCTGCACGAGGACCGGCTGCCACTCGCTGTCCGGGTGAGGTGTGTGGATGAGGTCATCCATGTTCAAAAAGAGCACTTCCGTCTCTTCCGCCGCCACCACGTCCACCATCATCGGCTCGCCGCAGAAGGCATAGGTCTCCGCGAACACCTGCCCCGCCGGGACATAGCTCAGGATGCTCCTGTTGCCCCAGAGGTCGATATTCTCGATGTTGACGCCGCCCGTCTGCACGATGCCCACCTCACGGGTGATGCAGCCCGCCCGCAGAAGGACTTCGCCCTTCGCGTAGGTCTTGCAGCGCGCACCGCCGCAGGTGAACATCTCGGCCAGCGCCGTCTCGCCAATGCCCTGAAAAAGGGGCGTTTTCTGTGTTTTCACCCTCAGCGCCCCCTTTTACCGCTTGACGTGGTAGACCTCGAGATAGACGCTCTTGCGCGTCTCATCCAGCGTTTCCTTCAAATCGCGGGAGAACTCCTCATCGTCCAACAGCGCCACCACCTCGGGCGCATAGCGGGTGCCTCTCTGGGCGCGGAATTCGCCCAGCAGCGTATCCACCGGCTTTGCCATCGTGTAGCAGCGGCCGATATTATCGGTGGCCGCGTCCAGTGAGTCGGCCACGGTCAGAGCGTCTACGATGGGCTTGATGTCCGCCGGGCAGGGCGGATAATTTTTCGGGTAGCCGCCGTGTCCGTCGTAGAAGGTATGGTGGTAGAGCGCCGCCGGGGCCAGGTCGTCCTTTCCGCCCACATTGCACAGCAGCTCGTAGCCGAACACCGTGTGCCACTGGATGCAGGTAAATTCCTCGTCCAGCAGGCGGCGGTAGTTGTTGCCGATATACATGAACACATAGCTCTTGCCTACATCGTGGTAAAGGCCGCACTCATAGGCCAGCTCACATATTTCAATGCGGCTGCGGCGGACTTCCTCCACCGTCTTGCAGCCCATGACGCCCACGAACAGCTCGGGCGACTTTTTGAGCATCTGCTTGACGAACATGCGGGTCAGTCCGGCCACCATCATGGAGTGGACATAGGTCGGCTTGTGGGCCACGAGAATATAATTCAGCAGGCTGCGGCGGGCTGTTCCGGTCTCGGCCTGCATCTCCACCAGCTCGCGCACGGCACGGCTGACCACACGGGAGTACTGATTCTGGGGTACATTGTTCAGATACCGCAAACTGCGGTCCATCACTTCTTCGGTGCGGCATGCCATCTCCCTCCGGTCGGCAGGCGGCATCTTGACCTCGTAAGCCACCAGATAAGACACCGCCGTGAGGTTCTTGTTGATGCCAATATCGCTGTAGTCCTGGATGTCGGTGTGGTGGATGATGTCCAACAGCTCTTCCACCACCTCGCGGGCCGTACACCGTCCAGCATGGAAGCAGGCCGCCTTATAAAGATAGCTGACACGCCAGTTCTGCAGCCGTGCCTCCTCGCCCTTATAGAGCACCCGGTCGCGGTAGATGGCTTCCGCCGACTCCATCACCTTGGCGGCGACCACCGGGTCGTTGTGGTGGCGCAGATAGCTCAGCAGCGTCTCCCGGTCCATATGCATCGCATACTCGAATTTGCCCCATGGAAGGTCCGGGTCGAGCTGGTGGTAGTAAGGGTCGGTGATGATGCCCATCGCCTTGTCGAACACCTTCATATATTCGGTGCATTCTTCCGGCGTACTGCGTGGCATGGACATCCGGCTGTTGCCCAGACAGCGCATGATGTAGCCTTTTGTTGTCTTATCGAAGGACTCATACTCCGCAATATAGCCTGCACCCTCCTGAAAAAGGCCGCGCACCTGCGTCCCGTAAGGGTTGATGGCATAGTCGCGGCCCCGGACATTGAGGTAGTGGAGAGAAACCGCTTTTCCATACAGATAGCGGACGATGGCAGGTTTGTCGCCCCGGATGCGGGCGTTTTCCAGCAGGAGGCTGTAGACCTTGTAGGCGATGCCGCAGTCCTCGCTGCTGGCGTAGTTGAACATCTTGTCAGCAAACTCCTGCAGGCTGGCAATTTCGGCACTCGTCAGCTCCGCAGGCGCACGCTGGAATACCAGCTCATTGAGGATAGCGTTGTTCTCCTTCATGTAGTCGAAGCACTTGATGGCGTTGGACTGGATGGTCTCCAGCAGCTCCTTCGCTTTCATATCCGGGGAGAATTTAGGCTGGGAGAGGGTGCGGACTGTCCTGAGATTTTCAACATAGCGCTCGAATCGTGCGTCCATCTGCTCTCCCCCTTTTCCGTTTTTTCACGCTCTGCTGTTGGCAGAGTCTTGTTTCCCACGATAGTTTATTATACCGTCTTTTCAAGTTAGAATCAACTGATTTTTCCAACCTGTCCGTTTCTGACGCACAAAAAGACTGCCGTGCATCGTCTTTCTGCACGGCAGTCTTGTCAAATCGGCTCTTCAGTTACGGTAGCAGCGGTCCTGGCCTACCAGCCAGTCCTCGCACAGGCGCTCGGCCTCTTCCCGGCTGCAGCTCACACAGCGGAACAGCCGCCCTTTCAGCGAGCAGTAAGAATAGCGAACTTTCGGCACCCCATTTGCATCCCGGAATGATTCCCATCGTTCCTGTCCCGGCATCAAATAGCTTTGTTCCATAGCTTTCGCGCTTCCTTTCCGGCTGCTCTGGCAGCACAACGTGTTCATTTTATCACGTTTTGGCCGGGAGGGCTATTCGCTCTTTCCACAAAAAGCGCTCTGCATTTTATGGGAGAATGTGCATTGACAAACCGCGATTCAACAGCGTTTCTTTTTCTTCCAGACAAAATACCCGGCGTATAGGACGAATACCGCCAGCGCTGCCAGCGAGACTTTACTGGCCAGGGAATAACCGTCGGCCTGATAGACGAAGTCGATGGTGTTCTCCCCCGCCGGAGCCAGAACGGCCATCAGCCCCTCGTCCACCCGGATGACCTCAGTCTCTTTGCCGTTGACGTAGGCCGTGAATCCATCGTCGTACGGTACGGAGAAGAAGACAAGGTTGTCCTTCTTCAGCGTAATCTCCGCATGGAAGCCGGAGTTGGTCATCTGGAAGGTGCTGCAGGCCGAGGCGCGGCGGTCGGCGCAGTCAGAGACGTAGGTGTCGTACCACAGGTCGTCCAGCTTTGCGTCAGGCAGCTTCTTGAGGTACTTGCCGTAGGTTTTGGCGTCCTCTTCGCTGAGCACCAGCGCCCGCATCAGGAGATTCGCGCGGGTATTTTTAATGGTCGTCTCGTAGGACTCCTCCGTAATATAGTAGTCGTAGGTAAAGCCCATGGGAACGTAGTTCTCGTTCTCGTAGAGCATGAAGCCGTCTTTGGTGTCGTAATAGCTCCATCCGTCGTCCGCAGCGGCGAGGAAATCTTCCTGCTTTTCGGGCGTGGTGATGAGGTACTTGACGCTCAGCAGCCCCCGCAGGGCGTAGTTGGAGATGTCCGGCTCACTGCGGACATCCCGCTTGACGCCCAGTGCCGGGTAGAAGCTGAGGATGCTGGGCGCGGCCGTGCTGCCGAAATATTGCAGGCTGCTCTTGTCGAGCCAGAGGCCGAGGTTGTCGTGGGTCTTGTAGGTATCCACGCGCCAGTCGCCCTCGGGCAGGTCATCCTTGAGCTTGATGGCAGAGGTGTACTGCTCCACAAGGTCGCTGTCGGTGTGCCACTGGCCGAACTTGCCGATGCCGATGTGTACCATGCTGAACACGCAGGCAAAGGCCAGCACCACTGCCGTCATCCGACGGGCAAAGGCTCTGTTCCCCCGCCAGCGGCGGCAGAGCAGGTGGTACAGGATAAGACCGCCGATGCCGAAGCTCAGGACGGCGACATACTGGCCGGGATTCTGCAGCACACCCAGCGACCATTCTTTGGTATCACTGTCCTGCACCGGCACCAGGGCAAACGCCAGCGTCGCGATCATCAGCCAGCCGATGCCCCGGACCGGGGCGTCCAGCTCGTCGGCAGAGATGTCGGGGCTTTCCAGCGCACTGGCCGTCATAGCGCAGAGGATGAGCACCGGCATATAGTACCACCGGGCGTAGTAGCTGGAATTGAGGGCGTAGAAGGCGCTGTTGAGCACCGGCACCAGCGCAAAGATGGCGCAGGTGGCGACGATGCGCTTTTTGCTGTCGCCCTTCCGCGCCCGCCAGTAGGCCATCGCGCCGGCCAGACTGCACAGGGGCAGATAGGCCGACATACTCGTCCACTTGATGATGCCCTCTGACCAGATGGAGGTGATGTAGGGCGAATCGGGCGGTAAGATCCAGCTCAGCAGGATGGCCAGATACTGCTGCACCTTCGAGTAGGTCAGAAAGCCCCAGCCCGACGACAGGTCGATGGTGCGGGGGTTCTGCAAAATGCTGAGTACCGCCGGCCAGAGCAGGACGAAGCCCAGAGCCGCGCCCAGCAGGCTCTCAAACGCCAGCCGGACGAAGAGTCGGACATTCATCGGGAAATCTTTCGTCGTCAGCTTGCAGATGAAGTAGATGACGAGGAAGAGGACCTGGCCGATGAAAAAGAAGTAGTTGTTGAGCAGGTTGACGCCCACCCAGAACGCGAAGAGGCCGTAGTGCTCTTCCTGCTCGTAGAGCGTTTCGTCCAGCGCCCAGAGCATCCACGGGAAGAGGGCCACCACGTCGATAAAGTGGTTGAAGAAGACATTGTAGATGCTGAAACCCGAGAAGGCATACAGGCAGGCACCCAGCAC
>UMIT01045752.1_pt1 | contig 15647 bp, 11 predicted proteins | sample 1965911 | NCBI WGS metagenome assembly UMIT01 (sample SAMEA4836131, study PRJEB28245) | human gut metagenome | biome: gut microbiome; material: fecal sample | place: Denmark | collected 2008 | reverse complement strand
CCTAAAAATTATTCATCCCCCAAATTTCCGTGAAGAGCCTTAATTTTTCTCTTATTGGAAGCCAATCGGCGCGCTTAGTTTTTGAAAAGCTGGTCTTGACAACGGGCCCACTATATTAAGGATATTAATACTGAAAGGAAAGAATCGATATGTTTGATCTTTCTTCTGAATTCAAAAGATTTTATAGAGAATGTGTTGTTTTACCAGAAACAAAGCAGGCCGAACTCCGTGCAGGCCGAAAGAAAAATATTAAGCGATTTAAGTTTGGTTTGGTAGAATATAATAAATTGAATCAAACAGATTATGAAATCTCTGAGACACTCACACAAGGGAGCATGGCTATGCACACGACAGTGCAAGACATTAATAATGATTATGATATCGATGTTGCTCTTGTGATGGACAGCAAAGATATCGCGGATATCTCGCCCCTGACATTAAGAAGAATGGTAGGAGAAAGTTGGAATAAAAAGAGTGGCAATATGAACATCCCGGCAGAAGTGAAAACTGGGTGCGTACGAGTACGTTATAGTAAAGGATATCATTTGGATTTTTCTGTCTTTAGAGAAAACAGAAGACAATATGAGCATGCAGGAAAGGAATGGACAGAAAGAGATATTCGAGCTGTGACGAAATGGTATAATACCTGTAATAAAGCAAGAGGGTACGAACTTGGCAAAATCGTTAGATTGTCAAAGATGTTCTGCAAATCAAGAAGTCAATGGCAGATGCCTACGGGAATTATCCAGACAGTTCTCTGCCAGGAATGTTTTAAACCAGATAAACGTTTGGACAAGTCTTTTCTTGATACAATGATTGCAATTCAGAATCGTTTGACAAATAATAAACAGGTGTCGATTCCTGTCGATGGCGGACGTTCTCTTATTTATAGAGTTTCCGATTTAATAAGGGTCACGAATTTGCAAAAGCGTTTATCTGAGAACCTTTGTAAAGTACAAGCAGTTCTTAATGCAGAGACGTGCACTGCAGAGCAGGCTATAAGAGCATGGGGAGAATTCTTTAATTATTCTAACTTTTGGAATGTTAATCACTTAGGACGTAGCATTAATGAATCTGCGATAGGAATTGAATTTGATCAAACAGAGCAATTTATTGATGAATTGTATCCTATTGATGAGCAGATATACCCTAAAATTACATGTTCAATAAATAAAGCCGGATATAGGGCGACGTATCCGGAGGAACGTTTAAGTTGTGGATGTCCATTGCCAATTGGTTTAAAAATCATTTTTGAAATACACAATGTTTTTTGCTCCTATGATCAAGTTTTATGGAAAGTCCGCAATGTAGGTTCTGAAGCGGAAAGGCGAAATGATATCCGAGGACAGATTCAAAATAGGGGTCCTTGGATTGAGGAGACGACGCTTTTCACAGGACCGCATTATATCGAATGTTATGTGATTAAGGATGGTATCTGTATAGGTATAGGACATAAGGATGTACCAATTTGTTAAAACGGTAAAAAGGGAATTTTAGTAATGCTTAATTGCAAAGACATCGGTAAATATATTAAAAAGGTGACTCCTGTTTTGGGGTGGGTCTCTATGTTAGCAGGATTAGCATCTTTGACATGGTGGTGCACTGTGACGGATCCAGGAATGGGAGCAGTTGCGAGTCTTGTGTCACCGTTTCCTATGAGCTATATATATAATAAAATCATTTTTTCCTTTCAAAACATTACAGATACAGAGGATTGGAAAAGGGAAAAGCGTAAGTTTCAAAGGGGTGGTTTCATCAACTCGGATACTCCAATACGAATTACCTTTGCTTATTTATACAGCATCTATGTCGATGGAAAGTATTTGCTTGTAAAGAATCGTCATGGCACAGGTAAATATCAGCCTCCAGGAGGTGTTTATAAAGCTGACCGGCAAGAGATTCAGTATCTTGAAGATAAATTTAGCATTAAGCTGGATGATAATATTAAACCTGATAAAACAACAGAGCACGATTATCGTATGATGGTTCCAAATGGGAATCTGATTCGATTTGTTGAGGCGTTTGATCAGACGAAAAATCGAGAGAATATTTGTAATTTATCTCGTGAGTTTAAGGATAGACTGATAGACACTGGCATCCTGCACTTTAAGGAAATCCAATATAGATGGAGAGGCAGGCATATGAGCTTTGCACTGAATTCATATTATAATTGCTATGAATTGCAGCTGGCCGACATTATAGATATACAATTGGATGATTTCCAAAAAGGTGAACTCAGGAAGCTGATAAAATCAAAAAATAAAGATATTAGATTTGCTTCGGCAAAAGAAATCAAAAGCCGGGGAATTCGTGCGGGAACAAAAATACAAAATGAAATTATTGCGAGTCATTCATTTAAAATCTTATGCTCAAAGAGGAAGCTTATGACTGTACCAGATAATGGAGACATATATAAAGTAAAGATTGCTGATAAAAATAAAATGATTTTTTAAATTTAAACTCGGGAGATTTAAATCGTATGAAAAGGCTCACTAAGCATGAAATTCAGAGAACTGAATTGAATATATTAATTGCAGTGAAAGAAATATGTAATTATAACAATCTTAAGTTTTATTTAGCGGGTGGAACTTTACTTGGAGCTATAAGGCATAAAGGCTTTATTCCGTGGGATGATGATATTGATATTTGTATGCCAAGGCCAGACTATGAAAAGTTTATTTCGTTATGGCCTATGGTGAATCAGATTTATGAGCTTAAATCAGATAGATTAAATAATTGGGATGCACCATTCACAAAGATAATTGATCCTACAACCCAAATTGAATCGGTGTATGATGAATCAAAAGGAGGTTTATGGATTGATGTTTTTCCTGTAGATGGACTTCCTTCTGATAGGAAGGCAGTGGAAAATATCTATAAACACTGCAGTTTTTACCGTAAGCTGTTTATGATAGCCCATGCACGTTTAGGCGAGGGAAAAAGTCAGTTTCATAAATATAGCAAGTATATTTTGAAACCTATTGTTAGATTAATTGGCGCTAAATATTTTAGCGGGAAAATAGAAGAAATCGCTCGGAAGATTTCATATGAATCAGCAGATTATGTAGGTGCTATTACCTGGGGACTTTATGGTGCTGGTGAGCGCATGTTGAAGAGTGAGTTTGAAAAAGAAGTTGAAGTAGAATTTGAAGGTTATAAAATGCCGGCTTTCTCTTGCTGGGATTCCTATCTTCATGGACTCTATGGTGATTACATGCAGCTGCCTCCTCTAGAAAAAAGACAGACTCACGATATGATAGTATATCAAGAAATGAAAAAATGATTGTTCTACACAATGGGCTTATTGTGTGTTCACTTTATACTTGCTTTCTACTTGCTTTGTTCTTTGCAGAAATAAAAGTGAGGCTTATTGATTGTGGTAGCGCTTTATATTACAAAAACCTATACTCAAATTAGAATAATTTATGTATAAAAACGTATTTAGGGGACGATTATTTATGGTAAAATGGTATCTTCGATTTGTTGATTGGCTGTTTTTGCTACTAATTTCATCTTTGATATTTACACTTATACCTCATCCAATTAGTCTTGAGATTTTAGGAACAACTGGGAAAGAGTTTGCCGTATATCCTTTAATGCTGGGCATGCTGTTAACCGCATATATTTGGTTTATATCAAAGGGAAAAAATATATTTGGCTGGAGTAAGGGGAGCGATTGTCAAACTTTTTTTACTAGAGCAAAATGGTATTTTTGGATTCTTTTTGCAGTTTTGGCTTTCTCTGCAATTTTAGGGGCTTTAAACTATCCATATACTGACCAGTTCCTTTATAATAAATCATTCTTGCCTGTACGTTTAGTAAAGGTTATGAAGATATTCTCTTCTGAGCATTTATCGGAAGGTACCATAATCTTGTGGCTTGTATTCAGAGGTATTAAAAATGTTTTTTTTGATGTGTTTTGGCTATTTGGCGGCTCCTTTTTGATTTTTTGGTGGTACTGCGAGCGTTCTGCTAGATGCTTGGAATTGTTGATTAAGGGAATTTTTGTCAGTATTGGAATTGTTTTTTTGTATGAAATAATAGAGCTACCTTATCTTTTGGGAAGCCAAACCGCTTCATCTATTTTGACAATTGTTAACCCGTATATTCACCAGATTGGATACTTAAATAATCAATACATAGGTAATAGTGATGATGCAGTGCGTGCCTTTGCATGGTGGCCACCATTGTTACTTAAGCATCAGGTGCGTAGTGTTTTCCCAGAACCATCATTTATGGGTATGTATTGTGCTTTTGTTGTACCTTGGCTTTGGTTCGTATGGCTCCAAATAAAAAAAGACGACCTGTTATCAGTTAAGGGTGTAACATTGTCTATAGTTATGCTAGTTTTATATTTTCTCCTTTTTGCAACGCAGGCAAGAACCGCGATTTTACTACTTACAGGGGAATTAGTTCTGCTTTTAATTTATGGAATTTATAGAAAAAATAAAGGGGATTTTGCAAAAATTATTGCTATCCTGCTACTTGTTTCTATGGGTTTGGGTGGTAGTTTAATATTCACTCAAGTTGAAAAAGATAGATTTGCGTTATTGAATGGAGCCATAGATGGTAATTACATAAACGAGAATGGTGGGGAGTCATTATTTTCCAAAGCAGGCAAGAGTTATATTTCCGAGAATATTGCATCAGCTGTTGGTAAAGACAAACGTAGTAATAGAGCAAGATTCTCGCTGATGGAAGCTGAATTAAAGGTCTGGATGGATCATCCTGTCTTAGGAGTGGGAAAAGGGCTAAAAGCAGCTTATATTCCAGATAAATTACCTAGTGATGCAACGCAGAGTAGCGAAGTAAAAATGTGGCTTGATAGGCTTCATGCTAATGGTGCATTAAAGGCATCTTTTCCAGATGTGTCTGAGTATACCTCTAAGCTTTGCGAGATTGGTTTATTAGGATGTCTTCTTTATTATTTCCCTGCGGCATATCTTGCATATTTCTTTCTATTATTCCTAAGGAGAAGTCGTGAGAATAAGCAGTATTTGAGAATTCAAAGTTTGCTATCCTTTTATCTAATTTCTCTAGCAGGAATATTGGCTGGCGGCATTAGTACGTCACTGAATGTGAATTACTGTTTTGGTGTTTTATTGGGAATTGGATTTATACTACATCATCAGGTCAAGAAGTTAGAAGTTACAAAGAATTAGGTTTGGGGTTAAGAGGTGAGAAAAATTCATTCATTTCTTGCTACATTCACTCATGATTTTTCATATTCTTTTTTACTGAATATTGTTAATCTGCTCATCAAGACGTCTTTTGTGTTCATTCTGCCTAAACTTATTGGTGTTGAAGATTTCGGATATTGGCAGTTGTATTTTCTTTATACATTTTTTATTGCATTCGGTCATTTGGGGCTTGTTGATGGAATATATTTAAAAAATGGGGGAAAATATTATAGAGAATTAGATTTCAGAATTTTACGCTCTCAGTTTTTAATGCTGATTGGAATGGGTGCCGTATGGGCTGGTCTTCTTTTTCTTTATTCTCAGTATTTCCTTTTAGATGCAAACAAGGCCTATATTCTTACAGTTATAGCTTTAGATTTGATTCTTTCGCTACCGCGTACTTTAATTTCTGTCATTTTCCAGATGACCGGAATGATAAAAGAATATTCGTTTTCCCTCATGAGTGAATCAGCCTCATCTTTTTTCATGATTGTTATCATGTTGCTTTGTGGAATTCGCGATTATCGGTATCTAATCCTGGCGGATTGTGGAGCCAGATGTATTTCGCTGTGGGTTTCTTTACATAATGCACCTGGATTTATTGGTAGGCAGTTTATGATTCCGCTTGAGTGTATGAAGGAAGCGATTTCTAATATTTCTGTTGGATTGTTTTTGCTGCTTTCAAATATGGTTGGACTTATTGTTATTGCCAGTGTTAGATTTGCGGTTGAAGATCAATGGGGGATAGTGGCATTCAGTAAGGTGTCCCTGGCGTTTAGCATTTCCAGCGTAGCCATTACGGCTACTGGTGCAGCCAGTGTGGTTCTTTTCCCATTACTAAAAAGATTGACCAAAAAAAATCTCGAGCAATCATTTTCTGCATTATCTCTATTGCTAATCATTTTGTTGGCAGTCTTGTTTTGTCTTTATTATCCAGGAGTCCGCATATTAGAGTGGTGGCTTCCCCAATATGGTGAAAGTTTTTATTATCTAACGATTATTTTACCGATGACTTTATTCGATTCAAATTTTTCTGTCATTGGGAGTAACTTTTTGAAGGTCATTCGTAAAGAAAGAAATTTACTTTCCATTAATGTCTTAGCTGTTCTGTTTACGTGGATATGCATCTTTATTGTTTCGTATTTTAGGTTACCTCTTGACTTGTTATTGTGGGGAATCGTCGCGCAAAGCTTTATTAAGATGGGATTAACTATTAGAGCTTTAAACAGAGTTATGCCCAAGGTAAGGTATTTTGGCCTTTTTGCCGGAGCAATTGTTTCTATTCTGTTTTATATCTCTAATCTGCTGATTGGAGGATGGATAGGATGTGGCATATACGGGGGTGGATGCTTATTCTTAGTATGGGCAGTAAGTGGTAAAATAAGAAGTAGTTTATCAGTACTGAATGGTACAGGTTAATATACATCTTCTTGCTAATTTTTTATCTAGCTTATTATATAATGATTTCTTATTCATGACGTTAAGTGCAGGGGGGAAAAAATGGCTTCAAAGGATGCTGCGACCTATGATGAAGCACGCAGGTTGATTCGTAAGGCAATGGCTGAACATAAACTGGTTCTTTTTGTTGGATCCGGTACGTCTCTTGATGCGGGGATGCCCAGCTGGTCAAGCGCGATCTCTCAGATTGCACAAAAATTGCAAATTCAGGTGAATGATGCCGACATGCTTAAAATTCCGCAGTATTATTACAATATGCATGGAAAGCATGAATATACGGTATTGATGAGAAGCATTTTTAAATATGGAGTGCCGCTTCATCCCGGGAAAGTACATAAACTTATTTTTCGATTTGATGCAGATACGATTATAACAACCAATTATGACCATCTGCTGGAACAGGCCGCTGAAGAAAGTGGCAAGATTCTCCATGTCGTAGCAAAAGATGCAGAACTTCCCTATGCGAAGGGAAAGAAAATTATAAAAATGCATGGTGACTTCGAGCATGAAAACTTCGTGCTTAAAGAAGATGATTATCTGAATTATACACAGAGTTTTAAATTAATAAATAATTATATTACATCGTTGGCCGGGACAAATCTGATTCTTTTTGTTGGTTATAGTTTTAGCGATCCTGATGTTAAACAGATTTTGACATGGCTTAAGAATGCTCTCGGAAATGATTTACAACAGGCTTATATGATTAGTGTAGGGCCTTTTGAAAAAGTGATAGATGATTATTTCAAAAAATTTGGCATTAATGTAATTTATGCAGAAGATATAGCAGCAGCACGAGGGAAAGCCAATCTTTCTAAGACGATGATATTGGAAGAAACTCTGCAGTGGATTTTAGAAGATAATAACCATAGCTTGTTGGAAGAACTTTATCAGCAACTGGGGCCTTATCACTATCTGGATTTTCCATATGTAAATGATGTGAAGGAAAAGTTGTTAAACTTTAGGCTTGCAACTGGGGAAATGGTTTCGGCTGAGGATGAGATAGAAGATACTAATGCTTGCTGCCGTAAATGACAATAATGTCAGTCATGATAGTAATGCTTCAATCCAACAGGAAATAAACGGTGAAGAGGCAGCTGCTTCTATTCCGGATCTTATAGGCAAACGAACTCAATATTGGTTATCCAATCCAATTCTTGGATTTGGCAGCCATATTACATCAGATATTTTTGAACTGGATTGGGGGTCAGATCCGTGTGCTTCCCTTTTCTTGCGGATTTGTTATGTCGCAGACCAGCGAGCGGGATGTTATTCTGATGCCTCAATTATTCGTAAGCAGTCGTGGTATCGGCTCATTGATGATATCTATCATAAAAGAAGTAAAAGTGGAACTCGTAGAGGCATTCAGCTTTCTCAAGAGGAATATCATAAAATTGCTGAGATTCTTGCAGTGATGGAAAAGGTTGGCTATGAATCTATTTCTTTTGAGCTTTATGATTGTGATTATAGCCAGTTAAAGGCTGCGGATAAACCTGTTCGTTTTCAAGTACAATGCAATATTCCCTTGCATCCGGTAAAGTGGGATGACCGGATGGAAAATGCTATGGATTATTTTGATTATGTGGCATTGGAAGAAAACGAAAGAAACGGGGAGAATTGGGTTTTTCGTGACAATCCGGACATTGTTTTAAAAGAGGCTCATATCTGCTATTTTCTTGGCAATTATCTGAAGGCTTATAACTTGACTAAAATGGCAGCGTCTCAGTATTATCATCGCCCTAATTATGCGAAATACTTTATTGCGAAATGTGATCAGTATTATCTTGGAAGATCGCTTATTCATAAATTAATGCTTAATTCTGAGGAAGAGCATAGTATTATAAAAAAAGAAGTTGATAACATTGATTTAGCTCGTATTTTTACAGGGATGCCGGATTTATCTGGTGAATCAGGTGGAGCAGGCAAAGGGAATCAATTTCTGAAAGATTTGTATTCTTTTCAACTGGTTTATAAAACGTTTAAACAAACAGTAGACGAAGCAAAGCAGACAAGCAAAGAAGCCAAAACAGATTATATTATACATACGGGGATGCCGGCATACCAGACTTTAAGAACGATGATAGCAGCATTTTATCTCTATCAACAGAGAAATCATTTCCTGGTAGACGATTATTCTGAAGTTCAGGAAATCTATAGGATGGCATTTTCATCTTTGCGTTTGTCGGTGTTAGCAAAGGATAGAAAATATAAAGGTGACAGTATCAGCCCGAATCGCGTGAAGACTAAAAATATACATGAAGTTGAATTGAAGCCATTTGACTTATTGTTGGCAGTTAAATTCTCATCTGCGGAGGAGATTAATCAGATTCTGAGAGAAAGAGAGACTATTCCTATATCCAAAGCAGGGATACAATATTTAGAGTTGCTGGCAAAAAATCTGGCTAAAGAACCGAAGGAGATTCAGTGGAGACATCGTTATTTTCGTACGTTTATGAGCGTGTGCTGCTATGCTGAATTATCGGAAAGTATAGCTAAGCAGATTCTTGCAACTTTGATTGACCGTATTTCACAAACAAATCAATGGAGTAGATATAATGATATTACCGGATTATTCATTAATCATTTGAGACAGCAGACTTGGTTTTCTAAGTGTGAGTGGATTCCTGGCGTTTTATGCAATTTGATCGATGCGTTAGTAAGGAACTTGAATTGGGATATTTTCAGGGGTAACGGAATATGGGCTGCCTGGCATGTATCAGGTTTACTAGATTCTATTCTTAAGGTCTTGGATAATGCTGGGGAAAAATATGATAGGGTGAATGTCATTAAACACATTTTTGAAAATAGCGTAGATATGAAAATAAAAGTTAATTTGGCTATACATATGTATGCTTATAGCTCGAAAACAGTTAAGCAAACAATCAAAAAAGGCCTTTATCTTTGGAAGCCGGATAAAGATGTGAATGGGTGTTTGCTATACACTGCAGGAGTTGAGGCGGGTGCCATTAGTCATGTTATGGAGCTAGATGAGAACTGTTTCAATCTATTGGAAGAGCATAAGGATGAATTTAATGAACGAATCAGTAATAGCAAGCACAATTCAAATGATGATTTCTACGTTGATCTGATTTATAAACTTGTACATCTTACGCGATTGGGCATATTATCTCAAAAAAATCGTTTGAAAGAAATCTGCCAATCCTATCGGATGGAGGCTGCCTGCTGGCTGTTGGATTTTCATGATGAGGAATCTTTTTCTAAGTTTAATCCGCAGTGGCTATCTTTATGTGATTCAACGTTTTTGGAACAACTTGCTGCAGATGCACTTTTGAAAAAGGAAATTAATAGGCAGATGAAGGAAGCTTATGGGAGAGGGAAACTTGATGAGAAATTGGTGGGGTTGTATTTTAAATATTTCTCTTAAAGGTAGTCGAATATATCGTTAGCATGTCGTATAGATAAATCTACAAGACTTGCTGCGTTTGTAGGGCACTATTCTTATTTGCAGAATAATTAAGCGGTCTTTTAAATATGGAGAAGATTATGAATATTGCTATCATTTTTGCTGGTGGTACAGGCACCAGGATGAATACAAAATCAAAGCCAAAGCAGTTTCTGGAAATGCATGGCAAGCCGGTCTTAATTTATACTCTGGAAAATTTTCAGAATCATCCTTTGATTGACCATATTATTTTGGTCTGTTTAGAAAGCTGGATGGATTATGCTGCAGGGCTTATTAGGAAATTTAGTATCACGAAGGTAACCAAAATCGTACCTGGTGGTGCAACAGGGCAAGAATCTATTTTTCATGGTATCAAAGAGGCGGAGACCTTATATGGTGATGATCATATTGTTCTTATCCATGATGGGGTGCGGCCTTTAATTAATGAAGAAACGATAACAAATTGCATAAGAACGGCCAAACTGCATGGAAATGCCATTACCGTTTCTCCAGCTATTGAGACTATATTCCTGAAAAATGAAGGTGATGATTGCGTAGGAAAGATTTTTGAAAGGTCTCGCTGTGAAATGGCCAAGGCGCCGCAATGCTTTATTTTGGGAGATATCTATAAGGCACACTTGAAGGCTATAGAAGAAGGGAATTGCGATTTTATAGATTCGGCTTCACTGATGCAGCATTATGGAATGCAGTTATATACGGTTGATGGACCTTCTGAGAATATAAAGATAACAACACCTTCCGATTTTTATGTATTCCGTGCTATCATGGATGCGAAGGAAAATTTGCAGATTCTTGGGTTATAAGGAGTTATATATGTTTACTAATATATATCAAGAAGATATGGAATACATATCCGGTGCTGAGAGCATTGATTGGAAACTTTTAGCGGGAAAGACAATTTTTATAACCGGCGGGACCGGGCTTATTGGATCAACTGTTATCAATGGACTTCTTTACGCAAATAATAAGTATAAACTTAACGTGCGAATCATTGCTCTTGTACGAAACCTCGATAGAGCTAAAGGGCTTTTTCATAATGTCAATGAGGGAACCTCGTTAAGTTTTATTGTTGGCTCTGTAGAAAGTTTACCGGAAGTTCGAGAAAAGGTGGATTATATCATCCATGGCGCAAGTCCTACTGCCAGTCTCTATTTCGTTCAGCATCCAGTTGAAACAATCCAGACTGCAGTTAAAGGAACAAAGAACATTTTGGAACTGGCCAAGAAGAACCAGGTGGAAGGTGTTCTTTACCTTTCCAGCATGGAAGTGTATGGAGCGCCGTTAACGGATGAACTTATTCCGGAAACACAGGGATGCACACTGGATTCTATGACTGTACGCAGTTGTTATCCTATATCTAAACGGCTATGCGAAAATCTATGCGCCAGTTACTCCAGCGAATATGGGGTACCAGGGAAAGTAATTCGCTTGGCCCAGACCTTTGGTCCGGGAGTCAGCATTAATGATGGTCGTGTCTTTGCAGAGTTTGCTAGGGATGCTATGCACAAATCTGATATTGAATTGCAGACAGCTGGCACCAGTAAGAGAATGTATCTCTATACCGCTGATGCGGTAACTGCAATATTGACAGTCCTTTTATCCGGAAAAAACGGTGAGGCATATAATGCTGCCAATTCGGGAACTTATTGCAGCATTGTAGAAATGGCACAGCTGGTATCTCATGAAATTGCTCATGATTCTATTAAGGTGCATGTGCCTACGATAAAGCTCGATGCAGATTCAAAATTCCCCCCCCCCCACCACTTGAATTTGGATACAAGTAAGATTTATAAGCTGGGATGGAGATCAAGTATAGGGTTAAAAGAAATGTATTTAAGAATGATTGCGACAATGTGATTCACTTTCTACTTACAATATGTAATTGATGAAATGATGCAGACTATGTTAGAATCTGTGGATATACTTGGGCTTTTCTAGCAGCTGGGGCTATCGCCTCTCGGAGATGAGAAACTAACAAACGCTTCTGGATGATACAATAAGATTATGAATATCAATATAGATTTAAATCTTACTATGCTTCAGGATATCCAAGGGGACTCTTTCAGATTTATCAATCGGGCAGAAGTGAGAGGAACTCCATAATATATTAAACTTGGAGAAGTATATTTGGGTATGATAAGAAGGCAGACTGGAAACGAAAACCGTTCATAATTATAAATTATTTGATTTAGCTTGAGTATCGACGATTCACTTTATTGTATGGAGAGGAATTGAAAATGATTACTTCGATGGACATTAAAGAAATTGCTACTTTTGATAACGAGCATGGACATATAGGAAATTTAAATAAGCTTAATTTTTTTTATGGCTCTAATGGAAGCGGGAAAACCACTATCAGTCGTGTCCTGAACCAAAAGGAAGATTATCCGGAATCAACGATTGCTTGGGAAAACAATGCATCAGAAAAAATTATCGTTTATAATCTTGATTTTGTAAAAAAGAATTTCAGTACCAGTACCATTCCTGGGATTTATACTATGGGTGAGGAGTCTATTGAAACTGAAAAGCAGATTGAAGAACTGAGAGAAAAATATAGGGAAAAAATAACTGAAAAGCAAAAATTACTTAATGGCATACCTGAAGAAAAAATTCAAGAATACTTTTCCAACAAAGAAAATGCCTGCAGGAGACATTATGAGGAAATTTGCTGGAAGCTTAAAGAAAGCGTGAAAGGGACTGAATTAGAGGAGTTTATTGCTGGATATAAGAGCAGCAAATTCAAGTTATTTAGTAAACTGCTTGATGACTCTCTGTCTAATTATAGTGATATTTGGACAAAAGAACAACTGATTGCTTATATGAAACAGATGAAGCAAGCAGAAGTTTCTAAAGTGTCTTTGATTGTCCCCGTTCAGGATAGTGGTTTACAGGTCATTGAAAAGAGTACTGTATTTAAGGAATCAGTCGTTGGAAAATCAAATTCCACCATTGGAATACTGATTGAAAAGATTGGGAATGGTCAATGGGTTTTAAAAGGCAAAGAATTTATTGAAAAGAGCAAAGGGAAATGTCCATTCTGTCAGCAGGAGTTGCCCGATGGTTTTTCTAAGGCCCTGGAGGCCTATTTTGATCATACATATACTGAAAAAGTCGGATTAATTGCAAAGTACGCAGACACTTATGCTGAAAAAACCAAAGAATTATTGACACAAATTGACAATTTAATATCCCTGCCAGAGCCACAAAATAAATATATTAAAACAGAAGATATAAAAAAGATACAGATTGAGATAGCATCCTTATTTGATGACAATCAAAATAAGATTTCTGAAAAAGTGCAAACGCCTGGAAATGTTATAACACTGCAGAGCTCCGAATCCTTAATTCAAAAAATTAATAAACTGATTGAAGAAGCTAACGAAAAAATAGTAAAATACAATGATAGTATTGATAAGCCCAAAAAAGTCAACAATATTGATGCTATTTTCTGGCGTTATGCGGTATCCCAGTTTGAGAAGGAAATAAATAATTACAATAAGGAAACAGATAAGCTGAATGATGCTTGTAAGAAATTACAAAATCAGGTTAAAAAGCTGAATTCAGAGTTATCGGAAATTACATTAAAAGGCAAGGAATTGCAAAAACATAGGGTGAGCATCCGGCCCACTGTGGATAAAATAAATCAAGTCTTGAAGAGTTTTGGCTTTACCAATTTCAGCCTGCAGGTTACCTCTGAAGATGATGAAACACATTATCAAATCGTCAGATCTGATGGAACTCCAGCTAAAGAGACCTTAAGTGAAGGGGAAGCTAATTTTATCACATTTTTGTACTTTTATTTTTCACTGGATAGTACTACGAATGCGGCAGATAATTTAGGCGAAAAGGTTATAGTCATTGATGATCCGGTTTCTTCCCTTGATGCAAACGTACTCTATATTGTCAGTACTCTTGTTAGGGGCATCTGCAAGGATAAGATTTTGCAGCAAGATTCTGGCTTTACACAGTTATTATTATTTACCCATAATGTGTATTTTTATCATGAAGTAACAGCAACTCCACCTAAAAATTGGAGAGGTAAAATATCCTACTATATTATTCGGAAAATCAATAATATTTCCAATATAGAACATTTTGAACGTAGTCCTATTAAAACAACCTATCAAATGATGTGGGAGTTGGTGAAACAAGCTAATGATGATATAAGCATGGTTGACAGAATAGCATTACTTAATGTGATGCGGAGAATATTGGAATATTATTTTAAAACGCTAGGAAATTTAGTGAATAACGATGTATATGATAAAATAAACGGTGAAGATAGATTTATCTGTCACTCTTTACTTGCTTTGGAGAATAGTCAATCTCATGGCTTCATTGATGATACTGTAAATTCAACTCCAGATGACGATACATTAAAAAGATACCTGGTCGTTTTTCGAAAAATTTTTGAAACCCATGGCAGCCTTTCTCACTATAATATGATGATGGGAATTGATGATGGGACAGAGTATGAGTCCTAATAAATATTACGCTGCTTCAGAGCCACCTAATATGTGCGGAGGAACCAGTAAATACGTAGGAGAAAGTTATCGTTCCATATGCCCGTCCCTCCTGCTGATTTACTCGTATATGCAGATGCAACCATTCTTTTTCCTTAAGAATATAGTGTGGTTCTCCATCTCGTATTTAGTGGAGAAAGTGAGCGGCATTTTGCTTATTATTGTCAGTGTCTCTCACAAGCGTAATACTCGGATGGTGCAGATTTGGGGACTGGCAGCTGGGAACTGTATTGGCATGAGATCTCTCCACTCCGCTTCATTGCGGTCAAAATAACAATGGCGGATGGTTGGTGCCTTGTAGCTGGCAGGAGTCACTATCGACGTGTACTGAGATTCTTTGCTGGTGCTCAGAATGACGAGCAGGTGGCTTGTATCTTCTTTTGCTTTCCGTAAAATGAAGAAAAAGTAAAATTTTTTATTTTCCACGTTCACATACAAGCGATTTTTTCTATTATATAAGTAGAAGGGACAAGTTTATAAAGCAATTCTGAATGCACAGGCTTTCCTGCCAATCCTAGGTCCGGCAGGGGAGGGTATTTCGGACCCGCGGGGATCCCCTTGTTTCCTTCCATCCAATTTGGCCAAAAAGGATAAAAGATATGAACTACACAATGAACCCAGGACTCTAAATCAGCTCCACATATGCAGAAATGACGGGAGACTCGTGTATGGCGCGCGCCGTCGTACTTCGGTACAGCAGCGGCCGTAGACCATGCAGACACCGAACTCATTGGGCATCATGCTGATTTTGAGATACCGGGTCTTTTGTGCTGCATTGAATATTTTTTCATCTGACCTTATTTCAGAGCTAACTAATATGTGCGTGAGAGCTATATAATCTGTAGCAAGGCGCCCGTGTATACACAGGAAAATGTAATACGTTATCCATTCTAAGTAGATAGTGCTTTCCGAACTATTGTAATTCAAATTTAATTATGTTTATTATCTATAAATAACAGATTTATCCATTCACATGTATCGTTTAAGGATATTTACCTTCGCAGGCGTATCCTATTGACATTTATGGGTGTGTCAAGAGTTTTGTGTAAATCGATTCAATAAGCA
>UMIT01038142.1_pt1 | contig 15710 bp, 14 predicted proteins | sample 1965911 | NCBI WGS metagenome assembly UMIT01 (sample SAMEA4836131, study PRJEB28245) | human gut metagenome | biome: gut microbiome; material: fecal sample | place: Denmark | collected 2008 | reverse complement strand
TAGTTTACACCGAGGTTGCACTTGGCGTCGGCCACGCCGGTGAGAAACGTGCCGCAGGGCGCGGCGAAAAAGCGGCCCATCTCGATCGTGAGCGGGTACTTTTCCCCAAAGGCGCGGATGTGCTCCGCCGCCGCGTCGAGCAGCGCGCAGTCACGCGCCTCGGCGTCGTCGCGGAAGCACTCGGCATTCAGCCCCGGGCCGTATTCCACGTGCTGCGCCGTGAAGCCGTAGCGTTCGTGCAGCATCGTGAGGTATTCGTCCAGATGCGCAAGCTCCTTGGCGATCACGGCGTCCTTGCGCTTTTGCGTGCCGGAAAAGTAGTGGATGCCGACGATCGTCACGTTCGGGAATTCCGCGCGCCGGGCGACGAGATCGGCCAGCGCGTCGGGATCCATGCCGAACTGGCTGCCGGCGGTCAGGCGCGGCAGCACGCGCACGTGCTTGCCCTGCGCGGCCGCGGCCGCGCAGATAAGGTCAAAGTGCAGCGTGCTCTCGGCCGTGAGCAGGTCTGCGCCCAGCGCGACGGCGCGCGCAACATCGTCCGCGCCCTTGTTCACGCCGGAGTACAGGATGCGCTCCGGCGGGATGCCGAGCCTTTCGCAGATCGTCAGCTCGCCGGGGGAGCACACCTCCACCCAGCGGAACACGTCCGGCAGGCCGCGCAGCACGAAGGGGTTGGCCTTCATGGAGTAGCACAGATTTACGTCCGAGCCAAACGCGGCGCGCACTCTTTGAGCGCGCGCCGTGAAGGCCTCCAGATCAAACAGATACAGCGGCGTGCCGTATTTCGCGGCTGCCGTCCGGAGTGCAGTCTTGTCCATCAGTCCTCGTCCTGCAGGCGCTGCACCATGGCCAGCAGACTTTTCGCGGAGTTGAAGTTCTCCGGCACGAGGTCCTTGGCGCCGATCTCAATGTCGAATGCGTCGTTGAGCGCCGCAACGAGCGACACGATGTCGAACGACTCGAGAATGTGGTCGTCGATGAGGGCGGTCTCGGTCTCAAAATCCACGTCGGGGCGCAGATCGGTCAGAATGTCCATCAGTTCCTGTTCCATGATAAATATACCTCCTGAAGTGAGTAAAGTAAGCGAAATTAGTGCTTGGCCGCAGCGGTGATGCGCTCGGCCAGCGCGCGCATGTTCGTCTTGCCATTGTCGAGCCGGGGCATGGCCGTGAGCTGCTCAATTTTGCGCGGCACCATGAAGCCCGGCAGGTCGGCGCGCAGGGCGACGGCGATGTCGCGCTTGGTCACGCCCTCGCCGGTGTAAAACAGCCAGATCTGCTCGTGCGCCTGGTCGTAGAGCGCGCAGGCGTCCTCCACGCCGGCCACCTTCGCCGCGGCGAGGTCGATCTCCCCGAGCTCCACGCGGTGGCCGAGGTGCTTGACCTGCCGGTCCTTGCGGCCGTGGAACATGAGGTTGCCGTCGGGCGCGAAGTGCCCGAGGTCGCCGGTCTTATAGATGCGCTCATCGTATGCGTGGTTGAGCGGGTTTTGCAGGAAGCTCTCGGCCGTTTTCTCGCGGCTGTTGTAGTAGCCCAGTGCGAGGATGGGGCCCTTGACGCAGATCTCGCCGATCTCGCCGTCGGGCACGGCCTCGTTGCGCTCCGAGAGCAGAAACACCTCGTAGTGCGGGTACGGCCTGCCGATCGGCAGCACGTCGGTGTCCTCCACCAGACCGGGCACGACGTAATACGTGCACGAGGCGGTCGCCTCCGTCGGGCCGTACTGGTTGACGAACCGGGTCTCCGGCAGCGCGAGCTGCCACTGGCGCAGGCAGCTGCACGGCATCACCGAGCCGGAGAAGCACACCTTGCGCAGGTGCTGCGGCGCGCTGCACTCGAACGCGCCGAGCGCGGCCGGCACGGTCAGCGCCGAGACGCTCCAGCCCACGGCCGTCACACCTTTGTCGTTCATGTATTCGAACAGACGCTCCGGCGACATGAAAAGTTCCTTCGGGATGATGGCCGTCGTCGCGCCGAAGCGCAGCGGCAGATAAATGTCGCGCACGGCGGCGATGTAGTCCAGCGGCGACTGGTTGCCCAGCACGTCGGCACGCGCGATGCCCATCACGCCGGCGTAGTCCTCGATGTAGCACATGAGCGAGTGCTGCGCCGTGATGACGCCCTTGGGCGTGCCGGTCGAGCCGGAGGTGAAGATGATGTACAGCGGGTCGAGCTCTCGGGCGCGCGCGCGGCAGTCCGCGAGCAGCGCCGCGTCCTCGCTGCCCGCGAGCAGCTCCTCCGCGATCAGGATCGTGCCGGAAAAGTCCAGCGTCTTCGCCTTGTCGTAAAACGCGCGCTGCACGATCATCAGATCGGTGTCCAGCGTTTTTAAAATAGAGTTGAGCCGGTGCACGGGCATTGTCCCGTCCATCGGGGCGTAGCAGCACCCGGCATACACCGCGCCGAGAAACACCGCCGGCGTGTGTGCGTTGCGCCCGCTCATGACGGCGATGGGCTTTTTGCGTCCGGCGCGGAACTTTGCCGCCGCCGTGCCGATGATGCGCGCCTCGCGCCGCACGTCGGCAAAGGTCACCGCACTGTCCTCATCGAGAAAAGCGGGCTTGTCCGGACAGGCTGCGGCGGTGGTTTCCAGCCAGTCGAGCACGTTGGTTTCCATGCTTGCCAGCTCCTTTCCGATAAATGTCCATAATCGCCTTATCCTATCATGTTTTTCACGCAAAAACAAGACGGAACGTGTCATATTTAAGAAAAGGTAAGAATGTGGCGCGCCGTTTTTCCGCGCGCTGACACCCGGCTCTGCCCGGGCGGTTTGCCCTTGACGCATCCGGGTCGGCAAAGTACAATGGAAACCATCATCAATCGGCGCTTCGCAGCACGACGCAATGGGCGCGCCCGCGGCATATTCGCAGCTGGATTTGTCTGCTATTGCCAAAAACGCGCCTGGAAAATTGTGAACCTTTTTCCTTTCTCATTTATGGCGCATATGGTATACTTTAGGAAACCACGCAAAAAATTCCGTATGTGGTTCCGACGTATTTTGCGTCTGTCGTGTGTTATGATCGTTCCTGTTTCCGGTTTCCGGACACGGGCCGGTGTCTCCGCGGAAAGGAGGGGGAGTGCAGCGGGGCGGAAAGGAAGGTCACAGATGTCAAAGAGAGTTCAAAAGGCGTGGAACGCTGTCACCACCGTGCTGGTGATCCTGGTTGTCATTCTGGCGCTGCTTCTGGTGGGCGTGCGGCTGGTCGGTCTGCGGCCGATGTGCGTCCTGTCCGGCAGCATGGAGCCGACGTATCACACCGGCTCGCTGATCTATGTCAAGCCCTGTGCGCCCGAGGACGTGCAGGTCGGCGACGCGATCACCTTTGTGCTCAATGAGGACTTGGATGTCGTCACACACCGCGTGATCTCCATCGATGCGGAAAACGAGCATTTCTACACGCAGGGAGACGCGAACGACGCGCCCGACGGCGCACCTGTCTATTTCAAGAACCTCATCGGCCGCCCGGTGTTCACCATCCCGTACCTGGGTTATGTCTCACACTGGGTGTCGAACCCGCCCGGCATGTATCTGGCCATCGCGCTCGCGCTCGTGCTCATCATTCTCACGTTCCTGCCGGACATGCTCCGCAAGGCGTCGGAGGCGGACGCGCGCGACGCTGCCCGCCGCGCACAGGCGGACAAGCCCGGCGATGCCCCGGATGCCAAAAATTCCGGCGAAAATATGGGAAAATAAAGGTTTCGTGCAATATTTTTGCCTGTTCGTGCATTAACTTAGTGATTGCTGACAGCACCCGGCACGGTGCTGTTGGACATAGGGAGCTTTGAACAAAATTTAAGGGAGGAAAACATTACATGAAGAAGAAAACTCTGACGATCGCCATCGCGCTCGTGCTCGTCGTGGCGCTGGCGGTTGGCGCGACGTATGCGTATCTGACGGCGAAGACCGAGGTGGTTACCAATACTTTTACGGTTGGCAAGACAATTGATGATCCGGAAACCAACTTCATCCTGAAGGAACACAAAGTTGCCTATGATGCCAATACGGCTACTTATAAGTATGTCGACGCCGAAGGCAATGTCGCTACTGACAGTTCCAAGTATGTTGAAGTCGCTGGCAATGAGTACAAGGAAGTCACACCGGGCATGACCGTTGCGAAAGATCCGTTCGTTCAGATTAAGAAGGCTGTTGAGACTCCGTCTTATCTGTTCGTGGAAGTCTACGGCAATGCTGCTGGCCTGAATTACGAGCTGAACGGCGACTGGGAGGAAGTTACTGGCCTTCAGAAGCAGCTTCCGAATGGCGGTACGCTTTATGTTTATAAGACTCCGATGACTTCTGGCAATTCCATTGGTACCTATCCGATTCTGAATGGAAACCAGCTTACCGTTGATTTGACCACTCCGCTTGCTCAGAATTCCAGCCTGCAATTCAATGCTTATCTGTGCCAGACTACCGGCTTCAGCAGCGCAGCTGCTGCGTTTGATGCCTGCTTTGGCAAGTAATCATCCCTCGCTTTTCCCATGTAATATACGCACAGAAGGCTGTGCGGGAAAATAGAAAAGGAGAACGCTACATATGAAGAAGAAAACCATTCTTGTGGCTGCCATCGCGGTCATGCTCGTCGCGGCGCTTGTCGTCGGCGGCACCCTCGCGTACTTCACCGATACGAAGTCTGCGGACAACACCTTCACCGTCGGCAATGTGAAGATCGACCTGCTTGAATCCAGCCTGCATCGCGAGAATGCCGGTTACGTCGGCACTCCGGGTGAGGAGCTCAATCCCAAAAATGCTGAGCTGTGGTCCGAAGTTCTTAAGCAGGGCTCTGGCAACACCAGCCCGTATAAAGCTGGCGATACCTTCTATACGGATGCGCAGATCGAAGCTAACGCTGCCACGTATACGTGTGACGGTGTCAAGCTTGCTCCGGGACAGTCTTACCACAAGATGCCCTATGTCAAGAACACTGGTGCCAACGATGCTTATATCCGCATCCGCGTGATGTTCCCCGCAGAGCTGGATACGGCTGTTCTTAACAGCAGTATGTATACGACAAGTGCAATTAGCCGTGGCGAGTTCACGATGGTGAAAACAGAAAACGTTGCGAAAGACGGAAAGCTGTACAATGTTTATACCTTCACTCGCACTGAGGCTCTGAAGCCCAACGAAATGACCTATTGGAACGTTTGGGGCACTGTTCATATGGATCCCGGTGTTACCAATGAAGAGATTGCGAACTTGCTTCCGAACGGTGCGTTCAACGTCCTCGTTGAGGCGGACGCCATTCAGGCTGACGGCTTTGCGAATGCAACCGATGCTTTCGCCGCTTTTGACGCCAAGTAATTCCCCAACATTTTGACCCCAAAGGGGCGGCGAAATCGCCGCCCCCATCGGGGACTCTGGCTCGGCTTCAATCCGGGCGCGGGCGGCGGCGCTGCCGCCGTCCGCGCGCAGATTGAAATAATGATCCCACAAAAATTTCCTGCGTGCGCCCTCGGGCGCAGAGAGAGTGAGAACTCGGTACTCAGAAACATCCTATCAGGGAGAAAGGTGGTTTGTGCATGAAGAAGAAGTGGACCATCGCGGCGGTGCTCGTCCTGGTGGTGGCGCTGCTTGCGGTTGGCACGTGGGCGTATTTCTCGGCCGTCGGCCGGGCGGATAACGTCATCACGATGGGCTCCGTCAAGCTTGCACTGCACGACGAGGACGGCGCTGGCCAACCGTTTACGACGGTGAGCGCCATGCCCGGCAGCGTCGTGAACAAAGTGGTTTATGTGGAGAACGTCGGCTCCGGCGCTTTCTACACCCGCGTGAAGATCACGCCCGAGATGGTCAGCGCCGATGGCGAGATCATCCCGCTCGATGCGAGCGAGCGGCTGCTCACGCTGGATCTGAACGACACGGACTGGATCGCCGGCGAGGGCGGATACTATTACTATCGTGGTTCGGTCGACCCGAAGACCGCCACGTCGAAGCTCTTCAACCACGTCACGTTCAGTAAGGACATGGGCAACGAATATCAGAATGCCACGGTGCACATCTACGTCACGGCCGAGGCCGTGCAGACGGCGAACCTCGAAAAGTACGCCGCCAATGATGTCAGAGATGTGTGGAAGCACGTCGGTACGGTCGAAGCGAGCACTTCGAGTACGCAGATCGACCCGATCCCGACGCCCTGAGAAAGGAGGACGACTATATGAAAAAACGCATTCTCTCGCTCGTCCTCTGCGCAGTTATGCTCCTGAGCATGTGCCTGTTTATGGGCGCGGGCGTCACGGCGGACACTGACGCTGCCGACGGCAGTGCGGAGAGCACGGAGACGGTCGTGAGCACGAGCAGCGCTCCTGAGTTTCAGGGCGTCGGCCCGTTCATGACGTATTTCCCCGGCAGTAGTACGGTGAGGAAAGCGCCGATGCTCCGCGCGGCGGCAAAGGATACATCGGACGGGGCGAGCAATGCTGTGGATGTCACCAAGACTGCGACGGCGACCGACAAGAAGGACGCAGACGGCAAGCCGATTTATCAGATCGACCTGACCGCAGCTGCCAAGTCGAACATCGTAACCCACACGAAAGCGTGCGACATCGTCCTCGTCCTTGACCGCTCTGGTAGCATGAATTTTCATATGGATGGAGATCATGGTAATCTATTTGAGTCGGACACTAGTAAAGAACGCGTGAAAGCGCTGGTGGCTTCCGTGAATGCCTTCCTCACGACGATTCAGGAGAGCTCTCCCGACAGCCGTGTGGCAATCGTGTCGTATGCAGGCGATGCTACGATTGATAGCAATCTGGTGAGTGTTACCGATCCATCGGATTCTAAAAATGTCAATCCGGTGCTGACGACGGTTGTGAACGGACTGGAGAACCGCTGCAACGGCGGCACGCAGTCCGGCAAGGGCCTGCAGCAGGCTGTGAACATCTTCAACAGTGTCTCAGCAAGCGATTCCAACTATGACAACACGCGCGTAACGGTGCTGTTCACGGATGGTAAGCCCGGGGACAGTGACTGGAAAGGGACTGATGAGGGCTATGATGTGGCTCAGCAGTCGGTGCACTGGTCTACCATTCTCAAGCACGCGAAGGGTGACACCGTCAACATGCAGAAGAACGTCGAAGGTCAGGACTTCTATGGACAGCGCTTTGAGAAGAAGTATCTATGGTCCACTGGCCTATATGGCGTTTCCAACTATCGGGACTTCCAGAATGGCAGCACCGGTCAAAAGGACTGGAATTGGACGGGCTGCGGCTCCACGGTATACAGTGTTGGTTTGGCTCTGCCGGGTGATGAGAACGAAACGCAAGCCTCAGAAGGCTGCAAGATCAATGAGTATCTGTACCGTGTCTCCAGCCACCGTCCGGATGGCTCTCATGTCACAGATCAGACGGTCAATAAGAACAATCCAGAAGAAGTAAAGAATCCCAACGACTGGGGTGAAAGATACTTCGATAATCGGACGCGCAACCAACCGAACGGTTATTATCTGACCACGAGCAATGCGGACCAGCTGAAAGAAATCTTCACGAAAATCGCGCAGCAGACCGGTGAGGCCGTCAAGGACGTCACCATCCGCGATGAGATCTCGGAGTCCTTTGTCCCCTGCGACGCAGCAGGAAACGCGTATACAGTTGGCGACACGATTACATCGAACGGCAAGACCGGGACGGTGCGGCAGGAGGCCAACGGCAACTACTACATTGAGTGGACAAACGTCACGCTGACGCCGGAGCAGGTTGACAGCAACAAAGTGGTGACGAAACCGGCAGAAACCTTCCAGAGCACACTGTATGTCAAGCCGCGTGACGGTTTCCTCGGCGGCAACAATGTGCCGACCAACGGCACTGGCTCCGGCGTTTACACGGACGGCGGCGAGCAGATCAAGCCGTTCCCGCAGCCGGAGGTTAACGTTCCGGTCGACTGCGATGCGTTTGCGGGCCAGGTCAAAAACATCTACTATGGCAATGCGGCGCCGACGCTGCCGGAATTGAGCACGGCAACGCCGCTCGAGCCCTGGCAGACGCGGTATGTCACGATTACTCGCACGAGCAATACTGATGTCAGCAATACAACTGACGGCACGTATACCGTGACGGTCACGGTCACTCCGGATGTGGCGAAGGAGACCTCCGCTGGCACGCCAGCGACGGAAAAGACTGCCTCCGTGAAGTCCACGGTCAATGTCTACAAGCCGGAGATCACCTTTAAGGATTCCATCATTGACTACAATACAACGCCGAATTATGCGACCGATAACCTTGGTGGAGCCGTGTGGAAGCACGAGGGCACTGCTGCCGATCCCGCGAATATGACAGGCGAGGAGCCGGCGCTGGCCTATAGCTATGACCCGGAGGCGTCTGCGTTCACGCAGGATACCGGCGTCAAGGTGACGGTCTCGGCAAACGGCGAGACGCTTCCGGCGGGTGTGGTCACGTTCCAGCATGACCCGTGCACGTTCCCCGGCTGCAAGTATACGGATGGCTGCGATTATCAGTTTTATGTGCACATCAAAGTGTTCGACCTGACAATCGTGAAGGCCGCCGCGGACGACAGCAAGCCGATTGACGAGGATCAGACCTTCGTGTTCCACGTCAAAGGCAAGAATAATAATGTGGATATGCAGGTCGTGATCACCGGCGCGAACAAGCAGGTGATCAAGAACCTCCCGGTTGGCGAGTACACCATCACCGAGGACACGAGCTGGTCATGGAAATACACGCCGGTAGACAACAACCAGTCTGTTATGGAAGAGAACATCCAAGACGGTGCCGCGACTGTGACCTTCAAAAACGAAAATAAGGGCACCAACTGGCTCACGAGCCTTGCCAAGGCTCTGAACGTGTGGAAGGATAATGGTCAGGCGGTCGAAAGAGACCCGAAGAACTGAATAGGAGGGATGACATATGAAACGTATCTTTAACGGTTCAGGCGGGAGAAAAGCCGCGCTCATCCTCTCCCTGTGCCTGATCTTCGCGCTGGCAGTCGGCACCACCTTTGCCCTGCTCAAGGCGAACACCGCTCCGGTGACGAACACATTTAAGGCTGCCACATCCGAAATTAAGATCGAAGAGAAGACAGACAACGGCATCAAGTCGGAGATTTACGTCAAGAACGAAGGAACCGCCACGTCCTACGTCCGCGTCAAGCTGGTGTGCAACTGGGTAGACAAAGACGGAAACGTCTCTGCGACTCCGGTACCGGCACCGACGATCACAAATAGTGATTGGTTCGAGAAAGACGGCATCTACTACTACAAGATGCCGGTCGCACTGAATGGCGAAACGTCCAATCTGCTGAAGGATCACCCAATTACGCAAGGTGAAGCGCCCGAGGGCTGCCACCTCGAGGTGACGGTGCTGGCCGAGAGCATTCAGGCTGCGCCGAGCACCGCTGTGGAAGGCGCATGGGCGGTCACGGTCGTAAACGGCGCGTTGACCTCGGCAACCCCGATGGCATAAGGAGGGCAACGGTATGAAACACAAAAAACTTACCATGATCGTCGCCCTCGTGCTGGTGGTCGCGCTGGCCGCCGGACTGGGCATTTGGGCGACGGGCGAGACGAACGTTCCCACCGTCACGTACTATGATGGCTCGGACGGCAACGGCGCGCGCTTCACCTTCACCCACACCGGCGACGGTTCGGACACGAACCTGTTCCCGAACTTCTCCAACTGCATGCCCGGCGACAGCCTAACGCAGACCATCCGCGTGCAGGCTGACGGCAAAAACGGTGTGCAGGGCGCAAAGATCTATCTGCGCGCCGAGATCGACGGCGACGCCTCCGCCAAGGAAGGCTCCGCCATCTCGTACAACGATGTGCTCGATCACATCGGCATGACCGTGTCGAAAGACGGCATCGTGATCGCGTCCAACAAGACCGCGAAGCTCTTCAGCCAGCTCGATGCGGCCGATGGCCTCAAGAGCAACGTCTTCATTGCCGAGGTCGGCCCGAAGACCGATCCGGTCGATCTGGACGTGACCATTGATGTTGACCCTGCGATGGGCAATGCGTTCCAGGAAGCGGCTGCGCACATCACGTTCGTGTTCTCCGTCGAGGACAACGAGCTGCCGCCCCCGCCGCTGGAGCTCGACAAGCACGATGCGTATATCTGCGGTTATCCGGACCGCACGGTGAAGCCGGAGCGCCAGATCACACGCGCGGAGGTCGCAACGATCTTCTACCGTCTGCTTCAGGACGAGGCCCGCGAAAATGTGTGGTCTCGCACGAACAGCTACTCCGATGTGGCAAGCGGTGTCTGGTATAACAGTGCGGTCTCGACGCTGACCAACGCCGGTATTCTCACCGGCTATGAGGACGGCACATTCCGCCCGGACGCGCCGATCACGCGCGCGGAGTTTGCGACGATTGCGGCGCGATTCTACCACGCACCGGAAGTTACCGGTGATGCATTCCCGGATATCTCCGGCAGCTGGGCGCGCGAGTATATCAACCGCGCGGCGGCGCGTGGCTTGATCGATGGCTATGAGGACGGCACATTCCGCCCGAACCAGAACATCACGCGCGGCGAGGCCATGAAGATCATCAACAAGGTTCTCTTCCGTACACCGGATAAGGAGCATTTCCTGCCCGATATGATCACCTGGCCGGACAACAGCGACACCGACGCCTGGTATTACACGGATGTGCAGGAAGCGACCAACAACCACGATTACGAGCGCGTGAACAACACCTCGCCCGAGACGTGGACGCAGATCACGCCGGCCAGAGATTGGAAGGCGCTCGAGGCCGAGCTGGCGCAGAAATATCCCAACCGGTAAGCGCGCGGCGCTGACGGTAAACGAAACAACCATAGCGAACACCCCCTGTGCACGGCACAGGGGGTGTTTTTGCGTATGGGGAAAAAACGTGCGCCCCGGCGGCTGCCGGGGCGCTGACGTAGGGATACATGCAATGCGTGGATGCGTTATCAGCCCAGATACTGCTTGTCGTAGTTGTTCTGGATGCAGGAGATGACCTTCGTGATGACGGTGTTGAACGGGGTGGGCATGCCCAGCCGCTCGCCGTAGCGCGCGATGGCGCCGTTGAGCACGGAGATCTCCGTCTGGCGCTGGTGCAGCACGGCGTCCTGCGCCATGGACGGATAGTAGTTGCCGAGGTTGGCGACGATGTTCGGCTCTTCCTTTTCCATGAGCGGCCAGAGATCGCCGATGCCGAGCGCCTGCGCGACGGCGCAGCCCTCTTTCCACACATGCATGACGATGTCGTGGCCGTAGGGGTCGGCGAAGGTCTCCTTCACCTTCAGGCGCATGACGGCGCTCACGCCGTTATAGCCGCTGTTGGCGATGACTTTCTTCCAGATGTACGGGCGCACATCCTCGTCAAAGCTCGCGTTGCAGCCGCCCGCCTGGAAGCACGCCTCGAGCGCCTTGCCGGCGGCGTCGGCCTTCGGGTTGTTGTGCACGGCGCCGAAGTGCATCTGGATGCCCTTTTCCGGCTTGCTCACGCACACGCCGGGGCCGGCCAGCTCCGTGCCGATCAGGCCGCTGCCGTAGAGGATGCGGTCGGCCTCCACGAACTGGGCGAGCACCTCGTCGTTGCCGAGGCCGTTTTGCAGCGAGACGACGACCGTCTCCGGCCCGATGCAGGGCATGGTGTCGGCCATGACGTCCGCGGTCTGCGTGGCCTTGACCATGAGGATGACCATATCCATGGTGCCGATGTCGTGCGCGGTGGCGCTCGTGTGGAAGCCGGTGAGCACTTCCTCGCCCTCCGGCGTGCGGAAGACCAGACCGTCGGCCGCGATCTTGTCCATGTGCGCCTTGTACTTATCGACGAGCCAGAGCTCGGCGCCGCCCTTGCGCAGGTAGGCGGCGAACACGCTGCCGGCAGCGCCGGAGCCGATCATTGCGATTTTCATGCGTTTGCCTCCTTAGCAAACTGCCGGCCGGTTGTTGGCCGGCCGGCAGAGAAAACTCGGGGTTTGAAATTACTTCAGGTACTGCTTGTCGTAGTTGCCCTGAATGCAGCGCACGACCTGGGACAGGACCTTGCACACCGGGGTGTCGATGCCCAGCTGCTCGCCGTACTCCGCGATCTTGCCGTTGAGCACGTCGATCTCGGTCTGGCGGTGGTTGAAGAGCATATCCTGGCACATGGACGGATAGTAGTCCGCGATGTTGGTGACGATGTCCTTGTGATCGTGGGCGATGAACTCATCGGCGTCCATCGGCACGCCCTTGGCGGTCGCGACCGCGCAGGTCTCGCGGATGACGCTGTGGAACAGCCACTGGCCGAACGGATCCGCCTCGACCTCGCCAATCTTCAGACGCAGGACGGCGCACACGGTGTTGACGGTGGCGTTCACGCAGACCTTTTTCCAGATGAACTTGTAGATGTTGTTGTCGGTGCCCGGCTCGCCGTCGCGCCAGTAAGCGTCGCAGCCGCCGGCACGGTAGCACTTGAGCATCTCGGCGCAGGCCGCGTCGGTGAGCTCCGAGCGGACCGCACCGCCGAAGTTCATCTGCACGCCGCCGGCCGGGGTGGACACGCAGTGTGCGGGTTCGGGCAGAGCCGTGCCCAGCACGCCGGAGCCGATGATGCAGCGCTCTTTCGGGAAGACCTTGAAGAGGTTGTCATCGTTGCCGAGGCCGTTGATGAGGGAGACGGCGACGGTCGTGTCGCCGACGACAGGCATGGAGTCCTGGATGGCCTGCTCGAGCTGGGTCGCCTTGGTCATGTAGATGATGACGTCGACCTTGCCCTCCGCCGCGGCCGCGTCAGCAGCGGTGATGTAGGTGCGGAAGCCCTTGAGCTGGTAGTCGTAATCCTTGTAGCCGCCATCTTCCTCCTGATGGATGGTGAAGTGCATGCCTTCCTCGGCGACTTTCTTCATGTGCGCCTCGTAGCGGTCGATGAGGATGATGTCCGCACCGCCCTTACGCAGGTAAGAAGCGAAGACGCTGCCGGCTGCGCCGGAACCATACATTGCAAATTTCATTACTTTTTCTCTCCTTTTCTGATTCTGTTTGCGATATCTTCGGCCGCTGCAGGCGGATGCCTGACGGCGGATTACCGAACGGTGTTGGTGAGGGTGCCGATGCCCTCGATGCTGCACGCGACCACGTCGCCCGGGTGCAGCCACTTCGGCGGGTCAAAGCCCATGCCCACGCCGGCCGGCGTGCCCATGGAGATGATCGTGCCGGGGCGGAGCGTCATGCCCTGGCTGAGCTCGGCGATTACGTACGGCACGTGGAAGATCATGAGATCGGTCGTGCTGTCCTGCCGGAGCTCGCCGTTGATGCGGCTCTGGATTTTCTGCGGCCTGCGCACGTCGAACTCGTCCGGCGTGACGATCCACGGGCCCATCGGCGTGAAGCCGTCGAGGCTCTTGCCGCGGTACCACTGCTTATGCTGGTTCTGGATCGTGCGCGCGCTCACGTCATTTAAAATGGTGTAGCCGAACACGTAGTCGAGCGCGTCTGCCTCGCTGACGTTGTACGCCGGGCGGCCGATGACGACGGCCAGCTCCGCTTCATAGTCGAGGTCGGCGACCAGATCGCTGTGGCTGAGAATGTCGCCGCCGGGGGCGACGGCCTCGTTCACGCGCTTGGAAAAGTAGATCGGGAACGAGTCCGGCGCCTTGACGCCCTTGCCGGCGACGGCCTCGCTCTCCTTGGCGTGGTCAAAATAATTGATGCCCAGGCAGATTACGTCCTGCTCCGGGCGGGGGATGGGCGCGAGCAGCCGCACGCGCTCGAACGGCAGACCTTCACCGCGCAGCACGGCGGCAGTGTCCAGCGCCGGCCAGATGCCGATGAGCGTCTGCATGTCCGCACAGCCCGGCACGGGATGCACGGCAGTGCCGGCCGCGTTGAGCAGGCCGACGGCGCTGCGGCCGTCCTTTTCAAATGTCACGAGCTTCATAACGTGCGCGCTCCCCTCAAAATCGACATTGGGCAATGGATGTGTACGCAAAATGATGGTTAAAAATTCATCAATCGCGTTTGCCGAACCCGCTGACATGTGTCAAAAATATGCCAATCTCGCTTGTCAGAAATTCGACAAAAGATTTGCACTCCCAGCGTTGTTATGATAGCACGAAAGTGTAGACGCCGCAACTGTTTTCTTGCTGTCAAAGCGCTAAAATCGCATAAAATATTACAAAAGCGCCAGAATCAGAGCGCATAAAAATACATGCAAGATTTTGTGCAACTCGACAATTTTCAGAAAATGACTGAAAAAAATTGGGGATTGGAAGAGGCTGTTATTGACTTTTGCGTGTGAGAGAATTATAAATTTACTATCCTGAGTTGTTAACGACTTGTTCATAAATTAACACAAGGATGTGGATTTCGAGCCCTGTCTCGGTTGGTAGGAGAGCACGAGGCAGGATTGAAATAAAAGAGAGAAAAGCAAAAAAAGAGCAAAAAAGAGAGAGGTAAAAAATGGATAACAAAAAGCTCAAGAGCAGCTGGGCAGCCGCCTTCACCGTGGCGTCTGTCTGGTTCGGCACCCACGTGGGCGCCGGCTTTGCGACCGGCAACCAGGTCGTGAACTACTTTGTCCAGTATGGCTGGACCGCGGCGATCTTCCCGCTGCTGGCTATGGGCATCCTGGCCGTCGTCATGTACATCATGATGAAGTTTGCCAAGCTCAGCGGTTTCGACAACTACAAGGACACCTATCGTGCCCTGTATCCGAAGCCGTGGATGGAGGTCTTCTTCGAGATCTTTTACATCATCATCATCCTCGCGGCGGTCGCGTCCTGCGTTGACGGCGCCGGCGGCATCGTCAAGAGCCTGATCGACCTGCCCGACATCATCTGCAACCTCGTCATCATCGCCCTGCTGATCCTTCTGTCGATCTTCGGCGTTGACCTGATCATCAAGGCTTCCACCGTTCTTTCCACCGCGATCCTGATCGTCACCGCGATCCTGGTCATCATGGGCTTTGTCGTTCCGATCGACGCGGTCGCTCAGGAGCTGGCCACTGAGAACGCGGCTTACGCTTCCATCCCGGCCATCGCGGACGTCACCTCCCAGAAGGGCCTCGAGGGCGTCTGGCGCGGCGTGTTCGTGTACGCTGCTTTCCAGTGCGTGTCCGTCCCGGCCATGATCGCTGCTTCCACCGAGCTGACCCACAAGGGCGTCAAGCGCGCCAGCATCCTTGGCTGGCTCATGAACGGCGGCGCGCTCGCCGCTTCCGGTGCCATGCTGCTGCGCTGGTACCCGATCCTGACCGCCATCAAGAGCGTTGGTGTTGACTCCGTCGCCAGCATCGCCGCCCGCCATATCGGCGATGTCATGAAGCTCCCCAACCAGAGCGTCGTCACCCTCATGGGCAGCGGCTACACCTGGCTGTTCGTCGTGTACACCATCCTGCTGTTCTGCGCGTTCGTGTCCACGTCCGTCACGCTCGTCTACTCCATGATCCAGCGCTTCGAGGGTCACTGCTTCCCGAAGGCCATCAAGAGCAAGGCTGTCCGCAGCGTGATCGTCGGCCTGATCGTCATCGGCCTGTGCTACGCAGTTTCCCTGCTCGGCCTGTCGACCATCATCTCCAAGATCTATGGCTATGACGGCTACTACGCTCTGATCGTTGTTGTGCTCCCGGCGTTCATCTGGGGCATCCCGAAGATCAAGAAGCTGTCTGCCGACAAGAAGGCAGAGCTGTCGGAGTGATCTGACCGCGGCGCAACTCTCCAGCGTCCCAACAAAAAATACTGACCGCTGCGCTTGCAGCGTCATAGAGAGGCAACCCCGCAGGCTTCGGCCTGCGGGGTTGTCGCTGT
>UMIT01035229.1_pt1 | contig 15860 bp, 14 predicted proteins | sample 1965911 | NCBI WGS metagenome assembly UMIT01 (sample SAMEA4836131, study PRJEB28245) | human gut metagenome | biome: gut microbiome; material: fecal sample | place: Denmark | collected 2008 | reverse complement strand
CCGCCGATGGCACGTAGACCCAACTCGCGGCGACATCGCGCACGGGACGGCCGTCGACCGCGTTGAGCAGATGATGCAGCTGACGGCCTGCCTCCTCACTCCAATGGCGTCGGCTGGGGGCGCTCGCGCAGAACGCCCCGTCAACGATGCTTGCGATGCCGATCGCCTCGGTTCCGGGGTTAGCGGGATCCTCCAGGGCGATGGTGACGGTGTCGCCGGTGTCGTGTCCTGACCCCTCGGCGAGTGGGGCCGGTTGAGCAGACTCGCCCGTGCGGATCAGCAGATCGCCGCCCGCGTCGATGATGTAGGGCGCGTGAGAGCCGGGGCCGGTGGCGGATTGCCGGACGGTTTCATCGCCCGCGTGCCCGTCCAATATCGCGCCGATCAGATCGGCGCAATATCCCTTGCCGAAAGCCCCGAAATCCAAGTGAACCGCGCGCTGCGTCACCAGCGTTGTGCCATGACGCTCCACATCGTTGCGCCATGTCGGGCGCCCGTGGACGGCACCGAGATGATGCTCCACATCGGGTTCCATTGTCATCGAATACCGTGCGTCATAGCCAAGCCGGATCAGATCCTCGCCCACACACGGGTCAAGCGCCCCGTCGGTCGCGGTGCAGAACGCATCGGCCAGATCGAACAGCCCGGAGGCCCAATCGGGAAAATCAAACGAGCCGCCATGCGAGGATTCGCCCATTGCGGTCACCAGCGAATCGGCGCGGAACCGTGACAGCACGGACTCGTACCCGTCGATGAACGCGTCGAGTTTCGAGCGGAAGCCGTCGTCGAGAGCCGTCGCCGACTGAATGATCATTCCGGTGCCCATCGTGCGTTCAAACGCAGTCATATACGGCATCCGCCCATGCAATCCGCTCATGCCCCTCAGCGTAGCATTTCGCCAGCGGGGGCAGCCGCCTTAGCCTACGTTGATGCCGGAGATTTTGAGGCCTCCGGATGAGATGGGACGGTAAGGGTTCCGCTGGAGGATGCGGTGTCCAGCCGTTGCACGCTGCCGTCGCTCAACACCACATGATGATGGGCCAGACGGCTGGCGTTCGCGATGAAGATGGGCCTGTCGGTGGCGATGCTGCTGTTCACCGGCGTCTCCACGATCGGCGTGGCCTCGGGCGCGGGCTACCGCATCGCCGCGGTGTGCGCGGCCGTGCTGTGCGGCATCGGAGGCATCGTCTTCGCGTTCTACAACGAGCGGAAGGTGTTGAATCGTCTTGATGGCTGAAGCAGGCTCTCAAAACTCACAGATACAACGGGACCCGAAAAACGTCTTGTATCTGCGAGTTTTGAGAGCGGCCCCTAATGGGCCACCCATACGATGACCACAATATGAGACATTTCGGCCTCAGGGGCCGCTCTATTACCGCATAAAATTTCAAAAGTCAAGACTGTTCTTTCAGGTTTTTTTTCTCTATATTGCATAGATGGTTTAGAAAGCGTTGATATGGAGAGGAATCCAATATGCGATGTCGTGCGGTAGCGCATCTTCGGGCGGTTGGATGTCGTGCGCTGGCTGTCGTCGCAGCGCTGTTCACGGTGATGGCCGTCATGTTCGCCCCGCAGGCGATGGCCGCCGACAGTTCCGCGGATCACGACACATGGGCCGACGTCGCCGCCGCGATGGACAAGCAGCTGCAGCAGGGGCAGAAGGAATACAAGGACGGCAATACCGCCGGTTCCACGTCCGACTTCATGGCCGCATACAACGAGATCTATGTGGCGTCCAACTTCACCCAGGTCGTGACCGACAACATCGGCTCCGACAAGCAGGCCTCCCAGCAGCAGGCGTTCCAAGACATTCAGGACCTGTCATATGTGACGGGCAACGAGGCGAAGATCGAACAGAGCGTGACCGCGCTCGTCTCCGACCTCGACAGCACCGCCAAGCAGCTCGACGCGAACACCCAGCTCGCCAATCCCCGCGACTACGACAAGGCGCTGCAGGAGCAGATCGCAAAGGAGCGCAAGGTTCTGCAGTCCAAGCAGAAGAAGAACCCCGGCAAGGGCGACCGCAGCTGGACCGACGTGGCCAACGAGATGGTGCCGATCCTCGACAAGGCCTACAAGTCGTACGCGGGCGGCGACGGTGCGAAGGGCGCTACCCTCGTCAACGACGCCTACTACCAGTACTACGAGAAGCTCGGCTTCGAGAAGAACGTGATGAATGCCATCAGCGGCGACCGCGTCTCGCAGGTCGAGTACCAGTTCAAGATGTGCCGCAGGTCGATGAACACAGGCGCCTCGCTCAAAGACACCAAGAAGCTCGTCGACGATTTGAAGGCCATGCTGGTCGAGGACGCCGGCAAGCTCGACGGCGGTGCCGCCGACAAGGAAGGCAGCTTCACCAAGTTAATCACCAGCTCGGTTGGCCAGGCGTTCCTGATTCTGATTCGTGAGGGTCTTGAGGCGCTGCTGGTGGTCGCGGCCGTGGTGGCGTACCTCGTCAAGTCCGGCAACAAGCGTTTCACCAAGTGGATCTACGTGGGCGTGCTCGCCGGTCTTGCCGGCGCAGGCGTGGTCGCGGTCATCTTCGTGCTCGCGTTCGGCGGGTCCGGCCCGATTCAGGAGATCATGGAAGGCGTGTGCGCCCTGATTGCCATGGCCATGCTGCTATGGACCAGCAATTGGATGCTCAACAAGTCCAGCGTCGAGGCATGGAACCGGTACATCAAGGAGAAGACCGAAGCCGCGGTGGCTTCCGTCTCCTCACCGGTCGATGCCGGCGAAAAGGTCGCGTCCCGTACGGTGATTTCGCTCGCCATGCTGAGCTTCCTCGCCGTGTTCCGTGAAGGCGCCGAGACGGTGATCTTCTACCAGTCGATTTACACGATGAGCCGCGATACGCATGGCATGGTGATTGGTGCCGTCGCCGCCGCAGTGGTGCTGCTGATCATCTTCTTCGTGATTCGCTTCACGTCGGTGAAGATTCCGATCGGACCGTTCTTCCTGGTCACGTCAATCCTGATGTCGGTGCTGGTGGTCGTGTTCGCCGGCGGCGGCGTGCACTCGCTGATCGAGGGCGACGCACTCCCGGCAACGTATCTGCAAGGCGTTCCGACGAACGACTGGCTCGGCTTCTACCCGTACGTCGAATGCATCATCGCCCAGGTGATTGCGGCCATCGCGGTGATCGCCCTGTTCGTGGTCGGCTTCATCAAGCAGCGCAAGGCGAAGGCCAAGGCTGCCGTGACGGCCGGTGCCGCGAACAATCAACCCAACAATCTGTGAATACCATTCACTACACAACAAAGGAAATAGAGAAATGATGAAGAACAAGAAGATCGCCGCCCTGCTCGGCGTGCTGCTGGCCGGTTCCATGGCCTTCTCGCTGTCCGCGTGCGGTTCCACCAACAATGCTTCCGACAACAAGTCTTCGGGCAGCTCCTCTCAGTCCAGCGACAAGAAGGACAACTCCAGCTCCAGCTCCGGCGCAGGCTTTGAAGAGGTCCCGGTCGGCCCGTCCGGCACCGCCGAGGAGCAGGACAAGGACGCCGGCCCGCTGACCGTCGGCGCCGTGTACTTCCAGCCGATTGACATGGACCCCGCCTCCATGGGCCTGAAGGCCGCTGATTCGAGCTTCCACCTCGAAGCCGACATCCACGCCAACCAGAAGGGTACCGAGCTGGGCTACGGCAAGGGCGACTTCGTCCCCGAGCTGACCGTGAACTACACGATCATCGACAAGTCCACCGGCAAGGAAGTCGAAGGCGGCAAGGCCACCTCCGGTACCTTCATGCAGATGAACGCCTCCGACGGCCCGCACTACGGCGCCAACGTCAAGCTCGACAAAGCCGGCACCTACCAGCTGAAGCTGTCGATCGAATCCCCGGCCAAGAAGGGCTGGATGCTGCACGTCGATCCCGAGACCGGCGTCAAGGGTCGCTTCTGGACCGAGCCGATCGAGGTCACCTTCGACAACTGGGAATACACCCCGCGTCAGTGGTGATTGACATTGCTTGAGTGAAATGCTCCTCTCTGCCCGAGAGGAGCTTTCGCTGTTTTTATGACGGAATGAACGGAACATAATAGACGGAACAAGGAAAGGGTGCGAATGCTCGAACAGTTCGTAGCGGTGATGCCGGGCACGCTGGGGCCCGCGTTGCTGGTCATGTGCATGAGTGTGATGCTGACCGTCGGCGAGGGGCGTGACAAACCGATCAGCTCCCGATGGCGTCTGTGGGGAATCCTCATCGGATTGGTGGCGGCGATCGTGTTCGCCGGACTGCGTGCATCCGCGGTGATTAACCAGCGTACATTCATCAACTACCCGGTGCTGTGGTGCTGCGTGGTCATCGACCTCCTGCTGATCGTGTTGGTGTTCGTGAACCGACTGATCATCCGCAATTGGCGTCGGCACGCCGCGGTGATGCATCTCGCCAATCTGGTGGCGGCGTTGGGCATCGCGCTCACCGTGTTCTATGCGCTGCCGGACGTGATTCTGCAGCTGACCATCTGGGTCGAGCCGGGAGACCCGATCTTCACGTCCGATATGCTGCTGCGTGCGCTCGGCTTTGTGCTGGGCATCATCGCGTCCGCGGTCATCGCCGCGATCTTCCGCACGATGCGTTCGACGGCGGTCCGTCCGGCGTTCCTGTCCGCGGTGCTGGTGGTGCTGGTGATCCAGCTGATGCAGCATCTGACCGGCCTGCTGCAGATCATGCAGGCCCGCACGCTGCGGTTCCCGCACATCGCGTTCGTGATGCTCGCCTGGCTGATCAACAACAAGTCCGGTTTGATTATGGCCCAAGCGTTCATATTCCTGATTCCCGCCGTCGCCTCGGTGGTGGCCGGCTTGCGTATGTCGGTTTCTGCGAAGCGACTCGCGGCCGACGTCAATGCGGCCACGGTGCGCAAGCACAAGGCGTTCCGGCGCCGTGCGATCGCCGCCGCCGCATGGAGCATGGTGGCGATGATCGGCGTTACCGCGACGCTGACCTTGGGCGTGGCCGCAATCAGCCAGCAGCCGACTCTCTCGCCGCCGGAAGCGTATTCGCTCAAGGACGGCGTGGCCACGATCCCGTTCAGCCAGGTCGAGGACGGCCATTTGCACCGCTTCGAATACAAGGCCAAGGACGGCACCGTGATGCGCTTCATCATCATCAAGAAGAACGGCGGCGCGTACGGCATCGGCCTCGACGCCTGCGAGAACTGCGGCGACGCCGGATACTACGAGAAGGACGGCAAGATCATCTGCAAGAAGTGTGAGGTGGCCATCAACCTGGCGACCATCGGCTTCAAGGGCGGGTGCAACCCGATCCCGTTCCCGTACAAGACCGGTAGCGGCAAGATCACCATTCAGACCGCCGACCTGGACGCGCTGAGCGCCCACTTCCAGTAAGGCAGGAAGGGGTTTAGACCATGTTCTTTCTGAGAATGATCAGGCGCTCGTTCACCCGCCAGTTACGCAGGCGCCTGCTGATCGCGCTGACCGTGTGCCTGTCGGCCACGGTGTCGGTGTCGATGCTGGGCGTCGTGTTCGACGTGGGCGACAAGCTCAACGCCGAGCTGAGCACGTATGGCTCGAACATCACCGTGCAGCCGAAGTCCGATGCGGTAGTGTCCGACCTGTACAACATGGAGGGCGGCCCGCAGTCCGACGCGGACCCGACCTCGTTCCTGAAGGAGTCCGACGCGGCGAAGATCAAGACGATTTTCTGGGCGTTCAACATCACGAATTTCGCGCCGCAACTCAACGTCCACGCGCAGGTGAACGGCACGGCGGCGGCGGTAGTCGGCACGTGGTTCAACAAGACGCTGAAGCTCGCGTCGGGCGAGACCACCGTCGTGGGCGTCGACGGCATGCGCTCATGGTGGAAGCTCGACGGCAGCTGGCCGAAGGATGACACCGATCAGGGCGTGATCGGCACGACGCTCGCGCAGCAGCTCGGCGTGGGACGCGGCGATACGGTCACCTTGCGCAAGACCACGGCGGCCGGGAACACGCACGAGCAGAAGATTCGCATCACCGGCGTCTACGATTCCGGCGGCGACGACAACAGTGCCATCTACATCTCCTCGTCGGTGGCACAGGTGCTGTCGGACCTGCCGGACTCCGTCGACAAGATCGAGGTGAAGGCGCTGACAACGCCGGAGAACGATCTGGCGCGCAAGGCGGCCCAGAACCCCGCCGCGCTCAGCCAAGACGAGTGGGAGACCTGGTATTGCACGGCATACCCCAGCTCAATCGCCTATCAGATCGAGGAGGTCATTCCCGGCGCGGTCGCCAAGCAGGTGCGGCAGGTCGCCGCGCTGCAGGGCAACGTGCTGCAGAAGACCCAGGCCGTGATGATCCTGATGACGGTGCTGAGCCTGCTCGCCGCGGCCGTGGCAGTGGCCAACCTGATGGTCGCCTCGATCGGCGAGCGGTCGAGCGAACTGGCCCTGCTCAAGGCGATCGGTGCGACCGATGGCGCGGTGTCGCGCCTGATGATGGCGGAGACCGCGGCGATCTCGCTTCTGGGAGCCATCGTCGGCGCCGCTTTGGGCTCGGGCGTGGCGCAGATCATCGGGCAGGTGGTGTTCGGTTCGGGCATCACCATGCGCCCGATGGTGTTCGTGCTGGTGTTCGTGCTGCTGGCGCTGACCGTGCTGCTGGCATCGGCGTCGTCGATTCGCTCAATTCTGAGCCTCAAGCCGGCGGAGGTGCTGCATGGACGCTGATCGTAAGACGATGATGAAGGAGGCGTGCTGAGATGACCAATACCGGTATGTTCTTCAGGATGCTGTTGAGTGCGGTGTTCCGCAGGCGGTCTCGCGCGGTCATGGCCGTGGTGGCGTCGCTGGTCGGCGCCGCTACGCTGTCCTGTCTGGCGATGATCTGCATCGCCGTGCCGCAGCAGATGAATCAGGAGATGCGAGCCTATGGCGCCAACCTGATCGTGACGCCGCTCGCCGATTCGGAGAACGGCAAGTCCGGCATCGATGACGCGATGGTCGAGCACACCACGGAGATGGTGAGCGCCAAGGGCTCGGAAAAGCACGCCACGTACCGTTACGAGAACGTGCGCGTCAACGCGGCCCCGTACGTGATGGCCGGCGTCAACCCCGCGCAGGTCAGGAACCTCAACCATCATTGGGTCGTCGACGGCTCCTGGCCGTCCGCGGGCAAGGTGCTGGTCGGCCGGGACGTCGCCGATGCGATGGGCTTGAAGGTCGGCGGCAGCATCACCATCGGCTACCGCGCATCAGACAACGCCGCGTCCTCGGGACAGGCGAGCCAGCCCGGTACTGACGGCACCGATGGCACGGCACAGTCCGGCACTGGTGGCACGTCAGACGGCCAGACCTCGTCCGGCTCCACCGGCGCCCAGCAGACCCAGAACGGCCACGTCTCCAGCGACATCATGGACACGTCCGGTACCGAGTTCCGTGTGGCCGGCATCGTTGACACCGGCGGCAGCGAGGATTCGATCATCTACGCGCTGGCCGGCGACGTGGACAAGCTCACCGGCTCCACGCGCGGCGTGGACGTCATCGAATACTCGTCGGGCGCCTCGGACCTCACCGCGCTGGTCAACAGCATCAACGATATGACGTCGATGCATGTCAAGGCGCAGCAGGTCACCAAGATCACCGCTTCCGACACGCGCGTCATCACGATGCTGCAGACGCTGTTCTGGATCGTGTCGCTGGTTGTGCTGGTGTTCACGCTGGTCGGCGTCGGCACCACGATCAGCTCCATCGTCTCGCAGCGGCGCAACGAGATCGGTCTGCGCAAGGCGCTCGGCGCGAGCTCGCATGCCATCGGCGTCGAGTTCTATGTGGAATCGGCGGTGTATGGCCTGCTCGGCGGCCTGCTTGGCACGGCGACAGGCTATGGCATGGCTCGCTGGCTGTGCGCCACCGTGTTTGAGCGTTCCATCGGTTTCAACTGGTGGCTCGCCGTCGTGTCGGGGGGGTTCAGCGCGCTGGTCGCCGTTGTCGCATCCATCCCCCCGGTGCATCGCGCCACGCGCATCGACCCCGCGGTCGTGCTGCGCGAGGAATAGTTGGAATAGTTAAGGAATAATCATGGATATGCTGCTTGAACTCGATCATATTTCCAAGATCTACGGCGACCTGCATGCGGTCGATGATCTGAGCCTGACCGTTCCGCAGGGCGAATGGCTGGCCATCGTCGGCTCGTCGGGTTCCGGCAAGACGACGCTGATGAACATGATCGGCTGCATGGACACGCCGAGCAAGGGCTCCGTTTCGCTGGAGGGGCGCAAGCTGGAGGATCTGAACGCCGGCCAGCTCGCCGACGTGCGCAAGAACCTGATCGGCCTGGTGTTCCAGAAGTTCTATCTGGTGCCGCACCTGACGGCCGTCGAGAACGTGATGGTCGCGCAGTACTACCATTCGGTCGTCGACGAGAAGCAGGCCCTTGAGGCGTTGAAGAAGGTCGGTCTGAAGGACCGCGCCCACCATCTGCCGAGCCAGCTGTCCGGCGGCGAGCAGCAGCGCGTGTGCGTCGCGCGTGCGCTGATCAACAACCCGAAGCTGATTCTCGCCGATGAGCCCACCGGCAACCTGGACGAGAAGAACGAGAAGATCGTCCTCGACCTGTTCCGCCAGCTGCATGAACAGGGCACCACGGTCATCGTGGTCACCCATGACGCCCTCGTGGCGAGTTGCGCCCAGCGTGAAATCATGCTCAACCACGGCGTGCTCGTGGGCGAGAAGTGGAATGATAAAAATGCACATGATGCGTACGTAGCGGCCGGTGGCAAGCCTGCGTCCACCGGTTCTGACGCCGAAGGTGCGCAGCATGGCGATTCTTCCATTGATTTCATTGATCCTACCAAGGCGGCGAAGACAGGTGGTGACCATGAGTGACGGCAGCGCTCTGCAGCATGACGGGCTTGCGGACGGCGGTTCCCCGTCGAAATCCCGCACGCTGAAGAGCGTGACGGTGGCGGCCGCGGGACTGATCGCGGCGACCACGCTGCTGGCCGGTTGCGGCGAGCCCAAGGCCGCGCCGATGAACGACGAGTATGCCGGCAATTCCGGCGAGACCGAGAAGTCGCAGGAGAGCGAGTCCCAGTCATCGAGCGGCTCCGACAGCTCCTCCAAGCGCAAGTCCACGACCTCCGACAAGAAGGACACCGGCAACTACAAGGACGGCACCTATTCGATCAACGGCCAGTACGGGCCGGTCGGAGAGGATTCCATCGACGTGCACCTGACCATCGCCGACCAGAAGGTCGAGAAGGTCGAGATCGTGGGGCATCCGTTCACGACGATCTCCAAGAACCACCAGAATGACTTCGCCGAGGCAATCAATGGCGTGGTCGATGGCAAGCCGCTCAAGGACCTGAAGGTCGACAAGGTGGCCGGAGCCAGCTGGACGTCGGACGCCTTCAACAAGGCGTTGGAGGTCGCGCGGCAGGAGGCCTCGATTCAATAATCGCATGTCGGTTCGTATGGCGCTTGGGCGGCATGGCATGTCGCCCAAGCGCCATTGTCGTATAAGGGGTGCCGAGGCGCACGATATTACGATTATCATGTACGATTGTACATGTTGTTATTCGAATAACCGTGTGTTGTGCGATAAAATCATGATGTCATGGGATGCGGTGTCTCTGGCGGTGATGGGGGCCGCTGCATCGGGCGGAATCAGACGGTAGGAGGAATGATGGCTCAGGATTACCGCGAATTGGCCACGACTCTCAGAGGCCGTATCGATGCCGGTGAGTTCCGGCAGACCGGGAAGCTGCCCACCGAGGACCAGCTGATAGAGGAGTACCAGACCACGAGGTACCGCGTGCGCAATGCCATCGCGGTGCTCGCCGAGGCCGGCGACGTGTTCCCGGTGCGGGGCAGCGGCGTGTTCGTGCGCGAGGACCGTGAGGGCGATTACCTGTCGATCGGCACCACGCGCGGCATTTCCGCGGAGTACCCGCATCGCAAGGTGACGTCCGTGGTGCAGGAGTTGTCGCTGCTGCAGGCCGACTCCGTGCTGGCCAAGCGCATGCACTGCGCCGAGGGTGATCAGGTGTGGCGTGTCGTGCGTCTGCGGCAGGTCGACGGCAATCCGCTGGCATATGAGACGGCGTGGTATCTCAAGGAATTCGTGCCGTTCATCAATGAGCAGATCGCCGAGGGGTCGCTGTTCGGGTACGCGCGCAACGACCTCGGTCTGAATTTCGGCTTCGTCGACAAGGTGCTGTACGCGGGCAAGCTGGAGGCGGACGCGGCCCGGGTGCTTGGTCTGAACGAGGGTGATCCCGCGCTGTACCTGGAGGATGACTCGTTCCTGACCAACGGCCGTCTGTTCAACTCCTCGTTCATCGCATACCATTACGTCAACGCGAGGTTCTTCACGATGACCTCGATGCGCTGACGCACGGCAGCCGGCTCCGCTCGTAAGGCCGCATGGCCGCCACGACCATCGACGAAAGGCGGACGACGATGTCCAAGATCATCCTGTTGGACGTGGACGGCACACTGGTCGACTACGACAACAACCTGCCGGACTCGGCCGTGAGGGTCATCCGCGCGGCCTTGAATTCTATCTGGAAAGCAACAACGGCCTGTTCGCCAGCGAGGGCTTCGAGGAGGGCGCGCTCGACGCCATCCGCGAGTATTCCGCCCGCAAGGGCAAGGAGAACGTCAATCGCCTGACCGTGCGCGAGGCGTTCCCCGACATGATCTTCGACGGTGAACTGTACCGGGACGACGTGAACAAGATCAGCTACGTGCTCGGCTCGTACCGGGACTTCCTCGACACCCGCGGGCGTTTCCCCGACCTCGAATCGGGCACGTGGGGCGGTAGGGGAGCGACGGCGCTGTTCGGCGATCTCGGAGTCAAGGGCATCACCAAGGCCCATGCGATTGACCGGCTGCTCGCGCATCTCGGCGCGAATCGGCAGGACACCGTCGCGTTCGGCGACGCGGCCGTCGACATCCCGATGCTGGAGTACTGCGCGGTCGGCGTGGCGATGGGCAACGGGTCGGAGGACATCAAGGCGATGGCCGGCATCGTCGCCGGCGATGTGGAGGAGGACGGGCTCGCCCGCGCTTTCGAACGGCTCGGCCTGATGTGAGCCGTCGAAGTAAAAACGATTAATTTATTCGAATAAATTTTGACCACCGGCGTGTCGCAATCTTGACCAGTGAGCGCTGACAATGGCTGAATTATGCCGATAATCGGTGTAATAACAGCGATGTGACCATATTTGACAGGATTCCCATAATCCGTATACTAAAAGCACAAGTTATTCGAACAACAAAAAGTATATCGAATAACTGAAGGCTGAAAAGCCGTGCTGGAAGTACAACAGAAGATGCGGACTACGAAGTCCGCAGATGTCCAAGGAAGGACTCCTGTGATGAAGGAAAGGTTCACCAACGTCGCGCAGAAGACGCTTGACGTGTTCGTGAAATTCGCGAGCACCAAAGCCATCACCGCGCTCAAGGACGGCTTCGTGCTGTCCATGCCGATCACGCTCGTCGGCTCGATCTTCCTGCTGATCGCAAACCTGCCGATCACCGGCTACACCGATTTCATGGCCCGGATCTTCGGCAGCGATTGGAATCTGGGTCTCAACCAGATCAACAACTCCACGTTCAACGTGCTCGCGATGGTCATCGCCGTCGGCATCGGCTACTCCTACGCCCGCAACGAGAAGATGGACGGCATCTCCTGCGGCATCCTGACGCTGGTCTCGTTCCTCATCGTCTCGCCCTCCACGCTGACGGTCACCAGCGACACCATCAAGGCGCTGGGCGGCGACACCGCCACCATCTCCAACGTCCTGCCGAACACGTGGATGGGCGGCAACGGCATCATCTCCGCCATCATCATGGGCCTGATCGGCTCGTGGGTCTACACCACCTGCATCAAGAAGAACCTGCGCATCAAGATGCCCGACGCCGTGCCCGAAGGCGTATCGAACGCCTTCTCCGCGATGATCCCCGGCTTCTTCATCATGTGCTACTCCGCGATCATCTACCAGGTGTGCCAGGTCTTCGGCGGCGTTTCGCTGACCGAGCTCATCTTCAAGATCATCCAGACCCCGATGCAGGGTCTGACCGACAACTGGGCCGGTGCCATCATCATCGTGCTGCTCATGTCGCTGCTGTTCTGGTGCGGTCTGCACGGTCCGAACATCGTCTCCGGCATCATCTACCCGGTGCTCACCGCCAACTCGCTGGTCAACCAGAACCTCATGGACCAGGGCATCAAGGCCACGCAGGCCAACGGCGGCCACTATCTGGTGCCGCAGCTCATCGACTGCTTCTGCAAGTTCGGCGGCGTCGGCCTGACCCTCGGCTTCATCGTCGCGGCGCTGCTGGTCGCCAAGTCCGCCCAGGTGCGCGAGCTGTCCAAGCTGTCGCTCGCCCCCGGCATCTTCAACGTGAACGAGCCCATGATCTTCGGCCTGCCGATCGTCTACAACCCGATCATGCTCATCCCGTTCATTTGCGCCCCGCTGGTCGCCGTGATCCTCACCTACGGTGCCATGGTCATCGGCTTCCTGCCCGCCTTCGGCGCCATGCAGGTGCCGTGGACCACGCCGCCGATCATCTCCGGCTTCCTGCTCGGCGGATGGCAGGGCGTGGTGATCCAGGTGCTGATCTTCGCGGCCTCCATCGCCATCTGGTTCCCGTTCGTCAAGATGCAGGACAAGATCTGCCTCAAGCAGGAGCAGGACGCCGCGGCCGAGTAACCGTCAGGCCGCCGGCCGGCCACTGCGGCCGGCGACCGGTCCGCACGACACAACTTCAACCCAACCCCCTCAACAAGCCAACAAGTCAACAGCGCGGCCGCAAGGCCGCACCCCACGAAAGGAAACCATCATGCATATCGTCCTTTGCTGCAACCAGGGAATGTCCACCTCCATGCTCGTCAAGAAGATGCGCGAAGCCGCCGCCAAGAACGGTGTCGACGTGCAGATTGACGCCTACCCGATCTCCGAGATCGAGGAGAAGGCTCCCGACGCGGCCGTCATCCTGCTCGGACCGCAGGTGCGCTTCGAACTGAACCGTGTCAAGGGCCTGTTCCCGAACATCCCGGTCGAGTCCATCAACCCGCAGGACTACGGCCTGGTGCGCGGCGAGAACGTGCTCAACCACGCGATCGAGCTCGCCGGTAAGTGATCTCCCTCTCCCGGCGTCGCCCGATACGACGGTGCCGGGCATTCCCTCCCTCATTCCCCACCACCCAACCCCACGAATGACCGTCCGCCGCGAGCCGGTGACCGGCGCGGCGAACACCGACGAAAGGACAGTCCAATGGCGGACGCACCCGAAACCCTTGACATGGAAGTGCTGTGCATGCAGATGATCGTCGCTGCCGGCTCCGCGAAATCCGATTACATGGAAGCGCTGCAGGCCGTCAAGGCCGGCGACTATGAGACCGCCGCCGCGAAGATGAAGTCCGGCGACGAGCAGTACGCGGCCGGCCACGAACAGCACGCGAAGCTGGTGCAGCAGGAGGCGGCCGGCGACCCGGTCACGATGTCGCTGCTGCTCACCCACGTCGAAGACCAGATGATGTCGACCGAGACTGTGAAGCTCATGGTCACCGAGCTCATCGACCTGTATCGAAAGCTCAACGGCTGAGGGCCTTCGGCGCACGACGCGCATATCACGTACGGCAAACACAAGTAAAGGAACAAGCATCATGGGATTTCCCGAGAATTTCCTCTGGGGCGGCGCGGTCGCCGCACATCAGCTTGAAGGCGCATGGGACGTGGACGGCCGCGGCCCGAGCATCTGCGACGTACTCACCGGCGGGGCGGCTGGCGTGGCCCGCAAGATCACCGACAGCGTGATCGACGGGCTCAACTACCCGAACCACCGCGGCATCGACTATTATCACACCTTCCGCGAGGACGATGCGCTGTTCCGGGAAATGGGCTTCAAGTGCTTCCGCACATCCATCTCCTGGTCCCGCATTTTTCCGAACGGCGACGAAGAGGAGCCGAACGAGGCCGGACTCAAGTTCTACGAAGAGCTGTTCTCCGACTACCGCGCCAAGGGCATGGAGCCGGTCGTCACCCTCTCCCACTTCGAAATGCCCCTGCACCTGGCCAAGATGGGCGGCTTCACCAACCGCAAGGTCGTCGACTGCTTCGTGCGCTTCGCCACCACGGTGATGGAGCGCTACAAGGACCTGGTGACCTACTGGCTGACCTTCAACGAGGTCGACAACCAGATGAACATGCACACGCCGATCTTCCCGTACACGAACTCCGGCATCATCCCCAACCCGGACGACACCTCGCACGAGGTGGAGCAGAAGGTCTGGCAGGCGATTCACAACGAGTTCGTCGCCGCGGCCATCGCGGTCAAGCGCGGACGCGAGATCAACCCGGACTTCCAGATCGGCTGCATGCTCTCCTTCGTGCCGATCTATCCGGAGACCTGCCGCCCGGACGACGTCATGCTCGCCCAGGAGCAGATGCGCAAGCGCTACCTGTTCGGCGACGTGTACGTGCACGGCGAGTATCCGCGCTACCTGCTCAAGTGGTGGGAGCGTGACGGCATCGACATCGCAATGGAGCCGGGCGACCTCGACGCTATCAAGGACGGCATCGTCGACTACATCTCCCTGAGCTACTACATGTCCGTAGCCGTCAGCTCGCAGGGCTCCACGCTCGACGCGATGGAGCACGGCCTCGACGGGCTGGTGCCCAACCCGTACATCAAGGCCACCGACTGGGGCTGGCAGATCGATCCGGTCGGCCTGCGCTACTCGCTGTGCGAGATGTACGAGCGCTGGAACAAGCCGCTGTTCATCGTCGAGAACGGCGTGGGCATGTACGAGACGCCCGACGAGAACGGCTACATCGCCGACGACTCGCGCATCGAATACCTCAAGAGCCACATCGCCGAGGTCAAGAAGGCCATCGACCTGGACGGCGTGCCCGTCATGGGCTACACGGTCTGGGGCTGCATCGACGTGGTGAGCTTCACCACCGGCGAGATGAAGAAGCGCTACGGCCTGATCTACGTGGACGGCGACGATGAAGGCCACGGCTCGTACAAGCGCAGCCGCAAGAAGTCCTTCGGCTGGTACCAGCACGTCATCGCCACCAACGGCGAGGAGCTGTAAACCCGAATCCCGCCGCGCGCGAGCAGGCGCGGCGGGATGGCGTTACGCTCGGCGACCTGGTGCCTGGCAGCAAGGGCGAGGGACTGCGTTTCGCTGCGGCCACCATGGGCGTGCCGCTCGCCGACACGGTGGCGATCGGCGACAGCGACAATGACCTGACCATGATCGAGGTGGCCGGCATCGGCATCGCGATGGGCAACGGGGAGCAGTGCGCCAAAGACGCCGCCGATTGGGTCGCCGATGCGGTGGACGCGAGCGGCCTCGCGCACGCCTTCGAGCGGCTGGGCGTGGTGTAGCAGCCCCAGCCCGCGCACGGCACGGCTTTCCGGCAAGGAGCGTAATCCATCTGACTGTATTACGATGGAACATGATTCGTACACCGACGTCGGAGGTATCGCCGTTATGACATCCAAGCAGAACAACTATCTGCGCGAGCGTGAAAAAGCCAATGCGCGCTCGCCATTCTCCAAACGAACGCCGGAACGTGTGATCATGTGCGCCGGTGCCGTGTATTCGGTCGGCATGGCCATCTTCTTCGCGCTGTCGTACTTCGGCGTGATTTCCAGTACGTCCGAGGCCGCCCGGACGTCGGCTCAGGCCGTGACCGCGCTGAGCCGCAACAGCAGCAACACGGCGCTCATCATCCTGTACGCCATCGTGACGGCGGGAGTCGCCGCGGTGACCATATATATGGCCGTGAAGCACATGCAGCCCGGTCCGCGGTTCAAATGGACGGTCGGCTGGATGATCTTCGTGATGGTCTTCTCACTGTTCACCGCTGACATGGTGGGGCTGATCGCGTTCG
>UMIT01030310.1_pt1 | contig 15895 bp, 10 predicted proteins | sample 1965911 | NCBI WGS metagenome assembly UMIT01 (sample SAMEA4836131, study PRJEB28245) | human gut metagenome | biome: gut microbiome; material: fecal sample | place: Denmark | collected 2008 | reverse complement strand
GTTTGCCGCCGACGTAGCACCAGCCGGCCACGAGACAGGCGATACCGACCAGGATGAACCACCAGTAGCCGGTCAATGCAACGACGGCCAGACCGCACAGGCAGGCGATCAACGCGTTAATTCCGGCCGCGGCAAGTACTTTCTTTGGACTCACGCCGGACGCGACGAGACGGGCGGGGCCATGCTGGGACTGCGATGCCGGAAGCGCTTCCGGAGTCGAAGTCGATTCCGCGGATGGTGTTTTTGCAAATGACCGTGCGGAATCGACGGCACGCCCCTCGTCGGTGCCACGTATGCCGTCGGAATAGTCGTTCGCGAAATTCGCGGCGACCTGCAGGAACAACGCCACGCAACCGCACAGTACCGCCACCAAGATGAACCAGCCTGCGGAACGCTGGCATTCGCCGACCAGCGAGCCGAATTTCAATTCGCTCAAGTCATGCTGCCCGCCGAAGAACGGACACGGCTCATGCCATATATCGCCACCCTGCGAGTAGAGGAACACGCCCCGCCACGACAGCGCGGCCCCGATAACCACTGGGGCGATCGCCAGCGGCAGGGTTTTCAGGCGAGCGCCGCGAATCCAAGTCGATATTTCCATGAATCTCATGTTAGATGTTGGGTGTGCGAGAGTGTGCGAGGGTATGCAAAAGGGCGCTCCCGTATTGGGAACGCCCTTTAGTAATTACTCTTTTATTTTTTAAGGATGGCTCCGGCGGCACGGAAGCCCACAGGGCTTCCTCTTCGGCCGCCTCGCGTGAAGCCGAATATTGAACTAAGGCTCCGCCTCAGTTCAGCGGCTTCACAAGCGGGAAGGTGATGGTCTCGCGGATGGTGGCGCCGGTCAGTGCGATGAGCAGTCGGTCGATGCCCATGCCCATGCCGCCTGCCGGAGGCATGCCCACGCCGAGGGCCTCCAGGAAGTCCTCGTCGATGTCGCAGGCTTCCTCGTCGCCGGCGAGCGCGTCCTTGGCCTGGGCCACGAAGCGTTCGCGCTGCACGACCGGGTCGTTGAGCTCGGAGTAGCCGGTGGCCAGTTCGAAGCCGCGCACGTACAGATCCCACTTCTCGACCACGCCGGCCTTGGAACGGTGGCCCTTGACCAGCGGGGAGGTCTCGACCGGGAAGTCGCGCACGAAGGTCGGCTCGTACAGCTTGTCCTCGTAGAAGTGCTCCCACAGGTGTTCGACGAGCTTGCCGTGGTTCTCCACGTCGTCGCGTTCCACGCCGAGCTTGTCGGCGATCTCGCCCAGGTGCTCCACGGAGGTGCCGGGGTTGTCCGGACCGCCGTTCGGCACGATTTCCTCGCCCAGGGCCTCGGAAAGGGAGTCGTACATGCTGATGGTCTTCCATTCGCCGCCGAAATCGTATTCGGTGCCGTCCAGCAGCGTCACCTTGTGGCTGCCGAACACGTCCATGGCGGTGTCCTGCACGAGCTGCTTGACGAGCGCGCCGATGGTGTCGTAGTTGCCGTAGGCCTGGTATGCCTCGACCATGGTGAATTCCGGGGCGTGGGTGGCGTCGACGCCCTCGTTGCGGAAGTCGCGGTTGATTTCGAACACGCGGTCGATGCCACCGACGAGGCAACGCTTCAGGAACAGTTCCGGCGCGATGCGCAGGTACAGGTCCAAGTCGAAGGCGTTCATATGCGTGGTGAACGGACGGGCCGCGGCGCCGCCGTGCACGGTCTGCAGCATCGGGGTCTCGACCTCGAGGAAGTCATGGTCGGCGAAGGTCTTGCGCAGGGAGGCGACGGCCTTGGAACGGTTGCGCACCATGTTGCGGATCTTCTCGTCCGCGATCATGCCGATGTACGGCTTGCGGGTACGGGTGTCCTCGTTCAGGTCCTTGTGCAGCGCCGGCAGCGGCTGCAGCGCCTTGGCCGCGATGGCCCATTCGGTGGCGAACACGGACAGTTCGCCGGTTTTGGAGGCGATCACTCGGCCCTTGATGAACAGGTGGTCGCCCAAGTCGACCAGCTGCTTGAACTGCTTCAGGGAGTCGGCGCCGATCTCCTTCTTGGAGATCATGCCCTGGATCTTGGTGCCGTCGCCGGCGGACAGCTGCACGAAGCATAGGCCGCCCGCGTTGCGCAGGAACAGCACACGGCCGGCGATGCCGACCACGTCCTCGGTCTCGTCGCCCGCTTCGAGCTTGCCTTCATACTTGGCGCGGACCTCTTCGATGGTGGCGGTGACGTCAAGGGTCACCGGGTACGGCTGGATGCCTTCCTTAAGCATCATGGCGCGCTTGGCCACACGCATCTGCACCTGCTCCGGGTGGGCCAGCGGGCCGAATTCCTTATTGGACGGGTCCACGGCCTCGTCCAGCGCGGCGCCGCCGTTGATCTTGGCGCGAATCGCAGCATCCTGCTGCAGCAGCATTTCGGCGCGTTCCACCGTGGTCATGGTGGGAACTGCGGCCTCTTCTTCGTTCTGATTCTCTTGGGATTCGTTGGTCTCAGTCATAAGCCCCAAGTGTACCGAGAAGCCACTACACAACACGCGACACGCCGACCTTGCATACAGCGCCCAATCGTGTAATATATCCAACTGTTGCCAAACGGGCTGTAGCGCAGCTTGGTAGCGCGCTTCGTTCGGGACGAAGAGGCCGCGGGTTCAAATCCCGCCAGCCCGACAACTAAGGCGGAACTTCGGTTCCGCCTTTTTCTTTGCCTTTCCATCAAACCGACGCTTGGCACCGTCTCACCGTCGGTTTCGCGGGAATCGCAATATCGAACCGACGCTTGGCACCATCCAAGTGCTGGTCCGGCGGACAATCCAAAATAAGGAATCCCCATGAAGAGAAGCATTCTGGCGCTGGCCTCCGGCGCCTTCATCCTCGGCGCCGCCGAATTCGTGATGATGGGCATCCTGCCCCAGACGGCCACCGCCATGCATGTCAGCATTCCCGCGGCCGGCCATTACATCTCCGCATACGCCATCGGCGTGTGTGTCGGCACACTGATCCTGGTGTTCGGCCGCAAGGTGCCGCCGAAGCATCTCATCATCCTGTTCATGGCCATCGCGTTGGTCGGCAACACGCTCAGCGCCGTCTCCTTCTGCTCGCCGATGCTGCTGGTGGCGCGTTTCATTTCCGGCCTGCCGCATGGTGCGTTCTTCGGCACGGCCACGCTGATCGCCAAAACGCTTGCCGACAAGGGCAAGGAGGCGCAATCCGTGTCCATGATGGTGATGGGCCAGACGGTGGCCAACATGCTGGGCGTGCCCGCGGGAACGTTGCTCGCCGAGGCGATGTCCTGGCGGCTGGCGTTTGCGATTCTGGCCGCCTGGGCGCTTATGACGATCGTCGTGGTGATTTTGTGGGTGCCGTCCATCGATCCGATCAAGGACGCCGGCATCAAGGGGCAGTTCCTCTTCCTCACCCATCCCGGCCCGTGGCTGATTCTGCTGGCCGTGTTCTTCGGCAATTCGGGCATCTTCTGCTGGTGGAGCTACGTGTCGCCGTGGTTGCAGAAAACCGGCGGATGGTCGGCGACGATGGTGCCGATGCTGATGGTGCTCGCCGGCCTCGGCATGGTGGTCGGCGGCATCGTGGGCGGCAGGCTGACCGACCTGTGGAAGGCGGGCGCGACCGCGGCGCTATCGCACGGCATCGCCTTGTGCGGACTGTTGCTGGTCTTCCTGTTGCCCGGTAATCATGCGACCACCGCGTTGCTGACGTTCATCATCGGTTTCGCGCTGTTCTTCAATTCATCGCCACAGCAACTGCTGATGGTGCAGGCGGGCGAAGGCGGCGGCGAGCTGATTGCCGGTGCCGCCGTACAAATCGCCTTCAATTTCGGCAATGCGATCGGTTCCATCGTCGGCGGAGCGGCACTGACCGCGACGGCGATGAATTACCATTTCACCGGCATCGCAGGCGCGCCGATCAGCCTGCTCGCCGTCATCCTGCTGGTGCTCTACACCCGTCGCTACGAAGCCCGCGCCTAGCCCCATCCCAACCTTCCCATCCTTCTCCCCCAAATCCCATCTCAGCGTCGATCCCATCGCCCCCAATCCGCGAAACCGACGCTGAGGAGGGCCTAAGCGTCGGTTTGGCGGAAATCGCAATATCAAACCGACAGCTGGAGGACGCTCAGCGTCGGTTTGGCGGAAAGGTGCGGCGAAACCGACGGGTTTCCACATATCCACAGGTGGATTGTGGAGGGGATTATTGCGATTTTCCCCTGATTTCGTATTGTTTTACGGCACAGGAGCATTGACTCGCGGCGCAGGAATTGCGATCGTTCCGCGGATTCCCCATGATTCCGTGTTTTCCGCGCCACGCACGCCGAATACGACTAGAGTGGCGTACCGTGCGAAGCATTGTGAAACGAATTCTCGTCACCTGCGCGGCGACTACCGCGCTGGCGCTTCTTCTGACCATGGTCCTATGCGCGCTCGGCAATGCGATGGCGCCGAAATGGCAGGTCGAGCCGTTCACGGACCATATCACGCTCACCACGACCAATACCGCTATCCAGGCCGTTGACCCGGCCACAGGTGCCGTGCTCAAAACCCCGCAGGAGGGCGCGTACCGCACCAAGGAAACGCATATCACGGTCGCGTTGGACGGCGGCAAAACCGTGAATGCCATCGTTCGCGAGCCGCTCGACGCGCCGGCAGATCGTCCCGCATGCCTGTTCCTGCACGGTTCGGGCACCGGCAAATCGTCGGAGGCGTTCGGCGACGTGGCGAACGCGATGGCGTCGGCCGGCATCACCACTCTCGTGCCGGACAAGCGGCTCGACAACTACACCATGCTGCACCGCGACTACGTGTCCAGCGCGCACGACTATGCGAAATCGCTGGAAATCCTGAGAAAATGGCCGGGCGTGAGCAGATCGGAAACCGGCATCTACGCCGAATCGGAAGGCACATGGATCGCCACCGTGCTGACGCAACAGCATCCGGATCTTGCCTTCGCCATCCTCACCTCTCCCCCGGTCGTTTCGGGCCGTCAGCAGATGACGCTCGCAGCCACCAATTATCTGACCGCCGCGGTCGCACCCGATGCCGTCAAGCAGCTTATTCCGCGCATCACCAGCCTTGGCACACAACGCATGGGACTCGCCTATGCGGATTTCGACGCGGCCAAATACCGCAGATCGCTCACCATGCCGCTACTCATCAACTATGGCGTCAAGGACACAGCCATGCCGGTCGAACAGGGCGCGCGGCTGCTGATCAAAGCTGCAAACCAGGCTGGCAATACGAATGTGACGCTGCGGTATTATGACGCGAACCATCAGCTTCGAACCGGTTCGAATCAGACGGTTCCGGGACTGCCGTTGGAACCGCATTACACGCACGATCTGGAGGATTGGATCAACGCGGTGACGAGCGGCACGGGTGCGAACGGCTGGGCAACGCCGATGATCGCCGGAACGCAGCCGAATCAGACGGTCGCGGCACCGCTGAAGACCCCGCCCGCGCTGGTGAAGTCGATGGGTGTGATTGTCGGCGCAATCGCGGTTTGCCTGCTCTGCGCGCTGCTGGCGATGTGCGGCGCGCCAATTCTGCTCATCGCCGGCTGGGTGCGCGAGCGCCGTGCATCACGGCGGGTATCGCACGATTCGGCTTCGACGGAACCGGCGGAGCCAACGGATTCGACTTCAATGTTTTCAACGGATGCGACCACACCGACAGGTCCGTCCACACAACCGAATGCGGCACGTCCAATCGCAATAACCGACCATCGATTCCCGGTCGGCATGCGCGTCGCACTGGCGCTCAACACCCTCCTTGCCGTCGGCACGACCGGCGTGTTCCTGGCGTATCTGGTCACCGTCATCATTGATGCGATCTCGTTGACCGACAATTCGGCGGTGCTTGCCAAGAACTGGCATGCCATCGTCATGCTCACATGGCTGAGCCTTGTCGCGTTCGCCTGGCTGTTGGCGGAAATCATCGTGGACGCGTGCCGTCGTCATGCTAGGAATCGCGCGATTGCAAGCATAGATGACGATGCGGATATGAATAATGGCCACGATGCCGCAGCCGGAAGCCGATGCGATATAGGAAAAGATGGAAAAGCATGCATCGGATCCGGCCATGTCATCGTGGCCACGTGTGTGGCGGTGTCGGCGGCGCTATCGTTGGCGCTGCTGGCTTTCTGGGGACTGTTCTGCTGACTGGCGTTCCCGTCGACGCAGACGCACCGCGGCGACGACGGCCCAGACCACGGAAATGATGAGCAGCAGCGCGCCGAGACCGCCGACCACGTAGAAGAACAGCGTCGAGGGATTCGGCATCCACCGCCATGCGCCGATGGGCAGCAGGCACAGCATGGACATCAGGCCGATCAGGCAGAAGAACACGCCCAGCACGATGGTTCCGGTGCTTGGTCCGGACGGGCGGATTACCAGCTCGCCGTCCGTTTTGCCGATGCGCACTTGCTTGGAGGGGTCGACCGGCTCGGCTGATTTGGCTGGATCAGCCGATTTGACGGAACCGGTCGGACGTGCCGAACGGCCCGCAAAGCTTCCGCGCATGTCTTGTCCGGAGGTTTCCAGCGATTCGGCCTCGTCCTGCGATTCGAACTTCCTCTGCGCTTCCGGACCGCCGTCGAACGGCTTCTGGAACGATTCGGTCTTCGCCTCGCCCGGATCGTCGACGGCCGGCAGGGTTTCCGTGGGCTCGTCCGAGACCTCCGCGATTCCCATGACGTCGGTCAACGGCACTTCACGGGTTTTCTCGTCACTCATTTCGTTTCCTTTCCGCTGGCGCTTTTCCCGACGTTCTTTCCATCGACGCTGCCATGCGATTGGCCGCCCGTCGTTCCCACTGGCAGCTTGCTGTCGGACGTGTACTGCATGGTGACACTGCCGCCGACCGTTCCATCGACGTTGACATACAGATCCGGTTCCTCCGGAGCCTTGTCCGAATCGATCGACGGCCAATACCACTTGTTCTCGTAGATCGTTTTGAATGCCTTGTCGAGATCCGTGCCGGCGTATACCGAATCCTGCGAATCGTTCTCCGTATCCGAACCGGCATCGCCCGCATCATCATCGCCGGAATCGTCGAAATCGGTGGTGCCGTTGAGCGCCGGAACGCCCTTGTTCACGCCATGATGGCCGAGTCCCGAATCATCGTTCTCATCGAGGGACAGGCCCATGAAGCCCGTGCCGTTGAAGAACGTAATCCCGTCCGGCCCTCCTATGTAATCCGTGACGTTGGTGTAGCCGTCGTCCGGATCGCTGACCGACCACTGGCATCCGTCCGGCAGCGTGACCACCACCTGGGCGTTCACCACCACCAGATTCAGCTTCCCTGTCGGACATGAGCTTTCGCCGTACGTGCCGTCGTTGAGCTTGACCTTGTGCTTGCCATGCGCTGCCGGATATCCGCTCAAATCGATGTCGAGCACATCGTTGGCGTAGTTCTTGCCGACCACCACCAGTCCCTGTTCGTATCGTTTCATCTGGGCGTCGCTGGTGTCGCTCCATGTCACGATGCCGGAGACCGTCGTGCGGTGGTAGTCATTCGACATCATCCAATCGCGGCTTTCCCATGCCACCGCACTCGTGCAGAACGTCATCACCACGGCCATGAACGCCGCGCACCATGCCAGCGGATGCAGGCCGCCGGTGCGACGGCCCATGCAACCAAGCACGACGATCACCACGCCGATTCCCAGGCAGATGCCGCCGCAGCACAGTGTGGCGAGACGCAGCACGCGCAAGGCGTAATCCCAATCAACCGGCATCGTAATGGCGTACCAGCCAGATCCGGCGATCGCCAGCAATGCCAAGCCAAGCGTCACCAGTACCAGCAGCGGTCCGGCTGGCTTGCGGCGGGCGCGTTTCGACTGCGGCGCCGCCACCGTCGGCGGAGCGGTGAAGGTCGGCGGCACATTGGCCGTGGCAAACGCTGCAGGCGGGTTCACCGGCTGCTGAAACGTCTGGTATGGCGATTGGACGGGACGCGCGTACTGCTGGTAGCCGGAAGGCGCGGGACACGTCGGCTGCGGCATCGGCTGGCCTGGCATGCCGGGCATGTTTGCAGTGGTGGCCGTGTTCGTGGACATCGGCTGCGGCATATATTGCGATTGCGCAGGCCGCACCGGCCGTCCCGGCTGAACGGGCTGAGCAGGCTGCCCAGGCCACGATCCGCCCTGCTGCGGCGGCTGCCAGCTCGCCGCATACGACTGGCGGTTCACCAGCAGCCAGAACACCAGCACGGCCACGCCGAACGCCAGCCATCCGGCGCCGGGCAGGCACAGCGCCACCGCGGCGCATACCAGCGCGCCCGCGCAGTTCCAATCCCAATGGCCGTTGACCAGCTCCTCGCACAGGATCCGGCCATCCGTCTCGTCCGGTAGCAGGAACCAGGCCAATGCGTAGAACGCCGCTCCGGCGCCGAACAGTAGCGAGGTGAGAATCACCAGCGCGCGGACCAGGGTGGCGTTCCATCCCAAGCGGCGCGCCACGCCGTCGCACACGCCTGCGATCCACCGGTTGCGGCCGCGCGTGATCCGGCTGGAGCGGATCCATGCGAAGAATCGATTGCCGCGATTCGGCTGCGGCTGATACATCGGCGGCCGTGGCTGCGATTGCGGTTCGGCAGAACCAGCGGCACTGCCGCCTTGCGGATTGTTGTTTGCGTTGCTCATATCTCCATTACAGCAATCCGCAGCCGTCATACGTATCGGGGAACACCCTGAATCTGCCCTGAACACCAGCTGAAAGCCCTGAATCGGCATCCCCGACAGGGCACAATGGAAGCATGAAGTCCTTAGCCAAACCGCGATACACGCAGGAACAGTACGACCAGGCCAGCGCGGTCTACATGCGCTGGTGCTACGTGCAGGCCCTGCGCGAAGGCCGTCCCGTGCCGTCCAAGCCGGCGCGACTGCCATTGCTGCGCCCGACGTACGGCCGCGAGGTCGCTGGCGTGGCCAAAGCCGTCAGCATGCATCTGGGCGTGTCCGTTCATCTCATCCGTTTCATTTTCGTGGTCACCACGTTTTTCTTCGGTGCGGGCACGATCGCCTATATTTTTCTGTGGATCACCGTACCCGTCGGAGACCCGGTCCAGCAGGCGTACGTCATCGCCGGCAGCCAGCCCGTCGAGAACGCGCCGCTGTCCCACGGCAACGTGAGGAACGTAAGAAACCTAAGGAACGTCGGAAACGGCGGCGCGCAATCGCAAGACAGCGACGGCAACGCGGACGGCATGCAATCCGGCAGCGGAGCACAATCGTCCGAAAGCCTGGAACAGATGTTCGCCAACGCGCCGAGACCCGCGCTGCTGGCCATGGCGGGACTGCTTATGCTGGGCCTATGCGTGGCGATGGCGGCGAAAGGCATTGAAGGCACGCTGATTGTGCCGTTGCTGCTCGGCGTGGTCGGCGTCGGCGTCTCCTGGCTGCGGTTCAACGCGAAGGACGGCCAATTATGGACGATGCTCGGCGGCATCGCGGTCATTTTCGTCGCGTACGCGATCTACATCGCCACCCACGTGCGCATTATGCAGTCCGCACGGCACGCCACGTTCACCATGCTCGTCGCCGGTTTGGCGCTGCTTGTCGGCGTGCTGCTGGCGATTGTGCCGTGGATTATGACGCTGGTGCGTGATTTGGGCACGGAACGCGCGCTGAAGGAACGCGAGGAGGAGCGCGCCGATATGACCGCCCACCTGCACGACGGCGTGCTGCAGACGCTGGCGCTGATCCAGTTGCACGCCGATGACCAGCAGACCGTGTTTTCACTGGCAAGGCAGCAGGAACGCGAGTTGCGCGAATGGCTATATCAGGAGCGCACCACGTCGGATCGTTCCGTCAACGCCGGTTTGAAGCAGATCGCAGCGCATGTGGAGGACACGCATGGCAAGCCGATCGAGGTGGTGACGGTGGGCGACGCGCGGCCGAGCGCGCAGACCGACGCGTTGTTGGATGCCACGCAGCAGGCGCTCGTCAACGCCGTGACGCATGGCGGCGAACCGGTGTCCGTCTACTGCGAGGCCGGCGACAAGCTGGTGGAGGTGTTCGTACGCGACCATGGCGACGGCTTCGACGTCGACGCCATTCCAGCGAATCGCCTGGGCATCCGCGAGTCCATCATCGGACGTATCAAGCGCCGCGGCGGTACAGTGGAGATTGTGTCGAGGCCCGGCTGGGGCACGGAGGTGCGCATGCACATGCCGATTTCAGGAGCGGCGGAGGATGCGGACAGCGCTACGATCACCACAGCGGACGGCGATACGGGCGTGCAATCGGCGCAATGAACACGGCACATGCAGCAGGTGCGGCAATGAATCAATCGAACCAAGGAGCAGGAATGAGCGAGCGGGAACAGCGCATCAGAATCGCCGTCGTGGACGACCATGAGATGTTCCGCGCGGGCGTGATCGCCACGTTGCAGCCGTATTTCGACGTGGTCGGACAGGCGGCCGACGTGGAGGGGTCAGTGGCGATGATCGCGCAGACCAAACCGGACGTGGTGCTGCTGGACGTGCATGTGCCGGGCGGCGAGAACGGCGGTGGCGCCGAAATCCTCACGAAATCGCGCGCATACTCCCCCGATACCGTCTTCCTCGCGCTGTCCGTGTCGGATTCTCCGCAGGATGTCGGTTCCGTGATCCGCGCCGGTGCGCAGGGATATGTGACGAAGACTATTTCCGGCGACGACCTGGTGTCCTCCATCAAGCAGGTGCATGAGGGCTACGCCGTGTTTTCGCCGAAATTGGCGGGATTCGTGCTGTCCGCCTTCCAGAACGGCCCGAGCGCGAACGGCGCGTTCGGCGGCCCGATCCACGATGACGAGCTGGACCGGCTGTCCAACCGCGAGCAGGAGGTCATGCGGCTGATCGCGCGCGGCTACACGTACAAGGAGGTGGCTTCGGAACTGTTCATCTCCATCAAGACCGTGGAGACCCATATGAGCTCGGTGCTGCGCAAACTGCAGCTGTCGAACCGTTCCGAGCTCACCCGTTGGGCCGCGGATCGACGGATTGTGTGACGTTGCCGCCACGACAACGACAATCGCCATAAACGGCATGGAAAAGGGCTTACCGAAAAATCCTTCGGTAAGCCCTTGATTGATGCGGGCAGAGCGAGATTCGAACTCGCGGAGGCTTGCACCTCAACGGTTTTCAAGACCGTCTCTTTAGACCGCTCAGACATCTACCCTTTGCGCCTAACATCGCTGCTACGCACGAAACGCCAATATACCACAGTGCGCGGAAGTGCGACACCTGGCACAGCCTCCATCCCCGTCGCTTCCAACAGAAAACCGCACACGCATCTGCCCAGAACGACACAAACGGCACTGGGACCGTCCAACATACGAAAAGCGGCGCCGGCACAAATGCCAACGCCGCTTTCACGGATTCATATCAGACGCGAACGTCTTGGAAAATCAGGCTTCCCACTTGGTCGGCTCGATGACTTCCTTGCCGCCCATGTACGGACGCATGGCCTTCGGAATTTCGATGGAGCCGTCCTTCTGCTGGTGGTTCTCGAGAATGGCGACCAGCCAACGGGTGGTGGCCAGCGTGCCGTTCAGCGTGGAGACGGCGCGGGTGTTGCCATCCTCCATACGTTCGCGGATGTTCAGACGACGGGCCTGATACTCGGTGCAGTTGGAGGTGGAGGTCAGCTCACGGTAACGGCCCTGGGTCGGCACCCAAGCCTCGCAGTCGAACTTACGTGCCGCGGAGGAGCCCAGATCGCCGGCGGCGGTATCGATGATGCGGTACGGCACCTCGACCTTGCCGAGCATTTCCTGCTCCATGGCCAACAGGTGCTCATGCTCCTTGTAGGAGTCCTCCTGCTTGGCGTAGACGAACATCTCCACCTTGTCGAACTGGTGCACGCGGATGATGCCGGAGGTGTCCTTGCCTGCGGCGCCGGCTTCACGGCGGTAGCAGGAGCTCCAGCCGCAGTAGCGCAGCGGGCCGTTCTCAAGGTTCAGGATCTCGTTCTCGTGCATGCCGGCGAGCGCCACTTCGGAGGTGCCGACCAAATACTGGTCGTCCGGCTCGCGCAGGCGGTAGATTTCGTCGGCGTGGGAGTTGAGGAAGCCGGTGCCGCGCATTACTTCCGGACGCACCAGCGTCGGGGTGATGGCCAGGGTGAAGCCGTGTTCCTCGGCCTGATCGACGGCCATGGTCAGCATGGCGATCTGCATACGGGCCACCTGGCCGCGCAGGAAGTAGAAGCGGGAGCCGCCGACCTTCACGCCGCGCTCCATATCGATGCCGGCGACGCCGCGGCCGAGCGTCAGATGATCCTTCGGCTCGAAGCCTTCGGACGCAAAGTCTCGGATCTGGCCGACCTTCTTGACCACGACGTAGTCGTCCTCGCCACCTTCCGGAGCCTCCGGCTCGACGATGTTGGACAGCTTCCACATGGCGGTGGTGTATTCTTCGGCTGCGGCGTCGGCTGCGGCCTTGTATTCGGAGACCTTCTGGGAGAGTTCCTTGGTTGCGGCGATCAGCTTGGCCTTTTCGTCGGCGGGGGCGGCGGCGACCTTCTTGCCGATCTCCTTCTGCTGCGCGCGGGCAGCTTCGAATTCCTTCAGAGAGGAGCGGCGAACCTCGTCGGAGCGCAGCACCTCGTCGACCAGTTCGACCGATTCGCCACGCTTACGCTGGGATTCCTTGACAACGTCAGCATGTTCACGAATGAATTGAATATCAAGCATGCTTCCCAGCCTAGTGCCGAAAGCAGACACTGACGCCATCGTTCTCATTTTTGGATATAACGTGAGGGAACGCCGAATTTTTCATGTCGAATTCGTCTTTTTGCGCAATCGCATAGACAATAGAGGCATGCCTATGCCAGTTATCGTCCTGCTCGTCATCATCGCCGTGGTCGCCGTATGCGCGGCCGCCTTCTTCGGATACCGCGCGTACAAGCACCGTACGCTCGCGGAGAAGCTTGACAAGCGTGACGATGACCAAGTGCATTACGCGTTCATAGTCAATCCTTCAAAGCCCCAGGCGGAACAGCGCAAGCAGCATATCAAGGAGTTCTGCGAGGCGAAGCATCTCACCCAGATCGAATTCATCGAAACGCAGCTCGACAAGGACGGTCGCGCCTGCGCGTTCGAAGCGTTGGACCATGGTGCCGATGTGGTGGTGGCTGTCGGCGGCGATGGCACGGTGCGTACCGTCGCGAGCGCGCTGTCGGGTACCGGGCATGCGCTGGGCATCGTGCCGATCGGCACCGGCAATCTGTTCGCCCGCAATATGGGCATTCCCGTGGACGATATCGATGCGGCGCTCACCGTGGCCACGTCGCACGGCTCCCGTCTGGTGGATGTGGGCCGTCTGACCCTTCTGGATGATGAGACCACCGACCACGGGCATGCGTTCCTCATCATCGCCGGCATCGGTTTCGACGCACTGATGATCGACGACACCGATCCGGAATTGAAGAAGAACATCAGCTGGCTGGCGTATTTCGTGTCGGGCGTGAAGAATCTGTTCGCCCCGAAGTACAAGGGCAATGTGACCATCACCAGCGCCGACGGCAGCACGCATTCCACGCGTGGTCTCACGTTCCGCACGTTCATGGCGGGCAATTGCGGCCAGATCCCCATGTTTTCGCTGATGCCCGAAGCTTCCTATGACGATGGCATCCTCGACTACGAGATCATCGACACGTCCGGCGGCCTGATCGGTTGGGCGAATCTGTTCGGCGACGTGCTGCACCAGACCATCACCGGCAAAGCTCAGCAGAGTCCGCTGTCCACGAACTCCACCGTCGACCAGGTGCAGGGCGTCAGCGCGGAAATCACTTTGGAGAGGCCTGTTTTGGCGCAGGTGGATGGCGATATGCTGCCTGAAACGAAGCACATCCGTTTCAGCGTGGAACGTCAGGCCCTATGCGTGCGCGTGCCGGAGGCCACTTCCGAAGATACCGGCATACTGGCGTTGAACGCGAATATGTCGGCTACGCCAACGAAACCGCAGCCGACCGAACAGGCAAGCGGGCAGCCGGCCGAACAGTCGAACGATTAGGAACCGTCAGGAATGCGCGGAACGGGCTGCTGAATATCGGAAGATACCGGAAACTCAGTCGTCCTGCCGATTCACTCCGTTGGTCACGCGCGCCACATGCAGGGCAAGATAGGCGATTTCGGCTTCCGTAAGGTCGGAACCAAGACGCATCTTCACCACCACGGCAAGCTGCCTTGCGCACTGGCAAGCCTTCGGATATGAGGTTTTGATTGATTCGATGATTGGTTGCGGCTCATCGTCGAGCTGCTCATGCTGGTGGATGCGTACGAACAGGTAACGCAGATGCGTGATGAATCGCGCCACATTGACGCTGTCCTGCGCAAGCGTGATGCCGTACGCGCCTTCGATGACGGCGATCATCTGCTGGATGATGCCGGTCATGGTGTAGGTGGCGGACAGGTCGCCGCCGGAGAATCCGGCATTCACCAAATGCAAGGCGAGCGCCACCGCCTCACTGCGGGGCAACGCGCCACCCAAATACGTGTTCATCGCGTCGACCATCGCCACGCCTTTGGCGTATTCGTCGGCGTATAGGGAACGTACTTCCGCTTCGAGCGGATATTCGATGTTCTGTTTTCTTTGCGCGCGTTGTATCGCGCCGCAGATGTGGTCGGCGAGCGCCATGACCAGGGTTGGCTGCTTGTCTGCCTGTTCTTTCAGTCCCGTACGGTTCATGGCGTCCGTGACGAGTCTGATGATTTCGGGCGGGATCCCGGCCACTTGTTGCGCCATGTGGTCGGGATCCTTGCCATCGACGGGGATGAACCGACGGACGATCTTCGCGTCATCCACATGTTGTCCCGGCTTGGCTTGGAAGCCTATTCCACGGCCTGTGAGAATCACCTCACGATCCCCGTCTCTAGCCAATACGACATTGTTGTTGAATACGCGAAGAACGTCCACGTCGACCCCTTTTTCGCCTCTGTGTGACAGGTTAGCGCTGGATGTCGATCACCTCGTCCCCTGCCTTGACGTCGATGCCGGTCTTCGGCGTGACGGAGGTGAGGGCGGCGGTGTTGAGCACCGTCATCAGCGTGGTGGTGCTGTATCCAGCGTCCTTCACTTTAGCAAAGTCGACGGAAACCAGCGGATCGCCGGCATTCACGCGCTCATCGGCCTTGACCTTGACGGCAAAGCCCTCGCCGTTCATCTTCACGGTGTCGATGCCGACGTGCACGAGCACTTCCACACCGTCATCGGTTTTGATGCCGAAGGCGTGGCCGGTTTCGGCGACGGTCTGCAGCACGCCGGAGACCGGGGCCACGACCTCGCTGTCGGTCGGCTGGATGCCGACGCCTTCGCCGAGCGCGCGGGAGGCGAACACCGGATCGCCGGTTTCGTCCAGGGCGATCACGTGGCCGGCGACCGGAGCGTTCACCACGGTGGTCGCGGCGGCGGCAGCGGCCGGAGCTTCGGTCTTGGTGGCGGTAGCAGTCGCGGTGGCGGTGGTGGCAGCCGGAGCGGCTTCCTTGGCTTCGACCGCCGGAGCGGCGGCCTTCTGATCGGCGGCGGCGCGGGCCAGCACTTCAGCCTTCTGTTCCGGGGTGCGGTAGTCGAAGGTGATGATCAGGAAGAAGGAGGTCAGGAAGGAGACCGCGATGGACACCGCGTACACCCACATCTGGTCGAAGACCGGAATGGTCAGCAGCGAGGTGAAGGCGAAGGCGGTGGTGGTCACACCATGCACGGTCTGGCCGGCGGCGGTGACGGACGGGAAGAGCCAGCCGAGGACGGCAATGACGACGCCACCAAGGCCGCAGCCCACGAGCATGCGCTTGTAGACCAGCTTGTAACGCAGGTGGATGCCGTACAGGGACGGTTCGGAAACACCACCAAGCAGGCCGGCTGCGAGCGCGCCGAGAGCGGTCTGGCGCATGTCCTTGTCCTTGTCACGCACGGCGATGAAGAGCACGCCGGCGGTG
>UMIT01014480.1_pt1 | contig 16104 bp, 16 predicted proteins | sample 1965911 | NCBI WGS metagenome assembly UMIT01 (sample SAMEA4836131, study PRJEB28245) | human gut metagenome | biome: gut microbiome; material: fecal sample | place: Denmark | collected 2008 | reverse complement strand
AATCGTGAAGTTCTTTATTTCCGTCAACAGTCACAGAAAAAGACAGGCGCTGATTCCATTTCTGTAAAACTCTCTGTACTTCCGGTTCGAAGTAGCACACACCATTACTGCAGATAGAAAACATTGTTTTCATAAGCCATGGATGATTTAGTTCTATCATCTGGCCAATAGTGTAACTGCAGATTCGATCAATCAGTCCTACTTCCAATAGCGGTTCTCCACCGATAAAGTCAATGATAAGGCCAGGGGAACGCCTTGGATTGATATAATCTCCCATGCCCTTTTCTCCAGTTAACAGAAGATCAATCATCTTCTTTGCCGTATCGAAAGACATTTTCTTTTTGCCCTTATGTGTCTGGTAACAATACTTGCATGCCAGATTGCAGTCATCAGTGACCTGAAATGTAACGGTCTGAGTCAGAATCTTTTCTGTCCCTACCGGTTCGTGCAGCTCAGGATATAATCTGCTCAGCCTTTCGGAATATTGTTCTGTTCTTTTCATTCGATTCCCTCAATTTCACAATTGCACAGAATGTCTACTTTCAGTTCTCCTGTCTTGTACTCAAGATTCCATTTGATCTTGTGATGTTTAAGAATCTCCGGAATATATTTCTTCTCAAGCTCTGCTACTGCCATGCTGAACTGTGCATCCAATTCCGCTCCCTGTTTCTGATAAGCCTTAAATGCCGGGCTATTGATTACATCTGGGTCTTCCATGTGTGCTTCGATGATTCTCTGAAGGACGTCTTTTGCAAAACCTCTTTCATAGTCCAACCTCTCGATGTATTCCGCCTCTTTGCTGTCTACTTTAATAATTACTGTTCTCATATTTTCCTCCTAATTAAATTGAATATATCGGTGTAGTCGCCTGTCCGTAGCACTGATTCCTGCAGGTCCCGCCACAATCGCTCTGACAGCTTGATGCACAGGATGTAGAGCATCCTCCACAGCTGGTTCCGCAGCCTCCAGAACAATTGCTTTTGCAGGTCCCCATGCAGCTATCTGTGCATCCGGAACCACAGGAATTTCCACAACCCGAACATCCGCTACAGCCAGTACAAGATTGAGCACAGGAAGCTGTGCACTTATTATCGCAACCCTGGCAAGAGCCAGAACAGGTACCGGAGCAAGTGCCCGAACAGGTGCCAGAGCAAGTGCCCGAACAGGTATTGCTGCATCCTTCACAAGTCCATGTGCACGAAGAATAACATCCGCCTTCACACCAGCTGCTGCAGTCGTTCATGCAATTCGCTGTGCATGTCGTGTTGCAACCGCCTTTGCATCCACCTGTGCAGTCATCAGCGCATGTCTGAAAGCAACTGTTTCCACATCCACCTGTGCAGTCTGCGCAAGTGTCTGAACAATTCGCTGTGCAGGTCTGAAGGCAATCCGTTTTGCATCCTGCCTCGCAATCATCTGCGCAAGTCCGTTGACATCCAGTACATTCGTCCGAACAATTGTGATTGCACTGCTTTGTGCAAGTTTTATTACAGGTACCGGAGCAAGTGCCGCTACATATCGTACTGCAATTTCGCGAGCAAGAAGTCCCGCATCCGCCGCAGTTTCCGGACGATGTAGACTGGCAACTAGTTGCGCAACTTGTCCCGCATCCCTTAGAACACGCCATAATATCACCTCCTTATGTTGTCATTGCTCCTGTAGTGCATCCGGAACCACAGGTATGTGTGCATCCAGAAAAGCAACCGCTTGAGCATCCACCGCAGGATGTAGAACAGCCATCTGAACAACTCTTTGCGCAAGTGGTATCGCAACCACCAGTACACCCAGTGCATCCCTGGCAGCCAGATGTGCAAGAACCTACACATAACCCCGTACAGAGTCCTCTACACCCACTATCACTTGCCTGCTTATCTATTTTTGCAAGGGTATCAACAAATTTCTCCGCCTGATCGACGATCACATCTGCTCCACTATGACTCTGTTGCAGGCTGTTATCTTGCAAAAAATCCGCTACATTAAGCAGTGGATCGACAATCTTTTGTATATGCTCATCTGTAATATCTCCACCTGTAACGGGAGGAAAATTATAGTCGTATCCACCTGCATATTTATCAAGTGAAGCGCTATCTCCATGATTGGTGCAATTCCTTCTGTTCATTTCTCTTTTTACCTTTTCTCGTATTTCAACGAGCTTTTCTGCCGAAATCATGTTGTCACCTATAAACTAGTTATTGCAGTCTGTGCCGACTGAAGAATAACATAGTCAATGCTTACCGTTATATTGCCACTGTTTTTTAGCAAAACAGATGAGATTACGGATGAATCGTCTAATTCTGCATTCATTCCAAAAGTCTGAAATGCATCTATTTTTCCAAACATCCTAGCTGTTATCGTCCGTTTCTTTTGGACTGTCCCTCCAGATATTACCTTGAGTTCTATCAATCCGTTATCATTTGAATTCTGGTTTGCTTTCAGACGAACCAGTATACTGTAAAGCCCTTTTCTAATACCTGAAACCGGTATGGAAAATAAAGACTGTTCCTGTATTGCGGACGATGTTTTCCTGATTACTGTGTACTGTGCCGCCGAATCCGCTATCGTCGCGGCAGAGGATAAGTTCGTTCCTCCCCAGATATTATCAGAGGCCGCTTTATCTATCAGTTTCTGAAGCTCCATGATCCTCCTGTTCAGATATGCTTCGTTAATCAGCAGCCTTTTAAATACTGGATTAACAATATCAGCATGAACCGGATCTGTCGTTTCAATAACAGGAACTACCTCGCTGTAGCTGGGATTGTCCGGAATTACTATATTTGCCATTCAATCACTTTCCTCCCTATTTCAAAATATCATCAATTTCAAATTTCATATACACTTCAGGGTCTTTCCCTTTAGCAGTAAAATTCGCGATCATGATAATATCTCCTTCTGTATCATACAGACCAATTTCACTAATGCTCTTTCCGTTCGCTTCGTTTGTGTTCAGCGTGCAATAATACTCACACTTGTTTTCGTTTATTTTAAGTGTATGTCCATCTATTGCTTTTCGAAGAAATTCACTTTTCAAGGTTTCTCCCGGAACAAGTACCGTCGAGCCATCCGCTCCACCAGAGCCAAATGCAAATCCAGCGATTTTAGGGAGAGTGATTTCTCCCGCTCGAGCTTTTAAAATCTTAGTTTTTCCAATCTTTGTAACCTTTCCTTCCATCACAATTCCTCCTTGGAAATCTCTGTATCAAACTGTATTTCGCCATCAAAATCATATTCGCCATTCCACTGGTGAAGGTTTTTATAAACCATGATGTTTCCTTCCATGTTAGTAGAAAGATTTTCTGATATTCCACATTTTACTTCTACAAGTGGTAAAGAAAATTCTTCCGGCAAAATATACGGCATTCCTATTTCTACAAGCGGAAACAATGCCCGGTTTCTCTGTTCACATATCACAGCCTCAATAACATATCGTGCTTTCATCGCCAGATGCGATGGCTTTATTTTACGGATATATTCCAACAAGGCATCTACGGAATGTATGGCATAATCCGCTTTAATGGTTAAGTCAATATTGAATATGTACTGCTCTACCTGTTCCGAGACGCTCGCAGAAAGCCCAAATACGGTCTGTATAATGTTTTCCAGTCTATAAGGCGTAATGGACGATCTGGACGTCCTATCGCGCCGATTCACGACTGCTTTTCGGCGATCATCAATGTCTTTTGTTCTGTCGATAGGTATTCCATACGTCAGTTCATGGAAGTAAATTCCCCATGCCGCTGTTTCCGGAAATGCCTGCTTCTGCGCTTCTCCAATCCTCCTGCTTGCAGTCTCCAGTTCCAGCCCAATAACCTCGTATATCCATTTTCCGACATACGATTTATCGTACCAGCCTCTTGTCACATACGTCAGGAGCCTCTGAGCAACCTCATTCGTAGGAAAATGTTCCAGATCAACATTGTCTATATGCATCTCTATCCCTCCGTAAAATTAAGCTCCGTCGCAGTTGTGATCGGATAATAGTCTGCCGCAACCGATATATTGTTCGTATTTTCATTTATACGAAAATCTGAGAAATCAATTACTCCGGCTGTGTTAGACAACAATGCAGATGCAACCGTATACCGGATTTCTTCACTGTCCTTAGCTTCCCTGTAGTAGGTCTTTAATGCTGTCAGGAATGCTTCCTTTACATTATCGATACTGTAATTGCTTTCCAGTTCAAGCACTGCACTGTAGGATATGGTCATATCCTTCACTGTAGATATCGTCACGGATGCTCCAATTGGAGCCAGACGCTTCATTCTGTCCTTCGGAGATACAATGTAGTCTTCAACCGCCTGCAATGTTTCTTCTCCGACTGCACTTCCGTCCGGATCCGCAACAACAACCTTAACAGTTCCAGGCCCTTTCCATTCAGCTTCCACGACAGCAGAACCAACACCAGATACCTCTTTCGCCCAACGGACATAATCTGCATCACAGCCAACAAAAGAAACCTCAGCCGAACGCAGTTTTTCAAGAATTCGTTCGCGATATGTATCATCGTCTTCTTCGTCTGTTCCGCCTCGGATAGGATTTTCATTCGTCACGGAAGCGATGTTTTTATTTGTCTGTTTTTGCAATATTACAGTGTTTCTCGTAACATTATAGGCAGCTCCTGCCATGACAGACGCAACAGCTATATCAACCGTTCCGGAATCCGAAATAGTTTCCTCAGTAGTTGTAGCAAATTCAATAGATTCTGTATCTGCTGTTCCTTCCGTACAGAAGACAGTTCCTTCTTCAATCACGGTTCCCGGAGTACCTGTAACAGTCACATGCCCGGAAGCTCTGCTTGCCTGCTTTCGTGTAACCTTTGCAGATACTCCATGCAGATCAAGCCATTCACCCCAGGCCCACATTGGGAACATCAACATCAATGTTCGGGTAAGGTTATACTGTATAAGTCTGGAGATCTCGATTGCAGTTGGCATGGTGAAATCATGTGGAAAATCTGCCGGCATATCAGAAATATCAACCGGAAGATTGTTCATCATCCTTGACTGGATGGTATCAGGATCACTGTTATCTATAAATTCTGGAGTTACAAATTCTTCTGCCAAATTCTCATCTCCTTTTCAATGTTACTTCTAAATCGAATTTTTCCCAGTGTATTGCGTACACCGTAAATTTCACATGAACTACAGATGGTTCCCATTCGAACTCAAAATCCTCTACAGATTCTGTTCTTGGGTTTACCATCAAGGTTTCTTCTATGGTACGTTCGATTGCCAGTTCCACAGCTGTATCATCTTCTTCCTTCATGGCATCTTCCATCTCTGCGCCAATGTCGTCATCGTATCCGAGACAGCTATACCTTTCTGTAGCAACTGCCTTTACGCACCATGTCTTATATGCTTCGAGCCCTTCGCTTTTAAGCATACAAAAAGGAGATTCACAAACGAAATCTCCTTTCTCTAAGTCCCACGCCACAGATGGCTTGTACTCTGTATCATATTCTTCATTTTCTTCCTCATATTCCGGTATATCCACCACCGGATATAAGTTATTGTCTGCCATATGTCCTCCTATACCGGTCTGGGTCTGGTTATAATGTCGATCACAACTGCTGTGTCCTGTACCCAGGCGATCAGTACCCTGTCTCCTGCCTGTAACTGCCGCATTGATTCCGGAAGATATGCTTTCCCAGAATGCTCAGTCTGCACATCGCAGAATGCATCTCCCGTCTTTCCAAGGGTAAGCTGTCTGCACACCCTGTAATCCTCCTTTGGAATCGCAATCGGAAAAGTGTTCGAGAGTAGGCTACCATCTGCCTGAATTTCTGCAAAATCAAGGCATAGGGGTTTATCTGCGTGCTGTTTCATTCTACTATCAAGAGCTGCTGCCAGTCTCGACACTCCATCATTACTATCAAATGCCATCCTCTACCTCCCGTTAATCGAATGTTCCTTCATCTACCCATCCACATAGGTGTGTTTCGCTCCAATCAAGACCTTCCAGACACCAAGGATGTGCGCTGCCCGGATTACTATGCGTGATCTTTGCTTTTCCTGCTGCAACCTGGTAGCCAGATGACGCATCCGAAGAAACATAATGTGTACCGCCATGGAAATTGACTGTATCGCCAACACTAAAATTTCCAGTCTTTTTCTTGTTTCCAGAACTGGAAGAAGATGAAGATTTCAGCTTTGTTTTCTTTAGGCTTATTGTCATTTCCATCTTATCGCAGTCATGAGTTATTGCTTTTACCCAGTAATAACCGGATCCCGTCGACATTTTTATATGAACAATGTCGCCTTTCCGGATAACTGGCATATCAACAGTAACCACCTTGATTTCCTCTTTCGGTTTTCCATCATCTTCAAGAGTCTCTTTTGCTGTCTTTTTTGCTTCATCCAAGCTATCGTCTTTGGCTCTTGTAATGATCTTCTGCCGGATACCGTATTTCGTCTGTCCATCAACTGTAGCTTCTACTGGTCTGCGCTTATCATCATCTGCCTCTCCAAGAATTTTCACCCTCGTGACCATTCCCGAAGTGCTTATTTTATGAGAAACGCTTATCATGTTCTCGGTCTCACCGAAATGATAGATATTGCTGTTACTGCCAATTCCCAGAATCTGCGCCTTGCCCTTTACGGAACGAATAACGGAATATCCGCCGCCTTTCTTTTTCGCCTCATCCAAGATGTCCTTAACCAGTGTGCCAAGTTTCTTTTTATCTTCCTTTATCACGCCATGAGCTACGTCTGGACCGGTGTATTTGTCTATTGTTATACCCCACTTTTTGAAAAAATCCTGTATAACCTGCTTTGTCCGGGCACCACTTGAATAATATACGCAGTCCTCGGACTCCTGCAGATCATACAGGTTATCATAAGCTTTCAGCTGTAGCGGCTGGCTGCTCAATTTAGCAGATGGATTCCACTCTACAATCCGGCCACGCATGGCTTCATGTGCAGTTCCTGTCTTGTATCGGTAATACAGGTACAGATAACATCCAGGTTTTGTCAAGCTGGAGAGTCTGCCCTTTGTGGTCTTATCGTTCTTCACCGTACACGACAGCTTCGCCGCAAGCTCATTTTCCAGTTCTTCCCAGCCCAGATCTTCAACAAAATTTGTTATGTCGTATTTCTTCTTTTTCTCGGTCACAAGTACCAGATAATAAGAATATTTAAGTGGGTCAACCATCTAACCTCCTTTACGGTATCGTAAGGATAGTTCCAGGGAATATCCAATCCCCTTGGTCGCTATCCTTATGCCCGTATTTTTTCGCAGCCTTTTCTATCGCTGTCTTATTTGCATCATAAATCTTTTTCCAATCTGCTCCTGATCCGTAAAATTTCTTTGCGATATTCCACAGGCAGTCACCAGATTTAATGGTGTATGTCTGTTTTTTCTTATCTGTTGAACTCTTTTTCAGGTTCGTTCGGGTTGTCGTCTTCTTTTTCTTCTTATCAATGCCAAGGTCCTTTGTGGTCTGGATTTTAAGCGGACGATAACGATAAAAGGAAATGCTATAAGAGTAATCTCCTTTCCCGCCAAATTTCTTATATTCAAAGTTATTAATCGTCACATCAACATTGATACCGCCGCCGGCAGAAATGATAAGGTTCAGAACCGTTCCCTTATCTCGCCAGTTTTCCAGCTTCTTTATAACAGATTTCGGATCCAGCCACTTCGTATGTATGGTGGACATCTTTTTTCTGGCTCTTCCCCAGAGGTATCCATCCCATTCATATGTTCTTATATCAGGTCCGGTTGGAAATGCAAACACGCCCTGTTTTATAATGTCGTATTTCTGATATTTTGCATTTCCTTTGACCCTTATCTCTTTGTCTGGAAGAGAAGGAAAACGAAGGCTAGATTTCTTATTAGCTGCTTCTTTTACAGTTACTTCCATGTTTCCCCTCCTTCCTAAGTTGGCATATTTGCATATGATTCAAGTAATCTTGTTGCCAGTTCACCAGACATCTCATTAATCAGCTCTTTCAGTTTTTCCTTGATGGTATTGACAGTATCATTTCCGCTATTTCCGTTGATATTGAACACAGGGTTCATGTTAATCACAACCTGCCCCTTGTCTCCGCTACCAGAAGGATCTCCAGAAGTCGAGTCTGAGGAACCGCCTGACAACGGAACATCACCAATCATGCCGCCGTCTGCATACTCTTTGACACCCAATGCCCGTCCAGCCTGTAACCACAAGTCCATGCCTCTGTCTCGGCGTTTTGAGCCAAGAGGAATAATAGCTTCTGGACCATCTTCACCTACCCAGGATAATAACGGTCTGGTAACGATGTTTCCCTCTGCATTACCTGCAATAGTAGCTGTAACGGATGAACCGCTTCCAGATGTTGTAATTCCGGCAGATGGATTTGTTATATGCCAGTTAAGAGTTACATTAACGGTGCATGATGCGGGAATCGGATTAGAGAAGGTAGACTGTACTTCTCCTGCAACTGCAGAATATACTTCTGCAGCATTGTTGGTCTGATCGAGAGTTACATCTGTATGTCCGTCTGCTGGCATAGATTCAGAGAATGTACTTTCAACCTCTGACTGTGCCTGCTCTTTTGCTCCGGACGCATCTGTGGTCGCGTCAGTGATATTAACGTTTGCAGTTGTATCTGTCTCAACCGGTTCCGTTTCAGTCTGCGATTCTGTCGCACTCTGAATACCGGAAGTATCAACATTTACTAATTCCTGCGGAATCGTTACCGTTGCCCCAGACGTTACAGTTATGTCATTCGCCGCAAGCGTACCGGATTCCATGCCAAGGGCTGCCTCAATTTGCGCTGTAGCTGATTCTGAATCAACCTCAACGTTTGATAAGTCCACCTTAACTCCTTCGGCAGTAACAGAAAACTCTGCTCCCTCAGTTGTTAACGCAGACATAGCGTCACTTATTGCAGCTTGTGCGGCATCACCATTCACTTCTGCCTTCAAGGTATCCATTGAAATCGTAATCTCATCTCCAGGATGAATAATGTACGGTTCTTCAATGCCGTTTTCTTCTGCAATCTTATGCCAGTCAACGCCAAGAGCATTTCCGATATCCCAGAGACAGTCGCCAGCTTCAATCTTGATTTTTGCACCTTCTGCCGTAACTTCTTCAGTAGTTGCAAGATCTCCAAGTTTTTCGTTCATAGCCGATACCCAGGAATCTTTATCAATATCCACATCTCCATCGACAGCAGCTCTCAACCCTTCAAGCGTTATTTCATCTGTCGTCGTTTCTGCTGTAGCCCTGTCAATTGCAGTTCTAAGCTCATCAGGCAACTGCTCTCGTACGCTTTCGTACATAGGATTATTCGGATCCGTCAAAACACTCTTCATTTCTTCGCTTCCAGATTCGAGAATCTGGTTTGCGTAATTCTGCCAAGCCGCATCAACGTCACCTGCCGCCGCACCAACTTCGATTGCTTCCTTATATCCTTCCATAAGGCTCTTCGGTACTGCCTGCCCTGCTTCTCTGTACTGGTCAATCAGGCTTCCCATCTGACTAACATCCGGAGCCATCGACTGATACAATTCGTTTAGCGCTCTCTGATCGGCATCTGCACCAATTCCCAGAAAGCCTTTTCCATTATCCATAGACGTAAACATATTATCGAAGGTGCTTGCAATCGTACCATAGCTTCCGCTCTGTAAGCTAGTTTCCGCACTCTTCAAAGCATTCTGTGCAGTTTCTGTAAGCGTCTGGATGTTTCCGGTAATCTTCTCCCGGTATGTATCATTCAGAGTGTTGCTTCCAAGCTGTAAGGATTTTGAAAGCTCTGAGCCTTCCTGTCCTCTGACGTACCATCCGGTCTGCTCCTGATAACTCTGATTCTGCGCGTGAGTGATTCTTCCGGCAGCTTCCATGGCATTCAATTCTGAATACCACTGGGTAACATCCGCCTGAACGCTTTCCATTGCGGTCTCACGCTGGCTTCGCATTTCATCCATCAAATCTGTGAACGAACCACTTTCCAGGTCAGCAGCGCTCATATGTCCGTATTTCTGGTTAATCCAGTCCCACTGCGCCTGCGCTTCGGCTTCTTTCCAACGGGCAGTAATGTTATTCATCTTCTCCTGTAATGCACTAATAGCTTCTTCTTCATTCACATCAATGATGCCGTCTTTCAGGGCTTCTGAGACCTTTTGTGACAGCTGGTTGGATAAATCGGATAATTCCAAATTGTCCGCTCTGGCCCATTCCTTGATGTTCTGGGCTAATGTCTGGCCGTCCTCTGTCCCTCCGAGATATGTCTGGACATGAATGTGAGCCGCAAATGTACGACTCTCCAGTTCAGATATCTTACTTTCAACAAAAGTATTAATATTATCCGTATATTCCTGCTGTTCATCAGCTGTCAAAGTGATTCCAACTCTGCTCTTGAACTCAAGGACATCATTTGATTCTAAAGCTTTCTGTGCTTCAGCTCTCAGATTGTCGGCATTCTGTACTTCATTCAATGCCAGTTCGACATTGGTAAGGTACTTCTGATTCAGTATTCCTGCCGCCGCATCTTTGACTTCGCTTGCAGATAATTTAATCTTTCCGAAATGATCTTCAAGACTATTTTCCAACTGTGTCTCGTTATACTTGTCAATTGCAAGTTTGATTCCTATAATCGCTGCTGTAATTCCTGCTGCCGCAAGTCCAACTTTTGCTCCCATAGGAATCATTGAACCCAGATTACCTACGAAATCCATCACATCGTTTGCATTTCCAGCTGCCTCTGTGATGCTGCCAATAGCATCTCCGATAGGAGACAAGGTTTCCACTATGTTTTTCCCTTTTTGAGCAACCGTAGCTGCTCCTTTTGCAAGAATCCCTGCACTTAACCAAGATGTTAATCCCGCTTTTTCACCGCCAGGAAGAATAGCCGCTGCACTCGAAAATAATGTGCCAAGCCCGCTTGATATTAATTGCGCGCCATCTCCAGAAACCCAATTCCCGAACGGCTTTGCGATTATTGAATCCCATGCTATGTCTATCTTTCCAAACAGATCCGCATTCTTCCATTCATCAGAACCGGTCATGTCAGTGATCTTGCGTTTTACGCCTGCAATCTTATCATCTACCACATCCATAACCGCATTGATTCCGTCTGTTATCCCTGGCATTGCATCAGCTATTCCGCCTGCAATATCTCTCAGGTATGGAGATAGACGTTTCCCGAAGGCGTTCTCTGTGCCTTCGATAGCGCTCTGCATTAATGTAAAGGAGCCTTTAAGATTGTCTAACATCGTGTCAGCCATTCCCTCTGCCGCATCCTTTGAATTACCAATCGCTGTACTGAGCTTATTATAGTCTTCTTCAGAAGCATTTATAATTGCCAGCATACCGGCCATGGCTTCTTTACCAAAGATGGTACTGGCAGCGGCTGTCTGCTCAGTTTCAGACAATCCGCCCAAGCTTCCTCGAAGATTATCTATCACTCCTCGAAGGGATTTCATGTTTCCCTCAGAATCTGTAAGGCTGATTCCGTATTTATCCATAGCTGCTGCCATGCTGTCTGTAGGTGCCGCCATGTTTGCCAACGAAGTCTTCAGGGCGGTACCAGCCATACTGCCTTTTATACTTGCGTTGGCCATAAGTCCAAGAGCAAGGGAAGTATCTTCTACCGAATAATTCATTGCGCCAGCTACCGGAGCAACATATTTAAAGGATTCTCCAAGCATTGACACATTTGTGTTGGCATTGGCACTCGCCTGAGCAAGAACATCAGCAAAATGCCCTGCATCACCCGCCTGTAATCCGAAAGCTGTCAGCGCATCTGTCACAATATCGGAAGTCGTACCAAGGTCTTCGCCAGATGCTGCTGCAAGACTCATAATACCGGATATACCATCAATCATCTGTTGTGGCTTCCATCCTGCCATAGCCATGTAATTAAACGCCTCAGCTGATTCTGTAGCCGTAAACTTGGTCGTTGCGCCCATCTCCTGTGCTTTTGCAGTCAGATCATCAAACTCCTGTCCTGTTGCGCCGGATATAGCTTTTACCTGTGACATCATAGACTCGAAGTCCTGGAAGGAATTAACCGATTCTGCCACACCGAAACTGGCACCGATCAACGATGCCCCTTGCACAACCGGATTTTTTGCTGCACTTGCAAGCGCAGAAATAGGAGCGGTTGCCGCATCTATGACACCAATAGTAGCATTAAACACGCTTCCTCCCCATGATTCCGCTGCATCCTGTGCGGCCCGGATAACCGGCGTAGCTTCATCAGATGCTCCAATCTCAGCATCCCCACTCATTCCATCGAAATTCTCCACCGCATCAGAAGCGGCGGATACTACCGGGGTGGCGCTATCGTCTGCTCCTATTTCTGCATCTCCGGAAGTACCGTCAAAATTTTCTACAGCATCCGAAGCAGCATTGACCGTCTGCGTAGCAGAATCATCTGCCGCAACTTCAACTTGTGCCGTCTCTCCGTCTATCTGCTCCGTAGCATTTTCAACAGCTGAAAGAACCGGGGTTGCATTGTCGTCTGCTCCTATTTCTATCTCAGCCGCTACGCCTGATCTACGCTGGAATCGTTGTGCCGCCCTATCCGCTCTCTCGAACGCTCTTTCCATTGCAGTGAGATTCCTGGTCACACTCGACGTTCCGGAACCGGTATTATCGACCACATCAACAGGAATCTCTATCCTTATCGTTTCTGCCAAGTATCTCACCTCTTTTCATTTTTCTTAATATTTTCTTCAATCCATACCTCCGTGGAGGCAAAAAGAAAGGCTCTGACCCCTTCGGGCAAAGCCATTACTTCATCCGGTCTAATCCCCTGTCTCTGGAATATCCAGTGCAACAGGGCTGATTTATAACCGGACCTTATAAGTTTTTTGCTGTATTAACTTTATCTTCTTCTGTGTTATATCCGCAGAGTTCATCAAGTGTAGTAAGAACTTTCTCTTTCTCTCCCGGAAGAAGAGCTGCTTCGATCACGTCAAGTGCGTTGATAATCTTCTTTCCTTTCTTTCTAAGTGCTTCCTGAATATTTTTATTGTTCCATAATTTTTCCTGATCTTCTGCTACAGTTGCATTGTAGATGAGGGAACTGCGGAATTTTGCATTATCCATTCCATCCGTTACTTTCATTCCAGTTCTCTTGTTTTTTGCGTATTTGGTGTACTTTTTCCTGATCTCATACATATCATCATCTGATAATGCATGGACAGAAAAAGCAAAATACAATTTTCCGGAACGAATGATTTTAATTTCCTTCGTTTCTTCATCCACATCATCTGCTGCCTCTAAAATACCATTCAGATAATCCATTTCATTAGCTCTCATATCTTCCTTTAATGCTTCCTCGGCTTCCGCCTCTGTCATATCAATTTCAGTTGTTCTTGGTTCTTCATTTTCGATATTTGCAGTTCTTGCCATGTATTATTTTCCTCCGTTTATAAAAATAAGGGTGGCCAGTTTTAGCCACCCTTGTGTTGACCAGATATCAAATTGTCAGTGATGAACGGGGTTCTACTTCCCCGTTGCAGTGCAGATTATAAGATCTTGATAATGTATCTCCTGTACTTACATTCTGCAGATCCTGGTCACCGCTAAAGATACATTCACGATATGTAATGCGTTCCTGGGAGCCATTACGCCCTTCAATAACTCCATCTAAAGTCATAACCGGGCTTTCTCCTTTATTTACCGCACTAACAACATTGTTGAATAATTCGCCATCCAGAACAACGATCTCCGAAATTGTAATCGTGACTCCAATAGTATTGTTTGTTTCCAGTTCTCTGTTCTGTCCTAATGGCTGATATTTGGTATTATTAAAAGATGTTTTCGACTGAAAACTGCTTACCTGCGCAAACGGAACCCCATCTGCATTGTAAAGCATGGCATCTTTACCTGAACGACTATGTCTCGCGTCTGTTGCAGCACTTGTATTTAACATTCACCTTTCCTCCTTTACTCTGCATTGGTACTGAATCTAAACTTATAGAATGAGTAAATATGTTCCGCAGAATCCTTATCAATGATATCAAGGTCAAAATAACAGTTATCTGCGTCTGCAATATAAGTCGTGCTCTCAGTTACTGTTCCTGCTGTTAATTTTTTTTCTTTGATCATGGCATTGATAATTCCCTGAATTTTTCCAATAATAGTGGCTTTTCCATTTTTATCAGGATCGACTTTTCCAACTAAAGCGTCGGACTGGGCATTTGCTCTGTACAATAACTCATATCTTGTTCTTACACGGCGGATTTTCTTCCAACCTTTATCTTTGTTATCTGGAAGATTGATCAGTGTATTGATTCCAGCATCAATCCATACCTCATCTTCTGTAGACTTACTAAGAACCAAGCATCCCTTCAGTTCCGCTTTTATAATCTGAGTATTTGTAAGCGGTTCTGCAAGATCTACATATCGAGTAATCACCATATGAGTCACTGCCTGATTTGCAGGAGTTGCTGCAATAAGTCCAGCAATCAAGCCGGCAGTCTGATATCCATCCAGAGTTCCCTCATTGATAAAGACTTTTGGATTGAGAACATAAACTATATTCTCACCATCAAATCCTGCTGCCGCATTCATTCTTTCGTCTAAATCTTTGTTATCTTTCTCTGCAACAACTCCAATCCCAAATTGACTGGTTTCATAAATTCTGTCCAGAAATGCCTGTAACAGCGCATGTACTGCTGTATCTTCTGTATCAACACAAATTGTATTGAAGAAATATTTTTCTGCCTGTGAAAAAGCAGCTGAATAATTGGCAGTTGCTACTGTAGGATTCTTTCCTCCCGTAAACGCTGTCTGATTCACATTAGTCATGATTCCTTTTGCAGATTCTTCAAGATTAGCCGTGAAATTCTTTGAATTTGCAAAAGCACTTACAAGACTTGCAGCTTCATTATCGCCTGCTGAAAAATATACTTTTTCAAATTCAGTAGTTCCTGTATAGATAATGCATTCTTTCCTGTCTTTGTCAGTTAAGCGGTTTCTAATAGTTACAGAAAATGGCATCTCTCCTGGATGTTTTGCTGTGATCTTAACTTTTCCAGTTGCAGCTGTAAGACTTACGCTCGCCGCAGCTCCGCCCGTTCCATTAAGGCGACAGCAAATAACTTTCTTTGCACCACCATACAGAACTTCACGAATCAGGTCAGTCGTTAATCCATCTCCGTAGATTGTTGTGTAATCGTCTCCTCTCTCTAAGACTGTTACTTTATCTACTGGTCCAAACGTTGCTTTAAACACAGCTACAACAACTCCGTCAATTGCCCCGAAAGAATCATCGTCACCATTCTTATCTACGTTGAAATAACTTCCTGGTCGAACTTTTGTACCTACTTCAGGAATCTGGAAATATTCCGCCATTATTTGACCTCCTTCTTCATAAATTCTTCGACAAGCTTCTCGGCTTCTGAAACAGTCATGCTTTTCTTTTTTGACAGTTTCAGTGCCACCATCGCGCAATCAGGGCAAGAAAAAAGCTGATCGCGTGCGGCAATCAGCTCATCTACCCCATATTCCGTTTCTTTCTCTGCCGGAAGAACTTCTTTTGTTTCTTCCGGAGCATTTGTTTTCTTTGTTTCTGCCATTGCTTCTCCTTTCAATTTGTGAATTCCATGCCTATTCTTGCAATATTATGTTTTTTCACACTGCATCTGAGACATCCATATTTACCAGTTATAGTCAGCTGTCCCTCTCTGAGGTAATCTGACTTATTATTCAGTTCTAATCCCTGAATAGTCATAGGGGAGTCATCCAGCATGATTATCTCCTCATCTATGGCTACCTTCTGATTGATAGATGCAAGTGTCTTTAACCTTGTGCCAGCTCCCGGATAAATCAGATGTACTGCGATTTTCCCTATAAACCATGAAATCGTATTCATGCAATGCCCTGTTGTATGCGCTAAATGTGCCAACCTACAATAGAACACTGGCGTTTTAGAGGTTTCGACAAAATCTCCAACATTGTCTATGCCAAGCACAATTGTTTCTGGAAATATCTTTTTGATATACGCAGCTACCGCAAGAACCGGATCAGGATCCGTGCTGAATTGCTCTGAGTATTCGAGGATGTCAAATGCCATTTCTTTGCACCACACCTCTTTTCCCTCAATCGCATACGATTCTGTGCGCGCCCATGCCACGCAAAACGGTGCTTCTCCTGCCGGCTTCATCAGTACG
>UMIT01018825.1_pt1 | contig 16311 bp, 17 predicted proteins | sample 1965911 | NCBI WGS metagenome assembly UMIT01 (sample SAMEA4836131, study PRJEB28245) | human gut metagenome | biome: gut microbiome; material: fecal sample | place: Denmark | collected 2008 | reverse complement strand
TGCTAGGACAACAGTCCTAGCACCACTTTGTCTACAGTCTGCGCCCTAAGTTGATATTATATCAACTTAGGGCTTTTTGTTTTGGAGAAATGTCAGAAAGGAGAATGAAACATGACAGCAAAAGAATTAAGACAAATGTATGTAAACTTTTTTAAAGAAAGGGGGCACAAGGAAATCGCGTCAGCGTCACTTCTCCCGGATAATGATCCAACCGTGTTATTTACTATGGCAGGAATGCACCCGTTGGTTCCGTATTTACTGGGCGAGAAACATCCAAGCGGGAAGAGACTTACTGACGTACAAAAATGTGTGAGAACAGAGGATATTGACGAAGTGGGTGATGATACACATTGTACATTTTTTGAGATGCTGGGAAATTGGTCTTTAGGTGACTACTTTAAACAGGAGGCCATTTCTATGAGTTTTGAATTCCTAACGAAATATTTGAACATCCCCGTAGAGCGGTTGGCTGTAACAGTATTTGAAGGAGATGAAATAGCTCCTACTGATGAGGAGACTGTAGAGATATGGAAAAGCCACGGACTTAAAAATGAGCAGATTTTCAGATACGGAAGAGAGTGTAACTGGTGGGGGCCTGCTGGGCAAACTGGTCCTTGTGGACCGGACACAGAGATATTCTATGATATGGGCAAGCCAAAATGTTCTCCAAACTGCGGACCATCCTGCCATTGTGGAAAATATGTTGAAATTTGGAATAATGTTTTTATGCAGTTTAACAAAGAGGCAGATGGTAGCTTTACAGAGCTTGCACAGAAAAATGTGGATACTGGAATGGGATTGGAACGTATGCTAACTATCTTCAACGGAAAAACAAACGTGTATGATACAGAATTGTTTATTCCACTTATGGAAAAGCTTAAAGTGATTTTAGAAGGTGAAGGGAAAATTCTAACCGAAAAGGATAGAAGAATTATATGCGAGCATACTAGAACTATCACATTCATTTTGGGTGATCCTATGAAAATTAGTCCATCGAATACAGAACAAGGATATATTTTGAGAAGATTGATTCGAAGAATCATTCGTTTATTTAAGAAAGCGGATATTACAAACAATTATCTGTGTGAACTATCCGATGTAATTATTCAGCAATACAAAGAAACTTACCCGGAACTCCAAGAGAATAGAGCATTTATTCTAGAGCAATTACAAAAAGAATTTACTTTATTCTCAAAGACCTTAGATGATGGACTAAAAAAAGCAAATAGGTATCTTGATAATATATCAGTAGGCGGAATATTAAGTGGAGAACTGGCATTTAAATTGTATGATACCTATGGGTTTCCGATTGAGTTCACATCAGAGTTAGCTTTAGAAAGAGGATATCACGTCGATATGGATGGTTTTCAAAAGAAGTTTAAAGAACATCAGGAAAAATCCAGACAAGGTGCTGCCGGAAAGTTTGCGGGAGGGTTAGCGGATAATAATGAGCAGACCGCAAGACTCCATACAGCAACACATCTGCTAAATGGAGCATTAAGAGCAGTGCTTGGAAATGAGGTCTCTCAGAGAGGTAGCAATATTACTTCCGAGCGTTTACGTTTTGATTTTTCTTTTGGAAGGAAGGTAACAAGGGAGGAACTTACACAAGTTGAAGCAATTGTTAATGAAGCTATTCAAAAAAATATAGATGTGATTTTAGAAGAAATGACACCTGAGAAAGCATATGAAGAAGGGGCTGTCGGTGTATTTTCTGGTAAGTATGGGGAGATAGTAAAGGTTTATACAATTCCCGGCTATTCCAAAGAAATATGTGGTGGACCGCATGCTCATAATACAGGAGAACTTGTTTCATTTAAAATCTTAAAGGAGCAATCATCTTCAGCTGGCGTCAGAAGAATTAAGGCAGCAATAGGAAAGAAATAAAGTTTTAATTCTGTTTTAAAAAAATAAATGGGCAATTATAACTCTCTTGCAAGGGAAAATCGTTGTTTTAGTAATAGGCTAAAACAACGATTTTTCTTTTCCTCATTGTTCGCTAAAATATCCGTACAAAGCTCCGTCGTCCATTCAGGACCAAGCTGTTCCTGCAATTTGCTTATAAGTTTGTCGTAAAAGTTTTTTATGTCATAGAAAAATCCTCCTGTTTTCGTAATGTTTGTTATGCTGTTTTCAAAATCATGTGATGTTCCTTGTCAATCAATGAATTGCCGTCCAATGTTTCGGCAAACAGATTTTTCTGCCCAGTATGTTTTGTAGACCAGATACGGCTTGCTTTCCGCAAAGCAAGATTTAACGTATTCTGACAAGTTACCCGAATCGGAGTAAGCGCTACCTTGATGCTTCCGCTTCCATCATGGGATTTAAAAAATACCAGATATGAGTCAATCCAGTCACCTATTATCTCGTATCGTTGCGGCAACTTTGCTAAAATCCATGTTTTCCTGCCATCCTGCAACATGCCGGCAGTTTCATACCGAACACCTTGTCCAAGCAATGCATCCGTAAATGCAAAAGCTTCGTGATTCTGCACCACCTTGTATTTGTCTGTCACAATACCAAGCAGGAAATCGTCCGTATTTCTTAAGTTTGCTCGAAATCCGGCAATCGGGATTCCATTGTCTGCGGTCATTGTTTGCTGATAAACGCACCAGTCTAAGCCTGACATGGTAAGTGCTTCTCTAGATGAGCGTGCCTCTGTCACGTTTACTCCAAGACCTTTCCAAGTTGGTTTTCGTAAAGAAAAATTTGTTTCCATCATAAGTACCTCCATTCTAAGTTTGTTTATGGTTATTCACAAAGATAATATATAAGTGTACCAAAGAAAAAACACAGAAACCCGGAATGGATTTCTGTGCAATAACTTTTCTATGTTACTATGTTCCTTTGCGAGTGGACGCTTGAAGAACGCCCTTCATAGAGATAGTATATGGTTGTAGTTTTTTGTTTTCGCAAGATGATTCAGAATATGCCATCTCAAAATAGTCCCTTGTTACTAAAATTTTCTCCAAAGCATCTACTTTTATCCCGATTCTACCCATGTGCCTTAGCAGATAAAATGCTCTTTTATCCTTATTTTGTTTTCAGTTGAATTGCCTCGGCTGCTTGTTTTACGAAAGATTTCATGGAATTTGTAAAATGCGTGTTTGGGCTGACATCTTGGCAAAATAGAGAAAGTTGTAGTGGTCTGGTTAATAGTAAAACTAAGTTGGGTTACTAAGGATTTCTATTTATCCCACTCTACGCCATCTGGATATTCTGAACATTTATTTCTCACTTTACCTACCGAATAATTTTGTATTTCCAAATGCAAATAAACTTCTTTATCTTTATGCACAATCTTATCGTTCATTGACATAATCATCATTTCAAATTTTTCTCTGTACGGAACATCAATTCTATTTCTAATATAAAAATCAACAATAAATGTATTAGATTCCTTTTCCTCCCAAAATGATTTATCTGCATAAAAATATATTCTTTCTTTTTTCAAAGCAGGAAGTTCTATTTTTCTACTAGACAGCCCCAACATGCAATTCGTCCATTTTTCCTGTCCATTAATATTTTTTGCTTCATTAAAGCAAATGCTTTCAAATCCATTGGAAATATTATATAGTTCTAGTTCTATTCCCCATGCCTCTCCATCAGTATATTCTCCAACTTGAATACTCAAGCAATCAGGATTAATACATACTGAATTAAATCCTTTTATTGGTGCTCTCCATTTTGTAACTACAAATGATGGTCTCATGTCTAAATTTTGTCTATTTTCTTCCAACTCAAGTAATCTTTTTGAAATATTATTTGATATATCGGTTTGATTAATTGAATATTCACTTAGTTTTATTGCATTCTTAGCTATTTCTTCTGACTCAAGTGCACATTGATTTGCCTCTTCTGCAATTTTATTTGCCCTATTAGTTTGCCAAATAGTTACAAGTGCTAATATAATAGTCGGAATAGCAGCCAGACAATTTCCTAAGTAATCCAGTAACCCATCTGCAGTTATTTTTGAGCATACTTTTCCTGATTTTACATGTACAATAATAGGTGTAACAATCATAACAACAACAAGAAGAATTACTACCACACCAGTACAGATTATAAAATCTTTTTTCTTTTCTAAATTATCATTGCTTGTTTTTTCTTTTTTAATCATAGAATCCCCTCCTAAAAGCCTCGTGATGATTTAGATGCAACATGTATAGCACTACCATCCTTTTTAGCTATAACCTCGCCTCTTTGTACAATTTTTTTACGTATTTCTTCATAATCAACTGTTGACGATGGCTTTATTCTTATTTGGATTGCCGTTCCATGAACTTTTGTATCAATAGAATTGTGTTCAATAATACCATTTCTTTTTTTTACACGTATTGCACTATCCCCACTTGCTATAATAAAACTAGCATCCAATTCTGCACACATTTCACTAACCATGTACAAACCATATCCCGAATTATCCCATTCACTTCGATTAAAATTTCTGCATATATTTGTTCCTGAAACACCAGGTTTTAAAGATAATCTAATTGCATTTTCATCGGTGTTTGCCTCTTTTATATAATTAACATTTTCTCGTAAACTATCCTTTATTCCAATACCTTCGTCCATTATTGCTAATTCTACCAAATCGTAGGTTGGCCAATATTGTGCACAATACCAAATAATATCAGATTTACTATGTTCAGGAATATTTCTTATTATTTCACGAATAACAAATGATAACCATTTTTCAAATTCATGATTCCCCTGAGCCACTATAGAAGCCATTATTTTTGCTTTCTTGTCAATAACCTCTTGTATAACATCATAATTCTCTATACCTTCTTTTTTCAAATCAGCAACACTCATTTTGGTAATACAAGAATACTTGCTGTTTCCTCTTGATATTTCAACTTCTTCTCCTTGACTCAATCCACACGCCTTAAAAAACTTCATATGATTTGCATACGTATTGTTGCAGTTTCTTGCGTAACAATTTAGTTTATTTACCTCATTTACTCTATTTCGTATTTCATGAGATACAATAAGCATTGGAAAAGGATCACATGTTTTTATATTTCCAAAATCAAAACATATTTTTTCATCAGTGTTATTTAAATTCATATGATTTAGAGATTCACAAAATTCCAAAGCACTACTAGCCACTAAATTAGGTACATTTATATTCATTTCATCACATATAATCCAATTATCCTCTTTTGAGGATAATGGATTATTCTCCTTTCTCCCAAATTCTTGGGTTTTATTGAATACTCCATTATAATACTTAAAGCACTGTAGATCTGTATCTATTTTATTAGCAAAGAAATTAATCAGAGTCATCTAGGCATTGGAGAGGCAGGATGTAGAATTTAATGTTCAAAAACTCCGCTAATATCTTCTCTACATACATTTATCTGTCGCATCTGAAATACGATGTATTCAGATGTTCTTTCAAAGTTACCCTTTTTTACAAGTACAACTTTTTTCAAAAACCTCTTGACTATTTATAGTTTGTCATCTCCTCATCAATTGGTATTTGCACCATTGCAACAAGGGCAGGAAACGCATCCGGTCTCTTTACACGAATTCCTGATGGACGAAACTGTATGTATCCTTCCCAAATAGATGTTATACTTGTTCCTGCTTGCCACTCAAATTTTCTATTTGTTGGCGTAAATTCACTAAGATAATTCCATTTTTTTAGCCAACTATCAATAAAAATTTTATTATCATCATACAACTTTCTATTCTTACAACAGAATTCTGCTTTCCACTCTGGCAAATCATCCAAAGGATAATCTGCACCAAATTCTGTAGCCCAAACTGGAAATCCGATTACTTTAAGGTTTATTCCTTGATAAAACTCATTCCAGCAATTTAAAACTTCTTCTTCTTGCTTACTAATATAATATTTCTTATCCACTTCTTCATCAAAAATTCCCGACTTATATGCATTTAATGAAGATTTATCTTTTTTATCAGGCACTTCAAACGTCAACTCCCCATCATATATTTCTTTTCTTATCCCAAAAATATATACCCTTTCTCTTAATTGTGGTACCCCTAACTGATGTGGGCTCATCACGATTGCTTTAAAATTATATCCAGCCTCATCTAACTCTTTTTTAATAACATTCCATGTATTATGATGATCATGTGTCAACAAATTTCTAACATTTTCCAGGACAATAAACCTAGGTGTTTTTGCCAATAATATACGTTTAATTTGAAAAAAAAGTGTTCCTTTAGTTGGATCTTTAAACCCCATTTGTTTACCAGCTTTTGAAAATGCCTGACAAGGAAATCCTGCACACAATACATCATGATCTGGAATCATTTCATTTTTAATATCATTAATATCATTTTCTGAATTTAAGCCATAATTTTTTTTATATGTATTTATTGCGCTTGGATCTATTTCCGAAGCCAAAACACACTTTCCGCCAAGATTTTTCATCGCTTGATGGAATCCACCTATTCCAGCAAATAAGTCTATAAACGTAAACTCACTCATATATTCATCCTTCTTTTCCAGTATTGTACACTACCAGAAACTTCTCTTAAATTTATTTTAATTCATATTTTATCACATTACCCATTTTATTACTAGCCTTTTCCCAATGTTTTTATTGCATCATTTTCTAAATAATTCTTGCAATAAGTTTTTAAATGTAACCACACCAATCACTCTAACCATTTATATGATATCTTCCCAATCGTGCCGATTATATAATAATCTTCGAACTTCCATAATCTTACCGTTGTCCTCATCATCAATAACAACGTAGTATACAATATAATTTTTTACATATATTCTATAATACGAATACTTTCTTTGTCTCTTGGAATGAAATATTTCAAAACTCTCACAAACAGGCAAACGGTGTAATATCGCAATCTCGATTGCGTCAATTAAATCACTCGCAGCCTTTTCATTTGATAATTCATTTTTTATATATGAAGTAATTTCATTTACATCATCAAAAAAAATAGGCAGATATCTGAGCTGGTATTTTTCGTTATTCATGAACTGCCTCCCTTAATTTTGCGAACATTTCTTCATGTGAATATCTTTCATTTGTCTCTTCTGCCATTTTATCTGCAACATCCAACGCATCTTCTATGGATTCTGTCAGTTTGGAATACGCCTCTATACTCATTACCACCATAGATCCATATCCATTTTTTGTCAGATATACTGGTGCTCCGTTTTTAACTGTACTTTCTATTTCTGTAAATTTATTCCTTAAATCAGATACTGGTCTAATTTGTATCATAGCAACCATTCCTTTCTTATCATAATATTGATAAAGTAACGCCATCCTCTATTTATATTATATACAAATTTTCCTATAAATTCAACAAAAATATTTTTTATCAAACATACATAAATATCTGCTGTTGGTAATCTTGCTAATAACCTGCTAATACAACCATGCCAAAACACCCCAAATCACACAAAAAAGAAAAATATATGAAAAAACTCAGAATTGTATCAACCTGCGAAGCCACAGGCATTCCAAGTACTTTTACACCACCTGCCAACACTACTGAAAACTCGCATCAAAGTTCTCCTAAGGGGCAGTTGTAGGTTCGATTCCTACTGGGAGTACTCGCGAAGTCAAAAAGCCATGCAGAGAAGAGAAGTTTAACACCATTCAAGCTTGCTTGAATTTGGTGTTATGACTTCTCTTCTCTATAGGGCGCATGCCCAAAACACACATGGAATTTACTTTTATTTCCTAAACATATTCAAAGATACCTTGAATAGCATCCGATATATTAACCATCTCTGAAATTGGCAATCTGTCCACTTTTTTGTAACCGCGAAATGACATATCTAGCAACGCCAGTTTTTCACACTGTATATAGCCTTCATTTTCTTCTGTAGACATCCATATATGAAGTGGACCCGCAGTCGAATTTTTAATAATCGGACATCCAATTATTTCACCGCTTGTATTAAAAAAATCTTTGCTAACCACCAATACAGGATGTTTTATTTTTTCAATCTTAAGAATATCTCCTTGGTGTAAAGACGCCATTACCACACCTCTCTTCCAACCGGTTCGCCCCAATCATATTCGCCGTCAAGCATTAACTTTCCATCGTATTCAGCAGCTCTGTCTTCCAACGTTTTATGCCGAAATTGTCTTGCCAAAGTAATCACCCCATCTGATACCTCAACATCCAAGAATTCATTTAATTTGATTCCCGCACTTTTCAACACTTCTTTGGATAAACGAATCCCTTGACTATTTCCCCATTCCTTCACTTGTGCCTGCATATAGATTCCTCCTTACATTTGGTATATACATAGTGTATACCAAACAACAAAAAATATCAATAAGTTTGTCGGTATACTCACACGTATATTCGCCTTGCTAATATATTGCTCCTTTGCTAATACAGCTACCAAAAAACTCGCATCAAAGTTCTCCTAAGCGGTAGGTCGGAGGTTCGAATCCTCTTGGGAACGCTAAAAGCCGTTGGTTTGAAACTTTTTAAGTTCTGCACCAACGGTTTTCTTTTTACAAAGAGTCGAAAAAACACAGAAATCCGGAATGGATTTCTGTGCAATATTATTTCTAGGTTACTATGTTCCTTTGCGACAGGACGCTTGAAGAACGTCCTTCATAAGGTTGTGACATGTTAAATCCTCTTTCTTAAATTTGCAAATACTTCTTTGGCAGGTTTTGATTCATTTGCTTTTGCCTGTAAAAGTCCTTTTTCCATCATTGAATTAAATTGAGTGTCTGATAATTCATCTCTTGTTTCAATTGTTTTAGGAAGATTTAAAGCAAAAGGAATTCCGTTATTTGCAATTACTTGTCTATAGGTCATGTCAATAAAGACGGAAACAGGTATACCTAACTTTTCTAAAATGGCTTCTGCCGATTCTTTGATATCCGGTTGAATTCTTGCTGTTACATTTGCTGTTTTTGTTGCCATAATAAGCACCACCTTTCAACAACCTGCAAATAACAGATTAGCAGACAAATCTATCAACCCTTATTTATCATTTCCGCTATTTTTAAAGCAACATAAAATTTGTCAAGATTATGATTCGCATCATGTAATCCTTCAGAAGTATATTCCAACTGGTCAACAATATCACCTGTTACCAAAAAATCATAAAGTTCTATATTATAAAAATCACATACAGCCTGCATACCTGCAAGTTCCATTTCAACTGCAATACAGCCCTCCGATTTTCTTTTTTCAACAAGGTTCCGGGTTTCTCTGTATATCGCATCTGTAGTCCATACTTTTCCCATTACATACGGCAACTCTAATGCTTTAAAAATATTTTCCATAACCTCCGCATTTTTAATTTGTATATAATCTTTCGGAGATGCATAATGGTAAGACATTCCCTCATCTCGATATGCTTCGTATGGAATAACATATTTCCCCTTTGTTGTCTCTTTATCAAGTGAACCCGCAGAACCAAACAAAATGAATTTTTTGGCACCTGTCATCCAGTTTACCTCAATAATATCTGTTCCCGAAAGAGATGCACCAATTTCAGAAAGATAAAAAGCTATTTTTAGATTATTTACGTTCAATAGATAAACAGGCTTTATTCTATTAGCCGCTTTCATCTCACCAATCTTTTCATTTTCAAAAAGTTTCAAAACAGCTGGAAATATCTCTCTTGAAAATGTTGCTATTGCAATATCGCAGATTTTCCCCTTTTCTCCAAAAAAAGACGATGGTGTTATTATAGCTTCACTTTCCATATCAAACGAATCACTTATCATTTTTATACAACACCCCCCTCCTTATATCATTAACAACCTCTTGTGCATCCCTATATCTTCCAGCGTTAGCCTGTTGGCGAGTAACATATTGAACCTTTACCAAGTTTTCTTCTGACAATCGTTCCATCATGTCAACTGTTGCTTCTAGTGTACTCATAATAAATCACCCACCTTCAAATTACTAAATATATATTAGCATTATATCTCAAACAATTACATTTCTCAACATTTTAAGAGAAAGAAAAAGATTTTCCAATTCTGTTTGAATTTATTTTAAGCTTCAAATTTCAAAACCACTAACTCTCCCCCCCAGCATACACTTTTGCACCTTTTTCTTTTTTAACCGTATAAACAAACTTACCGAAAGAACATACCTTATGGAAAATAGCAAGAAACGCTCTGTCACATATGCGACACGAATCGTGTCATCTTTCTATTACATTCTGATTAAAGTAATACAATTCAATCACTTTCATCATCTCCTCTCTCATCCATCCAGTAGTCATAAGCTTCCTCGTACCCATAATCATATGCCTCTTCACTTTCATCATCCCCAAATTCATCATATGCAAATTCTTCTGCATAATCAGAAGCATAATCATCCGGATCATCGTAATCCTCAACACCATTTGTTATCTTTTGATTTACTTGCGGTTTTTGCGTTGGGTAGTAGCTTGTACGGTCACTATCAGACGCACTGGTATCATCCGAATCGGCGTCGTCATGCAGAGCCGATGATCTGCTCTTGCCTCTTGAACTGCCAAAAATTCTCGAATCATATGATGAATGAGAACCCGAATAATTATAATCATAAGATGAACCTTTTTTTCGGTTCGCCTTATAGCCCTCTTCCGATACAAACCAAGTTCCCGGAAGAAGACACACCGCTATAATTATCGCAGTAATTTTTACAGCCTTCCGAATTTTTCTCATGCGTTCCTCATTACCTCCATTGGCTTTATGGAATGTAATTCGGTTTGTAATTATAAACACATCAATTACCGTACAAATAAGTGCCATAATTAAAATTGGAAGTGGTTGATGAACATCATTTACTACACTTAGAAATGCCACAATCGGCATTTCAATCAAAATAAAACCAAATATCAATAATAAAAATGTCATATGAAACTCTCCCTTCTCTTGTATGTTCTTAAGGTTATCTCCTTACTGTCAACAAGATTATAGCGCCTCTCATTGTACTATATTCCGTACACCTATCCATACATAACCCACCCATTGACCTAACTCGCAAAAGCTTCTCTTGCGGTCAACCAAAATCCTGCCTTCCTTTGACCAATTCTACTCCTCCGCCCAGGCAAGCGCACAGCGTACGGCACGCTTCCATCCGGCTAATTTTTCATTTCGCAATTCTTCCGGCATATCTGCCACAAACGTTTTAGATAGTGCCCAGTTTTTACGGATATCGTCCACATCTTCCCAGTAACCTACGGCAAGTCCCGCCAGATAAGCAGCACCCAGTGCGGTTGTCTCTACACACTCCGGGCGAAGCACATCAACACCTAGTACATCGGATTGAAACTGCATTAAGAAATTATTGTTCGATGCCCCGCCATCGACTTTAAGACTGACAATATCGACACCAGATTCCTGCTCCATAATTTTCAAAATATCGTAAGTCTGATATGCCATCGCTTCTAGGATAGCACGCACAAAATGCTCCTTTTTACAGCCTCTTGTCAACCCTGCAACCGTTCCTCTTGCGTATGGATTCCAATATGGGGCACCAAGGCCGGTAAATGCAGGAACCACATAGACACCATTCGTATCTTCCACCGCATTGGCAAATGCCTCTGTCTGAGCAGCATCTTTCACTAACTCCATCTCATCACGCAGCCACTGCACACCTGCGCCAGCCACAAAAATACTACCCTCCAGCGCATATTGAATCTTATTTTCAAAACTTGCTGCAATCGTAGTAAGCAAGCCATTTTTTGAACTTACTGCTTTTTCTCCTGTATTCATCAACAAAAAGCAGCCGGTTCCATAAGTATTTTTCACTTCCCCCGGCATAAAACAGCACTGTCCAAACAACGCCGCCTGCTGGTCTCCTGCTGCTCCGGCAATCGGAATTTTCCCACCGAGCAGGCTCAAATCCGTGCATCCATAAACACAGCTGGATGGCCGAACCTCCGGAAGCATAGATTTTGGAATATGAAAATAATCTAAAATATTGTCATCCCAACGCAAATTATGAATATCAAACATCATCGTTCTGGACGCATTTGTGTAATCAGTTACATGAACAGCACCCTTCGTCAAATTCCAAATCAGCCAGGTATCCACCGTCCCAAAAAGCAAATCACCTGCTTCTGCCTTCTCCCTCGCTCCTGTAACATGATCCAATATCCACGCAATTTTCGATGCAGAAAAATAAGCATCCGGAACCAGTCCTGTCGTCTTTTGTACATAATCAGCCAGACCATCTTTCACCAGTTTTTCAATGTCATCTGCTGTTCTTCGGCACTGCCACACAATCGCATTGTAAATAGGCTGTCCTGTATGCCGGTCCCAGACAATCGTCGTCTCTCTTTGATTCGTGATGCCAATCCCCGCTATATTTTCGCCGGTTACACCAATTTTACTCATCGCCTCTGTCGCAACAGATAACTGCGAAGCCCAGATTTCCATAGGGTCATGCTCCACCCATCCCGCATGAGGATAAATCTGTTCAAATTCTTTCTGCGCCATGCCGCAGATATTTCCCTGCTTGTCAAACAAAATACAGCGTGAACTTGTCGTTCCCTGGTCCAGTGCTAACACATACTTTTTCATGTAAAGCCTCCCCAATTTTTGTTATTTATTATACCATTCCCCTTTTCTATGCGCAAATCTAAAGCAGCAAAACTTCCATGGTTTACACATATTTTTAGTGTGTTATAATAAATTTACATCACAAAACCACATTGGAGGCCATCGTATGAAAGTTGTCGTTGCCATGGATTCTATGAAAGGCAGTTTAAGTTCTTTAGAGGCAGGAAATGCCGTATCGGAAGGAATACACCGCGTATTTCGCGATGCAGAGGTAACTGTCTGCCCTTTGGCAGATGGCGGAGAGGGAACCGTAGAAGCCCTTACCCTTGGAATGAACGGAACAATCGAAAAAGTCAATGTCACAGGACCGCTTGGCTCCATGATAGAAGCTTCTTATGGCAGAATTGCAGAAAGCAACACAGCAATTATTGAAATGTCCGCAGCCGCAGGAATCACGTTGGTAAACGAATCCGATAGAAATCCACTTCACACGACAACATATGGCGTTGGGGAACTGATAAGAGATGCAATAAACAAGGGATGCCGCAAATTTATTGTTGGTATCGGGGGAAGTGCGACCAACGACGGGGGAATCGGCATGCTCGAGGCTCTCGGCTACGGCTTTTTAGATGCCGATGGAAAACAAGTTCCATATGGAGCAAACGGACTAGCCTTAATAGAAACGATAACCGATGAGCATGTTATGCCAGAACTGAAAGAATGTAAATTTAGAATTGCATGCGATGTAACAAATCCGCTGTGTGGTGCTAATGGATGTAGCGCTGTTTTTGGTCCACAAAAGGGTGCAACACAAACGATGATTGCCAAAATGGATACATGGCTTATGAATTATGCAAAAAAGACAAAAGAAAAGTATTCCGGCGCCAATCCAAATCGGGCAGGTACCGGAGCAGCCGGAGGACTTGGATTTGCATTTTTATCTTATACAAATGCCGTTTTAGAATCCGGCGTTAAAATTATTCTTGAAGAAACCAAGTTAGAATCTTTTATTAAAAATGCTGATTTTGTAATAACCGGTGAGGGACGATTAGATGGACAGACAGTAATGGGAAAGGCGCCAATTGGCGTAGCAGAAATTGCAAAAAAATACGAGAAAAAAGTTCTTGCTTTTGGCGGATGCGTCGCAGAAGATGCCACATTGTGTAACCAATATGGCATCGACGCATTTTTCCCTATATTGCGCACGGTAACAACGCTGAAAGAAGCGATGGACTTTAACCATGCAAAAGAAAATTTAAGTGCTGCCGTTGAGCAGGTTTTTCGGTTGATTCAGAGTTTTAAGTAAACTTACACCCTTCCTAATTCGCCCCTTCTTCCAATCCATCCTTAGGTAACTTACGCAAAAACACAACAGCAATTGGCATTGATATGGCAGATGCCAGAATATCCGTAGCCGGCTGTGTCCACTGAATTCCCCGTAGTCCAAAAAGCGTACCAAGAATTAACAAAACCGGAATATAAATTGAACCGCTTCTAAATGTCGCTAAAATCGTTGCTCTCCCTGCTTTACCAATTGATTGAAACAACATATTGGCACAGACACTAAAAGGGACTGCCACCTGTGACGCACATTGAATCACAAGTGCATAATACGCAATATCATATGCATCCTGATTGGATAAAAACTGCATGATAATCTCGCTGCGAAAAACAAACACCACTCCTGTAAATACTACCAAATTAGCCAGTCCAAAAAATAAGGTAAACCAAAACGCCTTGCGCAGCCTCGTATATTTTCTTGCTCCATAATTGAACGACGAAACCGGTTGAAATCCCTGACCAATTCCGAGTGCCACACTGAAAATAAACATAAAAATTCGTGATACAACACTCATCGCAGCAATTGCTGCATCTCCATAAACAGCCGCTTGCGCATTCAATACCATCGTCGAAATACTTGCAAGTCCCTGACGCACCATACTTGGAAAACCGGACGCAAGAATACTTCCAAAGACACTTGCTTTCTTCGTAAAATACCGAATGGACAAACTGCTTTGTGTCTTACCGCACAACAAAAAATATAGTAAAATACCAAAAGATATATACTGTGAAATCATAGTCGATAAAGCAGCACCACGAACTCCCATGTGAAGCCCAAACATGAAAAATGCGTCCCCAGCCATATTCAACACACCACCGGATACCAGACCAACCATCGCAAGACTTGCATAACCCTCATAGCGCAAAATATTGTTCATTACACAACCTGTCGCCATCGCCGGTGCAGAAAGCAAAACATAAAAAGCATATATTCTTGCATATGGTAAAATTGTCTCTGTACTTCCCAGTAACCGGCACAAACCATCTAAATTGAAAATACCAAACACACTAACGGCTGTCCCTGCAAACAGCGCCAAGTAAAATCCTGTTGCCGAAAATGCACGTGCCCGCTCCTTTTTATGTGCCCCCAAAGCCCTGCTGATATTTGTTCCTGCGCCCTGTCCAAACATAAAACCGAACGCCTGAATAATTGCCATTAGACCAAACACGATACCAACTGCTCCGGTCGCACTTGTTCCAAGCCGGCTGACAAACCAAGTATCTACCATATTGTAAACATTCGTAATCAGCATACTAATTGTCGTCGGAAGCCCCAGTTTCATAATTAACCGGCACACCGGTTCTTCCGTCATTTTTCGATATTGTTTTTCCTCACTCGAAAGCTGCTCCGTGTTCTCTTTCATCGCCGCATACGGCCTCCTCACAAATCCATATCCTTGAATTTACCATTCCACATAATCTTTCATTGAAAAATCTGTGTCTATTATATTGATAAACACAGATTTTGTCAATTTATCTTGATTTCCCGCAATTAATTTGGCACTTTCCATACTTGTCACACAACTCAGCTAATTCATCAGCAAAGTATTTTCCACAAATTGCTTTTATTCGATTCAAACTACAAACGACATTCTCAACATAATTGCTGAATCATCTATTCCCGCTTCTTCAATCTTTTTTTGTGCATCCTTTTTGTTATACAAAAAGCACCAACTAAAACAATTAAGATGCCACCCACCACACAAAATCGTATTCTTTTTTTCTGCAATTCTTTCTTTACATCCGGGGCAGTATAACGTTTATCAAACGAATTTTTTAACCACTTATCCTTATCATAATCATATATTTCTTCGTTCACTCTTTGCTCGCCCGTATTTACAAACCATTCTAATTCTGCTGCAAGTACCCTTGAATCGTCCTTACTTGGCAAAATGCGAACCTTATTATCTGCTTTAAGAGCAACTTTGTAATAGTAATATACAGCACGACATTGTGTAATACCATCTTTATTCTCCATAAATTTTGCCGAAAAGAGAATACAATCTCCCTTCTTATACTTTGCAGTATCCACCCCTTGCAAATTTACATGGTCTTCGCAAATCTTCCCCACAACAATTCGCACAACATCAATACTTATAAAATTTTGATTGTTATGTACCTCACTTACCCTGCCAATAATCAATGCATCTTGAGGTGGTTCATTATTTATCGTAAAAGATATTTCGTCCCCTGCATACACAGTATCCTTATGCAATAATATAAAAAATGCTAGGATAATAACTTTTAAAATTGTTTTCTTCATCCGAATCCCCCTTGCGTATAAATCAACCTCTTTAATACAACGATTTAACCTTCATAAATGTTGCAATACACTTTATTCAATCATTTTTTGCATATAAAGTGTTTTTATCTTTTTTTGAAATATATTTTCTCCTCAAGAAATAGCATAATAAAACACTGCCAACACATACTACAAAAACAATTAAGCCATGACATTTTTTTCTCATAACATCCTCACCTC
>UMIT01039300.1_pt1 | contig 16716 bp, 14 predicted proteins | sample 1965911 | NCBI WGS metagenome assembly UMIT01 (sample SAMEA4836131, study PRJEB28245) | human gut metagenome | biome: gut microbiome; material: fecal sample | place: Denmark | collected 2008 | reverse complement strand
CTGTCGTCGGGCATCGATTCTCCGGTGGCGACCTGGATGCTCGCGCGTCGCGGCGCGGTGTGCGTGCCGGTACATTTCTCCGGTCGTCCGCAGACGCCCGATACGAGCGAGTATTTGGTGCAGGACATCATCCGTGCGCTTGAGCCGGGTGTCCAGATCGGCCGCCTGTACGTGGTGCCGTTTGGCGATTGCCAGCGTGAGATTTCCGTTACCTGTCCCAGCAACCTGCGCGTGATCATGTATCGCCGCATTATGTATTCGGTTGCCGAGCGCATTGCGCATATCGAGGGCGCCAAGGCCATCGTGACCGGCGAGTCGCTCGGTCAGGTTGCCTCCCAGACGCTCGAGAACATCATGGCCGTCAACGAGGCCGTCAAGATCCCCGTGTTCCGTCCGCTCATTGGTTCTGATAAGCAGGAGATCATCGCGCGTGCCCAGGAGATCGGCACGTTTGATATCTCGACCGAGGCGGCTCCCGATTGCTGCACGCTGTTTATGCCGCGTCGTCCCGAGACGCACGCCAAACTCGATGCCGTGCATGAGGCATGGGAGCTGTTCGATCACGAGGAGATGATTGAGCGTTTGCTCAAACAGACCGAGTATATCGACTTCGAGAGCAACACGTATAAGGCCCCTAAGACCTTAAAACGCAAGCATTCCGAGCTCGCTCCACGTGAGATTTACCAAGATCACGAATAATGTTGTGTATAGACCGGCGGTGGTTTTGCATCGTCGGCCTTTTTCTATCTGGGCATTAGGCGATAAACGGTTCATTTGTTGACGTGTGCCTGAATAAATGGACACTTTTCCGCAAGGTTTTGGTCAGCTTTTGGTTTGACCGCGATAACCGGTGTGGTCGTGCGGAGGCTGCGACGTTCGTTTCCTGACACGATGGTGTTGGGAGGTGTTTGCTATGGCGCAGCGCGAGCAACACGAACGGGTTAAACGGATGGACCGCTGGGCAGAAAAGCTGCTCGGCCATAAGGCGATGGTCGTGGCGATCCTGGTTGTCATTGCCGCCGCGAGCGGCTTGGCGATGGCAGGTTTTGGTGGTCACTCCAGCGACGTATCGTTTGAGCGTAGTGATGAGGCGAGCGCCTCGGATGTGCGCGGGGCCGGGGTTGCCTCTCCTGACGATGCCGATGAGCCGTCTGCCAAGAGCTCTTCTGCTGCCGAGGTGTACGTCGATGTTGATGGCGCCGTTGTGAAGCCTGGCGTGTACCGGCTTAAAGATGGAGCACGGGTGTCCCAGGCGATTGATGCCGCCGGAGGGCTTACGGCCGAGGCGGATGTGACGGGTCTTAACCGTGCGTCCAAGATCACCGATGGTCAAAAGATCTATGTGCCGATGGTAGGGGAGCAACAAACGGCTGCGGCCGTCGGCGGCGCCGAAAGTGGCGCTTCCACGACCCCTGGTACAGGGTCTTCGTCGGGACTTGTGAATATCAATACGGCAAGTGCGGCGGAGCTGCAGACGCTTTCGGGCATCGGGCCTTCTATGGCCCAGTCAATTATCGACGAACGGACGCAAAACGGGGCCTTTGCCTCGGTCGATGACCTTATGCGCGTATCGGGGATCGGTGAGAAGAAACTCGCCAAAATTAAAGATTGCATCTGCGTATGAGTGCGACCGAGCGCGAGCATGTGATGCCACCGCGCCCATTGATGCCGTGGACGATAGCCCTTTGTGCCGGCTTGTGTGCGAGCTGTGGGTTAGTGCTTAACATGGCGGCCGATGCGCTGCTGGGAGAGCGGGCGGCGCCCGTCACATTGCTTATGGCCATTCCCGTTGCGGCAGCAGGGTGCATCGTATTGACTCGGTCCTGCATGCGCCTTGTGCGGTGGAGGCGATGGCTGTATGCCGCGGCCCTCGGCCTCGTGGCGGGAGCGGTCGTGTCCGCAGCTTGGGCGATAGGGGCGCTGCGCGCTTCGAGGGCGCTGGATAATCGGGCTGCGAGCAGTCTCGAGTTTGTTGTGTACGGCGACCCGTCCATCAATGACGGTGCGTACTCCTATACCTGCGATGCGTATGCGGGCGAAAAGCGTTTGGGTCAGGTACGGCTGTCGTGTGATCGCGAGCTCGGCGCCGGTTCGCATGTACGTGCTATCGGTCGAATTTCGCGCTTTGAGAATGATGCGTATGGGCGCTCACGCGTGCTTCAGGGCGAGCTTCGAAAGGTTAAGGTCATCCGGTTGGTATCGGTTGATGAGGGCTCTCTAGGGCCGTTGACCAGGCTTCGAAACGAGCTCCTTGCCGTAATCGCGCCCGCGACCGATCCAGCGCGCTCGCTCATTGCCGGTGTCGTCTGCGGCCGTTCGTCCGAGCTGCGCGCCCAGCCGGCGGGCGATTGGTTTTCGGTAACGGGCACCGCACATCTCGTCGCCGTCTCGGGCAGCCATCTTGCGATCGTCGGGTTTGTGATTGAGAGCGCCCTGCAAAAGACTCGCCTCTCTCGTGGGCTGCAGCGGGGACTGTTGGTGCTGGCCCTTGCTGCCTATGCCGTTTTTACGGGCGCTTCGCCCTCGGCCGTGCGCGCGTGCTGCATGGTGGCGGCGTCGCTTGTCGCCAACGGCGCCGGGCGTCGTCGGCATGGCCTCTCGGCTCTATTTTTGACCATGGCAATCTTTGTGTTGCTCCGGCCGACAGTACTGTTCGAGATGGGTTTTCAGCTATCGTGCGCCAGTGTTTTTGCCATCCTTTGTTTTTGCCCCTACGCTACCTACGCCTTGGGCGAGCTGAGTGTGCCATCGGGCCTCGCCAGTATTTTGTCCGTCACGCTGTGCTCGCAGCTGGCGACTCTTCCCGTTACGATTCCCGCATTTGGGATGTTTTCGCTCATTGCCCCGCTTGCAAACGCCGTGATCGGTCCGGTGATAAGCGTGTTGCTCGCTGTATCGGTTGTACTGGTGCCCTGCGCGCTTGTGCCGCTGTTACGTCACAGGGCGCTTGTGGTGCCCATGATTGTCGCTCGCTGCGCCCTGTTCTTTGAACAGCTTTTTGCCGCCATTCCGGGCGCATCCGTTAGCGTGCCGCCCGATACGCCCTTGGTATACGTGGTGCCGTTTGCGCTGGCGGTCCTTTTGGTCTGGTGGCCACGTCCCCGCGTGCGGCCCATGGCAGCGGGGCTGCTGTGTTTGATGCTTGCAGCGGGTGTTCCGTATGTCTATTGGGATCGATGCGCACCGCCTTCGGTAACGGTCCTCGATGTTGGCCAGGCCGATGCGATTCTGGTTCGTCAGGGTAGCGCCGTGGCGCTCGTCGACTGTGGGCTCGATGACCGCGTGGTGTCGGCGTTGGTTCGCAATAACGTCCACCATATCGACGCTGTCTTCGTGACGCATTGGGACGAAGACCATTGGGGCGGCCTCCCCGATGTGCTCGATCGGTTTTCGGTTGGAACCATTGTGGTCGCGGCCGATGCGCTTGACGGCGCGCCTGTTGAGGTTCTGAATCGCCCGGGTGTATCGTATCGGCAGGTGGCTTGCGGAGACACGGTCGATATCGGCGCATTTCGGACACGCATGATGTGGCCGTTTGACACGGTGGATGGCGAGGGCAATGAGGACTCTCTTGTTTTGCTGCTCTCCTACGCTCAGGAAGGCAAGAGCCTGCGCGTGCTCCTTACTGGTGACGCCGAGCTCGATCAGGAGCGCGAGTTTGTACGGGAGGTGGGAGATATCGATGTGCTCAAGCTGGGGCATCATGGCTCAAAAGTTTCCGTCGACACAGACCTGCTGGGCACGCTTAAGCCCGAGCTCTCTATCGCGAGTGCGGGCGAGGGCAACCGTTACGGCCATCCATCCGATGCCTGCATCGATGCCGTTCGCGATGCAGGCGGCGCGTTCGCATGCACCATCGAACAAGGAGACATTACCGTCTCGCCAACCGTATCCGGTTTTGCCATGCGATGCCAACGACCGTGATGCTGCCGTTGGCGCGGGCCCAATCCGTGGGCTAGAATGGCACGGTACAAACACGAGAGCCTGCGGGAGGGGAGCGCGATGTCCGAAACCGGTCTGTTGCCGGCATATCTGATCGTCGGTACTGACGGAGTCAAACGCGACCACGCCGTCTCGCGTATGAAGGCGCGTCTGGAAAAGACGGGCATGGTCGAGTTCAACCTCGACGAGCGCGATATGACCAAAGACCCCGATATCGAGTCGATTATCGGATCGCTCAACACCTTTCCCATGGGCAGCGAGTTTCGCCTGGTAATTCTTGACGGCTGCTCCAAGCTTGCCAAGGCGGTCTCGGAACCGCTCGTCGAGTACCTCGCAAGTCCCAGCCCCACGACGGTCTGTCTCATTATCGCCGACTCACTTGCCAAGAATACGCGCCTGTATAAGGCGATCGCCAAGATCGACAAGAAGGCCGTGATCGACTGTTCGGGCACCAAGCGCTGGGAGCTCCCGCGCCGCGTGCAGCAGATGGCGACACAGCACGGAAAGTCTATCTCGACGGCGGCCGCCGAGGAGCTCGTTTCGCGCTCGGGCGAGAACACCCGCATGCTCGATAACGACTTGGCCAAGCTTGGCCAGATGGTCGAGGCGCCGCAAATTGAGCTTGCCGATGTGGAGCGCTGGATCGTGCGCACGGCCGAAGTTCAGCCCTGGGACTTTCTCAATGCGGTCTCGGCCCGTGACATGCGCCGCTCGCTTGAGCTCTTCAATCTACTGCCCGCCAAGAGCTACGTGTGGACCTACACGCTGCTATGCGGTCGCATTCGCGAGCTTATCGTCGCCAAGGCACTCGATGCGCGTGGACAGGGTCGTGAGCTGGCCGCGACGCTCAAGCTTCAGGCCTGGCAGGTAAAAAATCACCTTACCTGGGCCCGTCGTTTTTCGATGACCGAGCTCGTTGCCGCGCTCGAGGGTGCCGTCGATGTGGAGCTCGCGCTCAAGGGTTCGGCTGATTCGGAGACCGCGCTTTTGCTCTGGATTACGAACATCTTGAGAAAATCGTGATGATACCTGCCTATTTGACAAATTCGTTCTATCCCTTTGAGGGGGAGCGTGCTATAGTAGGCGCTTGCATGACCTCACCGTGTCTCAGAGGTGTCATACATTTTTTGCAAGGAACTCGAAAGGAACTCCAGAAGTGGCAAACATCAAGTCTCAGAAGAAGCGTATCCGCACCAATGAGGCAGCTCGCATGCGTAACAAGGCTGTCAAGTCCGAGCTCAAGACGCTGACCAAGCACGTCCAGTCCGCCGTCGCCGAGGGCGACGCCGAGAAGGCCCAGGCTGCCCTCAAGACCGTCACCAAGCGTCTCGATATGGCTGCCGCCAAGCATGTTATCCACAAGAACCAGGCTTCCAACCGCAAGTCCGGTCTTGCCAAGCTCGTGAACAGCATCAACGCCTAAGTTGTAAATTTCACACCACACAGATTACGCGCATAAATGGAGCCTGTTTTATGGAACAGGCTCCATTTTTTGTACCGCTCGGGTAAGATAGTCCGCATGAATACTTCAATTGACATTTCCCACATCCGCAACTTCTCGATCGTTGCGCACATCGACCATGGCAAGTCCACGATCAGTGACCGTATCCTCGAGCTCACCCATACCGTCGACGAGCGCGACATGGAGTCGCAGCTGCTCGACACCATGGATATCGAGCGCGAGCGCGGCATCACGATCAAGTCCAATGCCGTTCGCGTTTCCTATGACGCCGACGATGGCGAGACGTATCAGTTCAACCTGATCGATACACCGGGCCACGTGGACTTTACCTATGAGGTCTCGCGTTCGCTGGCCGCCTGCGAGGGCGCGGTGCTCGTCGTCGACGCCACGCAGGGTGTCGAGGCACAGACCGTCTCTAACGCGACGCTCGCCATGAACGCCAACCTGGATATCGTGCCCGCCATCAACAAGATTGACCTGCCGTCGGCACACCCCGACGAGGTCAAGACCGAGATTGAGGATGACCTGGCGATTCCTGCCGACGATGCCGTATGCGTATCGGGCAAGACTGGCGAGGGCATTCACGATTTGCTGGAGTCTATCGTCTTCTTAATCTCACCGCCCAAGGGCGATGCAAACGCGCCGCTCAAGGCGCTCATCCTGGACTCGTATTTTGATGAGTACCGCGGCGTCGTTGCCACGGTCCGTGTTTTTGACGGCTCCATTAAAAAGGGCGATACCCTTCGTATGATGCAGGCAGAAGGTGACTTTTTGGTCGATGGCGTTGGCGTTAAGCGTCCCGCCGAGACCCCGGTCGATGCGCTGACGGTCGGCGAGGTGGGCTACGTGGTCACGGGCCTGAAGGACCCCGAGGCCGTTCGCATGGGCGATACCCTTACGTGGGCGTCGAATCCCTGTCCCGAGCCGCTTCCCGGCTACCGCGAGGCCAAGCCCATGGTCTACACGGGCCTGTTCCCAATTGACAACAAGGATTACGAGAATCTGCGCGATGCGCTCGATAAGCTGCACGTCAACGACCCGTCGTTGGTGTGGGAGCCCGAGACCTCGGTGGCGCTCGGCTTTGGCTTCCGCGTGGGCTTCTTGGGCCTGCTGCATATGGAAGTCGTCAAGGAGCGCCTGGAGCGCGAGTTCAATCTGGACCTGATTGCTACGAGCCCTTCGGTGGACTATCACGTCTATAAGACCGACGGCGAGATGATTGATGTTCGCAGCCCGCAGGATCTGCCCGAGGCTACGCGCATCGAGCGCATCGAGGAGCCCTACCTCAAGGCCAAGATTATCTGCCCGCCCGAGTATACGGGCGCCGTCATGCAGCTCGCTATCGAGCACCGCGGCATTACGACCGACATGATCCATCTCACAAGCAAATCGGTCGAGATGCGCTTTGATATGCCGCTCGCCGAGCTCATCCTGGACTTCTTTGACCAGCTCAAGAGCCGTACCAAGGGCTATGCCTCGCTCGACTACGAGTTCAACGAGTACCGTCCCTCCGAGCTCGTCAAGCTCGATATCCTGCTTTCGGGCGATGAGGTGGACGCGCTTTCGTTTATCGTGCACAAGGACAAAGCCTATGGCCTGGCCCGCGGCCTGTGTGACAAGCTCAAGGAAATCATCCCGCGCCAGCTGTTCGAGGTGCCTATCCAGGGCGCCATCGGCAACAAGATCATCGCCCGCTCTACCGTCAAGGCGCGCCGCAAGGACGTGCTGGCTAAGTGTTACGGCGGCGATATCTCGCGTAAGCGCAAGCTGCTTGAGAAGCAGAAAGAGGGCAAGAAGCGCATGAAGGCCATCGGTTCGGTCGAGGTCCCGCAGGAGGCCTTTATGGCGATCCTCAAGGTGGACGAGTAGGTCCCATGGCGCTTTCTGAATACAGTACGCGGCTGCTGGGTGCTTATACCGAGCAGCCATTCCTTATGGCCCCCATGGCCGGCGTGACCGATCCCGCCTATCGCATCATGTGCCGCCGCCGCGGTGCCCATCTTGCCTATAGCGAGATGGTGAGCGTGGCGGGCCTTGCCTATGCCAGCAATAAGACGTGGCGCCTGGTGCTGCCGGCCGACGAAGAGCAGCAGATTTGCGTGCAGCTCTTTGGCTCCAAACCCGATCAGTTTGCGAGCGCCGTCGCCGCCGTCGAGGACCGCGTTGGCGATCGCCTGACGCTGATCGATATCAATATGGCATGCCCCGCTCGCAAAGTCGTTACCAAGGGCGAGGGCTCGGCGCTTATGCGCACGCCCGAGCTGGCCGAGCAGATCGTCGAGGTGGCGGTGGGCGCGGCGCACGTGCCCGTGACCGTTAAGATTCGCAAAGGCTTTTATGCCGAGGATCGCAATGCCGCGACATTTGCCCAGATGCTCGAGGGTGCAGGGGCAGCTGCGGTGGCGGTACATGGTCGCTGTGCCACGCAGCTCTATACGGGCCAGGCCGATTGGTCGGTCGTCGATGAGGTGGCCGACGCCGTCGAGATTCCCGTTATCGGTTCGGGCGACGTGTTCTCGGCCGAGGATGCGGCGGAGCGTTTGCACAGCTCCGGTGCCAGCGCTGTGTTCATCGCGCGCGGTATCTATGGCAACCCCTGGGTGTTCGGCGATGCCCGCGCCCTTGCGCTCGATGGCATACCGGTGCCGGTGCGCAGCTCCGTCGAGCGCCTGGATGCCCTGCGCGAGCACCTGACGCTCACGCACGAGCTGTTGCCGCTCATGTCGCGTGCACGTACGTACGCGAGCTGGTATCTAAAGGGCATGCCCCATGCTGCGGCCTGGCGCGCCCAGGTGGTGCGTTGCTCCACATACGAGGAGTTCATGGCATTGGTCGATGATATCGAGCGCGATGTGGTGGCCTGCGAGGCCGCACTTGCCGCCGGCGAGTCGGTGCCCGCTCTTCCGCTGGAGGCCTAACGGTGGCCGTTACCGCGCTGTACGTGCATGTGCCGTTTTGCGCCCAAAAGTGCCGGTACTGCGACTTTGACTCGCGCAGTATTGCTCCGTGCGTCCTGAGCGCTGCGCTCGATACTTATTTTGGGCAGCTGTATGCGCGCCTCGATGCCTTTGGCGACGCAGGCGCGCTTGCACAGATCCGCACCGTCTATGTTGGCGGCGGCACGCCGTCGCTGGCGGGGGAGCGTCTGGTAGAACTTGCCCGGCGTATCTCTGCGTGGTGTAAGCCCGTTGAGTTTACCTGCGAAGCCAATCCTGAGTCGTTAACTTCGCAGCTTGCCGTGGCGCTTGCCGGGGTTGGTGTCACACGCGTCTCTCTGGGCGTGCAAACGCTCGATAACGCCGAACTTACCGCCATCGGCCGTATCCACGATGCCGATCGGGCGCTCGCTGCCATCGCTACGGTTAAGGACGCCGGGCTCGATGTGTCCTGCGACCTGATGTGCGGACTTCCCGGGCAGACCACCGCAAGCTGGCGGCGCACGCTCGATGGCGTGTTGGCGGCGGCGCCGCATCATGTGTCGGTGTACCCGCTCACGCTCGAGGAGGGCACGCCGCTCTACCGCATGGCGTGTCACGACGATTCGCTCGAGCCCGACGAGGATTTTCAGGCTGCGTGCATGGACATAGCACGTGAGCGTCTGGGTGCGGACGGTTATCACCCGTATGAGGTGGCAAGCTACGCGCTCGACGGCCATGAGTGTGCCCACAACATTGCCTATTGGACCGGACGGGGCTATCTGGGCTTGGGCCGCTCTGCCGCCGGTATGCTCGACGCCGAGGATTTCGATCGCTTGGCCGGGCTGTTTCCCGACGTGCCCGCTCGCGGCGAAGCGCATCGCGTGCGTCTGGTACAACGCGACGATGCCGCGATGACCTTTGATGCCGAGTATCTGTCGCGGCGCGAGGCGGCAGCCGAGGATTTGATGCTTGCCTGCCGCATGACGCGTGGCATTGGGCCCGATCTGTTGGTTCTCTCGGCAAGCGTGATCGCTGCAGACGAGCTGGCGGCGGCCTGTGACCGTGCGCTCGAGTTGGGCCTTGCCACTTGGGTGCCCGATCATGTCGAGGGGCATGCGGAGCGCGTCGCCTCGAAAGACGTTATCGCAGGTCGTGCCCGCGCCCGCTTAGCGCCCACCCACTTGGGCTGGCTCGATGGAAATGTGCTGTTCGAGCTGTTTTGGGGTCTAGCCTAGGTCGCTCGGGTAGAATTACCGCAATATATACGCTGCTGTGAGCAGGAGGTTGCCGCGCATGGCGACGATGAACGAAAAAGATTACTACGAGATTTTGGGTGTCTCCAAGGACGCCACCTCGCGTGATATACAGAAGGCCTTCCAGCAAAAGGCCCGCAAGCTCCATCCGGACGTCAATAAAGAACCGGATGCCGAGGAAAAGTTCAAAGAGGTTTCCGAGGCCTATGCCGTGCTTTCGGACGAGCAGAAGCGTGCGCGCTACGACGCCATGCGCTCGGGTAATCCCTTTGCCGGCGCTCCTACGGCTTCGCCCTATGGCGGCGGCTACGCCGGTAGCGCGGGCTATGGCAACCCCTTTGAGGGCGGCTTTCCCTTTGGTGGCGCCTGGGGCCAGCCCCGTCGCGGCCAGGCGGCCTACAACCCCGAGAGTGGCGCCAACGTGGTCGTCGATATCAAGCTCGACGCCAAGGAGGCCAAGGGCGGTGCCCGCAAGACCGTCCGCTATACGCGCTTCGATACCTGTGGCCGCTGTGGCGGCTCGGGTTCTGTTTCGTCCGAGCATGCACATACCTGTCCGAGCTGCGGTGGTCGCGGCCACATCGATGTCGACCTGTCTTTCCTGTTCGGTGCCGGCACGTTTCAGTCGGTCTGCCCCGAGTGCGGCGGTTCCGGTAAGGTCGTCGCCGACCCCTGCCCCGATTGCGGCGGCAGCGGCCGTGTCCGTGTGACCTCCGAGCAGACGATTGAGTTTCCCGCCGGTACGCACGATGGCGACGAGGTCCGTATTGGCGGTATGGGTCACGCCGGGACCAACGGCGCCTCGGGTGGCGATCTGGTCGGTCGCGCCCATGTTGAGGCCGAGCGCCTGGAAGGCAAGGCCCGTACCGGTTTTTACCTGATGGGCATCGTGGCGCCGTTTTTGGTGCTGTCGGCCATATCGGGCGTGTTCTCGGCCTTTGCCGTGATGTGTTTTATTCCGTTTGCCATGGGCCTGTTCATGGTGGTTTCGGATGGGGTACTTCACCGCAGCCTGCTGTGGTGGAAGCGCGGCGCGATGCAGTTTGCCAACGGTTTCGCCAACGGATTTATGTTTGCGCTCGTGTCGGTTTGGTTTGCGAGCTGCTCGCAACGTGCCATGCTTTCGCCCTACGCAATGCAATAACATCAAACCCTCTGTTTGCGGCCGGCCCAGCTTGGGTATAGGACGCACTGTGACAATAATGAAAGTCGGAAGGATTCGGTCGTGTCGGAAAATAGGGATTACTACGAGGTACTTGGCGTCGACAAGGATGCCGACGCGCGGACGATTAAGCGCGCGTTTCTAAAGAAGGCCCGTACCGTACACCCGGACGTTTCGGACGACCCCGAGGCCGAGGCCAAGTTCAAGGAGCTCAACGAGGCATATTCCGTTCTTTCCGACGATCAGAAGCGTGCTAACTACGACCGTTACGGCACCGCGGACGGCCCCGGTGGTTCCGGCTATGTCGACATTAACGATATCTTTGGCGGCATGGGCATGGACGACCTCTTCTCGTCGTTCTTTGGCGGCGGTGCCGGCGGTGGCGCCCGAAATCGCCGTGAGCGTCGTCGCGGCCGCGATATGGCGATCTCCCTTTCGGTGACCCTTGAGGAGGCGGCGCTCGGTTGCAAAAAGACGATCAGCTATGACCGCCTTGCCCCCTGCGAGGATTGCAACGGCACCGGTAGGGCCGAGGGTGCACAGGAAAAGCAGTGCAGCCGCTGCCACGGCACGGGCTATGTCACGACGGTCCAGCGTTCTTTCCTGGGCCAGGTTCAGTCTTCTTCGCCCTGTCCCGACTGCCACGGCGAGGGCACGGTCATCGACCATCCCTGCGAGACCTGCGACGGTCAGGGTCGCACGCCTTCGCATGAAAAGATCGACATCGATATTCCCGCCGGTGTTTCGACCGGTCGCCAGCTGCGCGTGAGTGGTTTTGGCGAGGCCGGCCTTCGCGGCGAACCTTCGGGTGACCTGATCGTCAACGTGCGCGTCGCCGACCACGAGCGTTTTAAGCGCAACGGTGACGACCTGTACCTCGTGAGCGATGTCTCGATTGCGCAGGCTGCGCTCGGCTGCGAGATCGAGGTCGAGGGTATCATGCCCGACGAGGTCGTTAAGGTGACGGTTCCCGCCGGCGCCCAGTACGGCGACACCGTGAGCGTCAATAATTACGGCATGCCGCGCATTGGCGGTGGCGGTTCGCGTGGTCGCCTGATCGTGCAACTGCGCGTGGTCGTTCCCACCAATCTTTCCAATAAGCAACGCGAGCTGCTCCGCGCTTTTGCCGATGAGATGGGCGATGACGTCGCTTCCGGTAAGAAGTCGGTGACCGACCGTATCAAGAGTGCCCTCGACGATATCCTCGATTAAGGAGCCCGCGTGCTCGCACCTCATATCTCTGTCGTCAACCTCGGCTGCCGCGTCAACCGGGTTGAGTCCGACCGTATCACTGCCGATCTTATGCGCCTGGGCTTTGCAATGGTGGAGCCTCAGGATGCAGAGCTGATCGTCATTAACACCTGTGCCGTTACGGGCGAGGCCGAGGCCAAGACCCGTAAGGCCGTTCGCCATGCGCTGGCCTATCCAAACGAGCCCTATGTGGTCGTGACCGGATGCGTGGTCAATTTGCACCCCGAGGAGCTATTGGAGCTTTCGGACCGCGTGATCGCCGAGCCGTCCAAGATCGATATCGCCGAACGCGTCTGCGAGGTGTTGGGCGTTGAGTCCGATAACGTTCCTGCCTGCAGCGATGGCGAGGTGGTCGACGCGCTCGGTCGCTCGCGTCTGGGCGTGAAGATCCAAGACGGCTGCAACCATCGTTGCACCTATTGCATCGTGTGGAAGGCCCGCGGCCCTGAGCGCTCCGTGCCGGTCGAGTTCGTGCTCGAGCAGGTTCGCGAGGCCCAGGAGGCCGGCGTGCCCGAGGTGGTGCTGACGGGCGTGAACCTGGGCGCCTACGATGGCAAGAGCGCGACTGACGAACACGTCGAGATCGATGAGCTGCTCGAGGCGATTATGGAGCGCACGTCCATTCCGCATGTGCGCATTTCCTCGGTCGAGCCCATGGATATCTCGGAGCGCCTGCTTAAGGTCATGGCGCGCTATCCGCAGCGCATCGCCCCGTTTTTGCACCTGCCCGTGCAGTCCGGCTGCACCAGGACGCTGCACCGCATGGGCCGTCCCTATAGCGCCGAGACCTTCGAGGAGACGGTGCGCATGATTCGCACCAAGTTGCCTCAGGCGTCTCTTTCGTGCGACGTCATCGTCGGTTTTCCGGGCGAGACGGACGAGGAGTTTGAGGAATCGCTGGCGCTGTGCCGCCGCGTGGGCTTTTCGCGTATGCACGTGTTCCGCTACAGCAAACGTCCCGGTACCCTTGCTGCCGATATGCCCGACCAGGTGCCGCCCGAGGTTATGGCCGAGCGCAGTCGTCGTATGCGAGCCACGGCGCAAGAACTCGCGATCGCCGACGCTCGCCGTCGCGTGGGAACCGTTGAACGCGCCGTGCTCGAGTATGGCGACAACCTGACGCTTGGTTCGTTCCATCATGCCCGTCTTGACGATACCCATGGACTCACAGCCCCGTGCCTGCTCGATGTTGCTATCATCGGAGTCGATGATTCCGGCTTGGTCCATGCACGCAGGGAGGTTCATGGAAGCCTCGAAGATTAGACTTACCGTACCCGAGGGTATTGATCCCTCGCGCGTTTTGGGCGCCGGCGACGGCGTCCTTCGTGCGCTCGAGAGTTTGGTTCGTGCCCACGTGGTCGCCCGTGGCGACAGTATCTCCGTGAGCGGTGACCCGGACGAGGTCGAGCTCGTGGCGCGCTTTTTCGAGCATGCTTTTCGCGAGGCGGCCGCCGGACGCACACTGTCTGCCGATGATGTCTCTCGCTGCCTGGTCGTCTTGCGCGACAGTGAGCACGAGGCTACGTCGCTTCGCGATGATGTGCTGCTTTCGTATCGCGGTCGCGCCATTCGCCCCAAAACGCTCGGCCAAAAGCGCTACGTGGATGCCATCCGCTCGCATACCATCACGTTTGGCCTGGGTCCTGCCGGTACCGGTAAGACCTATCTGGCCATGGCGCTCGCCGTTGCCGCGCTCAAGCGTCACGAGGTGGGCCGTCTGATCTTGACGCGTCCGGTTGTCGAGGCGGGGGAGAACCTGGGCTTTTTGCCCGGTACCCTCGAGGAAAAGATCGACCCCTACATGCGTCCGCTCTACGACGCCCTTTTTGACATGATGGATCGCGAGCGCACCGATGAGCTCATGGAGCGCGGCGTGATCGAGATCGCCCCGCTTGCCTACATGCGCGGCCGCACGCTGAGCGATGCCTTCGTGGTGCTCGACGAGGCGCAAAATACCACGCCCGAGCAGATGAAGATGTTCCTGACGCGCTTGGGCTTTAACTCCAAGTTTGTGATTACTGGCGACCTGAGTCAGCGCGACCTGGCGGGTCGTCGTGGCGGTCTTGCCGACGTCGAGCAGATTTTGGGCCGTGTCGACGATGTTGCATTTTCGCACCTCGAGCGTGCCGACGTGGTGCGCCATGCCTTGGTGGGGCGTATCGTCGAAGCATACGATGCTTATGATGATGTACGCGAGAAGCGCGTGCATGACCGAAAGGAGTCCCGTTGAGTGTATTGATCAGCAACGATGCCGAGCTCGATACGCTGCTCGAGGCGCAGGAGGTAGCGCACATCTGTGAGGTCGTGCTTGCCGCCGAGGGCGTTGAGCGTGAAGTTGAGATTTCCCTTTCGTATGTCGATGAGGACGAGATGCACGAGCTCAACCACGAGTGGCGCGGTATCGACCGTACCACCGATGTCCTCTCGTTTGAGTGCGACTCGGCCTTTGACGAGGATATTCCCGCCGACGAGACGCTCGAGCTCGGCGATATCATCTTGGCCCCGCAGGTCATTGCCCGTCAGGCCCCCGGCTTTGCCAATAGCCCTGCCGACGAGTGCCGCCTGATGCTCGTGCATGGCATGCTGCACCTGCTGGGATATGACCATATTGAGGATGACGAGGCCGAGGTCATGGAGGCCCGCGAGGACGCCATCCTGCGCGATCTGGCGCTCGAGCGCGGCGAGGACCCCAAGCTGGTCCACGTCGGCCCCATCACCAACCACGCCCACGACTAGGAGCCGTCTATGATTCCCGGATCGAACAAGAACCATCCGTCCTTCTTAAAGTCGTTTTCCTACGCCATGGAGGGCTTCGTTACCGCAGTCAAGACCGAGCGCAATAATAAAGTCATGCTCGTGGCGGGCGTGTGCACCGTCATTGCCGGCTGCATTGTCGGCCTCGATATTGCCGAGTGGGCCACGGTTATCATCTGTTGTGGCCTGGTGATTCACGGCGAGCTGTGCAATACCGCTATGGAGGCGATTGTCGACCTGGCGACCCAGGAGCTCCATCCGCTGGCAAAGCGCGCGAAGGATATCGCCGCCGCCTCCGTATACGTTCTTTCCATCACTGCCGCGATTGTGGGCTTGCTGGTATTTGCCCACGCGCTCGACTTTATTTAGAAAGGGATTTCCATGTCCGACACTATGCAGCCCATCGATGAGATTCTGGACGACGAGTCCCTGGACGCGGTGGATGCCGAGGCGTCCGAGGACTACGAGGAGGTCGAGGAGTTCGATCCGTTTGAGGGTATGAGCGACGAGGAACTCGACGCCCTGTGCGACGAGGACGACAGCCTCGCGGGCTTTGGCGACGTTGAGCCCGGTTTCCGCAGTGGCTTCGTGGCCCTGGTCGGCCGCCCCAACGCCGGTAAGTCAACGCTGCTCAACGCCTGCTATGGCAAAAAGGTCGCCATTACCTCGCCGGTGGCCCAGACGACCCGCCGCCGTATGCGCGCCGTCGTCAACCGCCCCGGCTACCAGCTGGTCTTTGTCGATACCCCGGGTATTCATAAGCCCAAGGACGGTCTGGGCTCCGAGCTCAACAAGAGCGCGCTGTTCGAACTGAACGATGTCGACGTCGTCGCGTTTTTGATTGATGCCACCAAGCCGATCGGCAGGGGAGACGCCTGGGTTGCCGAGCGCGTCAGATGCGCTCGTTCCAAGAAGGTCCTGGTGCTCACCAAGGCCGATGAGGCCGACCCCGCACAGGTCATGGAGCAGCTTAAGGCAGCCCACGAGCTCATGGAATATGACGACGAGATCGTGACGTCGTCGGTCAAGAACTTCAACGTCGATGCCTTTATCGAGACCGTTGCGCACTTTTTGCCCGAGGGCCCGCGTTGGTTCCCCGAGGACATGGGTACCGACGCTTCCGATGAGACGCTCGTTGCCGAGTTTGTGCGCGAGAAGGTCTTGCGCCGCACGCGTGATGAGATTCCGCACTCCGTTGGCGTAATCTGCGATGCGCTCGAGCAGACCAAGAAGGTGCTGCGCGTGCACGCCACCATTTACGTCGAGCGCGAGGGCCAAAAGGGCATCATCATCGGCAAGGGCGGCGAGATGATCAAGCATATCGGTATCGACGCCCGTCGCGATCTTGAGCGCATCTTTGGCACGCAGGTTTTTTTGGAGCTGGACGTGAAGGTCAAGGCCGGCTGGCGTGACGACGAGGCCCAGATTCGCCGCTTTGGCTACAACGCCGAGGAGTAAGGACTCGCGGCGCGCATGGCAGGCTCCCGGACATATCGCACGAAGGTGCTCGTCCTCGACAAGACGAAGCTCAAAGAGACGGACCTGATCCTGACGATGCTTGACGAGCGGGGTCGGCAGGTTCGTGCCGTGGCAAAGGGCGCCCGCAAACCCGGTGGGCGCCTGGCTGCGCGCTGCGAGCTGTTCTGTACTGTCGATATGCTGCTCGCGCATGGACGGTCGCTCGATGTGGTTTCCCAGGCCGAGCTTATGGAGGCGCCGCTCGGAGCTGCGCCCGATTACGAGACGACCTGCGCCGCAAGCGCGATCGCCGAGGTCGCGCGCGTGTGCTCGTTCGAGGACGCCGAGGACCCGTTTACCTTTGCCATCACGCAGCGGGCGCTTGCCCTGGTGGGCAGCGGGCTCGATACGGCACATACGGATCTACTTGTGGCGGCATATGTGTTTAAGCTGCTGTCGCATGTTGGCTATCGACCCGATTTTTCTGCCTGCGTGCTGTGCGGAGACCCCATGCTG
>UMIT01035405.1_pt1 | contig 17370 bp, 15 predicted proteins | sample 1965911 | NCBI WGS metagenome assembly UMIT01 (sample SAMEA4836131, study PRJEB28245) | human gut metagenome | biome: gut microbiome; material: fecal sample | place: Denmark | collected 2008 | reverse complement strand
GCCGTGGACCCCGTCACCGGCATCCAGTACCGCAACATCGCTCCCGGGCAGGACGGCTTTATCTGGGGTTCCAACTCCATCGGGCAGGACCTGTGGGCCCGCATCTGGGCCGGTGCCCGCACCAGCCTGACCATTGCCTTTTTCGTGGCTCTCATCGAAGCCGTGGTGGGCATCACTGCCGGTGTGCTGTGGGGCTATGTGCGCGGGCTGGATTTTCTGTTCACGGAGCTGTACAACATCTTTGACAACATTCCCACCGCCATTGTGCTGATCCTCATCTCCTATGTGGCCTCCCCCAGCATCTGGACCATGATCCTGGGCATGTCCATCAAGGGCTGGATCGAGATGGCGCGGTTCATCCGCAACCAGATCCTCATCATCCGTGACCGTGACTACAACGTTGCCTCCCGCTGCATCGGCACCCCCACGGTGCGCATCGTGCTGCGCAACCTGCTGCCGTATCTGGTGTCGGTGATCATGCTGCGCATGGCCCTCACCATTCCGGAAGCCATCGGCAACGAGGTGTTCATCACCTACATCGGCCTGGGCCTCTCGGTGGAGACGCCCTCGCTGGGCAATCTGGTCAACGACGGCCGCAAGGTGATGATGCAGGCCGGTCTGCGCTACCAGCTGCTCTACCCCACCCTGATTCTGAGCTTTGTCACCATTGCGTTCTATCTGATCGGCAACGCGTTCTCGGACGCCGCCGACCCAAAGAACCACCTGCAGTAAGGAGGAATGCATGATGAACGAAAATGACTGCATCCTCTCGGTGCAGGGGCTGGATATCCGGTTCAACCTGCGCGGCCGGGTGCTGCACGCCATCCGCGGCATCGACCTGGACCTGTACCGGGGCGAAGTGCTGGCCGTCGTGGGCGAGTCCGGCTCCGGCAAGAGCGTGTTCACCAAGAGTTTCATGGGCCTGTTGGACACCAATGGCTCCATCACCGGCGGCACCATCGACTACTGCCCTACCCCCGGCGCAGAGCCGGTGCACCTGTCCGGCCTGAAAACCGAGAAGGACTGGCTGCGCATCCGGGGCCGCGAAATTGCCATGATCATGCAGGACCCCATGACCAGCCTGAACCCGCTGAAAACCATCGGCGACCAGATTTTGGAGGCCGTGACCCTGCACCAGAGCCTGAAGGGCACCGAGGCCAGGGCCAAAACGCTGGAGTATCTGCGGGACGTGGGCATCTCTGACCCGGAAGTGCGGTTCAAGCAGTACCCCCACGAGTTCTCCGGCGGCATGCGTCAGCGCGTGGTGATCGCCATTGCGGTGGCCTGCAGCCCGAAGATTCTGATCTGTGACGAGCCCACCACCGCGCTGGATGTGACCATTCAGGCTCAGATTTTGCAGCTGCTCAAGGAGCTGCGGGCCAAGTACCACCTGACCATCGTCATGATCACCCACGACCTGGGCGTCGTGGCCAACATTGCCGACCGGGTGGCCGTGATGTACGCCGGCGACATCGTAGAGATCGGCACCGCCGACGAGATTTACTATGACCCCCGCCACCCCTACACCTGGGCTCTGCTGTCCAGCATGCCCCAGATGGGCATAAAAGGCGAGGACCTGTTCAACATCGTGGGCACCCCGCCCAACCTCTTTGCCGAGATCCGCGGGGACGCCTTTGCGCCCCGCAACCCGCAGGCACTGAAGATCGACTATGTCAAGCGCCCGCCATACTTTGAAGTTTCGCCCACCCACAAGGCCAAGACCTGGCTGCTGGACCCCCGGGCACCCCACATCGAGCCGCCTGCTGCGGTGAAAAAACTGCAAAAGGAGGGCTTGTAAGATGGCCGAGGAAAAAGAAGTCCTTCTGGAAGTGAAGGACCTGAATGTGACCTACGGCTCCGGCCGCAAGGCCTTTGCCGCCGTACAGAACGCCAATTTCCAGATCTACAAGGGCGAGACCTTTGGTCTGGTAGGCGAGTCCGGCTCCGGCAAGACCACCATCGGCCGGGCCATCCTGCGCATTCTGCCCACCTCTGGCGGTGAGATCCTGTACAAGGGCCAGAAGATCAACGGCAAAATCCCGCGTGCGCTGGACAAGCAGATCACCCGTGAGATCCAGATGATCTTTCAGGACCCGCAGTCCTCGCTGAACGAGCGCGCCAAGGTGAGCTACATCGTGGGCGAGGGCCTGCAGAACGTGCGGCCCGACCTCTCCGCCGCCCAGCGGGAAGAAAAAGTGCGGCAGGCTTTGCTGGACGTGGGCCTGCTGCCGGAGTTTGCTTCCCGCTTTCCCCACGAATTTTCCGGCGGCCAGCGGCAGCGCATCGGCATTGCCCGGGCCCTCATCGTGGAGCCGGAATTCATTGTGGCCGATGAGCCCATCAGCGCTCTGGACATGTCCATCCGCGCCCAGGTGCTCAACCTGCTGCGCCGCCTGCAGAAGGAGCGCGGCATCACCTACCTGTTCATCGCCCATGATCTCTCGGTGATGCGCTACATTTCGGACCGCATCGCAGTCATCCACAAGGGCAGCATCGTGGAACTGGCCGACGCGGAGGAGCTGGTGGCCCACGCCATCCATCCCTACACCCGCAGCCTGCTGTCCGCCATCCCCATGCCGGACCCCCGCCGGGAGCGCAATAAAAAGCTGTTGGTGTACGACCCCGCCATGCACGATTATTCCACCGAAGCGCCCCAGTGGCGGGAGCTGTGCCCGAGGCACTGGGTTCTTTGCAGCGCCGCCGAGGCCGCGCAGTGGCTGCCGCAGGCCTGAGCTGCTTCGGGTCGCGATCCAATCCCTTTACACAGTTTTTACCAGATGAACCGTTGATGGTTCGTCCTTTTTTGATTTCTCACAGTTTATTCATTGACATTCCGACCGCCGTCCACTACAATAACGGTGGGCCGTTTTGGCCTTTTGCCTGTCAAAAAGTGTCCGGCAGAACATGCTTTTTCTGCCGTTTCTGGGAAAATGAAAGAAGAAGAAAAAAGAAAGGTCCTGAATCCTATGACGACTGCACCACACGAACCCATCTACGCATCCGTCGCAAAACCCTGGCTCAAATACTATGACCCCAAGTTCTTCAATCAGACGCCGCCCGAATGCAGCGCCTTCGAGTACGTCTGCCGCCAGAACAAAACGCACTTGACCGAGACCGCCATCACCTATTACGGCCGCAAGATCACTTATGCCGACCTCATCGTCAACGTCAAAAAGACGGCGGCGGCCTTCCGTGCCATCGGCATGAAAAAAGGCGACATTGCCACCGTGGTCAGCGTGATGACCCCGGAGATCATCTATGCGTTCTATGCTGCCGACATGATCGGTGCCTCCCTGAATCTGGTGGACCCGCGCTATAGTGCCGAGGGCATCCACGAGTACATCACCGAGGTGGACTCCCACCTGCTCATCTGCCTGAACGTGGTCTACGACCGCTGCCAGCAGGCTGCCAAGCGCACCAACGTGGAACGGGTGCTGGTGGTGTCCCCCGCCGACTCCCTGCCGCTGCATCTGGCCGTAGGCTACAAGCTGTCCACCCCCGACAAGAACCGCTATTCTTCCAACGTGATCCACTGGAAGGATTTCATTGCCGCCGGTGAGGGCAAAGACACCGGTGCCGAGCCTTACGACCCGAATCACACCTGCGTGGTGGTGCACACCGGCGGCACCACCGGCTCGCCCAAGGGCGTCATGCTGACCGATGTGGACTTCAACTCCATCGCACAGCAGTTCGGTGCTTACGAAAAGCTGTTCCGCCGCGGCCAGAAGCTGATGAACATCATGCCCCCGTTCATTGCCTATGGCTACGCCTGCGGCGTGCACCTGCCGCTGGTGCTGGGCCTTACCGTGATCATCATCCCCAATCTGGACCCTGCAAAGCTGGGTGCCCTGATCTGGAAGTACAAGCCGGAGCACATGTTCGGCGTGCCGGCCCACTACCAGCAGATGGCCTCTTCGCCGCTGCTGAAGAACAAGGATCTGTCCTTCATCCGCAACTATGCTGCCGGCGGCGACGCCATCACGGTGGGTGCCGAGCAGAGCGTGAACGACTTCCTGGCCGCTCACGGCGTGGAGTACGGCCTGGCCAAGGGCTACGGCATGACCGAGGTTTCTTCTGCCGCTACCGCTGCTTCCGGCCTTGCCAACAAGGTGGGCAGTGTGGGCATCCCGCTGGTGAACACCCTTGTGTCGGTGTTTGAGCCCGGTACCGACACCGAGCTTCCCATCGGCGAGCGCGGTGAGCTCTGCATCTCCGGCCCTGCCATCATGAAGGGCTACTACGGCAAGCCCGCCGAAACGGCAGCCCTGCTGCGCCACCACTCGGATGGCCGCGTCTGGGCACACACCGGCGACGTCGGCTATATGGATGAGGACGGCTTCGTGTTCCTGGACTCCCGCATCAAGCGGCTGATCATCCGCCACGATGGCTTCAAGGTGTTCCCCTCCATGATTGAGAACGTCATCAGCCGCCACCCCGCCGTGCAGCAGTGCTCGGTGGTGGGCTGCACCGATAAGGACCATGTGCAGGGCCGCCTGCCCTTTGTGTATGTCGTGCTGGACCCCGCTGCTGACCACAAAAAGCGTCAGATCGTGCGGGAGCTGCAACAGATCTGCAAAGAAGAGCTGCCGGAGTACGTCCAGCCCGTGGGCTACAAGTTCCTCGATGAGCTGCCGCTGACCCCCATCGGTAAGGTGGACTACCGCAAGCTGGAGGAAAAGATCAGCCCCCGGGATTATTAAGCTCTGCCTGTTACGGTCGTGCCCTGTGCACGGCCGTTTTTGATTTATCCGACATTTTTTGAAAAACATGCCTTGACATTGCCCGGTTCTCTTTTTATGATAGAAGAAAACCCCATTGGTCAAAAAGGAGAAGCATTATGAAAAAACGCCTTGTCAGCCTGCTGCTGACCCTGGCTCTGCTGGTGCTGCCGGTGGTCTCTGCCGGGGCTGCCCAGCCAGACCCCACCCCGGTGCAGACCCAGACGGAAACTGCGGAAGCAGCCCAGCACCAGTATTCCTACATTGCCCTGGGCGACAGCATCGTAGCCGGCATCGGCCTGCCGGATGCGGTCTACCAGCGGAACGGCCGGTACTACGATGTGTCCGGCAACTACCAGGGCTACTCTAAGGATTGCTATGTGGCCCGGGTGGCCGAGGGCCTGGGCCTGAGCCGGGATCAGACCGCCAACTACGGAATGCCTGCCCTGATGAGCGGCGACCTGCTGGAGCTGGTGCGGACAGGCTCCTGCCAGAGTGCCAGCATCAATTTCTCTCTGCCTGACCTGCGCCAGGAGCTGAAGCACGCTCAGGTGATCACGGTGGAGATCGGTGCCAACGACGTACTGGTGCCTATCATGTACGGCATTGCCTCTGCCATGGGCGGCCCCCAGGTCTTTGAGGCCCTGCTGCCTATGCTGGAGGGCGACTTCCGCCAGATGGACGCCTCCTCCTTTGCCGCCCTCCGGGAGAACCTGGACTCTCTGAACATCACCGCCCAGCAGCGCAAGGCCCTGCTGCAGCTGCTGAGCAGCGGCGTTGCCGACATTTGCGCCCAGAGCCAGGCCACCACCCTGGCCAACCTTGAGGCCCTGCTCCAGGAGCTGAAGGCCCTGAACCCCGACGCCCAGATCGTTCTGGTGGGCTACTACAATCCCGTTCCCCTGCTGCCGGCTCCTGCCAACCCCTTTATCAAGCACTTCCGCACCCTGAACCGCTCGGTGCAGAAGCTGGCCCAGCAGTACGACGTAGCTTTTGCCTCTGCCGCCTACACCCTGGTGGCCAACGACGCGCATCCCACGGCCTGCGGGCACAAATATCTGGCACGTCAGATCCTGAAGGCTCTGGAAAAGTAATTTTTTCTGAGTTTGCCATATAAGGAGGTTCATTATGAAAAAACGTCTTGTCAGCCTGCTGCTAGCCCTGGCACTGCTGGTGCTGCCGGTACTGCCTGCCTTTGCAGCAGAGGAAGATTCCTATACCTATGTTGCCCTGGGCGACAGCATCACCACCGGCGTGGGCCTGAAGGACACCCACTTTTCCAGCACCGCCAAGAGCTATGATGTGCAGGAAAACTACCATGATTACTCCAAAGACTGCTATGTGGCCCGGGTGGCCGACGCCCTGGGCCTGGACCGGGACCATGCCGTGAACTACGGGATGCCTGCTGCCATGAGCAGCAACATCCTGGACCTGGTCAGGACCGGCTCCACCGCCTCCGGTGTCGCCTACTACGACCTGCCTACCCTGCGGCAGGAACTGGCAGACGCCGACCTGATCACCCTGCTCATCGGCTCCAACGACACTGTGCTGCAGCTCATGGGGGCCATGGGCAGAGCAACCAACGGCAAGGCCACCAAACTGCTGATTCCCCTGCTGACGGGCACCATGCGGGAGCTGAATCTCCAGAACCTCCAGACCCTGAGAAAGGGCCTGGAAAACCTGGACCTGACCCCGGAAGAGCTGAAGGCCGCCCTGAAGCTGCTGGATTCCGGCATGGAGGAGATCTGTGACCAGACCCGGGGCCAGACTGTGGCCAACGTGGAACAGATCCTTCAGGAGCTGAGAGCCCTGAACCCCGACGCCCAGATCATTCTGGTGGGTTACTACAACCCCCTGCCCTTCCTGCCCACCTACGGCAGACACTTCCGCCTGCTGAACCGCTCCGTCAAGGCCCTGGCCCAGCAGTACGGCGCAGACTATGTATCCATCCCCTATACCTCCATTGCCAACGACGGTCACCCCACGGTGTGCGGTCACAAGTACATCGCTCGCCAGATCCTGAAGGCCGTCCGCAAGTAAACGTTTCGTTTTTTCAAGGCCCTGCCTGTCCGGCAGGGTCTTTTGCTTTCCTGCGTTTATTTCCGGCATTCAGCTTCAGAAACTTCTATTTTGACAACTTTTTCCTGCGATTTTCCACGTTTTGTCAATTGACATTTCCCCTTCATTTCCTTATCATGGAAGCAGTTCCGCAGCCTTGAGATGTTGCGGGGAAAGAGGGAATGATGACCATGAAAACAAAACGCATTGCAAGCCTGCTGCTGTCGGCCGCGCTGCTGCTGTCGCTGGCCGTTCCTGCCTTTGCAGAGAACCCCACCACCGAAGAGACTGCTGAGCCGGAAACCGCCGTGCAGGAAGTGGAGCCGGAAGCTCTTACCGAAGAAGATGCTGTGGTGCCTGTTGCAGAGCCCACCGCCAAAAAAGAGTACACCTATGTCGCCATCGGTGACAGTGTGACTGCCGGCGTGGGCCTGAGCGGCCTGCAGTACAAGCTGGTCCAGAACGGCTTCGATATGTCCGGCAATTACAAAGGCTACGATGGCCAGTGCTTTGTGGGCTATGTAGCCGACCAGCTGGGCCTGGATCGTGACCACGCCATCAACCTGGGCCTGCCTGCCGTGATGACCCGCGACCTGGCAGATCTGATTGAGACTGGTGCCATGCCGGCCATAAACCATTATTCCGGCGTGCAGTATACCTCGGTGCCGGAGCTGAAGGAATATATCCAGAAAGCGGACCTCATCACCTTGCAGATCGGTGCCAACGACGCTCTGATCCGCACCATCGTGGCCCTGGGTGAGGCTACCAACTGGAAAAGTGAAAAGCTGGCCAACAGCATGGTCACCGGAATGTTCCGCAACCTGACCCCGGACAACATCGACTACTTTATGGACTGCCTGAAGCAGCTGACCCTGACCCCCTCGGAGTTCCGTGCCGTGATGCACCTGCTGACCACCGGCATGAACCAGATCTGCACCTCCACCTACGCCGACACTGTGTCCCAGGTGGAACGAGTGATGAAGGACCTGCGTGAGCTGAACCCCGATGCCCAGATCATGGTGCTGAGCTACAACAACCCGGTGCCCCTGATGCCCTCCTGGAGCCGCCACTTCCGTCGGTTGAACACCGCCGTAGCCAAGCTGGCTGCCCAGTATGATGTGACCTATGTGCCCATCCCCTATACCCGCACCGCCAACGACGGCCACCCCACCGTTTCCGGCCACAAGTACATTGGCCGCCAGATCCTCAAAGCCGTCAATTACTGATCCATAAACATGCAGCATAAAAGGGCCTGTCTCTTGTGAGACAGGCCCTTTTCGTTAGGTTGCAGTTTGTTTTCTCAGCTCAGGCGGCCGCTTTCTACCGAGTAGGTCACATCGGCGGCAGCCATGGTGGACTTGCGGTGGGAAACCAGCAGCACCGTCTTGTCCCGGCACTCAGCCCGCACCGCCTTGAGGATCACGCCCTCGTTCAGGCTGTCGAGGTTGGAGGTAGGCTCGTCCAGCAGCAGGAAGGGTGCATCGTGCAGGAATGCCCGCGCCACACCGATGCGCTGCCGCTCACCGCCGGACAAGGCCCCGCCCAGCTCACCCACGGGGGTGTCATACCCCTTGGGCAGGCTGCGGATAAAGCCGTCCAGCGCAGCCTTTTTGCAGGCTGCTTCCACTTCTTCGCGGGTGGCATCCCGCTTGGCGATGCGGATGTTGTTCTCGATGGTGTCGTTGAACAGCTCCGTCTCCTGGGTCACAAGGCTCTCCTGTGCCCGCAGGGTGGCCGTGTTCACCCGGCGGATGTCCTCCTCGCCAAAGCGGATGGTGCCGGTGTTCACATCCCAGAAACGCATGAGCAGCCGCAGGAAGGTGGACTTGCCGCTGCCGGAGCGGCCGGTGATGCCCACGATCTTCTTTTCCGGGATGGTCAGGCTCAGGTCGTGCAGCACCTCTTCGTCCGCATAGGAGAAGCTCACATGCTCCGCCTGCGCCCCCGCAAAGGCCGTGTGGGCACCGTCGGTCACGTCGGCGGTCACAGGCTCTTCGTCCAGCAGGTCCAGCACACGGTCGGCGCTGGCAAACACCTGGGTCAGGCTGGCACCAAGGTTGGCCAGTGCCACCACCGGGCCAAAAGAGCTCAGAGCCGACAGGGTGCAGATGAGCACCCCTTCCTCGCCCATCTGCCCGTTCCGGTACAGCTGCAGGCTCACTCCCAGCACCGCGATGACCGTGAACAAGATCAGGGTGTTGGTGATGGCCACGGTCAGGCCCTCGCGGTATTTCAGGGCCTTCTGCTTCTCGCCCAGTGTCTCGCTGTGGGCCGTGATGCCGGCCGCACGGGCGGCGGTGTCCTGATATTGTAGGGTATCGCGCAGGCCGCGCAGGCTCTCCAGCACATAGCTGTTGGTGTCGGCCAGGGCCTGCCGGTACTCCCGGGCCACCTTGTCGCCGCGCTTTGCGCTCCACACCGGCAGGGCCACGCCCACCAGCAGGTACCCGGCCAGCAGCACCAGCGCGGGCAGGATGTGGTAACTGGCCACAAAACCGGTCATGCCGATCACACAGATGCAGGCAATGCAGATGGGCGAGATGGTGTGGGCATAGAACACTTCCAGTGCCTCGATGTCGGCGGTGATCAGGGAGATCAGGTCGCCGCGGTCACGGCCCTCCAGCTTGGCCGGGGTCAAGCGGCGCAGCGCGCCGAACACCTGATCCCGGATGAGGGCCAGCAGCTTGAAAGCGATATAGTGGTTGGAAGCCTGCTCTGCATAGCGCAGGATGCCGCGCAGCAGGGCAAATACCAGAATGCAGGCAAAGGCAACGCCCACCGAGCGCAGCGGGCTGGCCAGCCCCAGCGCCCGCAGGATGCCAAAGCCGCCGAAAATGGTGATGAAGGTGGCGCAGAAGTGCCCCGCCACGCCCATGACGATGGCCGCCAGCATGATGGGCAGCATGGGCTTGACCAGCACGATGAGGCGGCCCACAAGGACAAAGGGGCTGCGATGCTTGGGTTCGTTCATATCAGGCATCCTCCGTTTCCAGCGTTTCCAGCTGCTTCTGGGCCGTGTACAGACGGCTGTAGGCGCCCTGCTTTTTCAGCAGTTCCGCGTGGGTGCCCCGCTCTGCGATGCGGCCCTTGTCCAGCACATAGATGCAGTCGCTGTCCACCACGTTGGCCAGCCGGTGGGAGATCAGGATCACTGTTTTGCGGCCCGCCAGGCTCCGGATGGCTGCCATGATGTCGTTTTCGCTCTCGGCGTCCACGTTGGAAGTGGCTTCGTCAAACAGATAAATGGGGGTGTCGTGCAGCAGGGCGCGGGCCATGGCAAGGCGCTGCCGCTGGCCGCCGGACAGGTTGCTGCCGCCCTCATGCAGGGCCGTCTGCAGGCCGTCCTGGCTGCGGCAGAAGTCGGCCAGGTTCACCTGTTCCAGTGCAGCCCAGAGCTCGGCCTCGGTGGCATCGGGCTTTGCCATGCGCAGGTTTGCTTCCACCGTGCCCTTGAAAATGGTGGCATTGTGGGGCACCAGCGTCAGGGCACGCAGGCGCTGGGCCCGCTGCAGCTGTTCCACCGGCACACCGCCCAGCGTCACGCTGCCGGTGTAACCGGTGCGGCTGCCGGACAGCAGCGCCGCAATGGTGCTCTTGCCGCAGCCGGACTCACCCACCAGCGAGACAAAGCTGCCCTGCGGGATGGTCAGGGATACGTCCTGCAGAATGGTGCGGTCCTTCTCATACCCAAAGGTAACGTGCTCCAGCTGCAGGGCAGCCTGTTCCGGCACGGTCTGTTCGCCATCGGCGGGTTCCTCTGCTGCCAGCAGTTTGAAGATTTTTTCTGCCGAGGCAGCACCGTTCATGGCAATGTGGAAATAGCTGCCCAGCAGCCGCAGCGGCAGGAAGAAATCTGCCGCCAGCAGCACGATGGTCAACGTGGCCGTCAGGCTCAGCTGACCCTTGGCAAAGGCGGACACCGCACTGATGATGCCCAGCCCAGCCCCGCCGTAGGCCATCAGGTCCATCAGGGTCACCGAATTCAGCTGCATGGTCAGCACCTTCATGGTGATCTTGCGGAAGCGCTCGGCCTGGGCGTTCATCTGCTCATGCTTCCAGCCATCGGCCTGATAGATCTTCAGGGTGGTCAGGCCCTGGATGTTTTCCAGAAAGCTGTCGCCCAGGGTGGTGTACTCGCCCCAGTATTTTGCCAGCAGCTTTTTGGCAAATTTCTGCACCGCCACGATGGACATGGGGATGAGCGGCACACAGCACAGCAGGATGATGGCCGACCGTGCGTGCACTCCCACCAGCAGCACGAACAGGGTGACCGGGGCCAGCAGGCTGTATACCAGCTGGGGCAGGTACTTGGCAAAGTAGGTGTCGATCTGTTCCACGCCTTCACTGGCCAGCATGACCACCTCGCTGGTGGCGGCGGTCTCGGTGTAATTGGGGCCCAGACGGGTCAGCTTGTCGTAAATGTTGCTGCGCAGAGTGCGCTTGACGTTCTTGGAAGCCTGGTCGCTCATGCCGGATGCCAGCAGGGTGAACACAAACCGGAACGGCACCGTGCCCAGACACAGCAGAAGGTTCTGCCACAGCACCCCGGTGGTGAGCATGCCCGCAAAGGCCGCCCCCACCAGCCGGGCGATGGCCCGCACAAAGATCACGTTGCACAGCATGCCCAGCCACTGGAACGCCACGTTGGCCCCCACAAAGCGCAGGGCCCCGCGGTCAAAGGAGAGCAGTTTTTTGTTGATCACGGATTCTTCTCCCTTTCTGTCCGGTCAGCGTCAGCGCCGAACAGACGGTCGTATTCGCCGGTAAAAATGCGGTCCGGCAGGGCGCTGGTCATGGCCAGGGCCGCAGCGGTCTTTTCCTCCTCGGTCAGGGGTTGGCTCACCGGCGGAAAATGCTCCAGAATGCTTTCCATCTCCGCATGCACCTGTTTGGCCACCCAGATGCCCCGGTCGGTCATATAGATCTTGCCGTAGTGCTCCTTTACGATCATGCCGCGCTCCATGAGCAGATTCATGATGCGCACCACCGAGGGTTTGGTCACCCCCAGCTTTTCCGCAATGCTGCGGGAGCTGATGTCCAGGTGGGTGCGCGAGACCTCATAGATCGCCAGCAGATAGCGCAGATGTGCCGACGTCAGTTCCATGCCGATCACTCTCTTTTCTGATAGATTTTCCAATGTTATCCAAAGCTAACTTTTTGTTTTTGAAAAAAGGGCGCGAGCCGAATGTTCCAGCCCGCGCCCTTTGCGGATCATTTCAATGCTCAGTGACAGCCGCTGCAACCGCTGCAGCTGCCATTGCAGCCGCCTTCGCCGCAGCCGCTGCACCCACTGCAGCCGCCGCCATGCTTGTGGGAGTGCCATGTGATCCAGCCCACACCGCCAAACACGATGACTGCCACAATGATCGTGGGCAGATTAAAATTTGCAGCGAGGAATTCCATCATACAAAACACACCCTTTCACAATGTCATGCGGTTCGATCAGATCTTGGTCACGTCGATCTTGACTTCGTTGTTGCCCGCGTACTTGTTGGGACGCACCATCAGGTAGATGAAGGCCACCAGAACAACAGCAGCCACGATGGTGAAGAAGTTGAAGCCAATCTCACCGGTGATCAGGCCGCCCAGCTGGTACACCACCAGAGCGGCGCAGTAAGCCAGAGCACACATATAACCAATGGCGATGGCGGTCCACTTGCCGTTGTTCATCTCGCGCTTGATGGCACCCATCGCTGCGAAGCAGGGAGCGCACAGCAGGTTGAAGATCATGAAGGCGTAAGCAGACAGTGCGGTGTAGTCCTGTGCCACAGCGGCCCAGATCTCGTCGCCGTTCTCAGACAGCTCGCCGCCGAAGTGATACAGAACGCCGAAGGTACCAACCACGTTCTCCTTGGCGATCAGGCCAGACACGGAAGCAACGGTTGCACGCCAGTTGCCGAAGCCCAGAGGAGCGAAGATCCATGCGATCTTGGTGGCGATGGCTGCCAGGACGGAGTTGTCCTGATCCTCGACCATGCCGAAGACACCGTTCTCGAAGCCGAAGCCCTGCAGGAACCACAGCACGACGGTCGCCAGCAGAATGACGGAACCGGCACGCTTGATGAAGGACCAGCCGCGCTCCCAGGTGGCACGGAACACGTTGCCCCAGGCAGGCACATGGTAAGCGGGCAGCTCCATGACGAAGGGAGCGGGGTCACCGGCAAAGATCTTGGTCTTTTTCAGGATGATGCCGGAGCAGATGATGGCAGCCATGCCGATGAAGTAAGCAGAAACAGCCACCAGCGGAGAGCCGCCGAACATAGCACCTGCGATCAGGCCGATGATGGGCATCTTGGCGCCGCAGGGGATGAAGCAGGTGGTCATGATGGTCATGCGGCGGTCACGCTCGTTCTCGATGGTACGGCTTGCCATAACGCCCGGCACGCCGCAGCCGGTGCCCACCAGAACAGGGATGAAGCTCTTGCCGGACAGGCCGAATTTGCGGAAGATACGGTCCATGATGAAGGCCACACGGGACATATAGCCGATGTCCTCCAGGATGGACAGCAGGAAGAACAGCACCAGCATCTGCGGCACGAAGCCCAGAACTGCGCCGACACCGGCGACGATGCCGTCCATGATCAGGCCGTACAGCCAGCCTGCCACGCCGATGCTCTCCAGGAAGCCGCCCAGTGCGCCCGGCACGATCTCACCGAACAGCACATCATTGGTCCAGTCGGTGGCAAAGGTGCCGATGGACCAGCCTCCGTCTGCAATGGAGGTGCCCATGGACAGGGAGTACATCAGGATCATGACCAGCGCGAAGATGGGCAGCGCCAGAATGCGGTTGGTGACGATCTGGTCCACCTTATCGGAGACGGTCAGGTGCTCCACGCGGGCCTTCTTCTTGACGGCCTTGGAGACCACGGTGTTGATGTAGGCATAGCGCTGGTTGGTGATGATGCTCTCAGCATCGTCGTCCATTTCCTTCTCGCAGTCCTTGATGTGCTCGTCGATGTGCGCGATCAGGTCCTTATCCAGCTTCAGCTCTTCCATGACCTTGTCGTCGCGCTCGAACAGCTTGACGGCGTACCAGCGCAGGAAGCGGTCATCCACCTTGCCCTGAATGGACTCTTCGATGTGGGCAATGGCATGCTCCACACTGCCGGTAAACACATGGGGCAGCTCGCCGGCCTTTTTGCCCTGGGCAGCGGTCACGGCAGCCTTGGCAGCTGCCTCGGTGCCCTCGCCCTTCAGGGCGCTGATCTCGACCGCCTCGCAGCCCAGCTCGGCGCTCAGCTTCTTCAGGTCGATCTTGTCGCCGTTCTTGCGCACCAGGTCGATCATGTTCACAGCCATGACCACCGGGATGCCCAGCTCGATCAGCTGGGTGGTCAGGTACAGGTTGCGCTCGATGTTGGTGCCGTCGATGATGTTCAGGATAGCGTCGGGCTTCTCCTTGACCAGATAAGTACGGGAGACGACTTCCTCCAGCGTGTACGGAGACAGCGAGTAGATACCGGGCAGGTCCTGGATGATGACATCCTTGTCGCCCTTCAGCTTGCCTTCCTTCTTTTCCACGGTAACGCCGGGCCAGTTGCCGACGTACTGGTTGGAGCCGGTCAGGTTGTTGAACAGGGTCGTTTTACCGCAGTTCGGGTTACCGGCAAGTGCAATCTTAATGCTCATTGCGTGTTCCTTTCCTCCCTTTGGAATCAGACTACTTCGATCATTTCGGCATCGGCCTTGCGCACGCTCAGCTCGTAGTTGCGCACGGTCAGCTCCATGGGGTCGCCCAGAGGGGCCACCTTGCGGACATAGATCTCCACACCCTTGGTGATGCCCATGTCCATGATGCGGCGCTTCACCGGGCCTTCGCCATGCAGCTTGGCCACGGTGACAGTCTCACCGACCTTAACGTCTTTCAGAGTTTTCATTGCAAATCATCCTCCTCTGCTTGTCTTTATTGGAGACCAGTCCAGTTTCGGAGTGTCTCCCAAACAGTGTTGCGGGCACTGTTCAGTCTGTAATCAGCCGATCATAATGCGGTTTGCCATGGTCTTGTCCAGCGCGATGCGGCTCTCCTTGACCTGAATGATCAGGTTGCCTGCGATCTCGTTGACCACGGTCACCTCACTGTCCACCACGAACCCCAGCTCTGCCAGATGCAGCCGGACTTCGTCCTTGCCGGTGATCTTTTTGATGGTGACCGTTTCTCCTGCTTTTGCCATCGTCAGAGGCATCATATATTCCGCTTCCCTTCTCATTGAATCGGAGATGTGCGGCGGTTAGTCAGCCGCAACTATCAGCATGGATAGTTTACACTCACTAACCGCTCTTGTCAATAATTTTTTCATAATTCAAAGTTAGTTTATATAAACAAACAAATTTTATGCCCCGCAACCCTCCGGATTTTATCACAATCAACAACAACTAACTCAGCTTTTTGACGCAAAGTTCGTGCATGTTAACATTCAAGCACCCGTTTTACGGTCACAGGCTGTGCACTCTGCCAAAGCCGGTTTCTGGAGCGTTTTTCTGCCGAGAAATATTGTGCCGACCGGCCGGTGCGGCGTGAAAAATTTTTCCGGAAAGTGACACAGCCGCACGGTGCAGTGGTCAGTCTGCGCCGCGCGGCCGCGTGTCAAAAGGAGGATTTCTTCCCGTCGGTGCGTGGACACCGGCGGGTGCCAGGATAAAAAGAGAGTATTTGAAAAGAGAATGTCAGTGTTAAGCCGCCACAGCAAGGCGGAGAATGGGGGTACCGCTGTGGAACAGCCGCAGATACACGGCTGTACACTTGCGCAGCTGTGCAAAGTGACGCTGTGCCGCCTGCGGGTCCCCGTAGGCTTTCCAGCAGCCGCAGCAGGTAAAGTTCCGGCCGCTGTTTTCAATAAAGCCCACCACATCGCTCAGGGGGTAGCCCAGAAAAACGCCGATCTCATGCGGGAATTCGGCCGAGCAGCACAGTCTGCGCGAAAGCTGGGTGAGCCAGGCCGTGCAGTCGGCTCGTTCTGCCGGCAGATGGTAGCCCTCCTGCCGGAGAAAGCCCTGCACGGTCTCATCGGTCAGCACCGCACGCAGCATGCTCTCGCGGTACACATAAACGAGATACTGGTGGGTGCGTGCGCAGCCCTTCAGCACCCGGACCCGCAGGCCCTTGGGCTGGAGCTGCTCGTTCCAGTTTTTCACCCGGCGGGCAAGGTCAGCGCAGTCCCGGGTCTCGTAGCGGAACAGGCCCGCAGGTTTCAGGCTGGCCAGCACCGGCGCGCACTGCTCGATCATCACGGTCTCAAAATTGCGCTCCATAGGCTGTTCCCTCCTCTGCGTGCTTCCCTGCCAGTATGGCCGGAACCAGGCGGTTTTATAAGTTAGATGTTTCTAACCTGCAATTCAAAAAAGAATCGGCGTGCCCGTTTTGCAGGGTCTGCCGTTCCGGTTCTGCGGTTAGTCATTCCTAACGTGACTGTATCTTACCACAGGCACAGCCTCCTGTCAACACTTTTTCGCAAAAAAGTTATTCACAACAAACCAGTCGATTTTTATTGTACGTTGGTCTGTCCTTTTGGGGTGGGTTGTGCTATAATGCTGTATATCTCATTTTTCAGAGCAAAGGAGTTGTTTTCATGGCAGAGTACCCGATTCACCCCTACATCATCCACTGTCTGGAGCCGCTTCTGGCCAACGCCGCTGCGCCGGTGGTGCTGGCACTGGACGGCCGCTGCGGCAGCGGCAAGACCACGATGGCCGCCGCATTGGCAGAGCAGTTTCCGGACAGCATCGTCCTGCACACCGACGATTTCTACCTGCCGCCCGCCGACCGTGTGCCCGGCTGGGAACAGACGCCTTGTGCCAATATGGACCTTGCCCGCCTGCGGGACGAGGTGCTGGCCCCGGCCCGCGCCGGAAAGCCCGTGCCCTACCGGGCCTACTCCTGCCGGGAGGGTGCTTATCTGCCCGTGCAGCAGCTTGCCGCACAGCCGCTGGTGATCCTGGAGGGCAGCTACAGCCACCACCCGCTGCTGGCCCCGTATGAGGATTTCCGGGTGTTCATGACCTGCTCGGATGCCGAGCAGACCCGCCGCCTGCAGGCCCGGGAGGGCGACCGCTACCCGGACTTTGCCGCCCGGTGGATCCCGCTGGAAGAAGCCTATTTCACCCAGCACAACATCGAGGATGCCGCCGATTTCGTGATGGACACCACCACCGACTGAACGCACGACACAAAAAGCACCTGCCGCAGAAAATCTCTGCAGCAGGTGCTTTTTTGCGCTTTTGTTGTTTTACGGAATGTTACTTATTCTTATACATATCCTGATAGTAATTCTGGTAGTCGCCGCTGGTGACATGGTTCATCCACTCTTCATGGTTCAGGTACCAGTCGATGGTCAGCACGATGCCCTTCTCAAACGGGGTCTCAGGGTACCAGCCCAGATCGTTCTTGATCTTGGTGGGGTCGATGCCGTAGCGGCGGTCATGGCCCAGACGGTCGGCCACATGCTTGATCAGATCCTCGCTGATGCCCTCGTCCTGCAGACGGTCATGCAGCTGGCTGATGATGGTCTTGACGATGAAGATGTTGGGGCGCTCGTTGTGGCCGCCCACGTTGTACACCTCGCCGATCTTGCCGCCGTTGGCCACCATGTCGATGGCC
>UMIT01012885.1_pt1 | contig 17910 bp, 16 predicted proteins | sample 1965911 | NCBI WGS metagenome assembly UMIT01 (sample SAMEA4836131, study PRJEB28245) | human gut metagenome | biome: gut microbiome; material: fecal sample | place: Denmark | collected 2008 | reverse complement strand
GCCCAGCGAGCTACCGAGCTGCTCCACCCCGCGTCGGCTTGCCTTCATTGAGGCAGCTCTAACTACTTTACGGATGTTGGCTAATAAGTCAAATCGGCGTGTCGCATATTGCGCTGCTAGTGAAATCGCATATCCGATAACGCGTTATCCGTTTTTCGTATAACGCTGCGGCCCGTCGATGAAAACCGCCGAATACGCCATATCCGGGTCCGCACCATAATAGGAAACATGCCTATCAAGATTCCCAGCGGCCTTCCGGCCAGAGACATTCTCGACTCCGAGCGCATCTTCGCGCTTGAAAAGCCCGAAGCGGAGCGCCAGCGTGTGCGTCCGCTCAAGCTGGTGATCCTGAACCTCATGCCGAAGAAGATCGAGACCGAAACGCAGCTGCTGCGTCTGATCTCCAAGAGCCCGCTGCAGGTCGAGGTCGACTTCATGAAGACCTCCACCCACGAGGCCACGCACGTGAGCGCCGACCATCTGGTGAAGTTCTACGAGACGCTCGACGCGTTCAAAGACAACTATTACGACGGTCTTGTGGTGACGGGAGCGCCCGTCGAACACCTCGATTTCGAGCAGGTCGACTACTGGGACGAGTTCAAGCAGATTCTCGACTGGGCATCCACCCACGTCTTCTCCACCATGTACCTGTGCTGGGGCGCGATGGGCGCGCTCAACTATCGGTACGGCGTGCGCAAGGAGTTGCTGCCGGAGAAGCTCTTTGGAGTGTTCCCCCAGTATCTGCAGGACGAATACTGCTTCCTCACCAACGGTTTCGACGAGATCTGCCTGCAACCGCATTCCCGCCTGGCGGGGGTCAACGAGGGTGATATCGCCCATAATCCCGAGCTGCAGGTGCTCACGTGGGGTCCGAAGTCCGGCCCGGGGCTCATCGCCACGCGCGACTTCTCCGAAGTGTTCGCGCTCGGCCATTGGGAGTATGGCAAGTACACGCTCGCCGAGGAATACGAGAGGGATATGAAGAAGGGCATGACCAACGTGCCGTTCCCCGAAAACTATTTCCCGCACGACGATCCGAAGCTCGAACCGCTGTTCGCCTGGCGCGCCCACGCCAACCTGCTGTGGCGCAACTGGCTCAACTGGGTCTATCAGACCACGCCATACGATTTGAGCGAAGTACCGCAGCTGCGCGAGGAGAAGCGCCTCGGCACCGACCGTTCGATCCGGCACGAGCCCGGTTCTCCGCGTGTCGACGCGTTCACGCCATTCTCGCACGATGGATACGGTGTCATTCGCGGCTGATTTCACGAAGATCGGCGAGTACTGACAAGTATTGGCGATTGTCCCACGATTGCCGCTTTTGCGCGGTGTCGTGGGCTTTTTGCGCGGTTTTTGTTGCCTGCTGCGACATCGTTTCATTTTCGCTGTCATATATTATGGTGCGATATGTTAAGTAAAACGTTTTATCAAGCAGTGTTGCAAACGATGTCTATTTTGGTGTGAATGGGGGTGAAATAGGCCGAATCGACAACGGCCGTGGTTGTGTCTAATAGTCCCCGCAACGTGCGAAACGCCGGTTTTCGCTATACGGTAGTAGGGGAAAGCTCCCGGTGCGGAATGTTGTCTAGCCACGGGCTGATAATCCTTTGCAGCCATTCGGGGCTGGTATGCGAACGCGTTTATGGGCGCGTTAACATAGAACCCGAAGGATGTTCTGGTTTGGTAACCGGAATGTCACATTCGACTCAGCTGTTGGGCTAGACTAACAGCTGACACAAGAGCAGGAGGCGTGAATGATTAGTGCATTGGGAGAGGGCATCATGACCATCGCCGATGGTCCAGAGATGCCGAGCATCAATGACTTCCTTCCCGATCCGTTTGTTTTTCAAGGCACGCCGTTCGCCATCAACCGCATCATCCTCGTTCGTATTCTTGCGACCGTCATCATGCTGCTGGTTCTCGGAATTACGGCAAGCCGTGCAAAGCTCATCCCTGGCCGTTGGCAGGGCGCAGTCGAATGGCTGATCGAGTTTGTCCGCGACAACATCGTCTATCAGGTGATGGGCGAGCTGCGTGGCAAGCGTTATGTGCCGATGATCACCACCGTGTTCTGCACGTTGCTGGTCTTCAATCTGTGCGGCATCATCCCGGGCTTCAACATCGCGGCAAGCGCGTCCATCACGCTGCCTCTGGTGTTCGCCATGTGGTGCTTCTGCCAGTACTGGATTGCCGGCATCCGTGAAAAGGGCCTTGGCCACTTCCTGAGGGACGAGATCTTCCCGAAGGGCGTTCCGGCCCCGATCTATATTCTGCTGTCCCCGATTCAGCTGCTTGAGCTGCTGATTATCCGCCCGTTCTCGTTGACGATCCGACTGTTCGCCAACATGGTTTCGGGCCACCTGATCCTTGCGTTGTGCCTCTCGGCCACGCAGTTCTTCCTCGTTGATGTGGTGAACAAGCTGATGATGCCGTTCGGCATCATCACCTTCGCGGCTGGCATGTTCATGTTCCTGTTCGAGGCGCTGGTCGCCTGCCTGCAGGCTTACATCTTCGCCATCCTGACCACCGCGTACATCAATATGAGCTATCCGGAGATCGACTGACCGCCGGCTTTTTAAGTGTTGCTTCTTGTCAAGCAATAACCAGAAAGGAAACAATCATGGATATCGTTACCCTCGCTGAGGTTGCCGGCAACCTGAACGTCGTTGGCTACGGCCTCGCCGCCATCGGCCCTGGCATCGGTCTGGGCATCCTGATCGGCAAGACCATCGAAGGCACCGCTCGCCAGCCTGAGCTCGGCAGCCGTCTGCAGACCCTCATGTTCCTGGGCCTGGCATTCGTCGAGGTGCTGGCACTGCTCGGCTTCGTGCTCGCCTTCATCAAGTAAGACTTGATCCCCAAGGTAAACACCGAAGACGCAAACGAACGTGAAAGGAGGAAGACACTATGGTGACCGCAGCTAGCGAGATGGAACTGTTCCTTCCGAAAAGCTACGACATTTTCTGGTCGTTGGTCATTCTGATCATCGTCGCCGTGTTCTTCTACAAGTTCTTCCTGCCGAAGTTCCAGGCCGTGTTCGATGAGCGCGCAGCCAAGATCGAAGGCGGCATCGCCAAGGCCGAACAGGCCCAGAAGGATGCCGACGAAGCCAAGGCGAAGTACGATGCCCAGCTGAGCAACGCACGCGTCGAGGCTTCCAAGATCCGCGACGACGCTCGCGCGGAGGCATCGCACATCATCGCCGACGCACGTACCCGTGCCGAGGCTGATGCGGCGCAGATCACCGCCACCGCCCAGCGTTCCATCGAATCCCAGCAGCAGCAGGCTCTGGTGAGCCTGAAGGGTGAGGTCGGCGTGCTGGCAACGGCACTGGCCGGCAAGATCCTGGGCAGCAAGCTGGAAAGCGACGACGTGCAGTCGACGATGATCGATCAGATGATCGCCGATCTGGACAGCGACAAGAAGTGATCGAAACCTTCAAGAAAGGGAGGTGACCAATGCGAGGAGAAGCATCGCGTATCGCAGACCGCGTTTCGCGTGACTCGCTGGCCCCCAGGCTGCGCGACAGCGGCGAGGACGCATGGCGCATCGGGAACGAACTGTTCACGATCACCAACGCGCTCGACCACAACGTCCAGCTTGAACGTGCCCTCACCGACCCGTCGCGCCCAGTCGAAGACAAGGTTGCGGTAGTCAAGACCCTCATTGGAGATGAGGCCCATCCGTTGACGATGGAAATCATGTCCGATCTGGTGGCCCGCCGCTGGAGCCGCGTATCCGACATCGCCAACGCCACCGAGGATTTCGGTGTGGACGGCATGATGTACTACGCGGACCACACGAATGCTACTCTGCAGGTCTCCATCGAGCTTGCCCAGCTGCATTCCGCACTGCTCAACCTTCCGGTCGTACGCAGCAAGCTGTATGACGCAACCGTCCCCGCCGAAGCCCGTATCAAGCTGCTGTACAGCCTGATCGGCAATGCCGACTTCAATGTGGTGACCAAGCGTCTGGCCGAGCATGCGACCTGCAATCTGCGCAATCGCCGCTATCTGCAGACCATTCAGTGGCTGATCAACAAGTTCTCCCGTCATATGGGCGAATCGATGGTCACCGTCACCACGGCAACGCCACTGAGCAAGGAGCAGGTCAAGAAGCTCGTCGCCATCTATTCGGCGAAGACCGGCCATCCGGTGCACATCAACTCGGTGGTCGATCCGACCGTCCTGGGTGGTATGCGCATCCAGGTGGGCGACGAGGTCACCGACAACACGGTGGTCGCACAGCTGCAACATCTTCAGCGCACGGTGAAGGCGACCGCCTGACGGCACGCCGCACGGTGAACAAGCCTGAAACAAGACTTGACTGAATTTAAAAACAACAATAAGGAGTGATCATGGCAGAACTTACCATTGATCCCACCACGATACGCAAGGCGCTCGATGAGTTCGTCGAGTCGTACAAGCCGTCGGACACTCCGACCCAGGAAGTCGGTTATGTCGCGACCGCTGGCGACGGCATTGCGCACGTGACGGGACTGCCTGGTTGCATGGCCAATGAGCTGCTGACCTTCGAAGACGGCACGCTTGGCCTGGCGTTCAACCTTGACGCCCGCGAGATCGGCGTGGTTATCCTCGGCGATTTCACCGGTATCGAGGAAGGCCAGGAAGTGCGTCGTACCGGCGAAGTGCTCTCCGTGCCCGTCGGCGACGGCTACCTTGGCCGCGTCGTGGACCCGCTAGGCAACCCGATTGACGGTCTTGGTGAAATCAAGACCGAAGGCCGTCGTATTCTCGAGGCCCAGGCACCTGACGTTATGCATCGTCATCCGGTTGACGAGCCGCTGTCCACCGGCCTGAAGGCCATCGACGCAATGACGCCGATCGGACGTGGCCAGCGCCAGCTCATCATCGGCGACCGCCAGACCGGTAAGACCGCTATCGCAATCGATACGATCATCAACCAGAAGCGCAACTGGGAATCCGGAGACCCGAAGAAGCAGGTCCGCTGCATCTACGTGGCCGTCGGCCAGAAGGGCTCCACCATCGCATCGGTGAAGCAGTCCCTGGAAGAGGCCGGCGCCATGGAGTACACGACCATCGTGGCCTCCCCGGCTTCCGATTCCGCAGGCTTCAAGTACATCGCACCGTACACCGGTTCCGCCATCGGACAGCACTGGATGTACAACGGCAAGCACGTGCTCATCGTCTTCGACGATCTGTCGAAGCAGGCCGAGGCTTACCGCTCGATTTCCCTGCTGCTGCGTCGTCCGCCGGGGCGTGAGGCTTACCCGGGCGATGTGTTCTACCTGCACTCCCGTCTGCTCGAACGTTGCGCCAAGGTTTCCGATGACCTCGGCGGCGGCTCGATGACCGGCCTGCCGATCGTCGAGACCAAGGCGAACGATGTGTCCGCCTACATTCCGACCAACGTGATTTCCATCACCGATGGCCAGATCTTCCTGCAGTCCGACCTGTTCAACGCGAACCAGCGTCCTGCTGTGGACGTCGGCATCTCCGTGTCCCGAGTCGGTGGCGCTGCCCAGACGAAGGCCTTGAAGAAGGTCTCCGGCACGCTGAAGATCTCGCTGGCGCAGTACCGTTCGCTGGAATCCTTCGCCATGTTCGCTTCCGATCTGGATGCGGCTTCGAAGGCTCAGCTGAACCGTGGTGCCCACCTGACCGAGCTCCTGAAGCAGCCGCAGTTCTCCCCGTATTCGATGGAACAGGAAGTCGTGTCCGTGTGGGCCGGCACCCATGGCAAGATGGATGACCTGCCAATCAGCGACGTGTTGCCGTTCGAAAAGGGCATGCTGGATTATCTGGATCACAACACCGATATCCTCAAGACCATTCGCGAGACCGAAGACTTCACCGCCGACACCGAGGCTGCCCTCGACAAGGCCGTGGAAGCGTTCCGTGAGACCTTCGTGACCAGCGCGGGCAAGCCGCTGGTCGAGAAGAAGCCTGATGAGAAGCACACCACTCCGGTCGAGCAGGAAAAGATCGTCGCAGGAGAGAAGTGATTCATGGGCTCGCAACTCGCATTGAAATCTAGGATCGCCTCCACCGCGTCGCTGGAGAAAATCTTCAACGCGCAGGAGATGATCGCGTCTTCGCACATCGCCAAGGCACGTGACGTGGCCTTGAACGCGAAGCCGTATACCGATGCGATTTTCGACGCCGTGCAAGCGCTGGTGGCCCATACCCATATCGACCATCCGATCGTGAAAAAGAACGAGGACAACCCTCGCGTGGCTGTCCTCGCTCTCACCTCGGATCGTGGTATGGCAGGTCCGTACACCTCCTCGATCATCCGCGAAACGGAATCGCTGTTGGCCCGACTCGACGAGAAGGGCAAGCAGCCGGAACTGTATGTGTATGGTCGTCGCGGTGTGACGTATTACAAGTACCGCAACCGTCCGGTTGCCGGCACTTGGGAAGGCGATACCGACCAGCCCGGCGTGGAAGTCGCAGAGTCCATCTCGAAGGCACTGTTGGACGCTTATATGAAGCCGGCGGACCAAGGTGGAGTCTCCGAACTCTACATTGTGTTCACCGAGTTCGTGAATATGGTGGTTCAGAAGGTGCGTGTGCTGCGCATGCTACCCGTTGAGCTCGTGCTTCCGGAACAGCCGGAATCCGGTCCTGTGCCGGAATCCGATGCCGATGCTGCGACTCCTCTGTATGCGTTCGAGCCAAGCGTTGACGAAGTACTCGACGCGATTCTGCCGAAGTACATCCAGTCCCGTATCCATGAATGCCTGCTCACCGCAGCGGCATCCGAGACTGCAAGCCGACAGAACGCCATGCACACGGCTACAGACAACGCCCGCAGCCTGATCGATGAACTGACTCGCAAGCTCAACGCTTCGCGTCAGGCATCGATTACCCAGGAACTTACCGAAATCATCGGCAGCGCTGATGCGCTGAACAAGAAGGAAGAGTAGGAACGCATATGGCTGAGAATCAGACCACAGCGGCTCCCGAGACGGCTGCAGAGCCGACCGCTGGACGCGTTACGCGTATCCAGGGTTCGGTTATCGACGTCGAATTCCCGGTGGGCCACCTGCCCGACATTTACAATGCACTTACCGTTGAACTGGCCAACACCGGTGTCCACGAAGAGGGCGAGACCACCAAGAAGATCACCCTTGAGGTTGAACAGCATCTTGGCGATTCCACCGTGCGTACCGTCGCTCTGAAGCCGACTGACGGCCTCGTGCGTGGCGCGACCGTGCTCGACACCGGCGGCCCGATCTCCGTGCCGGTTGGCGATGTCACCAAGGGCCACGTATTCGACGTGTCCGGCAACATCCTCAACAAGAAGGCCGACGAGACCGTTAAGGTTACCGAACGTTGGCCTATCCACCGCAACCCGCCGGCATTCGACCAGCTGGAGTCCAAGACCCAGATGTTCGAAACCGGTATCAAGGTCATCGATTTGCTGACCCCGTATGTGCAGGGTGGCAAGATTGGTCTGTTCGGTGGCGCAGGCGTCGGCAAGACCGTGCTGATTCAGGAAATGATTCAGCGTGTGGCTCAGAACCACGGCGGTGTGTCCGTGTTCGCAGGCGTCGGCGAACGTACCCGTGAGGGTAACGATCTGATCGGCGAAATGGACGAGGCCGGCGTGCTCGAGAAGACCGCACTGGTCTTCGGCCAGATGGATGAGCAGCCGGGTACCCGTCTGCGCGTGCCGCTGACCGCACTGACCATGGCAGAGTACTTCCGTGACGTACAGAATCAGGACGTGCTGCTGTTCATCGATAACATCTTCCGTTTCACCCAGGCTGGTTCCGAGGTGTCCACCCTGCTCGGCCGTATGCCGTCCGCAGTGGGCTACCAGCCGAACCTGGCCGATGAGATGGGCGCGCTGCAGGAGCGAATCACTTCGACCCGTGGACACTCCATCACCTCGCTGCAGGCCATCTACGTGCCGGCCGATGATTACACCGACCCGGCTCCTGCAACGACCTTCGCCCACCTGGATGCAACCACCGAGCTGTCTCGTGACATCGCTTCGAAGGGTATCTACCCGGCAGTCGACCCGCTGAGCTCCACTTCGCGAATCCTTGATCCGCGTTACGTGGGTCAGGCGCACTACGACTGTGCAAACCGCGTCAAGGCGATTCTGCAGCGTAACAAGGAGCTGCAGGACATCATCGCCCTGATCGGTATCGATGAGCTTGGCGAAGAAGATAAGACCACTGTGAACCGTGCTCGTAAGATCGAGCAGTTCCTTGGCCAGAACTTCTACGTCGCCGAGAAGTTCACCGGCCGTCCGGGCTCCTACGTTCCGGCGGACGAGACTATCGAAGCATTCACCCGCATCTGCGACGGCGTGTATGACGACGTTCCGGAGCAGGCATTCTCCGGTATCGGCGGCATCGACGACCTCGAGAAGAAGTGGCACGACATGCAGAAGGAATACGGTGCGTGATGGCCGGATCGACTATGCAGGTGAACATCGTCGCCGCTGACCACCCTGTGTGGCACGGCACGGCGAAGTCGGTTACCATTCCCGCCTCCGAAGGCGGAATGGGCATCCTGCCCGACCACGAGCCTGTGCTGACCGTGATCAAGGAAGGAACCATCGTTGTGGTGGATCCTGAAGGCAATCGCCTCTCCTTCGAGGTGACTGACGGCTTCATCTCCTTCGATTCGAACAAGCTCACCGTCGCGGTCGAGCGTGGAACCAACGTGAAGCGCGCCGAATAAGCCGTTTCCGCTTGACGTAAGGTGGCCCGGTAATCGCAATATGTTTTTGTATTGCGATTACCGGGCCGCTTTTGTCTTTTACGTGGCTTTCCGCCGCCGCGAATACGTATGCCGTACGTACGGCGACGCGCATGGTAGGGTAGTGCCTCGTGCGAATTATTGTTGCTGACTGCTCTGCCGAATATTCCGGACGATTGAACGCCTCCCTGCCGCTCGCCAAGCGCGTGCTGCTCATCAAGGCGGACAACAGCCTGCTGATCTTCTCCGAACTCGGCTCATACAAGCCGCTCAACTGGATGTCCGCGCCATGCAGCATCAGGGACATCACCCCCGACCACGCCGATGACGACGTTGATACTGAAGTGCCGCAAAAGGTGATCCGCGCGTCGGCCGACAAATCGAACGACGTGCTGGAAGTGACGTTGCAGCACATCTATTCGGACGAATCGTACGACCTCGGCGAGGATCCGGGCCTCATCAAGGACGGCGTCGAAGACCATCTGCAGAAGTACCTGGCCGAACAGATCGAACGCATCGGCAAAGGCGCGAAGCTCGTGCGCCGCGAATACCCGACAGCCATCGGACCGGTCGACATCATGGCGATTGACGGCAACGGCGAGCACGTGGCCATCGAAATCAAGCGCAACGGCGGCATCGACGGCGTCGAACAGCTCACCCGCTACTGCGATCTGCTCAACCGCGACCCGCTGCTGGCCCCCGTGCACGGCATCTTCGCCGCGCAGACCATCACCCCGCAGGCCCGCGTGCTCGCGCAGGACCGCGGTTTCAAATGCCTGATTCTCGATTATGAGGAGATGAAGGGCACCGAAGACGACTCTCTACGACTCTTCTAATGAAAAAGCCTCCCGGGTGGGAGGCTTTTTGCGGTTAGACCGGCTGGATCAGTAGGCGGCGAGAATGTCGACCACGAAGACCAGCGTGGAATTCGCCGGAATCTTCTCCTGATCCTTGTTTCCGTAGCCGAGGCTCGGCGGCACCACCAGCAGCACCTGGGAACCGACCGTGTGACCTGCCAGACCCTGCTTCCAGCCCTTGATCACGCTGTCAAGCGAGAAGGCGGAGGACTGTCCGCGGTCCCACGAGGAATCGAACTGCGTGCCGTCAAGCAGCCAGCCGGTGTAGTGCGCCACCACGGACTGCGTATCCTTGACCACAGCGCCCTTGCCCTTGATGAGGTCTTGGGAAATCAAGGAATCGGAGCCCTTATAGCCATTCATGTCGATCGACGGCTTGCCGTCCTTGGCGAGCGTCACCTTTGGCAGGTCGGCCGGAACGCCCGCGACCTTCTCGCCGGTGGCCTTCTTCAGGTCCTTCGACTTGGACACCAGCGTGAGTACCATCAGGTACGAGGTGCCGGAGGAATTCGAGTCGTTCACGCCGAACGCCACGGTGGAATTGAGCTTGAGGCTCTTGAAGATCTTGTAGTAGTTCTCGGTCATCTGGCTGGTATCCGAGGTGACTACGGTGGAGCAGTCGGGGGTGTTCTTCTCCCACGTGCTGGCCAGTTCGGAACCATCCTTGACGCTGATGGCGATGCCCTGCGAGCAGACGCGGTCGCCGTCCTCGATCTGGGCTCCGTCGCCCTTCTGCAGCACCACGTAGCTGTTGTCCTCGACCGTCATCGGCGTCTTGAACGAGACGGTCGGCTTCTTGCCGAGCTCGCCCTTGGCGGTCACGCCGGCGATCTGGTGCATGCCGATTTTTTCGGAAGATGAGGAGGAATCCGAGTTCGACTTGTCGGATTTCGCGCTGGAATTACCGCCGCACGCAGTGACGCCCAGGCACATGACCGTTGCGCAGACTGCCGTGACGGCCTTGGAAAGAAGTGATTTACGCATAGGGCCAACCATAGCGGCAAAGCATGATTTTCATGTTTTTTTCAGGCTTGTGCAAACGGACACTGTAGAATGGAAAAGCTATGACTGTATTGCAGGAAGAACAAGAGAAGCCGCAGATCGAGACGGGCCCTACCCGGCATGCGAAGATCATGCGTGGCATCGTCACGCCTATTTTCGGCTTGCTTGCCATCGCATGCGTCGTGTTTGGCGTGTTGAATTCAACCGTCTGGAAACCGGACAATGAGATCACCGCCGCCGCTCCGGTGAACGGTTCGGAATACGTGGTCACCGATCCGAACGTGCTGCAGCTGGTAGACAGCCGCGTCAATATTTCGGCCAAATCCCGTGACAAGAAATCCAATGTGTGCATCGCCATAGGTTCCGCGCGCGATGTTGCCGGATGGATTGCGGGAAGCAAGTACATGCGCGTCTCCGGTCTGTCCGATTGGACGACGCTTTCCACCATGAAGGTCTCCGCGCAGGGAACCGCGGACAATTCCCAGAACCAGGTGGCTTTCAAGGACTCCGACATGTGGCGCACCATCAAGTGCAATGACGGTGCCGTTGATATGCAGGTCAAAGGATCGAACAGCAATAACGCCGAGGATGTTGTGGCGTTGATTGATTTCGGCAACCGCAAGGGAGACACGGTCACTCTGAATTGGGACCGTCGTAACCTGCCGAATTTCGCCATGCCGTTGTATCTTGCCGGCGGACTGCTGGCGATTCTCGCCGTGCTTTCCGCTTCCGTATTCGCCATGCCGCCGCATAAGCGCCGCAACAAGCGCGCTTTCGCCATGGTCGAAGGCGTTGGCGTCAACGAAGGCGATGAGAACGAGGTTTCGGCTTGGGTGAAGAACGCCGAAACCGCCGCCAGCAACAGGGCACGGAGCAGGTCGCATCACGGCAGGCGTCGCCATGCGGAACATCGCACCGGCGGTCGTATGTCATCGTTCGAGGAAACGCAACAGCCCGTCATCGTCGATCCTGTGGCACGTAACCTGGTCGCCGACCAGCAGAACACGATTGCGGAAAGCCAGCCGACTGTGTCCGAATCGACCGTATTTGAATCGACGGCGGGCGAATCGTCTGTTGACGACGAGGCGACTTCCGTGATCTCGCAGGATGAGCTTGCCGCGTATTTCGCTCGTCTTGCCCAAGAGGAGGTTCAGACGGAAACGCAGGAAGACGGCCAAGAGGAGGACCAGTGATGAGGAAGCGTAGTCAGGCGATTATCGCGGCCATGCTCGCGCTGGGAATGGCCGTCGGCATGTGCGGTTGCGAAGGCCAGCTGCCGACCCCGAAAGCCACCACCCGGCAGGATGCGCCGAACTTGAGCGCCAAGCAGGAGCAAAAGGTCCGCACGAGGATTCTCAAAACGCTCGACCAGTGCAATCAGAACCGTGACACTGATACGTTGCCGACGATTCTCGAAGGTCCGGAACTGGACATCCGCACCAGCGAGCTGAACGTAGCGAAAGCCACGGGCAATCTTGACCGTAAGACCACCATCCCCACGGATCTGGCCCAGGCCGTGATCTCCACGGATGCCGGCTGGCCACGGTCCGTGTTCTCCATCACGTCCACAACCAAGGACCAGCAGTCCAAGCGTCTGCTGGTGTTCAGGCAGGATTCCGCACGCCAGAACTACAAGCTGTGGGGTGTGGCGCGACTGTTCTCCGGCGTGAAGATGCCGAGTTTCGAAATCTCCAAAACCGGCAGCGCGCAGGGAACGCCTACGGACACCGGTCTGGTCATGACGCCGAAAGCGGCGGTGGACGCGTATGCGGACCTGCTGCAGAACGGGGCGAACAGCAAGTACGCCAGCAAATTCGCGGATGATGATCTGCGATCGAAGCTTGCCGATCTGACTGCCCAGGTGCAGAAGGCCATGGAGCTTAACGAAGGCACGCAGCAGCAGACCTTCGAACCGGTCAATGGAGCCATCAGCGTCATGCGTTCCGCGGACGGCGGCGATCTGGTGGTGGCGCAGATCAACTCCGAATGGACGCGTTCCGCCGGCGCTGGCCGTGAATCGCAGCCGGCCTCTGACGCGGAAAAGGCGCTGTTCGGCAATGGCAAGGCCACCAGCACCATGAAGACGAGCTATGTGAACGTCATCGCGCTGTATGTTCCGCCGGCAAATTCCGGGCAGAAAATCACCGCGGTCGGTTCCGAACGCCAGCCGGTGAAGGTCGAAGCGCTGTAAAACGACGGGTCCTTGGACGCGCATCGTCGGCGGTTTTCCGCCTATCGCGCATCCGTGGGAATGAAAACCGGGAAATCGTTGTTGGCACCTATAGTTGGTGCCAGCAACGATTTCGTGTTTTTGGAGGCAAGTATGGCAGAGCAGCAAGCGTTCCATCCGGGTGTTTCATTGGCGGGAGCCGTTGATCTGGAAGCGCTCAAGCATCAGGTGAAGGCCGAGCCGGGGCAGGCGGGCGGCGCTCCGGCGGCTGGCGGATATGTCATCGACACCACGGAGAACACGTTCCAGGCCATGGTGCAGACCTCCGCCACGTTCCCGATTCTGCTGTTCCTGTGGGTGCCGACCGACGACCGTCTGTTCGCCATGGCACGCGCATTGGGTGACGCGGTGAACAAGCTCAACGGCCAGATCCAGCTGTCCCGCATCGACATCGCATCCAATCCCTCCATCGCACAGGCGTTCCAGATTCAGGGCGCGCCGGCGCTGTTCGCGTTGATCGGCGGCCGTCCGATGCCGATTCTGCAGGGCCTTCCGTCCGACGAGGAACTGCAGCAGATCACAGACGTGGTCGTGCCGAAGCTTATCGCCGCCGCACAGCAGGCCGGCGTGACCGGCACCGCTCCGTATTCGGGCGATCCGGACTCCGACGCGGCCAATTCCGCATCCGCCGGCAGTGTGCAGGATCAGGTGCCGCCGGAACATCAGGAAGCGTACATGCTGGCACAGCAGGGCGATTACGCCGGTGCCGCCGCCGCGTACGAGAAGGTTTTGGAAGCCGATCCGAACGATACGCGCGCCGCCCGCGAACGTGCGAAGGCGCTGCTGCTGGCCCGTTCCGCCAATGCGGACGTGCGCGTGGTGCGTGCCGCTGCCGCCGACAAGCCGGACGATGTGGACGCGCAGCTTGCCGTCGCCGACATCGACATGATCGGCGGGCAGATCCAGGACGCGTTCGACCGTCTGCTTGATTTCGTGGCGGGGGGCCACAAGGCCGACATCGAGCCGGTGCGCCAGCGTCTGCTCGAATACTTCACGATCCCCGAGCCGACCGACGAGCGTCTGAAGCGCGCACGTCGTCGCCTCGCCACCCTCATGTACTGAGCGTGCAGCGCGTGCTGGTTGCGCCGAGCACTCTGATGCATTGAGCGCGCGTACTGACTTTCCCAACGATTGCAAGGTCTGCGTCACGTTTTTCGCCGAATCGTGTCGCAAACGGGCGCAGACCGTGTACAGTAGTGCGTTGCATGGGTTTGTAGCTCAGCGGATAGAGCGTCTGTCTCCGGAACAGAAGGTCGTGGGTTCGATCCCCATCAAGCCCACCGGGCAAGGCTCCAGTCGAACGGCTGGAGCCTTTTTGTTGCTCGTTTGTTGTATTTTTCCGCGGTTTTCCTTGCGATTCCGCCGTTTTCGTGCCTGCTGCGCCGTGTGGTGCCAACTCCGGCCATATCGTTCTGTGAACGGTTTTTCCCGCTTCCACCCATCGGAAAAGTATGATTTCAGGTGCGACGCAAATAGCGCATGTACGGGCATATTGGCACATACTTGGCGCGCGTTTACATACCTTGCGGCAACATACCTTACGACAAAGGAGAACAGTATGAGCGAAAAGCTGGAAGCAGTGGCCACCTCCGAAGCCCCGGCAGCACTCGGCGCCTACAGCCAGGCCGTGAAGGCCAACGGATTCGTGTTCGTCTCCGGCCAGCTGGGCATCGACCCGGCCACCGGCGAACTGGCCGGCGAGAGTGCGGGCGAGCAGGCCGCGCAGGCGCTGGAGAACATCAAGCACATCCTCGACACCGCCGGCTCCGGCATCGAGAATGTGGTCCGCGCCACCATCTACATGAAGAACGTCGAGGACTTCCACGAGGTCGACGACGTGTACGCGCAGACCTTCATCGGCTCCGTCAAGCCGGCCCGCGTGGCCTTTGGCGGCAACGACATTCCGAAGGGCGCGCTCGTCGAGATCGACGCCATCGCCGCGCTCTGAGCATTTCGCACGTTTCATAGGTATCGCAAGCATTGCGATTACTGCGATTGCCTACCGCTACCTGCGATCAAACGGCCCGCACGCTTTTCCAGCATGCGGGCTGACGCTTTTTTACGGACTTCCGCGGGCTTCTGCACACTTCCGCGAACTATGGACGACCATCGCACGTTGCCGTGAGTCTGACGTATAGTATTTGCGATTGTTCGGCCAGCCAAACTATGTGCCGTACCCAACCAAACGTAAGAGGAGCCGGAAGCAAGCATGGCGCAATCGCAAGAAAAGCCCGACGTCGAACAGGGCGGCCTGGAACGCAAGATGGAAACGCGCCACCTGACCATGATCTCGCTCGGCGGCGTGATCGGCACAGGCCTGTTTTTAAGCTCCGGCTACACCATCCATCAGGCGGGCCCGCTCGGCGCGATCATCGCTTACGTCATCGGCTCCGTGCTCGTCTACTTCATCATGCTGAGCCTCGGCGAGCTGTCTGTGGCCATGCCGTACGCCGGCAGCTTCCACCTGTATGCGAAGCGTTTCATCGGCCCCGGCACCGCGTTCACCATCGCCGTGCTCTACTGGCTGAATTGGGCGGTGGCGCTCGCCTCCGAATTCACGGCCGCTGGCTTGCTGATGCAACGCTGGTTCCCGCATTCGCCCGCATGGATCTGGTCGGCCGTCTTCATCGCTGTCGTGTTCCTGCTCAACATCCTGTCGGTGCGGCTCTACGGCGAATCGGAATTCTGGTTCGCCTCCATCAAAGTGTTCGCCATCGTCGCGTTCATCGTCATCGGCCTGCTCGCCATGTTCGGCGCGATTCCAATCGCCGGCTATAGCCATGCGCCCATGTTCGAGAACTTCTACAGCGACGGATGGCTGCCCAACGGCGTGCTGCCGATCTTCTCCACCCTGCTGATGGTGGTGTTCGCCTTCTCCGGCACCGAAGTGGTCGGCGTCGCCGCCGGCGAGACGAAGGATCCGTCCAAGGCGATTCCGAAGGCCGTGCACACCACCGTGCTGCGTCTGGCGATCTTCTTCATCGGCTCGATCGCCGTCATGGCCGCGCTGATCCCGTGGCACAAGTCCGGCGTCGACGCGAGCCCGTTCGTGCTTGTCTTCCAATCGATCGGCATGCCGTTCGCCGGCGACATCATGAACTTCGTGGTGCTCACGGCGGTGCTGTCCGCCGCGAATTCCGGCCTCTACGTGTGCTCGCGCATGGTGTGGTCGCTGGCGCAGGAAGGCATGATCCCGCGCGTGCTCGCCAAAACCAACTTCCATGGTGTGCCGGTGTGCGCCGTGCTGTTCAGCATGGCCGGCTCCCTGCTGGCGCTGCTGTCCTCCGTGGTGGCCGCTTCGACCGTCTACCTCGCGCTGGTCGCGGTTTCCGGCCTGGCCACACTGGTGGTGTGGGCGTCGGTTTCCGTCTGCCACTTGCGATTCCGCCACCAATGGGTTGCGCAGGGACATACGGTTGGCGAGCTCAAGTATCGTGCGCCGGGCTATCCATTCGTGCCGGTCGCCGCGATCGTGATGTGCGTCGGCGCGCTGGTTCTGGTGATTTGCGACCCGTCGCAACGATCCACGCTGCTGACCATGATCCCGTTCGTGGCGCTGTGCTACGCCGGATACTACGCTTCCGTGGCCTGGCGCAAAAAACGCGACGCGGCCGATTCCTCCACCGGTGTGACGCCTGCGGGCGCCGGTTCGGATAACGGTCCCGGCACTGGCCCTGACAACGCTGGACGACAGCGCTGATTCTGTCTGCGCGCCCGGTAGACTTGGAGGAATGAGTCCAGAAGCGCTTAGTGAACTGATTTTCAACATTGCCAACACCCTTGTCTCCGAAGGCAAGGCAGGCACCCTGACCTCCGACCTGATTCCACCGCAAGCCAAATTCGCCGTGATGCGCCCGAAGGACCGCGCGCACGGCGATTGGGCCTCCAACGCGGCCATGCAGCTGGCCAAGAAGGCCGGCATGAAGCCGCGTGATCTCGCCGAGCTGTTCGCCGCCGAACTGACCAAGGCGGACGGCATCGCATCCGTCGAGGTGGCCGGCCCCGGCTTCATCAACATCACGCTTGACTCCGCCTCCGCGGCGGCCGTGGTGGACGCCGTGCTCGAAGCCGGTGACACGTACGGCAAGAACGACCATCTGTCCGGCGAGACCCTGAACCTCGAATTCGTCTCCGCCAATCCGACCGGCCCGATCCACATCGGCGGCACCCGTTGGGCGGCCGTCGGCGACTCCATGGCCCGCGTGCTTGAGGCCAACGGCGCCAAGGTGGTGCGCGAATACTACTTCAACGACCACGGCGAGCAGATCAACCGCTTTGCCAAGTCGCTCGTCGCCGCGGCCCACGGCGAGGAAACCCCGATCGACGGCTACAAGGGCGCGTACATCGACGAAATCGCCAAGCGTGTCATCGACGAAGCCAACGCGGACGGCGTGGACGTGCTGAGCCTGCCGCGCGTCGACGGTGGCGTGGACAAGGACGGCGAACCGCTCGGCGAAGGCGATTCCGAGCAGCGCGAGGAATTCCGCAAGCGCGCCGTACCGATGATGTTCGACGAGATTCAGAAGTCCATGAAGAACTTCCGCGTCAACTTCGACGTGTGGTTCCACGAAAACAGCCTGTATTCCGATGGCGAAGTGGACAAGGCCATCGCCGATCTGCGCGCCCGCGGCGACATCTACGAGAAGGACGGTGCCACCTGGTTCGAATCCACCAAGCACGGTGACGACAAGGACCGAGTGATCATCAAGTCCGACGGCAATTATGCATATTTCGCGGCCGACATCGCTTACTATCGCAACAAGCGCCACCGCGACGTGAACCCGGCCGACATCGCCATCTACATGCTCGGCGCCGACCACCACGGCTACATCGGCCGCATGATGGCCATGTGCGCAGCCTTCGGCGACAAGCCGGGCGAGAACATGCAGATCCTGATCGGCCAGCTCGTCAACGTCATGAAGGACGGCAAGGCCGTGCGCATGTCGAAGCGCGCCGGCAACGTCGTCACCATCGACGATTTGACCGACGCCATCGGCGTGGACGCCTCCCGCTATTCGCTGGCCCGCACCGACTACAACTCCCCGGTGGATATCGACCTGAACCTGCTGTCCTCGCATTCCAACGAGAATCCGGTGTACTACGTGCAGTACGCGCACGCCCG
>UMIT01013705.1_pt1 | contig 18631 bp, 14 predicted proteins | sample 1965911 | NCBI WGS metagenome assembly UMIT01 (sample SAMEA4836131, study PRJEB28245) | human gut metagenome | biome: gut microbiome; material: fecal sample | place: Denmark | collected 2008 | reverse complement strand
CATGTCTGTGACGGATGCGCTGACCGGACTGGGGAACCGCTATTCTCTTGAGCGTGAGGCGGTGCACATCATAAGGGATGCGGGCGGTGAGCGGATCACGGTCGGCGTTTTGGACATCGACTGCTTTAAGCAGCTGAACGATACCTACGGACATATTCAGGGAGACCGCTGCCTGAAGGTGGTGGCGGATATTCTGAAGGAGGCAGTGATGGACTGCGGACATGTCTACCGGTTTGGCGGGGATGAGTTCGTGATGTTGTTTCCGGCAGGGATGGAGAACCGGATCGAGGGGATCGCGGAGGCGATCCTGCAGAAGATTGCGGAGGCGGGAATCGCAAACGAGCACTCGGTTGTGCAGCCCAATCTTACCATTTCCCAGGGGTATGCCTGCTTTGTGCCGGAGGGCACAGAGAGCGGAGCGCGTCTGATTGAGCACGCGGACAAGGCGCTTTACTATGTGAAGAGAAACAGCAGAAACGCATATTATATCATACGCGAATGATGCATATACTTCAGTTGACGACTAGCTTCGACAAATTTTCTTGCGTTGGAATCAGTATCATCAGTAAGCAAAGAGTTTTGTCACAGGAGGGGCTAAAATGGAAAAACTGAATGTTGCAATAGCAGATGATAATGAGAGAATGCTGCGATTATTAGGGGATATTATCGAAAGTGATGACGAACTGAATGTTGTAGGAGTCGCCCGCGACGGCGAGGAAGCATACCATGTGATAAAGGCGAAAGAACCGGATGTCGTGCTGCTCGACATTGTGATGCCGAAGCTTGACGGATTGGGGGTTTTAGACCGCGTGAGTCAGGACACCTCCATAAAAAAGCATCCGGCGTTTATTATGATCAGCGCGATCGGTCAGGAGAAAATCACGGAAGATGCGTTTGCGCGCGGCGCAGATTATTACATTATGAAGCCGTTTGACAATGATATCGTGTTAAGCCGCATCAAGAATGTGAGAAGACCTGCGGCGGGACGCGGTGCGGAAGTGCGCAAGGTCAATGCCTATGAGAAGGCGGAGGAGACAAAGGAGCGCAACCTGGAAGCGGATGTCACCGATATTATTCACGAGATCGGAGTTCCGGCGCATATCAAAGGGTATCAGTATCTGCGGGATGCGATTGTCATGTCCGTCAATGACATGGATATGCTCAACTCGATCACGAAAATTCTTTATCCCACGATCGCGAAGAAGTACCAGACAACCTCCAGCCGTGTGGAGCGGGCAATCCGGCATGCGATCGAGGTGGCGTGGAGCAGAGGCAAGATGGATACCATTGATGAGATGTTCGGGTATACCATCCACAACGGAAAAGGAAAACCGACGAATTCGGAGTTTATCGCACTGATTACCGACCGGATACGTCTGGAATATAAGATGCATTAACGATGAGGACATATTTTTCAGGAGGCGCAAAGCCGAAGAAGAGTATGTCCTCATTTTCGGATAACCGGTTCCTTTTGAGCGTCAGATGTGCTATAATTATACGATGATTTTTCGGAGGATGGCAGATGCAGAAAAACAGGTATCAGCTCAGGTGCGCGGCAGGAAAATACTGGCTGTTAGATATGGAGCAGGATGGAGAAACGTATCGGCCGCCGCTCATGTTAAATGAGAGCGGGGCTTATATCTTCAGGCAGTATATGGCAGGAAACACGGCGGATAAAATCGCGGAGGAGCTTGCCACTATGTACGGGGGGATCGCAGACGATATGCGGACAGATGTGATGCAGTTTATCAGACAAATGGAACTACAGGGGATCTTGTAAACGATGAATATATTATTGGTGGGAAGCAAATGCCGCTTCCTTCAGCTTTTGACGGACAAACTGGACAAAGAAGGGCACCGTGTGTTTTTGCTGACGGCAGAAGACAAATCGGTCAGAACGTCCAAAAAGATATTTGAGACGTATCATTTTGCATACGACAATCCGTGCATCAGAGAGGTGCTTGAGGGAGTGCGTCCGGATGTGACCGTCTTTATGGGCGCCTATGATACAGGCTTTCTCTGGGGGAAGGGGAGCAGCACGGCGTCGGCGTACACTTCAGGCCTGTTTCAGCTGCTGATGAATGAGACGGCTGGTAATGTGGGACGCTTTTTGTATCTCTCGTCGGAGGAAGTCTTCGGGGGAGAGTATACACAGGACATTTCGTGCGAGGAAAACTGTGCGGCTTATACGGTACGCGCGCAGGCGATTGCGGCGGGAGAGGAACTCTGCCGCAGTTACTTTAACATGGGCTATGAGACGATCGTGCTGCGGCTGGATCATCTCTACGGGGAACCGCTTACCGGGGCGGAAGCGCGTGATATCTGCGCCCGCATGAGTGTGGAGGGGCTGGAAACCGGTGAGATCCGGGTAAATCCCCACAACCGTGTGGCGCTGTTACACTATTCGGATGCCGTCGAATTTTTGTATGCGGTGATTACGGCAAAAAAGATGACGTACGGCGTCTATCAGATTTCTTCCGGAGAGACGATTTCCGTTCGAAGCGCAGCGGAGTTTGTGGCGGCGGAACTGGAAGGTGTGAAAGTCGTAGAGGACACCGGAAGAGAGCGGATGGAGCCGGTTTTGTCCAACCAGAGATTTGCGGAGGAGTTTGGGATACGCATTGTACATAAGCCGGAGACCGAGATTGGCAGGGAGGCGGCGTACATCCGGCAGCACGCATCTTCTTTTGTGCGGACACAGAGCAGAAAAAAGGGATGGAGCCGGTTCGGAGAGCGGTCGAGAGAGGCCGTAAGAGCGATGATTCCGTTCGCGGAGAATCTGCTTTGTTTCCTTCCGTTTTTCCTGTTAAATAACTGGATGGCGGGGAGCGCGTATTTCCAGAACATTGATTTTTACCTTCTGTATGTGCTGCTGTTCGCCATTACCTACGGGCAGCAGCAGGCGACATTCTCCTCGATTCTTGCGGTGGCGGGGTATCTTGCGGTGCAGATGTATCAGCGGAGCGGTTTTGATGTGGTGCTGGATGTCAACACGTACATATGGATTGCACAGTTGCTGATTCTGGGACTTGTGATCGGCTATATGCGCGACCGGCTGCATGCGGTGGAGGAGGAGGAGCGCCATGAGGTGGATTTCCTCTCCAGACAGGTGGAGGACATCTCGGATGTCAACGGCAGCAACGTGCGCATCAAGGAGATTCTGTCAAATCAGATCGTCAACCAGAACGACAGCTTCGGAAAGCTGTATGAGATCACGTCCAGCCTGGACAAGTACGAGCCGAGCGAAGTGCTGTTCTATGCCGCGGAGGTGCTGGCAAAGCTGATGGACAGTCAGGATGTCGCAATCTATACGGTGGCAAACCACTCCTATGCGCGTCTGTTCTCGGCAACTTCGCCGAAGGCACGCATGCTCGGAAATTCCATTCACTATGTGCAGATGGAAGAACTCTATGAAAAGCTGCGGGAGAAAAAAGTGTTCATCAACAAAACCATGGATGAGCGCTATCCGCTGATGGCGGATGCCATTTATTCGGAGGATGAGATGCAGCTGATTCTGATGGTGTGGGGAATCCCATGGGAGAGAATGACGCTCGGACAGGCGAATATGCTCACTGTGATCGGCTATCTGATCCAGAACGCGGTTGTACGTGCGAACCGTTATCTCTCGGCGTTAGAACAGCAACGCTATATCCACGGCACCAGAATTTTGGAGGCGGATGCGTTTGCTTCTCTGGTGAAGGCTTATCTTAACGCGAGAGAGAAGAAACTGACGGAGTGCGCGCTTGTTGTCTTTGAGGAGGGGGAGATCTCCAGGGAGGAAGCCGCGGGCGTGCTTTCCGGCATGATGCGCCAGAGTGATTACCTTGGAGAACTCTCCGACGGAAAGATGTACGCACTGCTTGCTAACACGAGCGCAGAGGATGCGGGAATGGTTGTGGAGCGTTTTAGGAGCGCAGGTTTCCCGTGCAGGATGAAAGAGGAGATGGAACTATGAGCAGGATCGAAACGTATTTTCTGCTGCTTGTGGTACTGAATCTGTGCGTCACGGCGGCGTATGTCCTGTGGAATGAGCGGCACTGGAGAGAAGAGCCCGGAAAGCGCACCGGCGGAAGAATCCGCGCGGCGGTTATGTTTTTTGCGCCTGTGATCGGTCCTGTTTTCTTTGTGGCGGGAGAGCTTGCGCGGCATCTTTTATTCGGACAGTCGGCGGATCTGGAAGATGTTATTTTCAGCAAGGAGCGTGTCAGAACGCACTTTATGGCGGACGAGGAGCAGGAGCGGAATGTGGTGCCGATCGAGGAGGCACTGGCGATTTCCGACCGGGACAGCCTGCGCACGCTGATCATGAACGTGGTCAGGGGAGACGTCACGGACTCTCTCGGATCGCTGGCGCTGGCACTTGACAGTGAGGATACTGAGACCTCCCACTATGCGGCGTCGGTGCTTCGGGATGTGCTCAATGATTTCAGGCAGCATGCCCAGGAGCTTTACCGGCAGATGCAAAAGGACGGCAGGGAGGCGGGGGATGATGCCTGCCTTCTGATCGAGTACATGTACGTCGTCTTAAAACAGAATGTTTTTCACGAGACCGAACAGCGGACATTCGTGGATATGTTTGAGGAGGCGTGTGAACTTCTTTATGAAAAGGATTACCGAAAGCTCACGGCGCAATACATCGAATGGCTGTGTGAACTGCTGCTCCGCTTAAAGGAATTCGGGCGGATGCGCTACTGGTGCAACCGGAGCCGGGAATTATATCCGGATGCGCTTTCCACGTACACCTGCTATTTGAAAATGTATTTTACGCAGGAGAAGAAAACCGAATTTTTCCGGGAACTGGATAGGCTGAAAGCGTCCAATATCGTCATTGACAGGGAGACGTTAGAGCTGATCCGGACGTTCAGTTAGTCCGGCAGGAAGGAAATGACATGGTATCACGCAGAAATTATCTGACGATTGCAATGATGTTTGTGATTCTGCTTTTTATGTTTCAGTTTACAGGCGTCATGAAAGAACAGTTAAGTGAATATGAGAGCAACGAATATGCAGACGATACCACAACATCCTTTCAACGGTCGGATGCATTTCTGGCGGAACAGACATCTGCCGACGCCTGCGAGGTGATCTATGTGGGCGAAGCAGGGGGAGCGGAGGAATCCGTGGTAAAGACATGGTGCAGCTACCGCAAGCGGACGTTTTTTTGCAGCAGCTCCCTCGCACTGCTTGACAGCCTGCAGGATGATGCACTGCAGGTGCTGGTGGTGGACGGCAGCAAGGTGACGTCGGAAGAAGAGGTGGCGGTTCTTCGCAGAGAGGCACAAATGGGTGTGACTGTGATTTTTGCAACCCTGCCGCAGAGCTCTGTGATAAGGGAGTACCGGGATTTAAGAGAGCTTCTCGGAATCCGCGCGGTGATTGCGGATGAGATACCGCTTGCGGGCATGCATCTGTTTTCCGGCTTTCTGCTCGGCGGGGAAGAGATCTATGAGGTCACGGAACTCGGGGAGGAGGAGCGTCAGGACATGAACCCTTCTGTTCCCTGGTATACGACCGGCGCGGGAACCAAGACCTATATGGTCGGCACGCTGTCCGATGAGACGATCGAACAGACGGTGGATAACGAAATACGGGCACAGTATGCGGGAATGGAGGAAGAGGCGGCAAAAAACAGCCTTCTGCCTGCCATTCTCTGGAGAAACAGCGTGGATACGGCAAAGATTTTCTGTGTGAACGGGGATTATCTTGCAGACATAAGCGCTGTTGGAATACTGGACGCCATGATGGGGGAGACATACGATTACGATATCTACCCGGTAATCAACGCACAGAATCTTGTGATTGCAGATCTGCCGACGTTCGTCTCCGAGAACGAGGAGGAGATGCAGAAGCGCTACAGTCAGTCCGCACAGGCAGTGTATCAGGAAATTGTGTGGCCGTCGCTGACCTCCATTGCCTCCCGGACGGGGGCAAAGATGACCTGCATGATGACGCCGCAGTTTACGTATACGGATGAGGAAGAGCCGGATGGAGAGAACGTCACCTACTATCTGAAACGTCTGAAGGAGGAGCACGCGGAGGCGGGACTGTCCGCAGACAGCATGGAAGGGATCCCGCTCTCAGAAAAAATAAAGCAGGATCAGACGTTCTGGCAGACCTATGCGCCGTCCTACCGGTTTTTATCCCTCTACGCGGACGGAGTAAAGAGCATCGGGGAGAAGAGTGCCCTTCCAGCGGAAATCCGGACGGTTGCGCTCGGATCCGGCACCAGCGGGCAGGCGGTGGGGTATCTCAATGAGAACGTCACACTGCAGCCGTCGACGAGTTCCGGAATCCGGCATACGTTTCTGGATGATTTTAAAGTGAAATGCATGGAGACGGCGCTCGGCTATTCCAACATCACACTCGACTTCTATAGCGTGACTTATCCGGAAGGGGACGAGGATTCCTGGGAGAAAATGTCCAAGAAGATCGCAGCAAACCTGGGCACCTACTGGAAAGCGTATGAAGCGTTTGACGCAACCACCCTGACAGAGAGTGATGTGCGCATCCGCAGATTTCTGGCACTTGACTATAAGCAGCAGCGCGCGGGCAATGTGATTACGCTTTCCTTAGAGCACCGGGAGGATGCGGCATGGTTTCTGCTGCGCCTGCACGGAGAGAAAGTCACAGAAGTTGCGGGCGGAAGCTTTGAAGAGATAGAAGACGGCGTCTACCTGATTCTTGCAGAGGAAGATGAGGTCTCCGTGGAAGTGCAGAACGGGGAAACATGGCAGTATCAGGACGGCGGAAAGCGTGGTGACGGCACATGAGAATATGTATTGTGGCAGAGGGATGCTATCCCTATGTTGTCGGGGGTGTATCGAGCTGGATACACAGTATGATAAAAATATTTCCGGAGTACCAGTTTGTCGTGCTGGCGATTGTGGCGAACCGTTCGCTGCGCGGAAAGTTTGTCTACGATCTCCCGGAGAATGTGGTGGAAGTGCACGAACTGTATCTGGAGGATGCAGACTGGCGGCCAAAAGAACTTAAAAGAGCAGCCAGACTGAAGTTAAATGAGCGGGAGTACGCCGCACTGCGGAGCCTGTTGATGAACCAGAATGTAGACTGGGATACCCTGTTCTCCTTTTTCGGGGAGAAGGAAATCTCTTTGAATGAACTTCTCATGGGGGAGGATTTTTTCCGGGCGGTGCAGGAATGTTATACGGTGCGGTATGCGGGTGCGGTGTTTTCTGATTTCCTCTGGACGATGCGCTCCATGTACCTTCCGCTGTTTCTGACACTTGGCATGCGGCTGCCGAGGGCGGATGTGTATCACTGTGTGGCGACGGGATATGCGGGCGTGCTGGGCAGCATGGCAAAGCGCAGGTTTGGCTGCAGGCTTCTGATCTCGGAGCATGGAATCTACACCAGGGAGCGCGAGGAAGAACTGATCCGTGCGGACTGGGTGTCCGGCATCTATAAGAATATCTGGATTGAGCAGTTTAAGAAAATGTCGAAGCTTGCATACGACAGGGCGGATCTGGTCACAAGCCTGTACGCGCACGCGAGAGAGCTTCAGATCGAACTGGGATGTCCTGCGGATAAGACGAGCATTACCCCGAATGGGATTGATCCGGCGCGGTTTACCGGCTTGAAGCGTCCGGAAGCGATGGAGCCGGATATGGTGCACATCGGTGCGGTACTCCGCGTGACGCCGATCAAGGATGTCAAGACCATGATCCGGGCGTTTGCGTATGCAAAGCGCGATGTGCCTAACTTAAAATTATGGATTATGGGGCCGACGGACGAAGACGAGGAATACGCGAGAGAATGTTTTGATCTGGTGGAGCTGATGGAACTGCCGGATGTGGTGTTTACCGGAAGGGTGAATGTGACGGAATATCTCGGAGGACTGGATTTTACCATTCTGACCAGTATCAGCGAGGGGCAGCCGCTAACGATTCTGGAGGGCTACGCGGCGAAGCTTCCGGCGATAGCAACCGATGTTGGAAACTGCCGGGGACTGTTGTACGGCGAGAACGATGATTTTGGCGAGTCGGGAATTCTGACGCACATCATGAACGTGAAGGAGATCGCGGATGCCATGGTGAATCTTGCCAGACATCCGGTCCGCAGAAAACAGATGGGAGAAAACGGTTACCGCCGTGTGATGGCAAAGTACAAGATTTCGGATATGCAGCAGACGTACCGGAAGATTTACGAAATGTTTGAGAACATAGACTGGTAGAAGGGAGAGAGACTGTGGCAGGAATAGGAATCAAGCTCCAGAAAATATATGAGAAAAAAACGATTCTTGCATATCTGACCGGATTTGGTTACAGTGCGGTCGTGACGGTCGCACCGATGTTTGTCGTGATCGGAACGGTCATGCTCATGAGTCAGCTCCTGGGATATGAGAATGTGGGATATGCGAGGAGAGGACTGTTTTCCGGAACGCTGCTTTATATCTTTATCTTTTCACTTCTGACGGCAGCGCCTTTTAATGCAGTGCTGTCCCGCTATATGTCGGATGTCATCTATGAGGAGCGCTATGAGGATATTCTGCCCTGTTACGATGTGGGGCTGCTTTTAAACATTCTGCTGGCAAGTCTTCTCGGAATTCCGTTTTGCGCATGGGAACATCTTGTGGGACATGTCAACCTGATTTTTGTGTTTACCGGATTTTGCGGTTATATCGCACTGGTTCTCGTGTTTTATTCGATGCTTTACCTCTCCATCTGTAAGGATTATCAGAAGATATCGCTGTACTTTTTGACCGGGATGGCGGTGGCACTCGCCTGCGCCCTCTTTTTTGTAAAAGTATGCGGTAGGGAGATTGTCTACAGTATGCTGCTTTCCCTCACGATCGGATTCTTTCTTACGGCGGTGTTGGAATACGCCACGGTGAAGCGGTATTTTAAGAGGAACAGCAACCGGTACAGAAGAGTTTTTTCGTATTTTGGCAGGTACTGGAAGCTGGTGGTGATCAATTTTTTGTATACCCTCGGTCTGTATATTCATAATTTTGTGTTCTGGAATACGGATTTACAGATGCGCGTGGCGGATACGTTTGTCTTTGCTCCGACGTATGATCTGGCAACCTGTCTGGCGATGTTTACGAATCTGTCGTCGACCATCATTTTTATCACGCGGGTAGAGATGCATTTCCACACACGTTACAAGGCGTATTCGGAAGCGGTCATCGGAGGAAGATGGGAAGATATCAAAAATACAAAAGACAGAATGTTCCGGCAGCTCTCCGCGGAGCTTATGAATCTGGTGCGCATACAGTTTATCATCTCGACGGCAGTGTATCTGCTCTGCGTGGTGGTGCTTCCGCAGTACGGGTTCTCGGGAAGAGTGATGCAGATCTATCCTTGTCTTGCCGTCGGATATTTTATATTATTTATTCTGTATGCAGAAATTATTTTTCTGTACTACTTTAACGATCTGACAGGGGCGCTTTTGGCAACCCTCGGCTTTTGCCTGGTGACGTGGGCGGGAAGCGTGCTTTCTGCCGGCGGGAGTGATCTTTGGTACGGCATGGGGCTGGTGGCGGGCAGCTTTACCGGCTTTACCATTGCCTATTTCAGACTCAGGTTCATGGAGCGCCATATGGATGAACATATCTTCTGCGGCGGACAGCTGTTTACGGTGAAGAGAGAGCGGATGCCGGAGAGTATGGTATATACAAAGAAACAGAAGGAGCGTTAGTATATGAATGTGATTTTAATTCTGCGGATTTTTCTGACGGCAGCGGGAGTGTTGTTCCTTTTGGGGGACATCAATGCGTATGTGAGACAAAAACTGACCGATACGATTGGACTTCTGTGGGCATTTGTCTCGGTGGCGCTGATTTTAACGGGCGTGGTCTCCGTGCCGGGGGCAAGGGAGGAGGAATACCTGGTGGTGCTTCTTCTGGCAGTCTGCCTGCTGCTTTTGATCCTGCTGTTTAAGTTAAGCAAGGTGGTGTCGGTTCTTTCCATGAAAAATCAGGAGCTTGCCATGCAGGTTTCCCTGCTCAATCAGGAAAATGAGAGAATATTGCACAGGCTGGGGATTTTGACAGATGAAAAAAAAGATATTGTTCGTGATTAATACATTAAGCCGCGCCGGAGCGGAGACGGCACTGTTGGAACTGCTTGCGCAGCTTGCTGCCGAGAGGGGGGAAGACGGGCAGCCCAGATATGAGCTCTCGCTCTTTGTCCTGATGAACCAGGGAGAACTGGTGCAGCAGATACCAGAGGGGGTGCGGCTTGTCAATCCAAGGTATGCCCCGGTCTCGGTGCTCGAACCAAAGGGAAGAATCTATATGGGCATGACCGTTGTAAAATGTCTGCTTCACAGAGCCAACCTGATCCGGCTGTGGCGCTATCACTGGAGGGCTGCGCGGGCGATGCGCAAAGAGGGACGGCTGATGCCGGACAAACTGCTGTGGCGGGCAATCTCGGATGGCGCCAGACGCTTCCCGGAGGAATATGATCTTGCGGTTGCATTCCTGGAGGGTGGTTCTGCATACTATGTGGCAGACCACGTCAGGGCGAAAAAAAAGGCGGCGTTTATTCATATCGACTATCAGAAGGCGGGATACAGCAGGGAACTGGACCGCGACTGCTACCTGCAATATGATGCCGTATTTCCGATCGGGGAACAGGTAAAGCGGGCGTTTCTCGCCGTGTATCCGGAGTGCAGTGCACGCACCAGGATCTATCACAATCGGATCGACTGTGAAAAAATCCGGAAGATGTCCGTGCAGCCGGGAGGATTTACGGATGATTTCGACGGAATCCGCCTGCTTACAGTGGGAAGACTCACCCCGCAGAAGGCATATCCGGTTGCGATCGAAGCGATGCGGCAGTTAAAGGCGGAGGGATACCCGGTCCGGTGGTATGTGCTGGGCGAGGGAAGCAGCCGCAGGGAATTAGAGCAGTACATTGCGTCGTGCGGATTAAAGGAGGATTTCCTGCTGCTTGGAGCGGTTACAAATCCCTATCCGTACTACCGGCAGACGGATATCTATGTGCATGCGACCGGATATGAGGGGAAAAGCATTGCGATACAGGAGGCGCAGACGCTTGGCTGTGCAATCGTTGCTTCCGAATGTAACAGAGAGCAGATTACAGACGGGGAGGACGGGATTTTGTGCGCGCTTGACGCTGCGGCGGTAAAGGAAGCTGTGGGCTTCCTGATCCGGAATCCGGACCGGCGCAGGGCGTACGCGCAGGCGGCGTTAAAGCGTCCTGTAAATTACGAGAACGAGGAACGGCTGTTGGAGCAGCTGCTTTCCGAGAAAGAATAAGGAAGATACGATGGTAGAGAAGAAACAGAAAGAACTGCTGATTATCATTCCGGCATACAATGAGGAGAAAAATATAGAGCGGGTGCTGGAGGAGCTGGAACGCCCGGAGATCGCGGAGATTGCGGATATTCTGGTCATGAATGACGCGTCCTCGGACTCTACGAACTGGGTCGTAAAGGCACACGGACATACGCTGGTATCCCATGTCTTTAATCTGGGGTACGGGAGCGCCCTGCAGCTTGGATATAAATACGCGATCCGCCGCAAATATTCCTATGTGATCCAGATGGATGCGGACGGACAGCATGATGTGTGCAACATACCGGTGATCTATCAGAGACTAAAACAGCAGGATGCGGACGGACGCTGCCCGGATATCGTGCTCTGTTCGCGTTTTATGGAGGGAAGTGCAGAGTATCCGGTCTCCGCTACGAAGAAACTGGCATACGGATTCTTCCGCTGGATGATAAAGATCAGTACCGGACGAAAGATTGCCGATCCGACGACCGGTCTGCAGGGACTTAACCGCAGGGCATTTTTATATTACTCGAAGTATAAGCACTTTGACGACAAGTATCCGGATGCCAATATGATCATTCAGATGCAGCTGCTCGGATTCCGCATAGATGAGATCCCTGCTGTCATGCATGCGAGAAGCTGTGGCACCAGCATGCACTCCGGACTCAAACCGGTGGTCTATATGTTCCGCATGGTCTTCTCCATCATCGGCGTGGTATTTCGGATCAAGGTGCTTGGAATTGATGCGGGGGCAGGAGAGCGGGATGTTTTCATGGACAAAAAGGAGTAAGCGTTCTTTTCACGCAGAAAATTTAAAAAGACAGCAGAAGCCCTATATTGCTCCGGGGCGTGGGTGGTATCACATCTACACGTTCCGGCTGGGGAGACCGGAGGAAGTATCCTTAGACTGGCTGCCGGATTATCCCGGGGAGACACTTGCTCTGGTCCGGCTGGACATCTGCGATTACGCCTCGCGTGAACTGGACACTCTTGCACTGGACTTTGCGGAGCAGATTTTTCGTGCCTTTCAAGAGCGGAAAAAAGAGATGATCCTGCGCGTCTGTTACGATACGGAGGGAAAGGGGATGGAGCGCGAGCCGCAGCGCATTTTTGTGGTGCAGAGACACATGCAGGCGCTCGGTAGTCTTGCGGAACGGTATGCGGATGCCATTCTGACCGTGCAGGGCGTGTTTGTGGGAAGCTGGGGAGAGATGCATACCTCCCGGTTTCTGCGCCCGGATCAGATCTGCCTGTTGGCGCAGACCTGGCAGGAGGCGACGCACCATGCGCTGACACTCTCGGTGCGAAAGCCGGTGCATCTGCGCATGCTGGCGGGAAATAGGCCGGTGCGCGGACTGGGACTATACGATGATGCCATGTTTGCCGGAGCCGACCATATGGGGACGTTCGGGGATGTGCCGCGGGAGGCGGCAGACTGGGAAGAACCGTGGTGTGCGGCAGATGAGCAGGCTTATCTGAGCGGACAGGATGAAAATATTCTGTGCGGAGGGGAGGCGCTGGCGGGAATAAAGTTGTCTGCAGAGACGGTCTTAGAGGAACTTCAAAAGATGCAGGTGACCTATTTAAACAGCATCTATGACCCGGCGCGGATGGCAGAGTGGAAGGCATGCCGTCTCCCGTCCGGAAAATCGCTGTATGAGGAGATCGGCAGCCGCCTTGGTTACCGGATCTGTGTGCTTTGTGCAGAGTGGAGAAAGGGAAGCCTTTGGGTGATACTGAAAAATGAAGGATTTTCCGCCGTATGCCAGAAAACGGATCTGCTTCTGATCCGGGAGTGTGATGAAGGCAAAGAGCAGAAGGTGCAGAAGGTTCCTTATGAGATCTGCGGATTAAAGGGCGGTCAGACGGACGTGGCAAAGGTTGAAATTGCGGCGGGAGAAGACGACGGGGAAGGAAAAGAGGAGAAACTCTACCTTTCCATGGTGCGGAAGAAAGACGGAAAACCGCTGCCGTTTGCGAATGAAGGCGCGGGAAGCCGGCTCTTGATCGGCAGATGGATGGTGCAGGGAGGATTGCATGGAAGAGAAAAAGGAAACACAGATTGATTTTGTGATTGCCTGGGTTGACGGCGGGGATCCGGCATGGCAGAGAGAGCGGGATCGATATGGGAAGATGGGGGAGAAAACAGCGGTAGAAGAGACCGGAGAGAGAGAGAAGTCCGGCGTTGCCTGCGATACCAGGGATGTGCGCTACCGTGATTGGGACTGCCTGCGGTTCTGGTTCCGCAGTGTGGAACAGAATGCCCCGTGGGTGCACAAGATCTATTTTGTCACATGGGGACATGTGCCGAAGTGGCTGAATGGGAATCATCCGAAGCTTGAGATTGTGCGCCACGAGGATTATATTCCGGGAGAATTTCTGCCGACGTTTAATTCCCACACAATCGAGCTCAATTTTCACCGCATCCCCGGATTGTCGGAACAGTTTGTCTATTTTAACGACGATATGTTTCTGCTGCGGCAGGTAAGCCCCAGGCAGTTTTTCCGGGACGGAAAGCCGCTTGACATGCTTGCCTTACAGCCGGTTGTGGCAAACCGGGAGGATGCCGTCATGCCGTATATCTATCTGAACAATGCGATGGTGCTTGCAAGGTATTTTGACAAACGGGAAAACATGAAGCAGCAGCCGGGAGCCTACTGGCATCCGGGGTATCCGCTCTTATATTTCGGGTATAACCTGCTCGAGCGCATGTTCCCGCGGTTTACCGGATTTTATACGGTGCACGGTCCGTCGCCGCTTCTAAAGAGCACCTACGAGGCGTTCTGGCAACGTGAGGGAGCGCTTTTGTCGGAGGTGTGCAGCCACAGATTCCGCAGCAGGGAGGATGTGAGTCAGTATCTGCTCAGAGAATGGCAGAAGCTGGAGGGTAATTTTTATCCTGTCAATGCCTGCCGGTTCTGCAGGTATTATGATCTCTCGGATCAGAATACATCGCTGCTTCATGCGATTGAGAAGAAAAAAAGCCCGGCCGTCTGCATCAATGATTCCCAGAAGGTGGAGGCGTATGACAGGGTCAAGAGGGAATTAAACGAAGCATTTTTAAAAGCTTTTCCGCAAAAGAGTTCTTTTGAAATGGACGGAGCAGGGGAAAAGCACTAAGACAGAGAGGAGACGCCATGGAAACAAAGAGCAGAACAGAATATTCGGCAATGAATACAACCGTGGCGGTCATCTCCAGAATGACGGCGATTCTGATGGGATTTGTGACGCGTGTGATTTTTACGCATACGCTGAGTGAAAACTATGTCGGAATCAACGGTCTGTTCACCGATATTTTAAATGTGCTTTCGTTGACCGAGCTTGGCGCGGGCACGGCAATCACTTACGCCTTGTACCGGCCGATCGCGGAGGGCAACATCAAAAAGCAGCAGCTGCTGATGAAGCTTTACCAGACGTTTTACCGTGGAACCGCGGTGTGTGTGGGCGTGCTGGGACTGGCGCTGATTCCGTTTATGGACATGCTCATGAAAAACAGACCTGAGGTGGAGCATCTGACGTTTATTTACCTTCTCTATCTCGCCAACTCCGTGCTGTCGTATCTGCTGGTGTACAAGAGGACGCTGATTGAGGCGCATCAGATGAATTATGTGGTGCTCATCTATCAGACCGGCTTTCTGGTGCTGCAGGATCTGCTGCAGATTGTTGTGCTGTTTACTACGGGAAACTTTATTCTGTTTTTGTTGATGTATCTGATGTGCACGGTTCTGTCAAATGTGTGTATCTCGCGAAAGGCGGAAAAGCTTTTCCCGTATTTAAAGGAAAAAGAGAAGGAACGTCTTCCCGCAGAGGAGCGGACGGGACTGTTTCGGAATATCCGCGCCATGATGATGCACAAGCTTGGGACGGTCGTTGTAAATAATACCGATAATTTACTGATCTCCGCGTTTGTCGACGTGGTCAGTGTCGGAATATATTCCAATTATTATCTTCTGATCGGTTCCGTCCGCCAGGTGTTGGACCAGGTCTTTGCGGGAATTACAGCGAGTGTGGGCAATCTGGGAGCAACGGAGGACCAGGGCAAAATCCGCGAGATTTTTGAGACGGCCTTTTTTATCGGGCAGTGGCTTTACGGGTTTGCGGCGATCTGCCTGTACGAATTGCTCAATCCGTTTGTGGAGCTGGCTTTTGGCAGACAGTATCTGTTTGAACGCTCCGTTGTCATGATCTTATGCCTCAACTTTTTTATCAACGGAACCAGGAAAGCGGTGCTGACCTTTCGGGATTCCATGGGATTGTTCTGGTTCGATCGCTACAAGGCGCTGGCGGAGGCGGCGCTCAATCTGGTGCTGTCGATTCTTCTGGTAAGACAGTATCAGACGCTCGGCGTATTTATCGGAACGTTTTTGTCAACGATTCTCACGTCGGTGTGGGTGGAGCCGTTTGTCCTGTACCGGAGAAGACTGCATCTGCCGGTGCACCGGTTTTATCTGCGCTACCTTTTGTATGCGGTCTGTGTGGGAGCGGTATGGATTGTGACAGACCTGGTCTGCGGACTGGCAGAGGGAAGTCCGCTTACCGTTCTTCTCATCCGGCTGCCACTCTGTGTGGTGCTGCCCAATCTGTTGTTTTTTATGGCATACGGCAGGACGAAAGAATGGAAACGGGTGTTGGAGCGCCTGCGGCGCATCGAGTGGGGCAGGCTGCATCGGGGAGGAATGTGATGAGACAGCAGATGGAAGAAGAACAATGGGATTTGTGCAGGCTGCTGGATGCGGCGCTGCACGGCAGACCGGCGGAAATGCTCCCGCCGGCTGAAAAATACGAAGCCATTCTTGAACTGGCAGACCGGCATCGCGTGCTGCCGCTGCTGTACGACGTGCTGGCACCCAAGCTGCCCGAGGAGGATGAGAACCGGAAGCGCCTTGAGAAGAGAAGCGCAGAGACAGTGCGGCAGAGCTACCGCCTGCTGTTCCTCGGGAAATATGTGACAGGACTTTTGCGGGAACATGGAATCGAGACGGTTCTTTTAAAGGGGAGCGGCACGGCGGGACTCTATCCGGTGCCGGAACTTCGCAAGTCTGGGGATATTGATCTGCTCGTTGCGGATCAGAAAGCGGGAGAAAAGGCGTATGAGGTGCTGCATGAGCATGGATTCCGGAAAGCCTCAGAGCAGCATGCACACCATCATATCGTCTGCGTTGGCACAGAGCAGATTGGAATAGAAATTCACGTTGCGCTGGCAGAGCCGTTCGACTCCAAAAGCGTCAACGAGTGGCTCGCCGCACATCAGGCGGAATTTCTGGCGCACTGTGAGAGGACGGCGGTGATGGGGGTGGAGTTTCCGGTGCTGCAGCCGGCATATCATGCGTTTTACCTGCTGCTTCATATGCTGCAGCATTTCCTGCGTGCCGGATTCGGGTTAAAGCTGCTTTGCGACTGGGTCGTATTCTGGGAAAAGGGATACGGCAGCGGGGTAGAGGAGCATTTTTGCTCCATGGCAGAGGAATGCCGCGTGATGGGATTTGCGCGTCTGGTGACGGCGGTCTGTGTAAAATATCTGAGACTTTCCGGGGAAAAAGTGCCCCTGCTGCTTTGCCGATTTGACTGGGAGACGGAAGCTGCAAATCTGGAAGCATTCCTGACAGAGATTCTGGAGGCGGAGGAGTTCGGCAAGTCAAGTGCCGACCGTATGGTGGCGCTGCGGGGAACCGGCTGGCGGGATTATTGCAGGGAATTTCATCATCAGATGCTGCTCACCTATCCAGGGGCAGGGCGCTACCGCATTCTGCATCCGGTGTTGTGGGTGATGATGTTCTGCGGTTTTGCATACCGCAACGTTAAGATGCGCCGGGTATCGGGGTACGCGGTGTTAAAGAAGGCGAGAGCGCGCGGAAAGCTTGTGGAGGAGATGAAGCTGTTCCGCTAGAAAATAGGATGTTCGACGGGAAAGGAGGAGAGCAAAATGGATACATGGTACTGGGCACTGGAATATGTCAGGGTATTTTTTGCCTATGTGATGATTCTGTTTGTGTGGCCGTCTGTGGTATTCCGGGACTACTTAAGAGGCAGAAGCCGCACGGTGCGGTTTGCTTTCTGTGTGACGGTTCCGGTTGTGCTGCTCAATACGGTGGTACTAAGTCTGGGCGTGTTTCATATACTGTACGGATGGCTGATTGCCGTGCTGTTTTACGGCACATTGCTGCTTGGCTTGCTGAGATGGCACCCCGTGCGGCGGGAGCAGATCAAAAAGATCTCCCGCCTGTTTCTGGGAACCTACGGCATCCGGCTTTTGCTGCTTCGCCTGCGCAACAGAGTAAAAGACGGGATCGGGCATGTACATGCACAATTCAGGCAGAGCATACGGGGACGGCGCTGCGTCTATCTGATGCTGGGGGTGGTTGTGTGCTTTGGCATGGTGTATTTTTCCTACGGGGCATTCCATGATTACTCCTACGGGTTTGGCGATATGTACCGCCACCACTCGTGGATCTACGGGCTGTTAAACGGTACGCCTTTTTATGAGGGAATCTACCCGGAAGCTATGCACTGCTTTATCTACGCCATGCGCGTGCTGTTCGGGGTAAAGATTTACAGCAGCCAGCTGTTTCTGGCGGGAATCCACGTCGCGGTTTTTCTGGTCAGCGCGTATCTGCTGCTGAAGGAATTATTTGCATGGGATGGAACCGCGGTGCTTGCACTGGCGTTGTTCCTGACCGTGGATCTTTTGTGCATTGACGAGATCTTTTCCATGTCCCGTCTGCAGTGGACGCTGCCGCAGGAGTTCGGACTGTATACACAATTCCTGTGCGCACTGTTTCTGCTTCGCTGCCTTAAGACGGACTTTAGCGACAGATCCGGCAGCCGGAGAGAGCGGATCAGAAAGTTTTTGACGGAGGAGAATCTGCTGCTGTTTCTGCTGTCACTGGCGGCTTCCCTTGCCATTCATTTTTATGTCACGATGATGGCGTTTTTCCTCTGCGTGGTGATTGCCGCGTGCAGGCTTCCCTCTCTTTTTCAAAAGAGAAGGTTTGTATCTCTCGTAAAGGCGGTCTGCCTCGGTGTGCTGATAGCGGTGCTGCCGATGGGAATTGCGTATGCGAAGGGTGTACCGTTCCAGGGATCGATCGGATGGGCGGTCAATGTCATAAACGGTACGGATACCGCGGAGGGGCGTACCAGCCAGGCGGAACAGATCTTAGAACAGGCGCAGACATCGAGTGAGCAGACATCGAAGGAGCAGACATGGTCCGGTGAGAGGATGACAGAGAGCGGGGAGACGACAGAAGCGGCGGTGCAGCCGACGGAACAATCCCACGGGGGGAACGGGCAGACACCGGATGGCGGGAGTGCGGATGCGGGACAAAATAGCGCTCCGAAACAATCTGCCGGTAATCATATGCTTGCGATGGC
>UMIT01023980.1_pt1 | contig 19593 bp, 18 predicted proteins | sample 1965911 | NCBI WGS metagenome assembly UMIT01 (sample SAMEA4836131, study PRJEB28245) | human gut metagenome | biome: gut microbiome; material: fecal sample | place: Denmark | collected 2008 | reverse complement strand
TTGTTGGTAAAGGTGATGGCCATCACGTTCCAGCTGCGCACGGCGTTCTGCCGCAGCATACCGTCCAGCCAGCCGGGCGCGGCGGTGCCGGTCATGATGGCACTGCGCAGGGCCTTGACGTCCTCTTCGGTGGCGGGGCGGGGCAGCTGTTTTGAGCCGTGGGCCGCGCCAAACCGGATGAGGTTGGCAATGCGGTTGACCAGCACGGTGGTCTTGCCGCTGCCGGCTCCGGCCAGGATGAGCAGCGGGCCGTCGGTGGTGAACACCGCCCGCCGCTGCATCTCGTTCAGGCGGCCGAACTGCTTTTCGATATAGGTGTCGCGCAAAGCGCAGAATTCTTGTGTCAGATCTGTTGCCATGGGTTCCCCTGTCTCCTTTTATTGTCAAAGAACAGTATACCACAATTTGAAGAAATTGAGAATAGCCGGTGGGTTTGCCGGAGGCATTTGCGCGGAAATTTTGCGGCCCATTTTCTGCGCAGGCGGTCCGGAACCACCTCCGCCCGGTTCCGGCTGTGCAATTGCTTTTATCAGCAGGCCGGGAGGGCGCTGTCCGTGGTTGGTTCACACGGCTTCCCTACTGTAGTGAAACAAGTGATAAAGTTCAAATTTAATATTTTACCTACGTTATTTTATTGAAGTTTATCAGTTTGATAAAGTTACTCTCATTGATAAAGTTCCAACTTTATCAGCAGCGCCGAACTTTCGCACGTTGATAAAGTTACTTTTTCGGCGTTGTTTCGTTTAAAAATCCGAATTTTATCAGATAGCGCTTCTCTATCAGAGCTTGCACAGTGACAAAACAAAACCCGCCCGGCAGTACAGGACCACCGGACGGGAACATTTGTTTTTCAGGGAATGCTTAGCCGAAGATGTTGATCAGAATACCAGCAGCAACGGCAGAGCCGATAACGCCGGCCACGTTGGGGCCCATGGCGTGCATCAGCAGGAAGTTCTGCGGGTTCTCGCTCTGGCCCACCTTCTGGGACACACGGGCGGCCATCGGCACAGCGGAAACGCCGGCGGAACCGATCAGCGGGTTCACCTGGCCGCCGGTCACGGCGTACATCACCTTGCCGCACAGCACACCGGCTGCGGTGCCGAAGGAGAAGGCGATCAGGCCCAGCACGATGATGAACAGGGTGCGGGTGTTCAGGAAGGTATTTGCACTGGTGGTGCAGCCAACAGACAGAGCCAGGAAGATGGTGATGATGTTCATCAGCTCATTGCCGGCAGTCTTCTGGATGCGATCCACCACGCCGCACTCCTTCATCACGTTGCCCAGCATCAGCATACCCACCAGAACGGCGGCATCCGGGACGATCAGGGACACGATGATGGTGACCATGATGGGGAAGATGACCCTCTCGGTCTTGGAGACGGTGCGCAGCTGCTTCATCACGACGGTACGTTCCTTCTTGGTGGTCAGTGCCTTCATGATGGGCGGCTGGATAACCGGCACCAGCGCCATGTAACTGTAGGCTGCCACAGCGATGGAGCCCAGCAGCTCAGGTGCCAGACGGGAGGTAACGAAGATGGCAGTGGGGCCGTCGGCACCGCCGATAATGGAGATGGCAGCAGACTGCTTCTGGGTGAAGTCCACCAGACCGGTAGCGGCCAGCAGACGGGCACCCATGTAAGTACCGAAGATGCCGAACTGAGCGGCAGCGCCCAGCAGCAGGCTCTTGGGGTTGGAGATCAGCGGAGCAAAGTCGGTCATGGTGCCGATGCCCAGGAAGATCAGCGGGGGGTAAATGCCCAGCTTGACGCCCATGTAAAGCATATCGGCAAGGCCGCCGTTGTTCAGGATCTCGACCCACATGGGGTGTTCCAGACCGTCACCGACGAAATATTCCATGTGGATGACGCCGCTGCCCGGCAGGTTTGCCAGGATCATGCCGAATGCCATGGGCAGCAGGATCAGGGGCTCGAATTCCTTCACGATGGCGAGGTACAGCAAAAAGCAGCCCACGCAGATCATCACTGCGTACAGCCAGCCGCCGGGCTCACCGAACCGTGCAAAGCCGGAACTTTGGAAAATACCGACCAGAGTATCAATAAACTGTGTCATGTTCTTCCTCCTGTGTTAAAACGGGGCCGTGGTGTCGTTCACACCGGCCTTGCCCCAGCCGTTGGTGCCGCGGCGCACCGCCCTGAGGGTGTACTTGCCATTGCCCATTGCGTGGATGGCGGCCATGATGGCAGCCACCACATCACCGGGAATGCCTTCCTCCACCTGGGGAGCCGGAGCAGCGGCCTGCTGCACCGGGGCAGCGGGCTTTGCAGGGGCGGCAGGCTTGGAGGCAGCAGCCTTTGCGGCAGCCTTCTTCTTGCCCAGACCGTCGAAGATCTTGCCCTCCAGCGTGATGATCGCCATCAGCAGCACGAGGATCAAGAACACCAGCACGATACCGGTAACGGTAACGACGACGTCAAAACCTAAATCCATGGTTTTTCCTCCTGTTTCTCAACGATTCGCAGCCGGTGCAGGCACCGGCCGCAAAAACACGATTTGGAAATATTATACCTTATTTTCCCATTTAATTCAACAAAAATGGACAAATTTTCTTTTTTCCCGCAACATTCTTACCGGCGGCCGATACGCGGGGTGGCGTCGGTGAAGCCGGTCTCCAGCTTGTCGCCGATGCCAAGGCTCATGGCCGTGCCCAGGGCCACGCAGTTGACGGGGTCGGGCGAGACGGTCACTTCCACCTTCAGCTCCTGGGCCAGATACTCGGTCAGGCCGTGCAGCTGGGCACCGCCGCCGGTGAGCATGACGCCGTTGCGGTAGATGTCACCGGCCAGCTCCGGAGGGGTCTTTTCCAGCACCTGGTGAGCCGCCGTGCCGATCTGCTCGCTGAGCATCATCACCGGCTCGTACAGGTCATCGGTGGACACGTTCACGCGCACCGGCAGGCCGGTGAGCAGGCTGCGGCCCTTGATCTCCATGGTCTCGTGGAAGTCGGTCTTTTGCGGGCAGCAGGCCACATGCTTTTTCAGCTCCTCGGCGGTGCGCTGGCCGATGGCGATGCTGTACTTGTTGCGCACATGCTTGAGGATCTCCTCATCGTAGTGGTTGCCGGCCACCCGCACGCTGGTGGCCTTGACCTTGCCGCCCAGGCTCAGCACGGCGATGTCGGTGGTGCCGCCGCCGATGTCGATGATCATGCGGCCGTCCGGCTGGGTGATGTCGATGCCGGAGCCGAGGGCGGCGGCGATGGGCTCGTCGATCAGGTACACCTGACGGGCACCGGCGGCCACCACGGCCTCCACCACGGCGTCGCTCTCAATGCCGGTGATGGCGGCGGGCACGCACACGGCCACCCGGGGCTTGACCATATGGGAGCTGTACACCTGCTTGACAAAGCGGCAGATCAGCTCCCGGGTCATGGTGTGGTCGCTGATGACGCCGTCCTTCAGCGGGAAGATGGCGGAAATGTAGTTGGGGGTGCGGCCTACCATGGCCAGGGCCTTGTCGCCCGCCTCCAGCACGGAGTTCTTGCGGGTGTCCATCGCCACCACGCTGGGCTGGTTGAGCACAACGCCCTTGCCCTCCTGCGCGATGATGATGGTAGTCGTACCCAGGTCGATGCCGATATCGTTCTGTGCCATAAGTCGTTCGTTCCTTTCTCTTGTGCCTCTATCGTAAAAAGCCCGCCGGGCGGGCAAAAATCAGATCAAAGTTCAGTATAACATAGTTGCGGCAAAAAGTATACAAGTTTTGCGCGTTCCGCGTTTTCTGTCATCCGATGCCGCTTGCCGTAACGACCATCTCTGTGAAAGAGCAGCGCGGAGGCTATTCTAAATCGTTCACTCTGCAAAAGCAGCATCCACACGCACCTGCTCCGGCGGCAGCTCCGCCTGCAGCAGGGCGCACAGGCCGCTGTAACGCAGGTTCTGGCGCACATTGCTCATCATGCGGTTGGCCACGTCCCGCCGACCCGCCACGATGCACAGCTTGCGTGCGCGAGTGACGCCGGTGTAGAACAGGTTGCGGTAACACAGGCGGGGCGGCACCTGCGCCACCGGCAGGATCACCGCCGGGAACTCGCTGCCCTGGCTCTTGTGCACCGTGATGGCGTAGGCGATCTCCAGTTCGTTGAGGTTCTCGGCCGGGTACACCAGCCGCCGGTCGTCCATGCGCACCACCATGGAGCGCTCCCTTGTGTTGATGCTCTCCACGATGCCGATGTCGCCGTTGTAGGCTCCCACGCCCTGTTCCCCGCCGATGCGCTGCCAGACGATCTCGTAGTTGTTGCGCACCTGCATCACCTTGTCGCCCACCCGGAACACCCGGGCCGCGCTCTGCAGCTGGGGTTTGCCCTTCTGCTCCGGGTTGAGCAGGTTCTGCAGCTCCACGTTCAGCGCCTGGGTGCCGGTGGGGCCCAGCTTTGTGGGGCAAAGCACCTGAATGTCCCGCACGGGGTCGAACCCATAGCTGCGGGGCAGCCGGGTGGTGACCAGGTCGCACACCAGCTTCTGGGCGGCGTCGCCGTCCGCTTCGAGGAAGAAGAAATCGTCCGTTTTGCCGCCCTTCTGCAGCGGCTCGCCGCAGATGATGTGGTGGGCATTTTCCACGATGAGGCTGCGTTTGGCCTGCCGGAAGATCTCGTTGAGGCAGACGGTGGGCACGCACCCGGAGCGGATGATCTCGCCCAGCAGGTTGCCGGGGCCCACGCTGGGCAGCTGGTCGGCGTCGCCCACCATAATGATGCGGCAGCTGTAACGCAGGGCCGTGACCAGCGCCTGAAACAGCTTGACGTCCACCATGCTCATCTCGTCCAGAATGACCACATCGCACTTGAGCAGGTTCTTGTCGTTGTGGATGAAGCTGACCACGCCGCCGGTATAGTCCACCTCCAACAGGCGGTGGATGGTGCTGGCCTTGCGGCCGGTGAGCTCGCTCAGCCGTTTGGCGGCCCGGCCCGTGGGGGCGCACAGGGCCACCCGCTCGGCCTGATTTTCCAGCAATTGCAGGATGGCGTTCACGGTGGTGGTCTTGCCGGTGCCGGGGCCGCCGGTGAGCACCAGACAGTTCTCGGTCATGGCCTTGCGGATGGCTTCCCGCTGCAGCGGCGCATAGGCAAAGCCCTGGGTCAGTTCCAGCACCTGCAGGTTCCGGTCCAGGTCACGGGCGGTGTTCTTGCCCCGCCGGGCCAGAATGGCCAGCCGGTGGGCAATGTCCTGCTCGGCGGCCAGAAGGTCCGGCAGGTAGATGTAGGGCACGCCGTCGAACATCTTCACGCAGAGTTCTTCGGTCTCGATGCACTTGTCCAGCGCACGGGCCAGCTTTTCCGGCGGCTGGTGGATGAAGTTGGAGGCGGTTTCCAGCAGTTGGGCCCGGGGCAGGCAGGTGTGGCCGTTGCCCGCGTTGTGGCGCAGGGTGCGCAGCAGAGCGGCTTCCAGCCGCTGGGCGCAGTCGCCCTCCATGTGGTAATACTGGGCGATGCTGTCGGCGTGGCGGAAGTCCAGCTGCAGCGGCTCCCCGCACAGCAGGTAGGGGTTGGCCGAAATCGCCTGCATGGCCCCCGGCCCGAACGCCCGGAACACCTCCATGGCCTTGCGGGGGCCGATCTCGAACTGGGCCAGATAGGCGATGAGCTCCCGCATGCCGAACATCCGCTTGAACTCCTGCTGGATGCGGTCGGCCTTGTCCGGCGAGATGCCGGGCACCTGCGTGAGCCGGGCGGGGTCGTTGGCAATGACCTCCAGCGCCTCGGCCCCGAACAGGTCGATGATCTTGTCCGCCGTCTTGGCCCCGATGTAGGGCAGCGACCGGCTGGCAAGGAAGGCGTACACGGCTTCCAGATCCTTGGGCATGTCCGTCTCGCACTCCTGGGCGTGGAACTGCCGGCCGTAGGTGGCGTGGTTCTCGTACCGGCCGCGGCAGATGACGCTCTCCCCGGCGTGCAGCTCCCCCACGACGCCGCACACCACGGTGATGACCCCGCCGCCGGACACCTCGAACACGGTGTAGCCGTTGTCGGCGTTCTCGTAGATGATATCTTCCACCGTGCCTTCCAGCTGTTCCAGCTCCTGTTCTGCCATGTACTCACCTCCCTGTTTGCATAATTAGTTATAGTATAGCCTTTTTGGGGGGATTTGTAAATAAAAAGCGGGACAGCCGCAGCTATCCCGCTCATAAGATGGATCCGTTATGCTTGTGCCCGGGTCCCAGCAGCCTCCAGGTCTTTTTCTCGCTGCAGCTTCCGGCGCACCGCCAGATAGGCCGGGATGAGGAAGAAGCAGGCAAAGAACCAGGCCACCGGGTTTGCGATGCAGGCCGCAAAGTAGCCCCACAGGGGCACGAACCAGAAGCCCACCATGGCGCGGGCCACCATCTCAGCCACACCGGCAAACATGGCAAGGCCCGAATAGCCCAGGCCCTGGATGGTATAGCGATAGATGATCAGCACCGCCAGCGGGATGTAGAACACGCTGTTCCAGAAGATGAAGCTCTGGGCGTTGGCCATAATGGCAGTCTCTCCCGGCTCCAGGAACAGGCCGATGAGCAGCTTATCCGTGAACCGCAGGATGACGAAGGACGCCACACTGTACACGCAGCCAATGCCCAGGGCGGTGTGCACGCCCCGGTCCACACGGTCCAGGTCCTTGGCACCCATATTCTGGCTCGTGTAGGTGGTCATGGCAGTGCCGATGCTCTCCAGCGGCACGCTGAGGAACTGCGCCGCCTTGCTGCCGGCGGTCTGTGCGGCCACGATGTCGCTGCCCAGACCGTTCACGGCCCCCTGCAGCACCACGCTGCCAATGGCCGTGATGCTGCACTGCAGGCCCATGGGGATGCCCATGCTGCACAGCTTTGCGCAGTGGGTGAGGCTGAGGGCCCCCTCCTCCCGGCTCCAGCGCAGCTCCGGGTAATGGTGGACGATATACACCAGACTGCCGATGCCAGCCACCGCCTGGCTGAACACCGTGGCAAAGGCTGCTCCAAAGGCCCCCATGCGGAACACGATGATGCACACCAGGTCCAGCCCGATGTTCAGCGCACTGGCCACCAGCAGAAAATACAGGGGCCGCTTGCTGTCGCCCAGAGCACGCATCAGGGCACTGGTCACATTATAAAGAAGGGTGAAGGGGATGCCCCAGAAGATGGTGCGGATGTAAATGTCTGCAATGTCGATGATGTTAGCCGGGGTGTTGGTCCACACCAGCACGGCGCGGGTGAGCGCCACGGTGACCACCGTCAGCACCACTGCAAAGGCTACCGACAGCCACACGGTGTTGGCCGTGTAGCGGCGCATCTCTTTATAGTCCTTGGCACCGAAGGTCCAGGAGATGGGGATGGAGAAGCCGCAGGCAATGCCGTTGACAAAGCCCAGCACCAGATAGTTCAGGCCGCCCACGCTACCCACGGCCGCCAGCGCTTCCACGCCCACAAAGCGGCCCACGATGATGGTGTCAGCCAGGTTGTAGAACTGCTGGAACAGGCTGCCCAGCATCAGCGGCACTGCAAAGGCAAGGATCAGCTTCAGCGGGCTGCCCTGCGTCATATCCTTGGTCATAGTTTTCCTCCCATCCATGCAAAAAAGAGCCGTTGCTCTGCATTTTTGCCGTGAAAAACGCCCTGCCGGAAAGAGGCAGGACGTTTTGTACATTCATGAAAGGTATTATAGCCGAGGCAAGCGCATTTTACAAGATTTGCATTGCATCAACATTTCCAGTTTTTTGCCGGAAGAATTGGTCATTCTGCGCACAGCACCACCGCGTTGCCCACGCTCTGCTTTGCGCGGTGCACTTCGTCCTGCCCAAGGCTGATGCTGACGAAGGCACAGCAGCCGTCACCGATCATGACCGCGATGGCCAGCGCCACCACATCGTGTCAATGGGTTTTGTGCGCAGACCGCCACCTGTACCGTGTATTATAAAAAGGAAGGAAAGTGTGTCAGAACTGTAAAAGATAAATTATTTTAGTTATTTTTGTTGACTTATCCAACGATTCGGCTATAATGGTCGTGTTCCGAATTACTCAAACATTTTAGCTATTTAAAAACATCCAACATACAAAAGGAGAACACTACCATGACGTTTGAAGAAATGAAGAAGATCGTTGTCGATACCCTGAACTGCGACGAGGACAAGGTGACCATGGAGGCCAGCCTGACCGAGGATCTGGAGGCCGACAGCCTGGATGCCGTGGAGCTGAACATGGCCCTGGAAGATGCCTGCGGCGTGTCCGTGCCCGACGAGGAGCTGGCAAAGCTCAAGACCGTGGGTGACATCTACAACTACATCACCGCACACATCTGAGGCAGAACACCATGAACGAGATCCGAGACCTGTTCCCCGGCCGGATGCGGGAACGCACCTTTCAGCTGAAAGCCCGGCGGGATGCCGGGGCCGTCTGGCATGAACCCCAGTTCGTGGAGTGCAAACAGTGCGGCCGCCGCGCCACCCGCACCATCTGGACCCGCAGCCTTTACGTCTGCCCCAACTGCGGCTATCACATGCCCATCGGCGGCTACTACCGGCTCAGTCTGGTGCTGGACCACGGCAGCTTCCGGGAGCTGGACGCCGACCTGCCTCCGCAGGATGTGCTCCAGTTCCCCGGCTACCCGGAAAAGCTGACCGCCGCCCAGAACAAGACCGGCCTGCGCGAAGCCGCCGTCACGGCGACCGGCCGCATCGGCGGGGTGGCCTGTGTGGCTGCCGTGCTGGACAGCCGGTTTTTTATGGGCAGCATGAGCACTGCCGTGGGCGAAAAGATCACCCGCGCGGTGGAGTACGCCGCAGCCAAACGCCTGCCGCTGGTCATCTTCTCGGCCAGCGGCGGTGCCCGCATGCAGGAGGGCATTTTCAGCCTGATGCAGATGGCCAAGACCAGCGCCGCCATCCAGCGCTTTTCCGCCAGAGGCGGGCTGTACGTCAGCGTGCTCACCCACCCCACCACCGGCGGCGTGACCGCCAGCTTTGCAAGCCTGGGCGACATCATGCTGGCCGAGCCGGGGGCGCTGATCGGCTTTGCCGGGCCCCGCGTCATTGAGCAGACCATCGGCGAAAAGCTGCCCGCCGGGTTCCAGCGCAGCGAGTTCCAGTTGGAGCACGGCTTTGTGGATCAGGTGGTGCCCCGCGACCAGCTGCGCGACACCCTGATCCGGGTGCTGCAGCTTCATGTGGGAGGAAAACACGAATGATCAAGGAAATTCTGGAGCAGCTGGCTCCGCTGGATGCGCAGATCACCGCCCTGAAGGGCAGCGGCGACGACATGGACGCCATCACGGCCCACGCCGCCGAGCTGGCAGAGCTTGCCGTAGAGGAGGACGAGATCCTGCGTGCCTGCGGCCCGCTGACCGCCGAGGACCGGGTCTTTCTGGCCCGGCACCCGGACCGCCCCCACATTGACGAGACCATCTCCGCCCTGTTCACCGACTTCTTTGAGCAGCGGGGTGACCGCCAGTGCAAGGAGGACCCCGCCATTCTGGGCGGTGTGGCCCGCTTCCACGGCATGCCGGTGACCGTCATCGGTCACCGCAAGGGCTCCTCGCTGGAGGAGAATCTGGCCTGCAACTTCGGCATGCCGGGGCCGGAGGGCTACCGCAAGGCCCTGCGCCTGATGAAGCAGGCCGAGAAGTTCGGTCGGCCCATCATCACCTTCATCGACACGCCGGGCGCTTACCCCGGCAAGGACGCCGAGGAGCGCGGCCAGGGCGAGGCCATCGCCCGCAACCTGATGGAGATGAGCGGCCTGACCGTGCCGGTCATCGCCGTCGTCACCGGCGAGGGCTCTTCCGGCGGTGCGCTGGCACTGGGCGTGGCAAACCACATCCTCATGCTGGAAAACGCCGTCTATTCGGTGCTGAGCCCCGAGGGCTTTGCCAGCATCCTGTGGAAGGACGCCTCCCGCAGCGGCGAAGCCTGCGAGATGATGAAACTGACCGCACAGGACCTGTACCAGGACGGCATCGTGGAAGAAGTGATCCCGGAGCCGGTGGGCGGTGCCCAGCGCGGCCACACGGTGCTGTTTGAGCAGCTGGACGCTGCCCTGTGGGCACACCTGAAAACGCTGTGCCGCATGAACGGCAGGGCCCTGGCCGACCAGCGCTACAAGAAATACCGCCAGATCGGAGAAATGAGGAACGCATGAAGGGCTTCCAGCTGATAGCCACCGGCGGGGCGCTGCCCGGCCGGACGGTCACGAACGAAGAGCTCAGCCGCACCGTGGACACCAGTGACGCGTGGATCACCTCCCGCACCGGCATCCGCACCCGGCACTGGTGCACCGCGGACGAATCCGCCGCCACGCTGGCCATTGCCGCCGCAAAACAGGCGCTGCAGCGCAGCGGCCTTGCCCCGGCAGACATCGCCTGCTGCGTGTGCGCCACCCTGTCGGCTCCGGATGCCACCCCCAGTGTGGCCTGTCAGGTACAGGCGGCGCTGGGCCTGCCGGAAAACCGGCCCGCGCTGGACGTCAACGCGGCCTGCTCCGGCTTTTTGTACGGCACCGCCGTGGCGCGGGGCCTGCTGGCCACGCTGGGCGGGCAGTACGCCCTGGTCATCGGGTGCGAAGCCCTTTCCCGCCTGATGGACCCAGCCGACCGCTCCACCTGCGTCCTGTTTGGCGACGGCGCGGGCGCGGCCATCTTCCGGCTGGCCGACACCCCCTTTGCCCTCACGCTGGGGGCCCGGGGCAGCGACGTCCTGCACGCCGGTGGGCCGGACCGGAACGGTTCTGCCCCCATCACCATGGACGGCAAAGCAGTGTTCCGCTTTGCGGTGGATGCCCTGCCCCGCTGCCTGCACACGGTGCTGGACGAGACCGGCAAGACGCTGGACGAGGTAGACTGGGTGGTCTGTCATCAGGCCAACAGCCGCATCATCGACCACTGTGTGCGGGCTCTGCACGCCGACCCGGCCAAATTCTACAAGAACATGGACCGCCACGGCAACACCAGCGCCGCCAGCATCCCGGTAGCCCTGAACGAGCTGGCCGAGACCGGGCAGCTGCAGCCGGGGCAGACGATCGCCTGCATCGGCTTTGGCGGCGGCCTGACCTGGGGCGGCATGATCGTGGAGTATAAGAAATAAAGGCTTCCCCCGAGGGGGAAGCCTTTAGCAGGAAAACTTTATGAAACTTTTAAATGAAATTTTAGGGACCCGATATCCCATCATCCAGGGCGGCATGGCCAACATCGCCACCGGCGAGTTTGCCGCCGCCTGCTCCAACGCGGGAGCGCTGGGCATCATCGGCGCGGGCGGCATGAACGCCGACACCCTGCGCGAGAACATCCGCCGCTGCAAACAATTGACGGCCAAGCCCTTCGGCGTGAACATCATGCTGATGCACCCGCAGGCCGACGAGTTTGCCAAGATCGTGGTGGAAGAAGGCGTGCAGGTGGTCACCACCGGCGCGGGCAACCCCGGCAAGTATGTTCCCATGTGGAAAGCCGCCGGCATCAAGGTCATTCCCGTGGTGGCGGCCGCCGTGCTGGCAAAGCATCTGGAGCCGCTGGGCATCGACGCCGTCATTGCCGAGGGCACCGAGAGCGGCGGCCATGTGGGCGAAATGACCACCATGGCGCTGGTGCCGCAGGTGGTGGATGCGGTGCACATTCCCGTCATTGCGGCGGGCGGCATCGCCGACGGCCGCCAGCTGGCGGCTGCGCTGGCCCTGGGCGCCTGCGGCGTACAGGTGGGCACCTGCCTGCTGGCAAGCGAGGAGTGCCCCATCCATGAGAACTATAAAGCCGCCCTGCTCAAGGCCAAGGACAGTGACACCATCGTCACCGGCCGCAGCGTCGGCGCACCGGTGCGTGTGCTGAAAAACCGCATGAGCCGCGAGTACGTCCGGCAGGAAAAGGCCGGGGCCGACAAGATGGAACTGGAAAAATACACCCTCGGCAGCCTGCGCCGGGCCGTGTTTGAGGGCGACACCACCACCGGCAGCCTGATGGCCGGTCAGGTGGCCGGGATGCTCCACGAGGTGCGCCCCGTGGCCGACATCCTGAACGACCTGTGGGAAGGCGGGAGGCAGCGCATCGCCGCGCTGAACGAGCTATGCTGACCCTTGCCGGAAAGGCCCTGCCCGTGCCCATCCTGCAGGGCGGCATGGGCGTGGGCGTGTCCCTCGGCGGGCTGGCCGGGGCCGTGGCGGCCTGCGGCGGCATGGGGTGCATCTCCACCGCCGATGTGGGCTACCGGGAGCCGGATTTTGCCCGCGACCCGGCAAGCGCCAACCACCGCGCCCTGACCGCTGAGATCCAGAAAGCCAAAGCCCTTGCCAAGGGCGCGGGACTGGTGGCCATCAATGCGATGGTGGCCACCCAGGATTATGCCGCCGCCATCCGCACCGCGGTAGAAGCGGGCGTGGACGCGGTGGTGTCCGGCGCGGGCCTGCCGCTGGAGCTGCCCGGCCTTGTGGGCACGCAGGAGGTGGCCATTGCGCCCATCGTGTCCAGCGCACGGGCCGCTAAGCTCATCCTGCGCCGCTGGGCCAAGGAGTTTGCCCGCACCGCCGACTTTGTGGTCATCGAGGGCTGCAAGGCAGGCGGGCATCTGGGCTTTGCCGAGGCCGACCTGCTGGCAGACCACTGCCAGTCTCTGGACGAAATTCTGCCGGAAGTGCTGGCCGAGGTACAGCCCTATGAGGCGCAGTTCGGCCATGCCATCCCGGTATTCGTGGCGGGCGGCATCTACACCGGGGCCGACATGGCCCACTATACAAAGCTGGGGGCCGCCGGGGTGCAGCTGGCCACCCGGTTCATCCCCACCTACGAGTGCGATGCCAGCCAGACCTACAAGGACGTGCTCCTGGCCGCAAAGCCGGAGGATGTGCGCATCATCCACAGCCCGGTGGGCATGCCGGGCCGGGCGCTGAACACCCCGCTGGTGCAGGCGCTGGCCAAGGGCAAACGCTTTGCGCCCCGGCACTGCGCCCGCTGTTTAAAGACCTGCGACCCCGCAAAGGTGCCCTACTGCATCACCCACGCCCTCATCGAAGCGGTGAAGGGCAATGTGGAAGAGGGGCTGTTCTTCTGCGGGGCCAACGTGGGCCGACTGGACCGGATGTACACCGTCCGGGAACTGATGGACGAATTGACCGCCGAATGGAGGCATGACCTATGAAACTTGCTGTTCTGTATGCCGGTCAGGGTGCCCAGCACCCTGGCATGGGCAAAGAATTTTACGAAAGCTCCCCCGCCTTCCGGGCTGCCTTCGACAGCGCGGCGCTGGATTTTGACCTGCACCGCGTCTGCTTTGAGGACCCGGACGGCGTTCTGAATCAGACCGAATACACCCAGCCCTGCATGGTTGCCTTTGCCTGCGGCGTCACCGCCGTGCTGGCCGAGCATGGCGTGCAGCCCGCTTACGCTGCTGGGCTTTCGCTGGGCGAATACTCCGCGCTGGAAGCTGCCGGGGTGTTCACCGCCAAGCAGGCCATTGAGCTGGCCGCCTACCGGGGCAAAGCCATGGCCGATGCGGCCAAGGGCATCGACTGCGGCATGACCGCCGTGCTGGGCCTGGACCGCACTGCGCTTTCCGCCTGCTGCGAAGAGGCCGCGGCGCTGGGCTGCGTGCAGATCTGCAACTACAACTGCCCCGGCCAGCTGGTCATCGGCGGCGAGAAGGCCGCTGTGGACAAAGCTGCGGAGCTGGCCAAAGCCGCCGGTGCCCGCCGCTGCCTTCCACTGAAGGTGAGCGGCCCCTTCCACACCCGGCTGATGGCCCCCGCCGGAGATGCCCTCGCTGAACGGTTCAAGACCGAGCGGTTCCGTGAGATGCAGATCCCGGTGCTGTTCAACTGTCTGGGCCGTGAAAAGGCCGACGCGGACACCATCCCGGACCTGCTGGTGAAGCAGGTGCAGAGCAGCGTGTATATGGAGGACACCCTGCGCCGCCTGGGCGAACTGGGTGTGGACCACATTCTGGAAGTCGGCCCCGGCAGTGCCCTGTCCGGCTTTGTGAAAAAGACCCTGCCCGGCGTGCCGTGCGCTTCGGTGGAGACACCGGAGCAGCTGGACGCCGCGCTGGCCGCATGGAGGGACGAAGCATGAGCGAAGAGACTGTGACCCGCGCGGCGGTGGTCACCGGCGGCAGCCGGGGGATCGGCCGGGCGGTGTGTGTGGCACTGGCAAAGCAGGGCTGCAACGTGGTGGTCAACTACTGCCACGGCGCAGAGCCTGCGGAGCAGACGGCAGCGCTCTGCCGCGCCGAGGGCGTGGACGCCGTGGCCGTACAGGCCGATGTTTCCACCGCTGAGGGCTGCAAAACGCTGTTTGACGCGGCGGTCAACGCCTTTGGCCGGGTGGATGTGCTGGTGAACAACGCGGGCATCACCCGTGACGGCCTGCTCTTGCGCATGTCTGAGGCCGATTTTGACGCCGTGCTGAACGCAAACCTCAAGGGCGCATTCCTCTGCTGCAAGGAGGCCGCCCGCCGCATGGTGCGCCAGCGGCATGGCCGCATCATCAACCTGTCCAGCGTGGTGGCCCTGCGGGGCAACGCCGGTCAGGCCAACTACGCCGCCAGCAAGGCGGGGCTCATCGGCCTGACCAAGAGCCTGGCCAAGGAGCTGGCAGGCCGGAACATCACGGTGAATGCCGTGGCCCCCGGCCTGATCGAGACCGATATGACCGCCGCCCTGCCGGAAGCCGTCCGCACCGGAATGCTGCACAGCATCCCGGCGGGCCGGGCCGGAAAGCCGGAGGACGTGGCAAACGCCGCGGCATTTTTTGCCGCAGAACAAAGCAGCTATCTCACCGGGCAGGTGCTCTGTGTGGACGGCGGCATGGCAATGTAAAGGAGAACGTTTTCATGGAAAAACGCAGAGTGGTCGTTACCGGTCTGGGCACTGTGAACCCGCTGGGCAACACCGTGGCCGAGAGCTGGGCCGCCGCAAAGGCCGGACAGTGCGGCATTGCCCCCATCACCCAGTTCGATACCGCTGGGTTCAAGTGCAAACTGGCGGCTGAGGTGAAGGGCTTTGACCCGGAAGCTGTCGTGGACAAAAAAGAGGCCCGCAAGATGGCCCGCTTTACCCTGCTGGCACTGGCTGCCGCAACCGAAGCCATCCAGGACAGCGGCCTTGATACCGAAGCCAACGCCAAAACCACCGGCGTCATCCTGTCCAGCGGCATCGGCGGGCTGCCCACCATCGAGGAGCAGCACACCCGCGGCGAGGAAAAAGGCATGGAGAAGGTCAGCCCCTACTTCGTGCCCATGTCCATTGCCAACATGGCGGCGGCCCAGGTGGCCATCCGCTTCGGCCTGAAGGGCATGTGCACCTGCCCGGTCACGGCCTGCGCCGGCGGCACCAACGCCGTGGGCGATGCCTTCCACCGCATCCGCGACGGCTACGAGGACGCCATGGTCTGCGGCGGTGCCGAGAGCTGCATCAGCCCGCTGGGCATCGGCGGCTTTACCAGCATGAAGGCCCTTTCCACCGCCACCGACCCGGATGCGGCCAGCCTGCCCTTTGACGCACGGCGCGGCGGCTTCGTGATGGGCGAAGGCAGCGGTGTGCTGGTGCTGGAAGAGCTGGAGCACGCCAGAGCCCGGGGCGCACACATCTACGCCGAGGTGGTGGGCTACGGTGCCAACTGCGACGCCTACCACTTCACCGCCCCGGCTCCCGGCGGCGCGGGTGCCATCGACTGCATGAAGCAGACCCTGGCCGACGCCGGCATCGCCCCGGAACAGGTGGACCACATCAACGCCCACGGCACCGGCACCCATATGAACGACTCCTGCGAGACCGCTGCCATCCACGCGGTGTTCGGGGAGCACGCCAAGGAGCTGACCGTCGTGAGCACCAAGAGCATGACCGGCCACCTGCTGGGCGGCGCGGGCGGCGTGGAAGCCGTGTTCACGGCACTGGCCCTGCGGGACCAGTTTGCCCCGCCCACCATCCATTACGCGCAGCCCGACCCGGAGTGCGACCTGGACTATGTGCCGAACGTGGGCCGCGCCCAGAACATGACCTACGCACTGAGCAACAGTCTGGGCTTTGGCGGGCACAATGCCTGCATCGCCCTGCGCAGATGGGAGGGCTGAGCCATGGCCGAACCCCGTACCGTGCGTGAAAACGCCAACGCCCTGACCAGCGAGCAGATCGCGGCGATCCTGCCCCACCGCTACCCCTTTGCCCTCGTGGACCGCATCCTGGACTACGAGCCGGGCCAGTGGGCCATCGGCCGCAAGTGCGTCACCCGCAATGAAGAATTTTTCTGCGGGCACTTCCCCGGCCAGCCGGTAATGCCCGGCGTGCTCATTCTGGAAGCGCTGGCCCAGACCGGTGCCGTGGCCGCCCTCAGTTTGCCCGAAAACAAGGGCAAGCTGGCCCTGTTCGGCGGCATCAAAAATGCCCGCTTCCGCAAGCAGGTCACCCCCGGCGACGTGCTCACCCTGCACTGCGAGCTGGTGGAACAGCGCGGCCCGGTGGGCGTGGGCAAGGCCTCGGCCTATGTGGACGGCAAATGTGCCGCCACTGCAGAGCTGACCTTCGTGCTGACCGAAGCACAGTAAATCAAAACAAAAAAGGCTCCCCCTTGCGGAGGAGCCGGGACGCAGGCCTGCGGTGCGGGTCTGCGCTTTTTTATTCGGAATAGTGAGCCAGGAAGCGGCGGGTGCGCTCTTCCTGCGGGTGCTCGATGAGCTGCCGGGCCGGGCCCTGCTCCACCACCACGCCGCCGTCCATGAACAGGATGCGGTCGGCCACGTCACGGGCAAAGTTCATCTCGTGGGTCACGATGATCATGGTGGTCTTGCGGTCGGCAAGGTCCCGCAGAACGCGCAGCACCTCGCCGGTCAGCTCCGGGTCCAGCGCGCTGGTAGGCTCGTCGAAGCAGAGGATATCCGGGTGCAGGGCCAGGGCGCGGGCAATGGCCACGCGCTGCTGCTGGCCGCCGGACAGCTGATGCGGGTAGTGGCCCGCCCGCTCCGACAAGCCCATCTGGGCCAGAAGCTCCCGGGCCTGCTGTTCCAGCTGCTGATGGATGGCCTTTTTGTTGGCCTTGTAGTCCGGGCGCTCCTTGGCCAGCAGCTCCCCGGCCAGCATCACGTTCTGCAATGCCGTATACTGCGGGAACAGGTTGAAGTTCTGGAACACCAGACCGAAGTGCAGGCGCTTTTTGCGCACCTCGCTCTCCCGCTGGGTGGCGGGGTCGGCGGCGTCCCACATGGTCTCGCCGTTCACCTTGATGACACCGGTGTCCGGCCGCTCCAGAAAGTTCAGGCAGCGCAGCAGGGTGGTCTTGCCGGAACCGGACGAACCGATGATGGCCAGCGCCTCGCCCTGTTCCAGGGTCAGGGAAATATCCTTTAAAACGTGTGTCTCTCCGAAATCCTTCCCGATGCCGGAGGCTTCCAGTAATGCCATGATTCAAAACCTCCTCAGCAGCGGAAATAATCCAGCTTTTTCTCCAGCCAGCCGAACAGCAGGGTGAGTGCCCCCACGAACACCAGGAAGAAGATCGCCGTGGAGAACAGCGGCCAGATCAGGCCCTTTGCGCTGTACTCCTTGGCCATCATGATGATCTCCTTGTTGGCGATGGTGTTGGCCAGCGAGGTGTCCTTGACCAGGGTGATGATCTCGTTGCCCATGGGCGGCAGGATGCGTTTGATCACCTGCAGCAGCGTCACCTTGAAGAAGATCTGGGTCTTGGTCATGCCCAGCACCTGCCCGGCCTCGGTCTGGCCCTTGGGCACTGCCTCGATGCCGCCGCGGTAGATCTCGGAGAAGTAGCAGGCATAGTTGATGGCAAAGGCCACCACCGCCGCCACCATGCGGCCGCCGGAGCCGGAGGGCCAGGGGTTCGCCATGCCCAGCAGGCCGGGGCCCAGATAGATGACGATGATCTGCAGCATGAGCGGCGTGCCGCGGATGACCCACACAAAGGTCTTGACCGCGCCGGACAGCACCCTGCAGCGGCTCATGGAGCCAAAGGCCACCACAAGCCCCAGCGGCAGCGCAAACAGCAGCGTCAGGGCAAACAGCTCACAGTTGAGCAGGAACGCGCCGGAAAGGCGCCCAAGGATCACAGACACAACAACACACCCATTCCGTCAGATTTTGCGGTTTCACTCGGCCAGGGCCAGATCGTACTTGTCGGCCAGGGCCTGCATGGTGCCGTCCGCCTTCAGCTCGTCAAAGGCGGCATCCACGGCGGCGGCCGCGTCGCTGCCCTTGCGGAAGGCCACGCCGTACTCTTCGGCGTTCAGCTCGTCCACGATCTTCAGGCTGGCGTAGTCGGTGCCCGCGCCGATCATGGCATTGGCCAGGGTCAGGTCCAGCACTGCGGCATCGGCGGTGCCAGCGGCCACTTCCATCAGGCAGTCGGTCTGCACGCTCTTGGAGACGTAGTCGGCCTTGGACAGGTTCTCGTCGCCCTGAATGGCGGCTTCACCGGCGGAACCGGCCTCGGCCACCACGGTCTTGTCCGCCAGATCGGCGGTGGAGGTGTAGTCGGTGCCGTCCTTCACCACAACGACCTGTGCGTTCTTGGCGTAGGCCTTGGTGGTGGCGGTGTTGGCCATGATGTCCTCGGTGAGGGTCATGCCGTTCCAGATGCAGTCGATACTCTTGGCGTCCAGCTCCACCACCTTGGTGTCCCAGTTGATCTCCACGAACTCCGGCTCCACGCCCAGCTTCTCGCACACGGCGGTGGCAAGCTCGGTGTCAAAACCGGTAAAGTTGCCGTCGGCGTCGGTGTAGTTCATGGGCTCGTAGACGGTGTAGCCAATGACCATCTTGCCCTTGCCCTTGATATCGTCCAGGTCGCTCTCCGCTGCGGCGCTGCTGCCGGACGCGGCAGAAGATGCAGAAGCGGCGGTGGAAGCGGATGCGGCACCGCCACAGGCGGCAAGACCCAGAGCGGCCACGCCGAGACCGGCGGCCATCAGAAAGCTGCGACGAGAAATGCGTTTCATATACAGGTTCCTCCCTCAATGTTCCACCGGGCTGTGCTCCGGCGGCTCCCTCTCATTTATCACTTTGCAGTGCTAAAGCGTTAAACTGTGGCTATAGAATACCTCATTCCGGGCCGTTTGGCAAGAGGAAATGCACAATTTTTGCAATCTGACGGTTCCGTCCGCCTGCAAAAGGGTGTTTTTGGCAGTTCTGTGCAAAAAGAAACGCAAAAAAGCCATCGTCTTTGCATTTCTGCATCAACGATGGCTTCATGTTGGAGCGGCCGACGAGGCTCGAACTCGCTACCTCCACCTTGGCAAGGTGGCGCTCTACCAGATGAGCTACGGCCGCATACTGATAACGCTTTTTTTACGTTATCGGGGCCCCCGCAAAGATTTGCGAAGCAAAGGTTTGTGGGGAGAAGGAGAAAATCTGGTATTCATCACAGAAGTCTTGCTTGCAAGACTTCCCGATGAATGACAGGATTTTCGACGTGGTGCCTCCGATCGGAATCGAACCAATGACACGGGGATTTTCAGTCCCCTGCTCTACCGACTGAGCTACAGAGGCATAACCGGTGCATTTGTCCCTGCACCCTCCCGAATTCTCATGAATCGGGGCCCCCGCAAAGATCTGCGAAGCAGAGGTTTGTGGGGAAGAGGAGGAATTTCAGCGTTTGCTGCGGCGGTCCTGCGTGCAGGACTGCCAGGCAAACCGCTGACATTCCGACGA
>UMIT01026746.1_pt1 | contig 20339 bp, 17 predicted proteins | sample 1965911 | NCBI WGS metagenome assembly UMIT01 (sample SAMEA4836131, study PRJEB28245) | human gut metagenome | biome: gut microbiome; material: fecal sample | place: Denmark | collected 2008 | reverse complement strand
ATTAAAATTGGGGCTTGTTCTTGTGTAGCAGGTCTTCTCCTGCCTGAGCAAGGTAAAAGGCATTCTTCCCTCCGTCGGGGGCAGCTTCAAGAGGAATAAAAGAAAGAGCTCTGTTTATTTGTTTGAAACCTTTCATAATCTTATCCCGACCTTCTCTTCCAGAGCAAGGTCAAGGGCGTACTTCCCCGTCTGGGAAGGCAAGTGTTAGCGATACATCTAATCTCACTCATTTCTTCCTTATTCCCCTCATTTCCATGCCATTCTTCCCAATTTCTCATATATTTCTTTTTATTATCGATGATTTGCTCTCATTATTTGACAGTATTGCGTCCTAGCTGTTACAGTTATAAATAGAGTATTTTCTATTACTTAGGGAAGGATGTGGTGTGGTTGAATCAACCCTTGCTTTTATTGGGGGCTGTGATTTTGATTTGTATTTTGCTGAATCATTTTTTGGAGAAGATTCCTGTTCCTTCTTTGCTCATTTTTATCGGTCTGGGCATGTTCTTCGGGGAGAACGGGCCGTTTCGGATTCAGTTCGATCATTATGCGCTGGTGAACCTGGTATGCTCAGTGTGCCTGATTTTCATTATGTTTTATGGCGGCTTCGGGACGAATATGCGGGCAGCGCGGCCGGTTCTGCGCGAGGCAGCTCTAATGTCTTCGCTGGGAGTTGCGGGGACGGCGGGAGCTGTGGCTGTATTCGCTCATTTCGCGCTGTCGCTTTCGTGGCTGGAGAGTTTTCTGATCGGGGCCGTGATTTCTTCGACGGATGCGGCTTCAGTTTTCAACATTCTCCGTTCGCAGAAGCTGGCTTTGAAGTATCATACGGACTCGCTCCTTGAGGTGGAGTCGGGTTCGAATGACCCGATGAGTTATATGCTGACGATGGCGGCGATTGCGCTTTTGAGCGGGGCAGCGTTTTCTTTCCCTCTGCTCCTGGCCAAGCAGCTTCTGATCGGAGCTTTTTTCGGGCTCGCAATCGGCTGGCTTGCGCTGAAGCTTCTGCATTCGCGGCTGCTTCCTTCACAGCAGAGTCACACGGTTTTCCTGTTTTCGATCATGGTGCTGGCGTATGCGATTCCGGCAGAGTTTGATGGAAATGGATATCTGAGTGTCTACCTCTGCGGGATTTATATCGGAAATTCGAAGCTTCCGCAGAAGAAGTACCTGGTCCATTTCTTCGATGTCCTGACGAATGTGGCGCAGGTGATGATTTTCTTCCTTCTGGGACTTCTGGTGACGCCGGTGGATCTGCCGTCTGTGATTGTGCCAGCTCTGGTGCTGACAACGTTCCTGACGCTTGTGGCAAGACCTCTGGTAAGCGCGGCGATCCTGGCGCCTTTCGGGGCCAAGCGGGAGCAGATTGCCCTGGTTTCCTGGGCGGGCCTCCGCGGGGCGGCCTCGATTGTATTTGCCATAGGCGCTGTGCTGGCCGAGGTGGACATTACGTACAATCTTTATAACCTTGTGTTCTGCATGGTACTTCTCTCGATTTCCATTCAGGGAACGCTTCTTCCGTTCGCGGCCAAGAAGCTTTCGATGATCGATCCTACGGCGGATATCCGCACGACGTTTAATGATTACCAGGATGACAGCGATATCAGCTTCGTCCGGCTGCGCCTAAAGGAAGGGAGCAGCTGGTGCGGCAAGTCGCTGGCAGAGCTTCAGCTTCCGAGGGATCTTCTCGTGGCGATGATTATGAGAAATGGCGAAGTCCTTGTGCCTGACGGGAGTACGGTTCTGAAGGAAAATGACCTTCTGGTCTTTGCGGCTCACAGTTTCGAGGATGAAGAGCATCACGCTCTGGAAGAAGTCGTCGTCGACCGCGCAAGCGAAGCGGCCAATCGTCCGCTTGCCGCCATCCCCTCCTCCAGCGCCCGCCGCGTCCTCCTGATCAAGAGAGGCATAGACACCATCATTCCTTCCGGCAGCACCGTGATCAAACACGGCGATATACTCGTCTTAGCGCCGGAACTCGAGAGGGAATGAGGAAGGCGGGTTCTTGCACTAAAAAAGCAGTCCTTTTGTGGGGCTGCTTTTTCATTTCCTTTTTATATTTCCACGATGTTGACTTAGGTTCCGTGATCTTTGAGGATGCGAATGAGGTCTTCTGTGTCCAGCCAGATGGTGCCTGTGTTATCATTGGGATGAGCACCTATCTTATGGCTCAAAAATGTCTCATCGAGGTAGAAGTGAACCGCGTTTTCTTCGTCATTCAGAAGGCCGAGCGGAGTGACAGAGCCCGGGGTGAGCTTGAGGTACTTCAAGAGATCATCGGGACTGGCAAAGGAGAGGGCCCTCAGGCCCTGCGCCTTGCGGAATTCTTTGAGGTTCACCTGCTTTTCACCCTTGACGGTGATGAGGTAGTAATTCCTTTTCTTGTCATCCCTGACGAAAAGGTTCTTGGCGTCCCATTCCGGATAAGGAAGCTTGACCTCTGCCAGTTCTTCCATGTTGAATACAGCCTTATGCTCGGTGGTCTCAAAAGTGATTCCGTGGTCTTTGAGGTACTGGCAGGTTTCTTCCTTGTTCATAGATTTCTCCTTCCAAATGGTCCAATTCAGCCTTCATAAGAGGCAAGTTCGATAAGATTGCCGTCGGGGTCTCTCAGGTAGATGCTTTTCATTTCACCCAGCGCCCCATGGCGTGTGACAGGGCCTTCTTCGATGGCGCCGCCTTTTTCCTTGATTTCCTTTTCGGCATCTTCGATGCTGCCTTCAATGGCAAGACAGAGATCGAGACTGCCGTATTCGGGATTCCCGGCAGCAGGAAGAAATTCGGCTTTTCTTGTATGGATGTTGAATTTCTGATTCCCGAAGAAGAGTGCGTATCTCCCGTTCTTCTCCTCGGCCCTCATGCCAAGGATATCGACATAGAAATGAAGGCATGCCTCAAGATTTTCTGTAGTGATCACGATGTGGTCGATGGTCTTGTATTTCATGGCTGCCTCCTATCCATGAACGACGAGGGTCAGTATCGTAAGGTCGTCTTCTCCAGTATTAATGATGGTATGGGAGGATCCTTTAGGGCAGATGTGGCAGCAGCCGGCGGTGAGGATTTCTTCTTTCCCGTCGCAGATAACCTTGCCGGTGCCGGAAAGGATGTAATTGATGTCGTCTCCGGATTCCTGCTTGTGGAGTCCGATCGATGCGCCCGGATGGAGCTTCGTCGGGATGATGCGGTATTTGCTGTCATTGAACATCCGGACAGCCATTGTTCCTTCCCCGCCATTCATTCCGGAGAAGACAGCTTCTTTTATTTCATTGAAATTGATCAGCATGGCTGGCTCCTTTTTATTTTACTCCCTCGTCAGCAGGGAAACGGTTTCGATGTGGTTCCAAGAGCTCATCTGGATGTTTTGAATATACTTTCAGTGTGTTTTTGACACCTATTCGTCCTTGGAAACAAGTCCACGGCATATTGTGCTTTTATCCGTTCTTGGGAATATGTCCAATTTTATCCTTGAGATGGTGACTTGGATGTTTTTGCGAGAACGGAGTGTATCTAACAAGACGTAATCTTTGATACAATGCCCTTATGTGTTTTTAGCCCGGAAACCGCGCTATTTCTGGGCTTTTCTGCGTTTCGAGGCGTAGAGCGGGAGCTCACTTCCGGCTCTGTATTCGTATGCTGCTGCGGTTGCTGTAGCCAAAAGCGACACCCCCAATCTGCAATCGTTAAAAAGTATGGCTATCGTTGAAAGGTTCTTGTACACTCTGTCTATACCAGTAGTAAAGCCTTACATTTTCGAATAACCTTCTGTTTATTACTTAGCAAGAATAATAGAAATAATCTTTTGTATTTCATTTCCAGATAAAACTGCATAATCTTGCATATTGTCCATAATTGTTTTTACATTCGTATATTCTCCTGCTGTGGCAGAGATTCTTTTCCCTTTCACTTCTTTAAAAACAACATTCCCTTTTTCATCTATTTTCGGGAATGTAGCCGTCACATTTTTTTATTCTAAAATGGTATTATGGATTTCATTCTCTGAAATTCCATGAGCTACTGCCGTTCTATATTTATTGGCATCTTGGAATATCTTATCTTTCCGCAAGGCATCCAATTCATCATATAAATTTTTCTGATTGTCTTTCAACCACTTCAAGACATTACTTTTTAGCCGGTAATCAGATCCATACTCTAATCCATAGTAATAATTCAAAAGCTCAACAATTGAATCCCACACAGCGGACATCTTTAAATAATACGTGTCGGAAAAATACGTGAACTAATATTTTCTCATCCAATGTTCTTTTTTAAAATAGGGAAAATATTGTATTGATTCTCCGTTTTCTCCTGGAGAACTATACCACGGATCATCCGGTATCCCTCTATCGTAGTAGTGTCTACAAAAACAGTATGTGATTTTGCAATCGCCAATTTTATTGTTATGCTGTTGAATTATTTCTGGTAACTTTGGCTTGCCTATACTTCCAATAAAATCATCGATAATCCCAAATTTACTGCCGTCTATTATCATGTTATCAAAATAATTTACAGCTAAGAAATCATCCCATTCTTGTTGGGACAACAGTTCAAATGATTCCTCAATTCTTACGTTCATACGATACCTCAATAAAAATGCTTATTCCACTCCCAGCGCCTTGAACACTGCGTCCTCCGCGCTCTGATAAAAGATAATCTGAAAACTTCCCATCAGCTCCGGCGGGACAGTTCCCATATCCGCTGCCGATGTGATCGGAAGCAGAATCTTCTTCGCTCCGCTATCAAGGCACACCTGTAGCGCGTTCGCCAGTTCATCCACCTTGATCATGGAACCGGCGATGCTGATCTCTCCCAGAACGGCCAGAGAACTCTGCGCCGGTCGGTTCAGTGCAATAGAGCAGATAGAAATAACCGTCGGTAGAGCCAGCTTGTCTGTGATTCCGATGCCCTGCAGATCCTGATAATTGATGTTGTAATCCTTCGACGTCATGCTGATGGAGCCGCTGATCCGTTTTGCATTCGCCTTCAGGAAATTGAATGCCGTATTTGTCGCCTCTTTTGCGCCGCGGTCACTTCCAAGCCCCGTGCATACGAGCTTTCCAGTCCCCGGAAGCATTTGCGATTCCAGACGGAACACGCCGAGCATACCGCTCTTGCCACGTGAAACCGTATAGACCTGACCTGGATTGCAGATTCCTTCTGGGATCAGCTTCCCGCCGCCCTGCTCCGGCACGGAGACATACTTCTCCTCAAATGTCTCATCGTCGATATAGCTGAAATTCACATCATAGAACTCCATCCCGCCGAGCTTCTTGAGCTGCTCTTTGACACGGCGGCGCATTTCAAGAGAAATCTTCAGGACTTCCTCTACATTGTCCTTCGTGAATTCACCGTTCGGATACATGAGTTTCAGATATCCGTCCACCATTCTGCGGACCGCAATGACGTCGCGCTGGTTCAGATTCTTTCCAAGATGGAAATAGTGATCCAGAGCGTCGCCGAGCTGTTCTTTACGCATCTCGCGAATCCATCCGGCCAGATAATCTGTGATGAATCCATAGTCATCTGTAAAATGCTCCGGGCGGAACTTCGGAACCTCCCATCCTGGCAGATAGCAGTGAATGCGATCCAGAAAAGCGGTGTCCGTTCCCATCTCCGGAGGGAATGGATCAAACAAGCTCGAAGTCTTCAAGAGCACATCCACACTCTGATTGATATTCCCGACAAAGACCATCGATGCGGATGCCGCCTTCTCTTCCTTGCCCCGGGCAAAGGATCCTGACGCCATATAGTCCTTCATGATCTGAATTCCATCATTATCCTTAAACTTGATCCCGGCAACCTCATCAAAGGCGACACAGTCCCACAGACCGACAAGCCCCATTGTCTTCCGTCCCATGTTGTAGAAAAGGTTCGCTACCGTCGTCTGACCACCGGACACCAGGATACTGTTCGGCGATACCTCCTTGTAGAGATAGGATTTTCCAGTAGACCGTGGTCCCAGCTCGCAGAGATTGAAATTATTCTCAACCAGTGGAATCATTCTGGTCAGGAGCAGCCACTTCTCACGCTCTGTCAGCTCGTCTGGTTCCATGCCGATGGACCGCATCAGGACATTCAGCCATTCTTCCTTCGTGAAATCTTTCCTGCCCGCCTTCAGCGCATCCATATCCACATTCGGGAGCTGGATCGGTGTCAGCTTCCGGATGCTGATGGGCGTCATATCTTTTTGACGTTTTCTCTTTGACTGAATCCGATCTCCGGAAGGTGAGATAATATCCGGAACCGCCTCTTCTCCAGAATCGTATTCCAGCTGCACGATGCACCAAATCCCGCCGCAGAGTAGACGATCATACTTCTCTGCATAATCCTCACTGATTGGAATTCCAGTCAGTCCCAGATTCGAGAAAGATGCCTCGTATTCGTCATACCGCAGATTCAGATCCACGGTCACCATATCAATGATGGTATGACTTCCCCGCTGCCTGAGTTTGGACAACACCTTCTGCGCCTCATCCGGACGGACATAGTTATCCGACAGGATCTTCTTTACGTTCTCAATGCCTCGCTCTATAACCTCTTCGTCATCCGAGCTGCAATACTGGCCAAGAAGAAACTCAAGAACGTAGACCGGTACATTCGCACCTTCCTTGATCTTTTTCGTCAGATCCTTCCGCACAATTTTCCCATCAAAATTCCGGCGGAGCTTTTCTTTTATGATTTCACGGGTGCTCATTTCCCCGGTAGCATTTTCATCCATATTTCACACATCCTTTAGCTGAAGAAATCAAAATCATCCACTGCAAAGGCAATGTCGATCTGGAACTCCTCTCGCTGTGGCAGCTGCAGGCCGCTTTCATCTGCGATGACAAGATAGTAACTTTCCTTATTATTGTATTTCATGGACTTCAGGTTGAAGCTCACTCGGAACGTCCTGTCCTGATTATTATCGCTGGTCTTATCTGCTATGACTCTCTGCGTGTCGCTTACCTGTGTTCCTTCTGCATCCACGAAATACAGGAGATAATTGGCAGCTTCCCGGTTGGCTCCGACTGCTTCCTTCTGGTAAAAATTCAGTGAGAAGATCATGTTGCTGATCTTCCTGCTCGCCGAGAGCAAACTCAGCGTGACAGGCTTTGTATCATACTTCTTCTTGTTCCGCTGATAGCCGGCGCTGTCTGTACGCATATAGTGATAGTCAATGATCGGCACAACCATCTCCTGCAGGCTGATGCCACCATGAACAAAGTTCAAGCCGCCACCCTTTTTCTTGATACGAGTGTTTCCGATCGGTGCAAACGCGTCAAACTGTGTACCGTCCAGGAACTTCACAGGCAGAAGGTAGTCCGGTTTCGTGCCTTTCTTTGTGATGAGATAACGGCGATCCACCTCGATATCATCTTCAGAGGATGTCGTCTTATCTACCTTGGCATCCTCCGTCAGCGGCTTATATGTATAGATAAAGCCATGATCAGAGGTGATGTATATCCTGGTCCCACTGAACTCATTCACGATGATCCGCACCATATTTTTGATTTCGCTGATGGCATCATCGCATGAATGAAAGACTTCCAGTTCATCGGTATGGCTGGTCTCGTCGATCCTATCGTGATAGATATACACGACATCCATACCCTTGACCAGCGCACTGCGCTCGGCACGCTTCATCTTGATTAGATCCTTATATTTCAGTGCCACGCTCGCAGGATTTGCTGCCTTCAGGATGCCGTCACGGTACGGTGCATCCGTAGGCTGACCATCCGCAAGTACACCAACTGTACCTACTGATTTGATTTCAGCTGTAAGTTCTTTATGCGGCAGCAATGCGGTCATTCCGAATTTCGTCACAGTCGGGAAAATTCCTTCACACGATGACAGTTTCACCTCTGCCTGTGTCTCTCGGCGCAGTTCTTCCGCCAGCGTAGCCGCGACCTCAAAGCGCATCGCATCAGAAATGATCACGAACACACGAGTATCAGCATTCTGCACGTAGCTTCTATAGAAATCCTCCTGCTGCAGGACTTCCATGATCCTTCCGTATTCCTTCAGATTCTCCGCTGCCGCATTCGCCCAGTCAGAACCCAGGTTATCCAGATACCAGTGTGCGTAGAGACCTTCCACATTGTCGGCCACATGCTTGAACAGATCATCCAGTAGTGGATTAGACGAATTCAGAGAGTTTCCAAATGCCACATGGAACAGCCTGTAGTAGGTATCCATCTGATAATAATCAGACGTATATTCCTTCCAGACCTTATGCGGCTCCACAGTATGGAATCCGGTAGAATGATCCAGATAGAACTTCTGCATGTGCGCGACTTCCAGAACCCCTTCATAGAAATCCTGTACGCGTCCATACCAGAGAAGTGTTCTGCGCTTCTCGACTGTCTGCATGATGGCATCGACATTTACCGTATGATCGATGATGTCCGTCATCAGCTTTCTTAAAATGCACTCATCAATACACGGAAAAATCTCCGTGCCAACCAGTTCTTCTATCGGAAGCTGACTGAACCGGCTCGGAAGCCGAAGCTCATCTTCCACATTTCTCGCAATGTCATAGAGTTCCTGCGTCTCATCCGAATGCATCCAGTCCGACATGAAATCATAACAATAACTCTGATGCGGAATAGAGATAAAACCGTCCAGTCCAACCAGATTATCCATCCGCATAGTTCGCGTCAGGGCTGTCATCAGAATATGGCAGGAGAGTCTGCCAAGATCCGGAGTCTCTTCTCTGTACCCTGTGACCTGTACCACCATCTGCCAGAAGACAGTATCTGCCCCATATTTCACGAGCGACTGATAAATACTGTTCTCATCCTGATTGATTCCGGCACGCAGCACCGTCCGTATCAGAAGATTCGGATCTGTATTCTTTACACCGCAGAGGACAGCCATGACGGCCTTATGCAGCTGCACCGGTGCAGTAATCTTCTGATTAAGATTTGCCACCTTTGTCCGGTGCGCTTTCGTCTTGAAGAAAGAGCGATAATCCTTAACCGTCTTTCTGAGATTGGCGGTGTTTGGAATGTCCATTTCTTCAAGCCACATGGACACGAGATCGGCACGAAACTCCTCGCTGATAAGCTCTACCGGGAGGAGCCAGTTCTTTTCATCCGGATAAGATACCGGGCAGTATACGCAGAAATTACTGCTCTTGTCATCATGTGTCAGGAGCTTCTTGACTTCAAAATTATTCGTATCGTCGAGTGTGATAAGCTTCGCATTCGCCAGCTCAATCTCTCCGCTCTGGATTTTTTCTTCAAAATCCCGGTCTTCGTCGTACCAGAATATGATCCTGCGGTTATAGAATTCCGGGAGCGGAGCTGCGAACCTGCGATTTAACTCCTGTATTACTTTATCTGGATCAGGCAGAGCCATAAATTCCCTCCTGTCTGTTACTTGTCGCTTCCTGATTTTTCACTATCAGTATGATGAGAAAAGGTTTCATGAGTAATTCCCGCATTACCTTGCGAAACTTTAATATTATCTTGAGATCTATGTTCCATAGTAACACCGGATTTAGGAGCATTCTCACCTTGCAAGGGTTTTAATCCTTTCCCACTTTTTATATCATTTATTGAAGAGTCGCTCATCTAAAAGCCTCCTTTTTGCAAAATAACTGAAATAGCATATAAGATGATACCGCTTATAGTCATCGTTAATGTTGAATCGAATTTTTTTTGCTTCTTCTCAACAATAGGTCTGAGTTCAAATACAACCGAAGTATATTTATCTATCAGCCACATTGCTGCTGTTTCATTATCTTCTCTATAAAGTTCAGCATCTCTTACATCCACACTGTTAAAAACAGGAATATCTTTGCCCTTCAAAAAGTACAAAAACTTAATCGCAGAAATTAGAAGAATACCCACCCCGCAAATGCAGCATCCTATTTCTATCAACACCAATAATAGCTGTCCCACATTCATGCTTCCCATAATCTTTGATAACGATGAGAAATCCAATGTAGTAAGCATAATAGTTAAAACGATACCCACAAATGCCAAGGCAATATTCGTCTTCTCATAGATCTTACTATAGTTATCCTGCAGTCTCTGATAATCATTAAAACAAGCATCTACGAAAAACTGAGCCGAAGGATATTGGTCCGTCAAATTAACAGTGTTGATTTTCTCTGCAGGTTTGTATTGTTCTGCTGATTCTTTATTATCCATTCACATTCCTCATTACTTTATCTTCGCCAGGACATCCTGGAATATCGCGTAGTTATGCTTCACGCCATCGTCAAGATCAATCGAAATCATCTGATCAGCGAGGTGATGGATCTTTTCCTCATAAAGCCGCGTCTCTTCCGCCTGATCTTTGAGTTTCTCTAGCTGCTTATTCAGGCGTACACGATCAGAAGTCGATGCTCCGCTAATCTGACGCTCCAGACCGGAAATCGCAGTCCTATAGCGTGCCTGCTGCTCATGCACATAGTCCGTCCGGATCCGGGCAATCGTATCCGGCTGATAGCGATGCATGTAGATCAGGCATTTAAAACCGTTCTTCTTTCCAGAATCAAAGAGCCAGTAAATCGGACGTTTCTGGTATATCTTGCAGTGATCCTTGTAGAAGTCATTTAGGAAGTAATTTCGGATGACTTCACGTGAGGTTGCACCTTTTTCCCCCAGGGCATCCGCAATAAACTTCAGATTCTCCTCAAGAGTATCTTCACCATATACAGTGCGGATGAAATCTACAAAACGCCCCACTATATCATCTGTGAAGTACTCATCATCCGTAATCGGAATGATGGCATCTTTATCCGGGATGAATGTCTTGTATTTCGAGCTGTCCCAGTCTCCGCCTGCGTAGGCGAGACCATCGACATCGAGCGAATAACGGCCCATCATACAGCCTACAGCGTAGGAGACAAAGGAGCGGATGTCGCGACCAAGATCAGCCTTGCGGACAGTCACGTCCTTGTCATCCTCTTCCGGCGCCAATTCACCCTGCAAACCGTAAATGTCGATGAAGATACGGTTCAGTTCTTCCTCGTTTGTCTTGAGCTGATTGAAGCGGGTAGTGCATCCACGCTCCCACTGGGTGAAGGCTTCTTTGATGGTTTGTGTGCTACGGATCAGCGGGTGACGCTTGAAATCCCAGGATATTTCGAAGGAGTCCCAGTCGGATTTAGACAAAGTTGTTGTCCTGTTTACCAGAGCATTAATTTTATTTTTAATTTCTCGATTGGCACATCTAATTACAGGAATCGAACCTATATGATTCTCGTTAAAATTCAATGTCGGTGAAATCAAATTCAAAATCAATGTAGTTACTTTTGAGTTCAGAAGCCCTAATAAGTAATCATCATCAATTCCACAGTTTTTGTTAAATAATGAACCACCCGCACCATCAAACAAGAAATCTCTTTCAAAACGCCTAAATCCTGTTCCTGCGCTTGATATTTTCGTCCAAGCAAGAAAGGGTTCAAAATAGACATCTCTATTCCGAAGTAACGCACCATTGTTTAACAAAGTGCTACCATCGTCACCCCAATAGACCAAGTACTCTCTATTCCCATACCATTTTCTAAAGTTACCGCCTTTATTATAACGAACCCAACAACTAATGTTTTTGTGGTCAATAATATTCGTGTTGTATATCGAAACTTCAAACCAGAGTTTAGTAAAGCGATTCACATCGCATGTAGACATTCCTTGCCGTGGTGATGCAAACTTAGAAACAAGTTTTCCGTTTTCAAAATCATCTAAAAGTCTCTTAGACGCCCAATATGCAATTGGAGAGTCTGGAATTTTAAAGTTGGTCGAAGAAGATTCGTAACGATTGTCTCCAATAAGAAACATGTCTTCTTTGCTCTGCTGCGTAGTCGGTTCAATCAGACGGAAGTAAACGCCTTTATAGTCCTCGACAGAGTCATTCAACAGGACAAAACTTGTCGTCTGAACAACCTCACCGCCTATTTCTTCAAATGCACGTGCCCCGAGATGAGCCATATTAACCATTGTTTTTTGAAGCAGTTTCTTCCGAAGTTTTTCAAAGCTACTTAGGAACATCCATGCATGCTGAGTAATCATCGCTTGAAAACAGTTCTTCAGAGTCATCTGCCCACAGCGCTCAATGAAGACGGCAAACAAATCCGACTTGCTGTCCGGATAGTTCCTCTTCACAAATTCAGAGAGCTTTCCGCTCATCCCCGAGGAACCCATGTATGGTGGATTCGTCACGACAACGTGGTATTTCTGTGCCATCATCTCTGCGACCTGTACAAACGGCAGAAGCTCATCCAGAATCTGATACGTATACATATTCGGATTCTCATTGCGAATTTCATCAAAGCGTGCATAGAGAGCCGTGAAATCAACTGGCTTCACGTCCAGAATAGAACCGTATTCCTTAGCATCATGCAGGTCAGAAACAAGCGAGCTTATAGCAGTTTTCAGTTCCTTGCGTCCGCCTGTGAAAGTGTCGATCATATTCGTATCAAAGCCGTTGCTCTCCATGATGGCGTAAACATGCGGCTGAATCCCACGTGAAAGAAAGCGACGGTCATATTGACGAGCCTTCATCATTACGGAAAAATAGGCAAGCTGTGCTGCACGGTCATCGATGTCGAGTCCGTAGAGATTGTTCTGCACAATACTGGAAACAGCGTCGCGGGCTGTATAGCCATAAGCCTCATAAATCTGCATCAGCACGTCGAACATATAACAAATTATGTGACCGCTACCCATACAGGGATCGATTGCGAGGATGTCCTCAGGTTTCAGGGCAGAATACTCCTTATGAATCTCGTCCAGTTGCTTCTGTACCTCCGGCTCCTGCTCTGCTTCTTTGAGGTAATATTTCCAGTTTGCTTTCAAATCATCGTTCGGATGTCCCTCTATCCAGAGTCGACCGAGAGAGTTTTCCACCATGTAGCGGACAATCCAATCTGGAGTAAAGAGCTGCGTTGCCGCAGGAATTTTATCCTTCGTGATCTTCTTATTTTTCTTCAGGTCAGCGAAGACTTTATCTTTGGGTTCGGTATTGTAGTACTGATACAGCCATCCGATGATCTGCACCTGATCCTTCCAGTTATCTTCTGGAATCTGTGTGACCATCTGCTCCACAACGCTTCCTTCCCGGAGCAGATTGTCCGGGAAAAGCAGTTCTGTATAGTCTGCGATCTTCTGGAACATTCCCGGCAGCACACTGGATAGTGCATTGCACTGAGCAATGATCAGATATTTGAACAGAGCTTCATCGTCATTGGCTTCCTTCAAGGCATAGACCTTCTCCATGTCCAGCCCCTTAAGCTCTAGATGAATCGCTTCCGTCAGAATCTCCGGTTTGAATGCACCTTCTTCATCCGTGAACACACGCACTCTGGAAGGTAGATAGTTATTGACCTCCATAAAACGCAGAGCCGCAAAACGGTTGAACCAGGTATACGCCACTTCCTCAATGACCTGATCCATGCCTTTATCCTTCACCTTATTAATCAGGGAAACACGCTGCTTCTTCTCCAAAGGATTCAGAAGGACACCGTGCGCCGAGTCCGCGTTTGGATCGGCGTCAGCACTGATTTCATATTGATATGCCTTCTGGGAAACACGCTCGATCAGTTCTTCTCTTGCCCAGACAGCATATTTCTTTATCGCATTCTTATCCATGAAAGGATCCTTTCATCAGTTTAATTTGATTCCATCGCTGTCCTTTAAAAGGGCAGTCAGATAGGAGCGCATTCTCTCAACATAGGCATCTATATCCGCCTGACTTTCCAGCGTCGCCTGCTTGAAGATTGCCTGCCGGTACACATTCTTGATGTGCTTCTTCGGCTGATCCGGCTTCGAAGGCGTTATCGGCTCCGGCGTTTTTTCTAATTCAATGGCTGCCACAGTATCATCCTTGTAGTTCCACATCTGTGTGGTCAAGCCATCAAGCAGAACTATCGTCTTTGTTGTGGCGATACGCTCCTTCATCTGCGTGAAGTAGTTGTCTGCCTTTTCAATAGCGCTTTTAAACTCGCTGCCTTCGCCGCCAGCCTGATGGATCTCAGCAAGACACTGGCGGACAATTTCCAGAAGCTCCTTACGCTTTTCTTCAAGCAGCTTGTTGTGTCCCGCCCGAACCTTAGCCATCAGTCCGTTGAGCTGCGGGATTTCTTTATATACTGCCGGGTTATTTCCATTTACCATTGTGATCTTACGGATTTGATTTAGCGCGGTATTGGTTTCTTCATCCTTCTGGATATAAGGCAGGTCATTGCGGAGATCCGTTTCCATTTTCACGGCAGCATCAAAGACTGTAACCTGATTCTTGAAGAAGCCTTCGACCGGCTGCAGGTCTTCCTTGCTGTCAAGAAGCTTGTTTTCATCCGCCACCAGACGGTCGATCAGGGCAATATTGTCCTTCTGCTGAGAGAGCACATCATCCATCAGACAGATGGCATCAGATACCTTATCGTGTTCCGGATATTTGTGGCCTTCATATCTTCGGTTCAGATCTTCGTAGTAATTTTTCTTTTCATTAAACAGATCAATGATCTTGATGACAAGGTTATCCTCGTCATCCGGCACATCCATGATGTCAAAGTACTCCCGCATGATTTCCTTTGCAGCTTTCATCTTCTGTGCGGAAGCGGACTGCTTCATGGAGATCATTGCCTTGCCGCGCTCAGACCTCTTACGGAGCATATCAGGCAGCTTCGGATTATCCGGACGGATCGTTGCACCGCCATATTTGATTGTGACCTTCTGCTGATAGATGAGGAGTGCCACCACAGCAGCAACGTCAATTTCCTTCCAGCCATATGGAATCTTCTGATAACGTGTCTGGATGTCCTCCATCGAGGTCGGGAGCTTCTTCGCAGACTGCATTTCGAGATATTCCTCTACCTTAGCAGCTGCATCCCGGTTGTCCTCCCTGCCTGCTATCTGTGGATTCGTGCTACGGAGAATTTCAATTACATCAGCATCGGTTTCCGCATTCCTGGTGATAAGATCCAACTCGCTGTAAACATGAGCTACCAGATATTTCAGAGCATCATCAATCCTTGCAGAGGCTGTGCTTCCGGTGACTTCAATGTGTTCACCATCGGCATAGAACTGAGCGCCGATGATAGCTTTCTCCAGTTCTTCTTTCGCTGATGTTTCATATTTCCCGGCTTCATCCTGCTGATCGCGGATAATGTCCTGAACAGATTTCGCCAGCTGATTCACATTGCGCTGCTTCACATACTGACGTATCTTCATGGCTTTTTCCAGAAATTCATAATACGGCGTGTCCGCAAGCACAATGATCGTGCTCTTGCCCTTGGACTCCGTCATCAGACGGAGTTCCTGCTTATCGTCAGGGTCTGCCGCCACAGTCAGGAAGCGAAGCGTCATTCCACCGGTTACCGCGCCGATGGATGTGGAATCCACCATCTCATCAAATGGGAAATCATACTTCCCATAGCGGTATTTCTTCTGTGTATAAATGTCGCCGAAGATCATCTGCCCGATACGTTCCACGATCTTGGCGGTATCCACAGATGTATTCGCGATGTCGCGTGCAATATCCTGCTCCTCATCAGTTAAGAAGATATAAGCGTCACCGCGGCGGTCAATATAGTTCTGGCTTTTCAGACGGTCGAGAGACTTCTGCACAACCTGCCGAAGCTCGATCTTGTCGGTACGAATGTCATCCGCCATGAGAATGACGATGTTATCGAGATTAGCCTTTACATCATCGATGTACCGAATAAGGTAAAGGAGCTTCAACACCTTGACATCATAATCCTCGATACCGTCATGGTTGTCTGCCGCCTTCTGGCAGCGTTCAATTACCCGGCGGATCGATCCGTCGAGGAAAGAATGTACACTGTCGTAGAATGGGTAAAGCGGTGCAATCGCATGCTCATCCTTATCCTCGATAGACTTCGCTACGATCTGAAAGCCATCCAGCATCGAACGTTCTGCTCCGGAATAGTGCTTTCCGGCAGCTCCGTGCTTCCTTATTTCAGAAAAAATCTTCTGGATCAGGATGAACTGATATGGCACAAACGGATAGTTCTCAACAAATTCCTCCGGTCCGCTATATCCTTTGATATCCAGAACGGAATCCGTAAAGCTGAAGAGGTTCTTCAGCACATAGTCATTGCGGTCATAGAGATCCCGGAGAACGGTATTTGCTTCCGGCTTCTTTGTAAGAAGTCGCTTCTGGATGACTTCATCCACGGCGGAGGAAGACAGGGAAAGCCTTGTCTTGAATCTCGCCTGAATACGGGAGAACTCATCCATACGGACCTTGATGATCTCATCGATGGCTTCCTGACCTGTGCAGACGATCCACACCTTGCCGCCGCATTCGCTGCCGACTTTTTCTACGAGCGACTGAAGGTTCAGGAGCAGATTCGTATCGGTACCGATGTACTGGCCGACCTCATCGACCATGAAGAGAAGACGGAAGTTCTTTGGCTTGCTATTGACATATTCCTTTATCTCTGATACGAGCTGCGCAATGCTGATCTCGGCTGTTTCCGTCCCGTTGAACCAGTTACGGGCAGCCGTTTCGCTCATGCCGAGCACTTCTTCCAGCGTCTCTACAACATCGTCTTCAAAGAAGCCGAAGGAATCGCGGGTCTCCACCCACGGAGCACCATTCTTTTCTTCAAAGACACGACGGAATTCATCCGTCTTTCCCTGTCTGGCGATAAACTGCTCGAGCTTTGCCACCTTCAAATCTTCACCGAGGAAGCCAAGATGGTTATAGAACATCTTGGCAAAGACCTTCAGCACGGCAGTATTGTCCTTATTGCTGAAGCCTTCGATATCGATATTGAAAAGAATTGTCTCCGTCGGAGCCTTTGTCGCCTTGTCAATGAGCATGAAGGTCGCCGGATCATCTGCGAATTTCTTCCGGAACCGCTCGACGGTCGGAATTCCATTGATTGTCCTGTTTTCCAGAATATAAGAGAGCATCTTCAAGAAGTGAGATTTACCACTTCCAAAGAAACCGGATATCCAGACGCCGATATCTGATGTCGGCACGTCAAACGCGTCATCATAATAATTGAAGAAAGTAATGAAATGCTTCTTCAGTTCTCTGGTAATGACGTACTCGTTTAATTCCTGCTCGGTTGACTTGTCTTCCTGATCTACCTTGATGACACCATTGATTTTTCGGTTGATGTCATCGACAAACATATCCTGAATTCTCATTTGGCGGTTCCTCCTATATCACGTTGAACGCCCTGTAATAAGGGTTCGGCTTAAGTCTGTCAAACAGCTTCACGTGTCTTCCATCGAATGTTCCTGGATACATCACAAGAATCGGAACGCCTCCAACTCGTGGCTGCAAGGCTTCCAGCAGCATGTGAATCCGCATGAACGGGAAAACGTCGCCGACTCCTGTCAGGAGTAAGACATCTCCCTTTTCCGGAGCCTGGCTACAGATCTTGTCCACATATGCCTGCACGGTGATGGATTTTTCAATCATCTTCTGAAGCTGATCTTTTCCACGTTTTTTCTCCTGATCTGCCATGCGGGAGAGAATGCGTTTATCCTCGCAGCACCGCAGAAAGATTTCATATAAGTTGTTTTCTTTCAGATGACACGGCAGCGTCTGATCTGTCAGAATCTGTTCTACGAAGTGGCGGACGCGCATTTCATCCTTTGCCTCATAGCAGAACATCCTGATATTTACTTCGTTGGACAGCCCGTTTCCTTCCAGAAAATCTGGGTCTTTCAGGAGCTCCCGAACTTTATCCAAACGCTCATCTATTTCTCCGCTCATATTTCCTCCGTAGATATACAGTTAAAGGCCGGCAGAGCCTCCGTCATCCCGTCGTTCCTGATTGCATTTTCAAGTACCGGGCTGATCAGCACCGGGTTCAGATGATCGGCTTTCGTGCTGTCCAGGTATTCATTCTCTACAAGTGTTTTTGTCAGCACCTGCCGAACCTTCGTAATAGTGGAATCACTCCACGTGGCCACCCAGTCATCCTGCTCCTGCAGCCGCATGAAGAATGTATTCAGATCCACTCTGCCGAATGAGCTGTCGAGCTTCTGGTATTTCTCCCCGATGACCGTCAGCATGAAATCCCATACCAGACGGTACTGCCGCATCATGGCATACAGGCATATCTGCTTTGCCACATCACTCGGCTGTGTCGCAATGGCCGTAACAAGCGAATCATCCTCCATTGCTTCAAGCCTCCGGATGCAGGCAAGCGCCATCTTCCGGACAGACTTTTCCGTCGGATACTGAAACAAATTCTCCGCCACAATATGTTCAACCACGGCATCCTTATCAAGCCCGTCGTTTACGAGCTTTGCCGTAGTACGCATTTCATAAAACAAAAATTGTTCCCGCGTAATCGCGGCATTATATGGACTGGCTTCTTTGAGTGCCTTGTTTGTACTTTGCGGCATTCTTCTTTTCCTCCGGTTTATTGGCGGCTCCCTTTTCATCATCATCCGGAACCGTTTCTACAATTTCATTGATATTGCAGTTCAATGCTTCGCAGATCTTCAAAAGCACATCGGTCGTCAAGTTTTCGCCTTTGCCGAGCTTCGCAAGGGAAGCTGTGCTGATTCCGCTTAATTCCCGCAGATCCTTCTTTGACATTTCCCGTTCTGCAAGTATTACCCATAAGGGTCTGTAACTGATACGCATACGCACCCCCATCAGTTTATTTCTCGTCATCCTCTGACGGCACTTCGCCTGATTCGTTTTCTGTCTTCTTAGCCCATGACCATCCGAACAGCTCACCGCCGTCGCTATGAAGTTCGATCACGCGGGTATCATAGACTGTCTTTGCTGTATATTCCGTAAACGCCTTATGCTTATCGAACGATATGAAGACCTGCTTTCCGCTGTTCATATAGAGCTGCATAATCTTGTCAATGGGCAGGTCAGCTATGTTCTTGAAGATCAGGGAGTCATGAACGATAAACGGAAGCGCAGTGGTCTTGAATACGCTCAGGTCAAAAATGATGAGATTCTTATAATTTTCTCCTGTGCCGGAATTCCAATCACAGCCGAAGGTGTACTTCGGATTTCCATTCTTTGCATCTGAAAATTTGATCTCAGGAGCATACTGTTTCCCGTCGTATATAAAATCGTCCATCCGAACCATTTCCTGATTGATTATGGTCTGAACAGTATCCAGCTGGCTCTTTCTGGCGTCCTCCATGCGGGTCTTGGCGTCTTTAGTCTCATTGGCAAGCTTCTGGGATTCATCGTATCCTTCATTCTGCGTCTTCAGGAAATTGATCCTGCTGCGCAGCCGGACGGTCTCATCCAGAAATTTCTTCGAGACATGTGTCGAAACGCCAAGCTTTGAAGTAGACATTCACGTCTGTCTTGATACGAAGATACAGTGCAAAATCACTGATTTTCTGCCTGACCGGAACCGGATCATAATTCAGGTCGATATCTGTAGGCGGCTTGATGAACGGAATCTTTTCTATCACACGCCTGACGCCTTCCTGCACATGCTGATCGGCTCTGATCTCCTGATCATCATGAGCATTGACAAGCGCTTCTTTTATTTTCGTCATTCGGGCAATATCATCAGGAGTCTTAAGAGCAGCGTACTTTGCCGCGCATTCCGGGCAAAGCGCGATTAGATTGGATTGCTCATTGGAAGAATTGCTTGGATCAATAACTGCGACGTCATAGATCAGCTCGGTATGTAAACAGTGATTTCTGACATCCGTCATTTGGGCATACGCTTCCGGTTTCGGCCACAAGGCCTATGCCGTATTTTTCTTTCAATGTCGCCATTTGAATGGCAGGGACACCGCCGCTTGTTGCTGCAAGAGTGGTGTCTTTTGTTTTTGGCGCAGCCGCATGGTCGATGATGTCCTTGAACCGCTCTGCTATACACGCGCAGTAATTGCTGCTGTCAATATCCGGAAACCACGGTCTGAACGAATCACAAGGATACTCAATCGTGTCATCGGAATCCGTCTGAATGTATTCAGCAAAATTCCCGGTATCAAGAGAACCGGAAATCTTGGAGGCAAGTTCCGATATATCATTCTGCCCGTAGTAATAGGCCTTGTAAGTCCGTGGCAGGGTTTCATCAACGGGATCGTCTTCAGATTCTGGCAAATAGATCTTTTTAAATAATTCTTTGGCAAAAGCCTCAACTTTCCTGTTCCGCCGATACTTCGTCGAAAGCCGTTTCGCGAAGATTTTGAATTCAGTATCTGCCAATAGAGACCCCTCCTTCCATGCGTACATGTACGGTCAAGTCGTGTACTCTCGGGAGCGGTGAAAAATGCCGTTTCCCGTATACTCAAGATAACAGGAGAGAGATGAACCGTCCGACATGAAACCGATGATAAATTATTATATCACATTTTCGCACGATGTTCAATCTTATATTTGTCATCGCAAATTATTTTACAGCGATGCAACAGCTTATTCATTTCTTGCAA
>UMIT01028849.1_pt1 | contig 20806 bp, 19 predicted proteins | sample 1965911 | NCBI WGS metagenome assembly UMIT01 (sample SAMEA4836131, study PRJEB28245) | human gut metagenome | biome: gut microbiome; material: fecal sample | place: Denmark | collected 2008 | reverse complement strand
GGAGTTCAATGGCTTGCCGTCCATGGTGGCATTGCTACGGTCACGCACATCACCGGTCACGGCGATTGATCCAATCGAACCACCTGCAGGCGCGTAAATCAGCACACGCTGCGCGGATGTGCCACTCGGCGCCACGGGCACGCCACCAACGCCCTTCTGCTCACCACCGAGAATGTAACTCGTGCAGGTAGCCATTTCCGTGGAAGTCATACGGTTGGTCAGCGTGTACTTCACGTGGTAGGTCTTGTCACCTGTCTTGGTCACTTCGCTGGTACGGTCGATATACCAACCCATCTTCGAAGGATTCTGCTCGCTGATGTAAATGCCCGTTTCCGGATTGGTCTCGCTCTCAGGCGCATTCTTGGCGAGTCCAGCACCTTGGAAGTACTTCGCTTCGTCATCGTGGAACGTGTAGGCGTAGAAGTGGCGGTTCTCGGCCAAATCACCGATGCTTTGCGCCACCTTCATCATCTTGTCCACAGTCATGTTGCCAAAAGCGCCGTCCATCACCGTTTTGGCAATGTACTCGAAGTATTCGTCCTGCTGTGCCACAGGAACGTCCTTGTAGATGGTGTTGAGCATGTATTCGGCGGTGTTCTCGCCGGTAAGCACAGTGCCGTTGGACAAAGTCACAGGTCCGTTGATCTCCACCATCTTCTGGATGAACACCGGATCCACGGAAATCAAACCGTCGATGTTGCAGGCATATTGCGAACGCTGCCATGAAGCGTTGAGCATTTCCGCGTTGCGGGAAACATCCGGCACCGCGAAGGTGTCTCGCACGTCGAAGGAGAAACCCAACGGCCTGTTGAATACCGCATGTTCCTCAGCGGTGCCGTTGTTGCCATTGACGAACTCACCATTCGGGTGGAAGTCCCCCACCGCGATTTTGCCATGATCCGCAGTCATGGTGCCGAGAGAGCCAACCAAGCCGCCGCCGGAACGTGTTTCGGATGTGGTCTGTGCCGCCAGCAAGTATGTGCGGGCACCGTTCTGGCCGAGGAAGGAAGGCAGCATGTGAGTGGCGTTGCTGACCTGTCCGACCAAATCGGCGATATTGTCAAGCTGGTCCTTGCCCTGCTGATAGGCTTTCTTCACCATGCCGATTTTCGGCTCGGCAAGACTGTTATACTGCTTGTTCTGCTGCTGCACCTGCTGGTTGAGCTTGTCGAAGTTACCTTGCGCATCGGCGATTGGCTGCAGATTAAGTTGCCCTTCCGCACCGGAAAGATTGGCATCGGCAAGCTGTTGCACCGCAGTGGTCAACGATGGCAGTGTCTGCTGTGCAAGGTTGTCCACGACTTCCGTCATGCCTTGCACAGTGGCGATGTCACTGCCGACGAACGGCATTTTCGCAGCCACGTTCCATAATGAACCGTGCGCAATCTGCTTGGCCTGCGTCGTCTGCTGCTGAGCCTGCGCGATGGACGCCTGCGACGCGGCGGCATCCTTGAGCTTTGCAGGGTCATTGATTGCGGATAGTGAGGATATGGCTTGCGATTCGTGTGCCTTGACGCTTTTTGCCTGCTTATACAGTTGCATACCAAACACTGCAGCAATGGCAAGTAGCACGATCAGCACCGCAAGTACAATAAGCGTCACATTCCGTGCCGTATGTTTTTCCCGTATTGCTTGAGCATGTTGCCCCATGCTTTGCTCCTCAAATCATTAAGCACTCAATTTGACTATTCCAGCGCATTATTGTGCCACATGGCACCCCTTTTTTTCGGCCGCCAAATGAAATTTCCCTCTGTTCCATCACAAGAACAGAGGGAAAATCACAGAAAACCCACTTATTGGCTCAGTACGATCCACGGCCAGTGAAGATTACCATCACGGTTTTGGCAAGAATCGCAAGATCTCCAGCGATGGACCAATTCTCAATGTAGGAGACGTCCAAATATTCGCTTTGCTCCTGTGAAAGATCCGACCGGCCGGACACCTGCCACGGACCGGTGATGCCCGGCTTGACCAGCAGTCGGGCGGAATATAGGGAACCATAGCGGGCCACTTCTTCCGGCAATGCCGGGCGCGGACCGACCAGAGACATATCGCCTTTGAGCACGTTGTAGAACTGCGGGAACTCATCCAAAGAAGTCTTACGGATGAAGTGACCTACCTTGGTGATACGCGGATCATCTTTCATTTTGAAGATGAACCGGTCTTCCTGCCCAGTTTCCTCAGCGAGTTTCTTCTTCAGCTCCTCAGCATTGGTGACCATGGAACGGAATTTATACATTTTGAACGGCTTGCCGTGCAGTCCGATACGGGTCTGAGAGAAGAACACCGGACCGCCATCATCAAGCTTGATGGCGATGGCGACGCCGAGAAGAATCGGAGAGGAAATAATCAGCGCGCACAATGAGCCGATGATGTCCAGCAAACGCTTGATTACGTTCGCAGCTCCCGTGTACTGCGGCAGGGAAGCCAACAGAACTGGCTGTTCCGTGGTGTTTCGCAGATACAAACGGTGACCGCTCACATCCGCCAGGGAGACCGCCAAGGCAAGTTCCATACCCAGCGACTCCACCGCAAGAGAAAGACCATGCAACATTTCGGAATCACGCGAAAGCACGTCAGCCACATAGACTTCCTGTACACCGAGGCTTTCGCAAATACGTGGGAATGCCGAGTTGAAAGGAATCACCTTAAGTTTGCTGGAGCCTTCGATATTGGCATCCGGTGTGTATGAGGTAACCACATAAGCGTCTTTTGAAGCTGGATCCGCTTCAATTGGGCATACAGCAACTGGTTCGTACCCCCAATTCATGCAGTTGCGCATGGTCTGCAAGGCTTTGTTGATGCCATCGGAAGATCCGATGACCACCGTTCTGTACTTGCAAGAGCCTTTGCTGCGGTGACGATGCAACGCTTGACGCATCTGCCAACGTGCGATGATATCCAAGAAGAAGGCGATGACTGGCGCGATAATCAACGCAGTACGGGGCAATGCAAGTTTGAAAATAAATGCAAGGCTGCAGTATGAGATGATGGTCAGCAACGACGCATTGATGATTTTGGCATACAGCTCATAGCCGTCCGCCATAACATGGCGGTGGTATGTGCCCGCGAATGCCAAGCACAGCAACCAAATCAGGCTGAACAGAATGAGGAAAAGCCAAAACGGCATCACATCGCCGATGGCATCGAAAGCAGCACCGTTGATTACAAGGCTGACGGTCAACGAAAGCAGCATCACTGCCAAATCGATGGCGATCAGGCTGGCGACGAAGGCGAAACGCCACCGGGGAGTCGATTCAGCCTTGCCGCGCCTATGTCCTTCCTTTTCCGCAGGAAACGGGGTATTGGAAAAAGTCATCGGCTCGAACTGCTTTTGCAGACGCTGATTCTGCATGGACGCGTATGCCTGTCGATGCGCATTGGACGAGACGATATGAATCTCTTGAGTCCTCATACCTTGCTCGCCGTTTGGTGCGCCGGATTCACCGGTATTCACGCCTTGCATGTATCTCCCTCCCCTTCAGCTGCATACGGCAAACAATTTACCACAGCCCCCCCCCCCAGAAATTAAGAGGGACCTATGGGGGTACCATTCGCTATATCCAAATCCTTCTCCGGTATGGCTTATTCGCCAGCAGTACCTGTATCTGAGTTGTCGTTACCGCCGTCCGAACCACCATTGCCATTGTCGTTCGAATCGCCATTACCACCGTTACCGCCGGTTGAACCACCGTTGCCGTTCGAATCGCCATTACCACCGGTCGAACCGCCATTACCGTCGTTAGAACCGCCGTTACCGCCGGTCGAACCACCGTTACCGTTGCCGGTCGAATCGCCATTACCACCGGTTGAGCCACCATTGTTATTGCCACCGGTCGAACCACCACCGTTCACACCGTTTCCAGAGCCCGGACCAAATTGCCACGTATATGTGTAGCGCCGGTTCGTAGTGCCGTTATTGGTATTCGAATTGGTATTCGACTGGGCATTAGCCGCAGTTTGCTCCGCCACAGACTTGTTCACGCCGTCAGAAGTCGAGGAAATCACCTTCGAAGCGTTCTGCATGGCCATAACATCAGTGCTTTTGCCATCAAGGAGTTTCTGAGCAGCGTCAATCGCCTTGGCAAGCGCGTCACGTGTCGACTCGTCCGCGACCTCGCCTGCAGAACCGTCAAGCAACGTCTTTGCGTCAGCAATGGCCTTCTGCAACGCGGCAGTCGTCTTATTCACTTCCAAAGCTCGCTTGCTGGCGGCCACAGCTGTGGCTGCTGCGGAAACGGCCTTGGTCTGTTCTTTGATATTGCTGATCTGCTTGCTCATGCTACGGGCGTGCGCACGCAGTGTGGTTTCGGACAGCAACACCGAACATCCGCCGACCGTCTTGAGGTTCTGCGCCTTGGTCACGGCCTGAGTGAGTTGGTCGATTGTGGCGGCATCCGCCACCTGGTTTGCCGCAGTGCCCTGCAGACTGGTCGCCTGTTCGATGGCGTTTTGCAGTTTTTCGTTGGCTTTGGAGTATTTGGATTTCGCCTTCTCACATACCACCACTGCCGCACGCTGTTCTTTCGAATTGATACGATTGCGTACCACGATGACGCCGGCGATAGCAACCGCCACTGCCGCAATCGCAGCGACAATGGCAATAATCTTTCGCTTGTCCGCAGATGGCTCTTTCGGCGCGACCGGAATGGTTTTCAGCGGATCATGTTCCGGATCTTCCGCGGCAAGTTCCTCTAGGTCGGTTATGCCACCTGATGTATCAAAGGCCTGAGTTGCTTCGGCGTCCTGTTCATCTGTCGAAGAGACGAGGGGTGGCAAAGTGGCGGTTTCCTCGGCATCGGCTGGTGCAACCGCATCATCGAAATCGATGGTGTCGAGCGGCATACTGGGTATATCCGCGATTGTTGGCGCAGCCGAAACCGGCTGTTCCGTTTGCGCAGGTACGGAGGAAGCGATGGTACGAGGCTCAGCAAGCGAAGCCCCATCCGCACCATCGGCTTCTTCCGAATCGGTAGGCTGCAATTTGGGGAAGGTCAGCGGAGGAATATCCCAGCTGGTGTCCACCACATCCCGAGATATGTTGGACAGAATACCGTTCATAGACCGGGAATCATCGTTCTCAGTTGCCATACACCCCTCATTCCATGGAGAAGGGAACCATCAGTGCCGCTTCTTCCCCTTCGCGCGATGGCTGCTGCGCGGCGCACCATCCTCATAGTAATAGTAATAATTGGAATGCGTATTGGTCTTCTTCGGATCTGCACGATTGAAGATGAAGCCAAGCACCGGCACCTGCGCGGTGGCGAGCGTGTCGGACGCCTCCTGCAGGGACTTCTTCTCGCACACGTTGCGGCTGACCACCAGCAAAAGGCCCTTGGCCCAACGGCCGAATACCGCTCCATCGTTGGACACCGTCAACGGGGCGGTATCAATAATCACGTAATCGTATTGGGTGAGCGCCTGCTCCACCATGAGCTTCATGGTTTCGGAACCCAGCAGCACGCCAGCGTTCGCCGGCCTCTTGCCGCCAGGCAGAATGTGCAGGTTCGGCTTCCAGTAGCTCTGCACCACGTCCTTCGGGCCCATCTGTCCGGACAGCACGTGCGCCAGACCGGCGGCACCTTCAATGCCCAAGTGGTGAGCAACGGACGGGTGGCGAAGATCAGCGTCGATAAGCAGTACTTTCGCACCATCTTCAGCAAGGGCCACCGCAGTGTTGATAGCCATGGTGGTCTTGCCTTCGGACGGCTGCGCAGACGTGATGACAAGCAGCTGGCCCACACCTTCGGTGCGGTCGGTCTGCAGAAACTCAATATTCGTATGGATACGGCGGAATTCTTCGGCGATGGCACCGTTGGGCTGGCTCACCAACACCGGGCGCTTATCATCAAGCGAAGCGTCCATCGGAACGGAGCCAAGGGAGGATGCTCGGACGATGCCGCGCACGTCGGAAGTCTCTTCAACCTTGGTGTTGAGGAGGTCTTTGATGAGTGCGGCGAACACGCCGATGATGATGCCGAGCACCACACCGACAGCCAAATACAGGGCAGTCTTCGGCGAAGACTTAGACGTCGGGACCTGTGCCTTCTGCACGATGGAAAGCTTCACCGGGGACTTATCTCCGGAGTACAGGTCGCTTTCAATGACGTTCTTCAGCGATTCGGCAACGGAATTGGCGATGTCCGCGGCCTGCTTCGGATCTCCATCCACCACGGCAATGTTCACGAATGCGGTGTTGGTCGGATTGGTGACGGTGACCTGGCCGGCAAGATCCGTCACAGTTTCGTCCAGACCAAGATCATCAATGACCGGCTTAAGCACCTTCGAAGTGGTGGCAAGCGTTGGGTATGAGGTGATTTGGTTGGAAATGTAGCTGCCGCCAGTGGACTGCTGGGCGATGCTTTCGCCACCATCGGAAGCGTTATAGGTGGCCATGGTCTGGGCCGTAGCCGTATACTTCGCCGGAGCGAGGAAGGTATAGGCGCTCACGCCTGCCACCACCACCACGAATGCAATAATCGCGGTGACCAGATGCTTACGAATGATTTTGAGCAGATCCATCAGAGTGATGCCGTCATCCGCTTCCTCAACTACCCCTTGCGGTGCGGTAGGCTGCTGCACATTAGCGTTCTCTACAGAAGTCACTGAACTTCCCCATCTCACGTTGACAATATCCTTTCCAAGGATAATCTTCCCCCTCGAACTATTCCTCATCCCTTCATACATTGAACACATTTTTTGGGAACTCAAACAGATGGGCTGTGAAATAAGGAACATTCCCTGTCGATATCGTGCGCGTACGAGACTTATTGGCAATTTCCTCAAATCATTGGTAGTGACCGGTACAGGCTTTCATCATCATTCCGCCACGCCCTGAAAGTGACGGAATGTATGTGCCCAGCTCCCCATTTCGCTTATATGTGACAGATTTCGGAAGATGGAAACTCCCATTTCGTCTATATGTGGCAGGTCATAACGGGCAAAAGCCACTTTGGGGGTACATTTTCCACAGTTAAAGGGTATATCTCTGCCGATTGCCTGCCACAGATAAGCGAAATGACATTTTCACGCCGCCCAAATCCGCCACTCATAAGGCAGATGACCCTCTTCACCGCCAGTCGAAGCGCCGCCCATTGGAACGTCTCCAGTCAAAACACTCCTCGTCGAAGTGCCGCTCATCGACGCAATCCATAAGAAGCACCGTCAGTCAAAGTGCCATCAGGGTGCTGCCTCAATGAGGCAGCACCCCTAATACACCATCAGTCTCGAGGAATCAGCTCTTTTGGTTGGGGACGAGCATGATCTCGCCGTCGGCTATACCCTTGAGGTGTTGGCCGTACGGGCTCTTGCCGTAACGCTCCGCGGACTCCATGAGCTGGCCGCGCGTGATCCAACCGTTCTCGAACGCGATCTCCTCCACGATCGCGATCGGCAGGCCCTGCGCCCGCCACTGAGCCTCTCGCCTCACCGTCCAAACACCAAGCTTGCAGCGGACACCATGCCGCAAGAACCTGCCAAGAGATGAGGACCCACGGAAGGAAACGACGAATTTTGTTGCACGATTCCGATTTTCGGGGCAAATTTCGAATCGTGCAACATTTTTCCTGCCGAAATGCGGTTTTTCCGCCTATTCCATACCCCCCCAAACCGGTTTTTTCGGCACTTTTCTGCAACTACGGAGGTGCACGATGTAGCACGATTCCAAAAAACAGCCGAGAAATGGAATCGTGCGACATTTAGGGACACAGAACGTGTCGAAGCGGCCGGAAGCATGCAACCACCGCAAGAAAAACGCATCCAAGGCAGACTCCCCCTTTTTCCCATATATTTTAATGCGCTTTATCAGAGAGGAACCAAGAGTCCCAGAAACGTCACCCATCTCGATGAAGCTGGTGATGTTTTGTTGGGCTATTTCAACACAATCATCTACTACGCAACTTCCGAGTAACTGCTCTGGGTCCGACTGTTCAACCTGAAGAACCTCTACCAGCAAGCCGTTGGCAATTCTTCAAATACTTGGAATCCTGCTGGCGATCTACGCGGTCCGCATCCTGCTCGACTTCATCCGTCAAGAGCCATCCGCCACCCCTCGTTGACCGGCACGTAGCTAACGTCAATCACGGGGAACAGCGTTCTAGACGCCTAGATGACTGTGAGTGATCAAATAAAGGTGTTCGGCGTTGGCACTTGTTTCTGCATACTTTCCCGCACAATGGGATTAGCGGCATAATATTCTTGAATTGTCTTTTTGCTGATAATCGTGCTGCATGGAGCGGAAGGCGGCAAATCACCGCGCGCGATTTTCCAAGGGCTCTCAGCGTGCGTCCTTATGCTTAGCTCATTTCCCGTACGAGACGACAGCACCGCGCACACTGCATCTATGGTTTGCTTTTCTTCTTCAGAAAGCGTCTTTTCACAGTCGTTCACAGGAAGCTCGCCTTCACGGATAAGGAATTTTCCCCTGTGCTGCGCATACAGTTCACGACATACAGGGCCGCCACGCCATGCTTGGAAATCTTCGTCAAAAAGAGGATGTCCACGACGAGCCAAAGATTCCGCCTGCGAATAGAACGCGAGCTTTTGTAATTTCATAGTGGTCATTGCTCCACAGCGTTTAAGAATGTACGCCGCGACATCCACCACAGTTGCCATGTCAATCCTCCCCTCATATATATGAAATCTGAAATCAGTCTAGTATAGTGGATGGCCATGGACGCGCCCCTTACTACCATCAGCCTCGGCACTATCAGTCGGAACAGAGCGAACAATGCTGGGAAAATATTACGTGCAGGAGCACAATCAGTTTCGCCGGAAGAATACCAGCTCGCTATCGATACAGCACAAGCTTGGCGTGATCAGCATATCGAAGCCACTCAAGAGTGTTTTTCAGAGGTCTTAAAGTGCTCAAATTATTTTGCCGAATCCGTCTGCACTTATCGTCTCAAACGAATTGCTTCCATCATTCGTAAACTGCAACGCGCCCAAACCCACCTGAAATTAGGCGAATTGGATGATATCGGAGGATGCCGTCTGATTTTAGAGACCAATAATCAGGTCCGTCAAGCGGCTGAAATTCTGAAATCTCAAATCCCTCTCAAGAAAGGCAGCGGAGAGAAGGACTATATCCTCAATCCGCAAAAGTCCGGATACCGATCCCGCCACCTTCTGTTCAAACCTGAGACTCAAACAGGCTCTTATCAAGTGGAGGTACAGATTCGAACACAGCTTCAACATTACTGGGCAACAGCTGTTGAGGCCGCTGGAGAAATCTATGGCACCGAATACAAAAGCCCCGAAGTTCGTAGACAGGCCGTAGGGCCTGAAGACCAGGAAAGGATTCAATTCTTTCAAATTGTTTCCAGCCTATTCGCTCTCGAAGAGGGAGCCCCGCAGGTTCCCGGCTTTGAACGCAGCCAAAAGGAATTGGTAAAAGAGCTTCAGACGCTTGAATGCTCATCATGCTTATTGGATGATTTGGCAGCGTCCACAGACAGCATCTTCCCTTTGAATCCTCCAACGGATAAAGCGGCAACGCTGTTTCTCCTCAAACTTTCTCGCGAAGATCAACTCCTTGATATCGAGTCTTTCCGCCAAGATCAGCTTTCTGAAGCATTGCAAAAATACGGCGATCTTGAAGACCGAATTGAGGCAGCGACCAATAAGGGAACCGAATTCGAATACAACAATGTTGTGTTGGTTTACGCCCAAAATCATGAACAGTTAAGCATTGCCTATCCAAACTATTCAGCTAATGTCAGCCACTTTGTGGACAAGGTTGGAGAATATCTGCAATAGTGTACGTTCAGTCAAGCCGACGTTTCGCGATGAGAACGGTGTCTATTCTGAACGCCAATAATGTTCAGCATAACTGGCGACGGCATGCAGATTTATTCGACAAAAAGCATCAAGTAGAGCAGCGTGATGATGCTCAATGATGATGTTTCATGAGGGGGCGCCGATAATACCGGCAATCACGATTCCGCCAAGAGAAATCCGCGCGGCCGATATAAGGTTAGACGCACGGATTCCTTAATCATGCAGACTGTAGGATACTGAAAGGCAGATGCCGCGAGAACCTGCCAAGAGATAAGAAACCACGGAAGGAACCGACGAATTTTGTTGCACGATTCCGATTTTCGTGGCAAATTTCGAATCGTGCAACATTTAGGGACACAGAACGTGCCGAAGCGGCCGGAAGCATGCGTCCATAGCAAGAAAACGCACCCAAGGCCTAGCAACGTATGCTTTGTCATAAAGCAGAACATACGTAACATCCGGATACCATGAGATATAGGGGGATTAACAATCTTCGCTATAAGGTTTCACGAAAGGCATAGTAATGGCCAGAGATTCTCGGAACTACGAAGCTCCCGGAAAGTTCTCCAATGTTTACAGCTTTCGGCTTGTCTGTATCCAAGTCTGCAATACATCTACATTTTGCAAGCCCATCTCGCAGCATACATAACCAATATAATCAGGGATATCCTTTTCTAGATTTACGAGTAAAGATTCAAGCTGCTGTAGGAATTCCAGATACCGTTTCTTGTCCGTGACCAGCCTCAAATCCTTAACAAGCTGGAATACAGTGATGTTCCTATCATGAGGATGTGCACAATACAATCGCTCATCATGAGCACATATATTTCGAAAATCCTTTATTCTCCGGTATATCTTGTCAAGCTGTATAGAAGTAATCTCTTCCCCATGACGGTGAGAATCCTTATATAAAGCAGTAAAGCTACGCGCAATATTTCCACGGACAACGCTACCCTGCGCTTGGAAAAACCAATAGATCTGACCAATAGTGAGATCATTGCACAATACCCAAAGCGGCACTTCCCCCTCATATTCCTCGAGACAATGCCGAAGATATTCTTTCCTATCAGGGAATCTAGGATTTCTGTTTAAAGAGATGATTTTCTCTAACTTTGGAATAAGTAATACAGCTTTGTCGTGTGCTTTGCCTGTTTCCGCATAATTTGCGATATTCAGATAAGGATTTTTCTCTTCTGCATTCTCTTTGGTGAATTCGTATGAGCATATTGTCTTCAGAATAGCTTCTGACAACGTAGTCATACGGAACAACAAGAATCGCAAGTTCCTATCAAAAACGAAAAGAGCATACAAGTCATTGAACGACGTGCCAGTAAGATATCGGTCTTCATGTGTTCTTTTTCCGGCTTCTTTATCGAGAAAAGGATCCTTGTACCCGTTAACAATCGAATAATAGCCTTCACGTTCCAAAATCCACGGAGTGCGCATGTCAGTCTGCAGACCACGTCTGTTAAGCTGTTGCACTTGGCTTTCTATGCCATAAATGGTCTATACATAACGCCTCCCTAATGCACGAAAACCGTTCCCTATCTAGGGAACGGTTTTCGCGAACTAGACAACGCCTAGCTTTATCGCATCTGATAAATTTACTCATGAATATCAGCAATGTCAATTCAGCGTGTCTCAACAGGATTTCCGTTCTAGAGAAAGCGCAGCACATCTCACACTAACGGATTTCTGGTATGCGAACTGTTGCAGAGACATTGAAAGATGGAAAGCCGGAACACCCGGAACCAGACCTTTGTCAGTTCTTCTGGTTGGGGACGAGCATGATCTCATCGTCGACGATGCCCTTCAAATGCCGGTAGGGGCCCTTGCCATAACGCTCAGCGGACTCCATGAGCTGGCCGCGCGTGATCCAACCGTTCTCGAAAGAGATCTCCCCCACGATTGCGATGGGCAGGCCCTGAGCGCGCTGCACGGTACGCACGACCCCCTCCCCATTACTAGCACAAACTTTTGGAAAGCAAAGCACTGTCAGAGCCCCGCGCAAGCCGCACCACCCTCAGCTCTGACTTTGCCCGAGTTCCGCACCCTTGGCAGGATACCGCGCAACATTCTGAGCAATTAACTCATCGCCCATCACCTTGCCGAAATCAGCCCATGGCCACGCTGCAAAAGGCGAGACGTCCTCAGACCCATGATCCTGAGAAATAATCTCCCTGACTATGCTCCGGGGATCATAGCCCTTCTCAAGCCGATCCTGATCAGCGGCATCAGTGAAATAAAGCTCATAACAACGTCTTCCCTCATGAATCCCCCTGCGCCACCTTGCAGGCGTGATCTCATAGCCCGTATGGACGATTGAATCATCAACCAAATCTTGCGGATCCGAATAGTTCAGCCCAAGGACATGCGGATAGACCCTATCCAGCCCACATTCCTTAAACGCATGTTCGAACACATTGTCAAACGTCGGATAAAGCTGCGGAATCTCCATGAATCGAATTCCCGAAGCAAGCAGACTGAGAGCAGATTGCCCCACAATCTCATGTTTCATTTGCGTCTTGGTAAGCATACTCGATCTTCCTTTCCTAAAAACCGTCGTTGCAAAACACCAGATGTTATGCTCAAAGAAAACGTCTCAGCCAATCAGGAAGATTGAAGCTATCAATAGACCAAGAATCCTCTTCATCTTCCTCCCAAACATTCTCTTTACCATCAAAGAATTTCTGGAGTATGAAAATCTTTCCATTCAACTTCCAAGAAAATATCCACAACCTCTCATCCATAGGCAAAGTATCATATTCGTACCTCATAGAATAAGTTCATGCTCAACATTTAGATTCAGTATCAATATCACACTTCTCATTTTCAATAAACACATTCTTGCGGCTAATCCAAGAGTGCAAACGAGCCTTATCGTCTATTTTTTCGCTTATCGATACACATAAATCAACAAGCGACAACTGCACATTTTTACTATCACACAGAGTGCATTCTCCATCCTGAATTTCCCAGATTAAAGCTTCACATATATCATCATTATTCCTAAACTCCAACCAATATTTCTCCGCAGTTCGAAGAGCAGAATCATAATCATGTTGCAGAATAAGACAACAACAAAGATTGTAGTAACCGAGACATCGATTTGTAAGGCCACGTTTCAATGCATCCTGAATGATATCTCCAGCTTCACTAGGGGAATCGGGAATGAGACAGAACCCTCGTGAATTTTGAGCACACGTATCGCCAGGGTATTGCTTTAAAAAGAATTGAAACAATGTGGCAGCAGCACCGTACTCCTGACGAGCCAAATGCCGTTTAGCAGACTCGTACACTTGCATGTAAAGACGAGAGTTACTCCTATCCGATCGCAGAACGGCACGCTTCGCAATTTCTGAATTGAGTTTCACCTCATCTAGACCCAATTTTTCAACGGCACGTTCAGGAAAGGCATCTGTATAACCGCAATGGATAAACTTGTACTCTTTACGTAAAGATGAATCTTCCCACGCTTTCATATTGTCGCCAAACAAATATCTGTCTCTTAACCAAACATAGGATTCCACGACAGATAAATCCTCCATGGGAGCAAGATTAAGATTATCCCACTCATCCTTTGAAGGAGGGATAAAACCTATTAAATCATTCATAGAAGCAGTAGAAGCCCAGATCTTAAATCTATGGATATCATTTAAGAACCAGGAACAATCTTTCCCATCCTCCTCTATTCCGAGGATGTTGCGCCAACGAGACACCATGGAATCAGGAAGACCAATTTTATTCAAAATTACCCCTGAAATAAGAAAAACGGCAATGTCATCGGCAAATCCATATCTAAGAACGCTCTCTGTAAGGCCGTGCTTTTCTAATGCGGTAATCATTTTTTTGATAAGGGAAATACGTTCATGCGCTTTTTCGTCAGTGTCCGGAATGGGCCGCATGACTGCGGAATAAAGCACATAGAAGACCTTCCGCAGACCTTCCGGAATCCGAACTTCACAAACAGCGTCCATACACGTATTCTCTTTCCTTCTTCATCAACAGCGATATTTTTATATAATATCATGTATACTTTTTTATGTATAAAGGTTTCAAAAACGCAGGAGTATGATGATGGGGACTTTTCAAGTTTCCGATTTAGCAAGAAAAAGAACAGCAGTGATAGAAGCGGCTCGAACCGACTGCGCCGTCATTCGAGATAAAGACCAGGATTTGGTCATGCTGAAAAAAAGCAGACTGTCGAATCTTGAAAAATATCAGCAATGGTCTATGCGTCTAGAAAGACTACGCAGCATTATCAATTCAGAGAATCGTCCCAACACAGTAGAATGGGGCGATTTAGCATGGTTGCGCGTCCTCGACAACGATGATCTGAGCACTTTCTGCGAAGATTTAGCCAATGAACTCATTATCGATGCCTCTGAAGATGACTTCACCGGTCTCGACTGTTTAATACGAGAGTGGCGCGCAACAGCCGGACAGCTTGAAGACCCGTTACGGAAACGCATCCTGCTATCTTCAGAGCTCGAAAAAGCGGACTTCACCGAAGCCCAGGCACCAGCATCAGGAGCGGACAATGGGAGCATATGATCCCGAAGTGCCAGCAAAGAGGCCAGGAGGGAAACCTATCAATGCACCTAAATACCGCATATTGGTTCATAGAAAGTACGAAGCAGCTTGGAATCAGATTGTCGAACGGGTTGGCTTGCAGCAAGCCCAACAATTCTGGGATCATGTCGCATATTCGCCAGGCAGCAAAGACCCTATAGCTAATAGCTGCTTCCTGAGAGGCAAGGCTGGAACCCCAAAAGGGAAAGGCTTCTCTAAAACCATCCATTATGAACTTTCAAGCATGGCTCGGATCAACTACCAGTATTGCGACGAATATCAAACATCGCCACAGGGAGACAAGCACCATGTCGTTTTCATCCTCAGCATTGACTATTCGTCTCACTGATCAAGACAACGATTCCAAAACTAACACATAGAAATACACGACAACCAGTAGAGAGGCATAGCCACATGCCAGGGACCATGACTTACGACATGTAAATTATCTCTCAGGAGTCATTAAAAATGTGACAACATTTGTTGAACTCGCTATTAATCCGCGCCCGAACTGCTGGACACCGCATCTGGCAGTTCGGCGCCCCTCTCGACAACGCCTCGCACAGCAAAGCCTTTTTGGGAGTCAACGCCATAAAAGAGCAGTTCAATCAAGCTGCATCTTCCAATTTCCAATCGCTCTTTTGTCTTAGCAAATGAAAATCGTTCCGGGAAAAATAGCTACGCTCTCTTCCGGAAACCCAAACCACAATATACGTAAGAATCCGAACGCCCTTTAAATATAAAAAAGCATTTAGAAATCGAATCGTATGTACATTACCGAATCTGTGAATATCCCCGACGAATTGGAAAGACAACTCAAGAGGGACCGTTTGGTCCTTTTTGTAGGCGCTGGAGTATCTGTTCCTTCCGGACTTCCAGGTTTTTCGGACTCGCTGCCGAACTAGCTGGGCAGAGCGGCCACTTGTCCCCTGCCAAAAAGGACGCTGACCGACTGGACTATTTCATAGGCCGGCTTTCCGACGATCATTTCAACACCCATGAAATAACAAAAAAGATTTTTCAAGAGAAACAGCCCGCCGCCAACAGCGAACATGCGGCTGTCATGGCGTTAGCCACAGCCTGCAAAACACCACGAATCATCACTACGAACTACGACAATCTTCTTGCAGAAGCGGCGGATGAACAAGGCCTTGATTATGGCGAACAATACTTCGCACCGGCTCTCCCTCTCGGACGTGATTTCAAAGGATTAGTTCATCTTCATGGTTCCATACTTAGACCCAGCAAAAATATGGTGCTTGATGATAAAGACTTTGGAAAAGCCTACTTCACTGACGGTTGGGCAACGCGTTTCCTCACTGAAGTGTTCGCCAACTACACCGTTTTATTCATTGGCTACAGTGTCAACGATCCTGTCATCAGATATCTGTCTCTCGGTCTGCATTCCAATGGACCTAAACATTTCATTTTCCTCGGTCATGACAACGAAGAGCCGAAAGACCATTATGAAACCACCTTGGCCAATTTCGAACATCTACAGTTCCAGACCATTGAGTATCCCGTTCAGAACGGGAGTCACCAAGCACTAATCGATGCTCTTAACGCTTGGGCCGAACACGAAAACGCAGTCAGTTCCGGATTACATTCGAAAAACAAAAGAACTTGTTGAAGCGGGTATTCCGCAAACACAGCATGACACAGATAGTCTCCTTAGCGAACTCTCCACACCGTCGGGCTTAGACACTTTTATTCAAACCGCAAAAGAACCAATATGGATTAATTGGCTCTACGAGCAAAAACGATGTTCAACGCTGTTCGATGGCACAGAGCCTCAAACACCCCAACAGCGGCAACTCCTCAACTGGATTACACGAATCTGCAACATAAACTTCAATAGCGAGAGTATAACCCTGCAGTACATCAAGCTATGCCAGCAGAGACTGTCCGATTATGCTTTCCAGTCATTTTCAACATCCGCAATTCAACCTAGCAACGATGGAACGCCGAAGAAAGCGCTGCAAGCATTCCTCTCAACATCCATAAAAGATAAAACAATGCCGTATATGCCGCATGATTCTTTATTGTGCGGCTTCGAAGACCAATTCCGCGCTTCCAATATTGTTTGGGAAGCCGCATTGCGCCCATTTTTGGAGTTTGATCGAAGCTCAAAATTCTATGAGCCAGATCCGGTTCCTTTTTCTTCCGGCGAGAAGCCCGATGTCAACGTTAGTTGGAACATTCCGTCAAGCTTTGGACAAGGAATCATCGATGACCTCGCCTCAAGATGCGAGCACTCGCCGTCCTTCGAAAGGATCATCGAAAATTCAATAAATCAGGCAATGAATTTGCTTTCAGAATATTATTCGGATTCGAATCACGAACATTGGAACGCGTTCATTCGCATTTGGATACCTGAAATTGAAGCTTGTGGAAATACACGAGGCGATCTACATCTCATTATCGATACACTTCGCGTATTTGGAGAGCAGCACAATGAGAAAAACGAACTCGCCAATCGCTGGATCCACAGTGATCAAATCGTTTTGCGGCGTCTTGCCATCCATGAACAGGAAATCAGCGAAGCAGCTCCTGATGAAAAGCTTGAGTGGTTGCTGAAGCAGAATCTTCTTTTTGGCAGATTTTGCGAACATGAGGTTCGGCAGCTCTTCAAGGCTGTTATAGAACATGTTTCAGCAGCACAGAAAGCGTCACTTCTAGAAAAACTGCAGCCTCCGTATAGCCCTGAAGATATTCCGAATAGAGCCAAAACCACAGACAAAGACGAAAGACAACGGCTCATACGCTTGTATGAGTTATTTAATCGGGTCTGCTGGCTGTCTGCAGCCGACCCGAATTGGCATGAAATACAGCAGCTGCAATCACTCTATGAAAAAGATTTTGGCTTTGTTCCAGACCCGGACTCAGACGTTCCGCTCAAAATTTATCATTCAGTAAAAGGACGAATCTCTCTAGAGGAATTCGCCTCATTAGTCAAACAATCTCCCAGTAAAGCGATTTCCAAAATTTTGTCTTTGCCTAAGGACGCCGATGCCTTTGACTCATTCTCTTTTGAAGCTGGATGCAGACTCATCGGCGAATATTGTTCAGAGCATCCGCAGGATACCCGCGGCCTTTGGGACGCCATCCTAGCCGCTCCAAACACCACTGAATATGAAAGAGCGCAGATTGTTCTGTTTATTACCAACGAGATTCGAAGCGCAGACTTCAAGAAGGATGTTTGCAACATCACACAACGCGTATGCGCTTTCGATTGGAACGAGGCTAATCTTTATTCACCGATTTTCTTTGTCACAGAGCAAATCAGTCGAATTGAATCAGAAAACGCAGAATCATTTTTCCAGACAGCCCAGCATCTTATAGATTCTTTGATTCCAAAATATGGCCAGGCTTTTCATACAGAGAAGCCAAACATTAACCAATTTGACTATGTAGCCTGTAACCTATGGCCAGCTCTCATCATCACGTATCAGATTAAAACAGTGTTATACCGATACACAAATACCTCGCCAACCGATTGGAATGGAATTCCCAGCAACGAAAAAAGATAGAATACAGAATCTCTTAAACCAGCCCAATAACCTCATCTGGCCAATACAGATAGCGTGCGCCCAAAAACTAGCCGCGTTCTTTATCCTTGATAAAAAATTTGCCAGAGAGTGCATAATGCCTCTATTCCATGATGAAAGCACCCAACATCAAACATGGGCGGCTTTCCTCGCTTTTCCGCGTATTACCAGTAGTTTTTCCGAAAAAGATGTGTCCGGTCTTCTCGAAGATCAAATCGCAGAGGCTAGAAATCTTTGCGAATACAAGGATCAAGGACTCCGAAATAACTACTGGGATGTTCTCTTCAATTTCATGAACATGCCACCCAATACAAGCAACGCATATGATGCAGTACTGAAAAAGTACTTTATAACAGTGGATTCTCTACACTGTCTGAGATTGCAAAGTTTCTCCCCTATTGGTGCCGTCAGCAGAATGATGAACAAATAGATATCGCATGGAAAAATTGGCTTAAGACGTACATCACCAATCGTTTCCAAGGAATTCCTCGCGATCTTGATTCTGAAGAACAAAAAGCTCTCATCTGCCTTATTCCAAGCCTAAGAGGGCATATCTCCGAAGCTCTAGAAATACTCTCCACGACAGATAACACCGACATCGACTTTTCCCAAGACCATTACCCAGTCCCCGAAGGATATGACGAAAAGGAACAGCAGCAATTATTACTGTTTTATCAGTGGCAGGTTAAGCACCAAACCGGCGAATGCGATTCAACGTTGCTTAGGTGGTGGTTACATCGGATTCTCAGAAACCTGACAAATGAATACCCTGATTTGGATCTGACTGCGCTCCGCGAAACAATGCAAGACCAGTTCGGATTCACAGGAATAGCCGGAATCGATTGACTCACCTGACCGTTTCACAGCGAACGTTGCTGGGACGAACCTACCAATCAGCTCAGGCAATTGCGAGCAGCGGGACCACGGAAGGAACCGACGAATTTTGTCGCACGATTCCGATTTTCGGGGCAAATTTCGAATCGTGCAACATTTTTCCTGCCGAAATGCGGTTTTCCCACCTATTTCATACCCCCGAACCGGCTTTCCCGACACTTTCGCGCGACTACGGGGGTGTGCGATGTAGCACGATTCCAAAAAACGGCCGGAAAATGGAATCGTGCGACATTTACGGGACATAGAACATACCGAAACGGTCGGGACCATGCGATTATGGCAAAAAACACATCCAAGGCGCCGCTTTTCATACATTTTGAGTCCAAGGCCTCCCCTATCGGAAACAGAAACCGAGAGTCCCGGAAACGTCACCATCTCGTTTATGCCAGCAAAGAACAACTGAATTTCTGCATATGTTGCTTTCGACTGCCCAAACACGAGACTAGACTGCTTTTGACTCCATACGCTGAAATTATTTGATATATCTGCATGTAGTCAATGCGCATATTCCCGAACAAGGAGAATGATTCAAAATGACGGAAACCATAGCATCACTTATTGGAGCCATTGTCGGAGCAATCATCACTACATCATTCTGGTTTGTTCAGCACCGCATTGAGCAAAAAGACGTTCTCAATAACGAACGAAGGCAAGACAAAAGAGAACTCGTTAAAAATATCATGCGCAACAGGATGGATCAACGAGCGCTCTGCGTTGAACTTAACCAAATTCCGCTCACTTTTTACGATGATCCACAAGCCAAAGAACTTTATAGAAAACTTCTGGAGACGCACGACGTTGCTACAAGGGATACGATTTTGGCGGATCTGGTGAATCATCTGGCTGAAACAATGAATTTCGATGGTGAAATTCATCCTTCGGATTTCAGCAGAGGACTATACGTCAAATGACATATAACGAAAATAATTCCTGAGCATTATGTGCAAGACTCGAATAATGCTCGTGTCTCACCGCACGTTCCCGATACACTGGTTAGTAGAGCAATATATCACGTTCCTTGGGACCGAACATACGAAAAAACTTTCGCTTAGTTCCCACGGAAAAAATTCGCAGTCCTTTATCGAGGCTAAAGTTCTTTAATTAAATCCCGATAAGCTGATGCTGTAATTGATATTACATACCAAACCCAACCAGCTAAATGAGCAATGAGAAATATCACTAAAGCTGAAAACCACACGGGGAAGATACCCTTTTTATCACACAACCTAAGTGATGAGGCTAGTCCAATTACTAATGTTATGATCAAAGACAAGGCGGATGCATAGACAACTGAATAAAACATCTGGTCAATCATCTCTATAACTGCCGTTTTCTCCATTAGAGGACTAGATGCTTCTGACGCTCGTCTATGTTTTGCATCAGAATATGCCATTCGCAATTGGAAAACAAATATTGCATGAGCAAAAAGCAACCCACCAAGAACTCCAACTCCTGACACAATAATGTCAGCATTGCCCACTTGCATCTTACGTACGAAAGAAAGCACCGAACAACCTATTGGAATCAATAAGACAATAACAATTGCCAGCAAATCAGGGTGACGTTGTTTCCTTCCTTTTGGGACAAGCATATTCAAACATTGTCTAAAAACTCCCATTTCCCCTCACAATATTTGCGAAGTATTCCATCTAAATTTAAGAGAATCTTCTGACCATTCACTTTGTTCATATGCAGTAGACCATTCCAAGCCAAGACACTTATAACGACTCGCTACCAATTCTGCTGCTCTCTGCTGAAAGGCATCATCTCCGAGAGGTAAATCGCCTTTCTCAGTAAGAACTTCTCGGAAAACTGGCGCACCAACTTTGCCGAGTTCTATAGTCTTCGTTCTCCCTTCATGTTCAAGCGTAATAGTGCATTTCTTATCCAACGAATCAGACTCTTTATCTTCAGACTCTTTATCTTCAGACGTTTTGTCTGGCGAATCAGACACTTCAAAAAGCTCAACGACATCGATAACGTCCGAATTCCTGCGCACTTTCGGTTTTGTTCTT